>OFHJ01000163.1_pt1 | contig 28266 bp, 27 predicted proteins | sample 1522001 | NCBI WGS metagenome assembly OFHJ01 (sample SAMEA2464838, study PRJEB22497) | soil metagenome | biome: Grassland; feature: Farmland; material: Clay | place: Australia | collected 2013-02-01 | depth 1.2 m | reverse complement strand
GCCCTCAGCGCCGGCTATTACGACGCCTACTATCGCCGCGCGCAGCGGGTGCGCGGCCGCATCGCCGAAGACTACCGGCAAGCCTTCCAGCAGGTGGACGGCATCGCCATGCCGACCACGCCGACGCCGGCCTTCCGCATCGGCGAACGCATCGAGGACCCGCTACGGATGTACTTGAACGACATCTACACGGTCAGCGCCGACCTGGCCGGGGTTCCGGCCATTTCCCTGCCCTGCGGCCTGGCCGGAGGCCTGCCGGTCGGGGTGCAATTTACCGGCAATTATTTCGCCGAAAGTCTGCTGCTGCGGCTGGCCCATCATTACGAACGGCTGCGCGGCCCGATCGGCCCGCCCCCGGGTTTTGCCACACCCGGCGGCAACGGGGCACAATAGAGAGTCACCTGCAAACGCCGCCATGCATGAAGATTTCCACGCCACCGACCCCTTGACCGGACAGGAGTATCACTGCCAGTTCCAGTGCCTAATGACGGGGATCGCCACGCGCCATAGCGATACGGTGGACGTCAAGTTTTTGGTGAACGGCGCGGCCATGTGGCTGGGCCTGCCGCATCCCGCCTGGATCGAGTTCCGCGCCCGAACGGGATACACGATCACCGACCGCATGGCGGTGGATCTGGCGGGGTTGTACCTGAAGCAGGCCATCGAGAGCGGCAGCGGGGTAGACCGGCAGCACTGGAACGACATCACCAGCGCCGACGTGCTCCGGCTCTGCGCCCAGATGCACTGGCTGAGCGGCGAACGGCCTACGCCGCTGCCCTCGCCAGCCGCCGCGGCCAGCTAGCGGCGCCGGCGCGGCGGCGGAGATCCATGTTCCGCAAAATTCTGATCGCCAACCGGGGAGAGATCGCGTTGCGGCTGGCCCGCGCCTGCCGCGATCTGGGCATCGCGCCGGTGGCGGTGTTTTCCGAGGCGGACCGGGAGGCGCTGCACGTCCTGCGGGCCACGGAGGCGGTGGGCATCGGACCGGCGCCGCCGCGGGAAAGTTATCTCAACGTGGAGCGGATCATCGCGGCGGCACGGCAAACCGGCGCCGACGCGCTGCACCCAGGCTACGGCTTTCTATCCGAAAATCCAGCGCTGCCGGATGCCTGCGCCGCGGCGGGCATCGTATTCATCGGTCCGCCCGCGGCGGCGATGGAACAGCTCGGGAGCAAAACCGCAGCCCGCGCCTTGGCGCAAAGCCGCGGCGTGCCGGTGGTGCCGGGCACGGTGAAGGGACTGGAGTCGGCGGAGGAGGCCCGGACCCAGGCCGCCGAGTTCGGCTACCCGGTCATGCTGAAGGCGGCCGCCGGCGGCGGCGGCAAGGGGATGCGGCTGGTGCAACAGCCGGAGGATTTGGGACCGGCGCTGGAACTGGCCTCGGCCGAGGCGCTGTCCGCGTTTGGGGATGGCGCGGTGTACCTGGAAAAGGCGGTGCTGCACCCGCGGCACGTCGAGATTCAAATTTTGGCCGACCAACACGGAAATTGCATTCACCTCGGCGAGCGGGAATGCAGCGTACAACGGCGGCACCAAAAGGTCATTGAGGAAAGCCCAGCGCTGCGCCTACCCGCCGGGCTGCGCGAGCGCATGGGCGCGGCGGCGGTAGCCGTCTGCCAAGCCGCCGGTTACGTCAATGCGGGAACGGTGGAATTTCTGCTCGACGCCGAGAACCAGTTTTATTTCCTAGAGGTCAACACCCGGCTTCAGGTGGAACATCCCGTGACCGAATTGGTCACGGGAATTGACCTGGTGCAGCGGCAGATCGCCGTTGCCGCCGGCGAACCGCTGGACTTGCGCCAGGAGGACGTCACCTGGCGGGGCCACGCGATCGAATGCCGGCTGTATGCCGAGGATCCCGAGCAAAACTTTTTCCCCTCGCCGGGCCGCATCACGCACCTCGTCACCCCCGCCGGGCCGGGGCTGCGCGAGGACAGCGGAATGTACGAGGGCTGGAACGTACCGCTGGAATACGACCCCCTGTTGTCCAAGCTGATCGCGTGGGGCGAGGACCGCGCACAGGCGCTGGCGCGGATGCGGCGCGCGCTGGCCGAATATCATATCGGCGGAATCCGCAGCAATCTTCCGCTTTTCCGGCGCATTTTGGATGACCCGGATTTCGCCGCCGGCAAGGTGGACACCGGCTATTTGGCGCGCCTGCTCGCTACCGCGCCGCCAGCGGCGGACGGGGATTGGCTGCGCGCGGCGGCATTGGCGGCGGCGGCTGGCTCCGGCGGCAACGGCGCGAACGGGTCCGCGGCCTCCTCGGCCAGCGGCGCGCCGGCAAGCGCCTGGCGCCGCGCCGCGTGGCGCGAGGAGATCCTAGGGTGAAGCGGCTGGTCACGATTGCCGGCCATGCGTTCACCGTCGAGTTGGATCTCACGGCGGAACCGCCGGTGGTGACACTCGACGGTGAGCCCGCCGATGCCGACCTGCGGCGCGTGGATGCGCGCACCATCTCGCTTTTGGTGGCGGGACGGGCGTATACGTTCTATATCGAGCCCGGCGAAGCGCCAGGACAACTGCACCTGGGGGGAAGCGCGCGGAACGCCAGCGCCAGCGTCACCGACCCCCGCCGCCAGCGGCGCGAGCCCGAAGGCGAAGCCGGAACACTGCGGCTGACGGCGCCGATGGCGGGCCGCGTGGTGCGCTGGCTAGCCGCGCCGGGGGAGAACGTCGCTGCCGGGCAAGGCGTGCTGGTGCTGGAAGCGATGAAGATGCAGAACGAGGTCCGTAGCCCCAAAGCAGGGCGGCTCAGCGCCTGCTTGGCGGAGCCCGGACAGGCGGTCGCTCCCGGCGCGGTACTGGCGGAGATTGAGTCGCGCTAAGGCGTGGGGCGCGCCGCCAGCACCCCTTCCACGCGCGCGGTCAAATCGGCCAGATCCAGCTCGCCCTTGACCATATAGCCATCGGCGCCGCCGTCCCGCGCACGCCGAATATCATTCACCTGCCCCAAGTTTGTGAGCACTATCACCCGGGTTTGCGCCGTGGCTGGGTTCTGCCGCAGCCTAGCCAACACCTCGAAGCCATTCAACCGCGGCAGGATCAGATCAAGCAGGACCAAGTCCACCGCGCCGGCGCGCAGTACCTCCAGCGCCGCCTCACCATCGCTTGCGACCACCACCTCCCAGCCCTTGCGCCGCAGTGCGGCGCAGGCCGCCTTGCACAAGAATCGGTCGTCTTCGGCGAGCAAGATCTTGGGACGGGATTGACTGGACGCCGCGGGCGGCGGCGTCTGGGAGTTGCAATTCGGGTTCATGGAGCCTCCTCCGCGGTTGCGGCATCCAGGTGGCGGGCGACGGCGTCACCCAATGCTTCGAGCGAAAATTCGGATTTCACGAAATATTCCTGCGCGCCGAGACGCTGCGCCTCCTCGCGATCGCTCGGACGCGAGGAGTTGGACAGGATCAGAACCGGGATGTGGGCGGTCGCCCCGTCGGCGCGCAGCAAACGCAGCGCCTCCAAGCCGGGCAACTTGGGCATCAAAAGATCCAGCAGGATCAACGATGGGCGCTGAAGAAAGGCCAAGCTCAGCGCGCGCTCGCCGTCCTCGGCGGTGACCACGTTCCACCCGCGTTGCCGCAAGCCGGTTTCGCAGGCGCGGCGGAGAATGCGGTCGTCCTCGACCAACAGGATGGTTGCGCGGCTCACTCCGCGACTCCCTGCACCAATGTGGCCTGGAGCGGCAGGGCGAAAGTGAAGACGCTCCCCGGACAAGCTGGCGCCCCGTGCTTCGCCGGCGCCGGCTGCCACCAGACGCGCCCGCCGCCTTGGGCCAGAATGCGGCGCACCCAATACAGACCCAAACCCGTTCCCTCGGTTTCCACCGTGTGCGCATTATCCGCACGAAAAAATTTTTCAAACAGCCGGCTCCGCGCTTCCGGCGGAACACCCATGCCGTTGTCCCGAACGGACCACCACATTTCCTCGCCGTGACGCGCGGCGGTGATTTTGATTTCTCCGCCCACCGGCGTGTATTTGATGGCGTTGGAGCAAAGATTGAGCATGACTTGGCGCAGAAGTTTGGCGTCGGCCTGCACGCGGGGCAGATCGGAATCGGGTTCGAAGCTGAGATCGTGCTCCCGTTGTTCCACTTGCGGACGGAGTTCGTGCACCACGCTGGCGGTCAACTCCGCCAGGTCCACTTCCTCCGGCACCCAGCGCGTTTTGCCGGATTCGCAACGCGCCACATTCAGCATGTCCGCGATCAGCCCCACCAGCCGATCGGCGGATTGGCGGGCATCCGCCAGGCACTGCGCCGTTTCCTCGGGCAGGCCCGGCGTCTGCTGCGCCAGTTCCAGCATCCAGCGAATTCCGGTCAGCGGCGTGCGCAACTGATGGCTAACGAAGCTGACGAAGTCGGATTGCAGCTTCAGGGCGGCGGCCGTTTCGCGCTCGGCGCGGCGCCGCGCGGACACGTCCTCGGCCATGACCTCAAACATGGGTTCGCCCCGCCGCGGGCGGCTGATGCGCCGCCCGTGCAGCACGACGTCCAGCACCAGGCCATCCTTGCGGCGCCAGGACACCTCGGTTTGGAAGCTGGTTTCGGTGCGGCCAAGGATGGCGGCGATGACGGCTGAGCGGTCGCCGCCACGGACATAAATGTCCCGGGCTAAATCCGCGCGCAACAAATCGGCCTTGGAGGCATAGCCCAGCATCGCCACCAGGGCGGGATTGACGTCCATGAATGTCCGGCGCCCGGGCGTGGAACGGTAAACGCCGTAGGGCGCTCCTTCGATCAGACTGCCCCACGTCGCAGGTGACGCACCCCGGCGGCTCGGGCGCGGACGGGGTTTGACCGGCCGTGAGCGGCGGGGTCGGGCTGAGACGGCGCGGGACATGCCAAGCGGAGTATCGGCGGCGCACAGGGAAACTTTAGCCGCTGCTTAGGTTCACCGGGCTAGTTCGGAAGCCGTGGCCGGGAGACCGAATCCGCAAGCCTGGTTGCACCCGGCAGCTAAGCGCAAGGCCTTAGGGCGCTAAACTGCTGGGGGAGGTGGTCGGCATGTCGCTACGGCCGGTAAAGCGGTTGATTCAGTCCAAACCCACGCTGGAGGGCGCGGGTGTGCACCTGCGGCGGGCCTTCGGGTTTGGCAACACGCGGGAGTTCGATCCCTTTCTGTTGCTGGATGACTTTCGCAACGACGTCCCGGCGGATTACCTGGCCGGCTTTCCGTGGCACCCCCACCGCGGCATTGAAACCATCACGTATGTGCTGGCCGGGGAAGTGGAGCACGGCGACAGCCTGGGGCACCAGGGCACGATTGGCGCCGGAGACGTGCAATGGATGACCGCCGGCAGCGGCATCATTCACCAGGAAATGCCCAAGGGAGATGCGGCGGGCCGGATGCACGGGTTCCAACTTTGGGCCAACCTGCCGAGCGCCATCAAAATGACGCCGCCTCGGTATCAGGAGGTACAGGCGGGGGACGTGCCGGTGGTCACCGAGGATGATGGCACCGCCGCTCGCATCGTCTGCGGCACTTTTTGGGGCGCCACAGGACCGGTGGACGGCATTGCCGCCGACCCAATTTACTTAGATGTGTCGGTGCCACCTGGACGGCGCAAACGCCTACCGATAGAAACGACGCGCCACGCGTTCGCCTACGTCTTTGGCGGATCGGGCAAGTTTTGCAACGCCTCCGGTCCGCTGGCGGTGCCGACCGAACCAGTGGGGTGGCTGGACACCGCGCCTCCGGCTGAAGCGCAGGACCGGTCCCTGGTGCTTTTCGACCGTGGGGATGAGGTTATGGTGCAGGCGGGCGACGACGGCATCCGCTTCCTCTTGGTTTCCGGCCAGCCGCTGGAGGAACCGGTGGCGTGGTACGGACCGATTGTAATGAACACACAGGAACAACTGCGCGAAGCGTATCGCGACTTGGAGCGGGGAACGTTTCTGCACGAGGGGCGGAAGTGAGAACCGGCGCCGGCTGCTACCATCGAGCCATGCGCATACTCCTCCGTCCTGGCTTGGGTTGGATGGCGTTTTTGTTGGCCGGCGCCTTGCCGTTGGCCGCGGCGCCGGCTCAGCGCGTGCGATTCAGCGGCCGTGCCGCCTACCGCTATACCGCCGCCGTGGTCGCTTTTGGACCGCGCCCGCCCGGTTCGGCGGCGCATCGCCGCACGGAGGCCTATATTTTGGCGCAACTGCGCCGCGATGGAGCGCGCATCTGGCAAGACCGGTACGTCGCACACACGCCTATCGGGCCATTCCACGAGGAAAACATCATCGCACAATTCGGGCCGCGTCAGGGTCAGATCCTGATGTTGGCGGGCCATTATGACACCAAATTTGAGCACTTCCGGTTCGTCGGCGCCAACGACGGCGGATCAAGCACCGGACTGTTGCTGGAAGCCGGCGCGGTGCTGGCCAAAGATCCGCCCAAGGCGCCGGTGTGGCTGCTGTTCTTGGACGGCGAGGAGGCGGTCAAGCATTGGACCGCGACCGACAGCGTCTACGGCAGCCGCCACCTGGCAGTGCAGTTGCAAAAGGAAGGCATGGTGCCGCGCATTCACGCGTTGATCCTGGTGGACATGATCGGCGACAAGGATTTGGACGTGGCGCGGGAGACCAACTCTACCGCCTGGCTGAACTCCTTCGTGGCCGCCGCGGCGCGCAAGCTAGGTTACTCCCGCTACTTTTTCCGGCAATCCATGGGCGTTGAGGACGACCACATCCCCTTTCTCAAAGTTGGTATTCCCGCCGTGGACCTGATTGATTTCACCTACGGACCGAACAATTCGGTGACGCCTGGGCCGTATTGGCACACGGCGCAGGACACCATGAACAAGCTCAGCGCGCACAGCCTGAAGGTGGTGGGACGAGTGGTGATGGAAACGCTGCGAATGCTGGAAGCGCAATAGCCTCGGAGCCGGCTCAATCGTCGGCGGCGCCGCCCCAGACGCGGCGGCGAGCCCGCCACAAGCGGTACATGAACCAGCCGGCCAGCGCCACCGCCACGGCGATGGCGGCAACCTCGACCGCCTTCCAGTAGACCGCGTCCAAATGGTGCAGCAGCTTGCGGCCGATGAGCATGGCCAGATAGGCCTCCACCGAATAGCGCACGCCGCGGCCGGCGGCGACGGAAAGGCTGAACCGCGCCTTGGGCACCTCGATGACCCCGGCGGCGACCACAAAGGGGGCGAAGGGACAGGGCGGCGGCATGATGGCGGCCACGCCCACCGGCAGTGCGCCGAAGCGCCGGGTCCATCCCAGGACGCGCTCCCGCGCGCGTTCGGGAATTCGTTTGCGCAACATCTCCGCCCCGCCACGCCGTCCCAGCCGGTACATGAGGCGCGTGCCCAGCACCGAGCCTACGGTGGCCATCAGTGCCGCCGCCACCGCCCAACCCCAGCTCGCCTTGCTGGCGACGAAGGCGATCAAAACGATGTCATTGGCGCCGAAGAGGACGAAAAAACTGTCGCAAAACGCCAGGCCGAACACTCCCAACACGCCCAGCGATTGCGCCAAGGCGATCAGGATTTTCATGACGCCGCCGCTCGCTTCGCCTTGCGCCGGTCGCGGCGGTCCTTGCCGAAGATATAGGCGACTCCAATGCTCAGGGTGTACAGCGCCAGCATGGGAGTGGCGAAGACCAGCATGGTGGTGATGTCCGCCGTCGGCGTGACCACCGCCGCGACGATGAAAATACCCAGCACGGCATAACGGAAATTTTTCAGCAGGAAGCGAGCGTTCACGATGCCGAGCAGCGATAAAAAGAAAATGAGGGTGGGCAGTTCGAAGATCAAGCCCAGGCCGAGGATGACGGTGGCAAAGAGGTTGAAATACTCGTCAATCGTGACCTGGGGCTGAAATTGGTGGGCGTAGCCAACGAGGAAATTGAGCGCGATGGGAAACGCGTAGATGTAGGCGAAGGCGCCGCCGGCAATGAACAGAGCCGAGGTGCACACCACGAATGGCACCACGTAGCGGCGCTCTTTTTTGTACAGCCCGGGCGAAATAAACAGCCAGACCTGATACAGCACCCAGGGCGAAGCCATAAACAGGCCCACCACCAGCGCCAGTTTGATGTACAGGTTGAACGGGGTGATCGGGTTCAGATAGACCAGTTTCTGCCCCGCCAGGCCATGGGCGGCGAAGGCCGCCTTGAGCGGCCGGGACATAAACGCGTAGATCTGGTTGGCGTACGCGAAACAAACGCAGAAGGTGACGATGACGCCGCAGAGGGACAGGAAAATACGGCGGCGCAATTCCTGGAGATGCTCCAGGAACGACATCGTTCCGCCGAGTTGATCCTCGGACATGACGCGGCGGCGGGAGCGTTCGGTTTGCAACTCTTCCGGCATGGTTACGGTGCGGGGCGCGGCCGGCGAACAGGTCTCATCCTAGGTGCGCCGCTCCGGCGTGGGCCAGGGGCGCTCGGCGGCAGGAACCGTGCCCGCCACGCCGCCTGCATCTGGAGGGGTGGATTCCGGGGGGTGCGCCGCCGCACTTTCCTCCGGCTGGTCCTCCCCGGCCGCGGAGGCTGCGCTCTCGGCGTCTACGTCCATGCCGGTTTCTTCCGCGTCGTGCGCCCCCGCTTCCCATTCCGGAGCGGCGAAATCGTCTTCCCCATAGCCGCGATAGTCGTGTTCGTGCCAGTGCGCCGGTCCCTCGCCGGTGGAAAATTCCGCCTCGGCATCCTCGCCTTCGGTGGCGTGCTCGCTGGGCACGCCTTCGGGGTTTTCTTCGTCGGGACTTGCCGCGTCCGGGTGAGCTTCGGGGAGGCCGGCGGCAGGGTGGGAACTGAGCGTTGCTTGGGCTTTTTTGGCCTCATCCGCCAGATCGGCGTTGCGAATTTCCTCCTCCAGGGAGAATCGGAACTCGTTGCTGGCGCGGCGCAACTCCGCCATCGCCTTACCCACCGTGCGGGCAATCTCGGGCAGCTTGCGCGGGCCGAAGACCAGAAAGGCTAGGAAAAAGAAAAAGATAAGATCGGCGCCGAAATTCATGAGGACGGGGGGTGCGCCGGAAGGCGAGCGGCACGCCCGCTCTAGCGATCATAGAACAGATTGGGCCCGCTTCGGGGCAGGCTCTCACGTGGCGTTCAACTCTGGACCGAAGGCCTCTCTGCCCGGGACTTAATCCTGTGCCGAAGGCAAAGAACACGCCAAGCTTGGCCATGCCGGACGGGGTGAGCATGGCAACCTTCCGCGCCGTTGCACCGCTCTGAGCGAAACGTTAGACCGGACCACAAATCAAATCACCACCATGGCGCCAACCGTCGGCCGGCGGCGTGGGGAGTTCGCTGGCCATTGGCCCTGGCGGAGCAGCGTTCGCGGCTGGTTTCGATGCCCTGACGGCGGGGACGGCGGAACCCAGGTTGTCCCTCTGCTATACTGCGCGTAAACTCGAAGTTTTGGGTCCGACCTTCCTGCTATTGCCAGCGCGACCGCATTCCCGGCATAGACGATGAGTAAAAATCGCAGCCTGCTTCTTATCCCCCTGGTGCTGGTGGTCTGCGCGATCGTGGGTGGACTGTACGGCCCCAAGGTCGCCGCTACCCAAGCGCAGTCCAGCGGCGGCCAACTGCAAAACGATCTGCGGGAATTTGCCCACGTCTATAGCGTGGTGCAAACGCATTATGCCACGCCGGTCAAGCCGAATGAGGCCATCTACGACGGCGCCCTTCCCGCCATGTTGCGAACGCTGGACCCGCACTCCAGCTTCTATGGTCCCAAAGCGTTCGCACGCATGCAGGAAGACCAAAGCGGGCGATATTACGGGGTCGGGATGTCCATCGTCCGCCAGGGCGACTCGGTCATGGTGCAGATGCCCTTCCCGGGCACGCCGGCGGACAAGGCGGGCTTACGCCCAGGGGACATCATTTACGCCATCAACGGGAAATCCGCGATTGGGCTCAGTTTGGACAAGGTGGCGGACCTGCTCAAGGGGCCGAAAGGCACCCCGGTGCACATCTCCATCATGCGGACCGGCCATGCCCATCCGCTGCACTTCACGCTGATTCGCGCCGAGGTGAACCACGGCAGCGTGGATGCGGAGTACATGGTGGCTCCGGGCATTCTGTACCTTCATCTCTCCGAGTTCATGGAGACCAGCAGCCAGGAGATTCGCGCCGCTATCCAAAAGGCGGGCGGTCCGCAGCACCTGCGGGGGATGATCTTGGACCTGCGGGACAACCCTGGCGGCTTGCTGACGCAGGCGGTGGGCGTGGCCAGCCAATTTCTGGCCAAGGGCCAATTGATCGTCAGTCACCACGGTCGGAGCTCGCCGGATGTGAAGCTGTATGCCCGGCGCGGGGCCGACGGCGCCCAGTTCCCGCTGGTCGTGCTGGTGAACAACTTCACCGCCAGCGCTTCGGAGATTGTCAGCGGCGCAATTCAGGACCACGACCGCGGCTTAATCGTGGGGCAAACGACCTTCGGCAAGGGCTTGGTGCAGACGGTGTTTCCGCTCAGCGACGGCACTGGGCTGGCGCTGACCACGGCGCATTACTACACGCCGAGCGGGCGGCTGATCCAGCGGCCCTACGCCGGGATGTCGTTGTACGACTACTACTACGCCCGGGACAAAGTGAAGAACAACCCCAATCGGGTGGAAAAGCATACCGACGATGGGCGCATCGTGTACGGTGGCGGCGGAATTACTCCGGACGTAGTGCTGCCCAAGGTACACCTGCAAGAGTTCTTCACCGAGGCGTTCGACGGCGCCAATGACTTCCAGAACAACGTGCTCGATCGCGGCGCTTTGCTGGATTTCGCCGACGATTTACTGGCCAAGAACGCCAAACTTCCCCGCAACTGGCAACCGCCGCCCGGCACGGTGGCTGCGTTCGGCCAGTTCTTGCAGAAAGAACACATTCCGTTTACTCCGCAGGAGTTGAAGGCCAACGCCTCCTGGGTCCGGCTGGAGCTGCGCTCCAAGGTGATTACCAGCCTTTACGGCCAAAACGCCGGCATGGAAGTACTGCTCCACCACGACCCCGAGGTGCAGGAGGCGATCAAGCTGATGCCCAGGGCCGAGGCGCTGGAAAGGCGCGCACACCGCATTCTGCTGGCGCGGCAACGGGCGGGCGAGCCCTGGCGGCAGTAATAGAATCCGGGAATTCACCCACCAGCTGAATCTTAGTCACTGCCGAGGTCTCCGCCGGAGCGGCGGGGTTGGTTTGGCGCCGGATCAGTGCGCCGCCGGCGTGACGGCATGGTGGTGCGCCGTTCCGCCCAGTTGCCGCATGAGCGAGCGCGCGAGGCGGCGCTGAAACGGGAGCGGGGCATGCACGTCGCCGCGGATGAAGGAACGGAATTGGCGCAAGCCAAACGCGGCGGCGACTTGTTCGCCTTCCAGGTGGGTTAGCAGATACGGATCTTTCAATGCCTCCCGAACCGTGCGAATGAGCGCGGGGCGCAGAGAAGGCGGCCAGACTGGCTGAAGGCGAGGCAAACTACCCAGGGCGGCGAGGCGAATCGGCTCGGGCTGCCCGGGTGCTGCCGCGGCCAACAGGATCGCCGCGGCACGCGGATTATCGGTGGCGGCCAGGCCGGCCAACACCGCGGGCATGACGTGGGGACCAAGCGGCTGGGCGGCCTCGGCGCGCAACATGCGAAAGACCCGCGGATTATCGGAGTCCCCTATCGCCCGCGCCGCCGCAGCGGCGACCCGCTCACTGGGGTCATGGCGAAGAGCGTGGCGCAGGGCGCGGAAGACGGTGGAACGGCGAGCGGAGGCGGCCAAGCCGGCGACGGCGGCAGCACGTACGCGGCTGTCAGGCTGCCGCAGCGCCGCCAGCAGCGAGCGGCGGGCGACGGCGAGCCGCGTCCGTCCCAGGCTCTCCGCCGCGGCGACCCGGACGGCATAAAAGGCGTCGTGGCGGAGAACGTAAACTAGGGCGCGGACTACGCCCGCGGTACGCCGTTTCGCGGGCGGCAGGCGGCCTAATTGGCGCACCGCCCAGAAGCGGCTCATCATCGCCGGGTCGCGCTCGGCAGCGGCGATGAGGGCGGGAGCGGGCGGGTGAAATTGCAGGCGTTTGTCAATGAAATCGTGCGGATCGAAATCCACCCACTGCGGCTTGAAACCGAGATGCAGCCGGAACACCTGGGCGCGCCGGTCATCCCAGACTTGGGCCACCTGCCGCCGGCGGGCTCCATAAAAAGCGAGTTGGATGGGCATGGCGAACACCGGCGTCATGGCGTTCGCGGGCTGGATCTGGCGGATCGCCACGCGTTCCACGCGGCGGATGGGATCGTAGCCCACCGAGACTTGATATGCGGGAACGCCCTCCTTATACACCCATTGGCGAAAAAACCAACCGAGGCGCCGGCCGGTAGCGGCTTCGATGGAATGGACGAGGGCGGCGGTACGAACGGCGTGGGCGCGATGATTCTGTAGATAAGCGCGAAAGGCACGAAATAGCGGCTCGCGCTGCGAAGCGGGGCTCCGGGCCGCGCGCGGCCCATCCACTACGTAGCGAAGCATGTCCAGCACCGCCGCGCCTTTCTGGTGGGTGACGGCGTCGAACATGTCCAGGGGATCGCGGTAACGCCGGAAGACCAACGGACGCGGGGTCTTCCGTTCTTCCCGTTGGGCGGCCATCTGGTCGCGGTAGATCTCCAACCGGTAGGCGTTAAAACCGGCGTGGTATTGGGTATAGAGGGCTTGCAGGTAGGTGGCGAAGCCTTCGTTGAGCCAGATGTCCGCCCAATCGCCGCCCTGGACGTAGTCGCCAAACCACTGCTGGCCGAGTTCGTGGGCCACTAAAGCGGTACTGGGAAAATCGAGATCGGCGCGGGCGCTATGCAAGGTGGCGTCGGTCAGGGTGGTGGCGCTGACGTTTTCCTGGCCGCCGAAGATGAAATTGTGGACCGTGGTTTGAGCGTATTTCTCATAGGGATAGGGAACGCCGGTGGCGCGGGCGAAAAAGCGAATCATGTCCGGCGTGAGGTGAAAAGAGCGATGGGCGGTGGCGGCGGAAACGCCGCGGGGAACATAGTCGTCCACCGCGAGCCGGCGGTCCGGCTCCACCACGCGGCGCCAGGGCCCGACCGCAATGGAGATGAGATACGAGCTGTGAGGCACCGACTCCTTCCAGTCAAACGTGGTCCGGCCCGCGTGGTGAGTGACGCGGACCAAGCGACCGTTGGAAACCACGCTCTCCCCATCGGGCACGGTCGTGATGGTTTCGCTGGCAGCCATATCATTGGGATAATCCCAGCAGGGAAACCAATAGTGATTCAACTCCGGTTCGCCTTGGGAATAGACCTCACGCGGCCAGTGGGGATATTGGCGGTTCGGATGGACGAAGAACAACCCGGTGCGGGGAAAGCCGTGGTAAATGATGCGGATTTTGATGGGCTCGCCCGCCGCAAATGAGCGCGTTAGGGTGATCCACAAGCGGGATTGGCGAAGGGAATGGGCCAGGCGGCGGGCGGGAGCGCCTGTGGGCAGCAGGCGGACGTGGCTAATCGTCAGCCCCGAGGAGTCCAGATAAAAGCGGCGAAAGCCGGAATGCAGGGGCTGGATGAGGAGCAGTTCATTGCCGAAGACCTCACCTTTGGCCGGGTCAAAGTGGAGCGCCAGCGTGTACTTGACGACATGGTAGGTGCGGTGGGGCGGGAGGTGCGCCGCGTGCGCGACCGGGACCGCGCTGTGGCGACCACTGTGACGCGCCGCATGAGGGCGCCACAGCGAGGCCGACGAAGCGGTGGCGCCAACGACGAGCGCCGCAAGGCCGAACGTCAGCATGGCCGCGCGGATACGCGTGGAGCGAGCGAGCGCCGACGCGAGGCGTGCGCCACGCGGAGCGGGGGCGTCGCGTCCTTGGCAGTGCCGTTTGCGGCACACTACAAAGGCCTGCGAGGAACGAGTGCGACCTGATCGCATCACCGGTGTCACCGCAGCCAACTGCCTCAGCCGCGGGAACAAACCCGGGGAGCGCCGCAGCAGCTCTACGCTACCATCTGCGGTGGCGGCGCCAACGCCAAAAGCGACGGCGCCGTTCTGAACGTGGTCGTTTTACCACCCAGGGAAGCAGCAACAGAGCAACTAGCAAGCCTGCCGCCAGCGGCAGCTTGTCGAGGCTGTGCATGCTCGCTCCTTTCTTTACACCCGAATTCCGTTAATGTAATCGAAAACACATCCACCCTACAATGGTGATAACGAAAATAGAAATAACTAGACAGTAATCTAGCGAGGCGCTGGTACCCCCTGAAACCAACGGTGGAAGAATCCGTCGCGTCGCGGCTGGCGGCGGCTCAACTGTCCAGGTCTGAAAGGCCCGCCGACGGCGGGCCTGGGATTGCTCGGCGAAGGCTCGCAGCGGCAGGCCCGCTCCGCGCCCAAAGCCGCGGACGGATTTGGGGCCCCCGGCACGCGTTCGGAGCCTCTCGCGGAGGCCGCGAACCGCAAACGATTGGCGCGGGCCCCGGCCCCGCCACAGGTGGGGCGTCCCGCTTGCGCGCCGGGCTGGGCCGGGGGGCCCCATTCGCCCCCGCTGCAGGCGGGGCGCGTCGCTAGGTGCCGCGCCGCTTTTCTTTCCGGGCGCGGGCCGCCCTGCGAAGTTTCGCGGCCATTCCGCGCCGGCTTTGCCCCCGGGCAAAATGCGCGGCCCCCGCGAACGGAGCTAGGATTTTGCTGGCGCCCAGACCATCACCACCGTGATGGGGATCTGGTTATTGATCGGCATGAACAGCAGTTGCGGGGGCTTGATTTTGAATTCTCGCACCGTGGCCGGAATGGTGCCGCTGAGGCGAATATCGCCATTTTGCTGGTGCAGCGCAAAGGTGAGATGCGGGAACGTCACCTTCTGGCCGGCGAACTGCACCACCAGGGTGGCTTTTATCTTGCTCGCCGTCAGGTCGGCTTGCGGCACGGTGGTACGAACGGTGATCAGCGGGTACAAGGCGGCATGGACGACCTGCTGCATGTGAATGTCACGAGCGCTATCGCCGGTAGTGAACGTTTTGACTTGATCGGCGATGAGGAAGCGGCACACTCCATTGGCGCAGACGCCCATGCCGCGGGCCGCATGGCTGACGCCGTCCACCTTATGAAGCGGATGCGTTACATGATAGGTGAGCGCCGAGCTATGCAGCACCCAGTGGCTGGCCACCGGCTTGCCAGTGGCGGCGAGGAACGCAGGCAGTGCAAGCGCCGCCGCGATGGCGGCGGCTGTCCTGGCGAGGGATCGCATCATTAGAAAAGAACTCCGGCGTGGGCAGTGGATTAGAGGTGGAAGGGCAGATGAATCGGCCAGGAAACGGCGACGATGGAGCTAGCGAAGGCCAGGAACGTGACGGTGGCGACCAGGCCATGGAGTTTGGCGATGCCGTGGGGGCGCTGGCCCAACTGTTCCTGGTGATAGGCCATGTAGCCCAGGATGGGCGTGAGGATCATGCCGGGAAAGTGAATCCAGGCGAGGATTTCATGCAGCTTGACGGCGCCGGTGGGTTTGGTGCCGGGAATCTTCGGCGCGTCCAGGGCCAAATACGCAGTGGTGAAATACAGCGCCGTGGTGGCGGTTCCGAGAGCGACGTGAATGTTGCGTCCGGTGGGCGTGCCGTGCGGGCCGGCGCTGTGGCCGAGAAAAAACGTGGCGAACATGGCGCCGCCCGTGATCAGACCCAGGCGCTGATGCCAGCGCAGCATCCATTGCCGCCGGTTGAGGCGCTGCTGCGCCTTGACGTTGGCCTGGGTCATCTGCGGCGTAATGCCGAGCTGCTGTAAGGTCGGCTGCGGCGGGCCGGAGGACTTCCGCTTTTTCTGTACCTTTTGTTGTTGCGGCGCCGGCGCCATGCCGATGCGGGCAAGATCGTCGGCGGTGATCAGGCCGGAATGGTGCGAAGCGGAAGGCGCCGTGGCCACAGGCGCGGAGGGCGCCCGGGACTCCGGCGCGGGGGCGGCAGCGGTTGCCGCCGGCGGCACAGACAATGGCGCCGCTACCGCGGGCATCGGCGCCAGATTCGGGAGCGGGTACGTTGCAGCGGTGAGCCCGAATGCCGGGCGCGGCGGCGCGCCCGTGGCCGCAACTCCAGCCGGTATGGTCCGCGCGGCAGCGCCACTCGCCGCCAGCGCGACGAGAACCAGGCCCGCGGCGCAGCGCCGCGACAGATTCGCGCCACGGCGCAGCCGCACGCAGCCTTGCACTTTACTCGTTGTCATGCAATGCGGACTCCTGTGTTTGGCCCGAATTGTATCATCCCGGTTCCGACCCACTCGGTGCGCAAAGTGCGGTTTGCAAATCCGAAACTGCGCCGGCGATGTCGCGACGCGGCTCATACATAAGGTTGGACAGTCCACCGAATTGGCGTCCGCAACGGGGCGGCGACGAGCGGCAACGGATGCCCGCCCCCACCGTGATTCGTGCTCAGGACATCGCCAACTTGGAGTTTTGGGAGGCTTCTTCGCGTCAGCCGCGCTGCTTGCGGTGGCGCTGAGCTGAGCGAAACTCCCTGCATTGCTCGACGGTGCCCCGAATGGCTGGCCAGATCTCGCCAATCGCCGCCTCGTGCCGCTTCCACTTGTCCGGATGGGGCGCGGCGAGAACGCTGGAGGACATCGGCATCGCGCCCATCGCCACCAAGCGCAGCGCGCCGCCGAGGTCCAGGCCGGCGAAACGCGCAATCGCCTCCAGCGCCGGGCCCGGACGGGCGGCCAAATCGTCATAGTCCAGGCAGTGCCAATCCTCGGGATCCAAGGCGCCGAGGCCGCGCATGATGGCGTCGTTCGCGGTGCGCCATTGCGCCGCGGCGATCGCGTGATGGGGCTGGCCGGACAGCTCCGGCCAATTGGGGGGCATCAAGAAGCACCAAGGACCACCGCCGGTCTGGTACTGCACGAAGCGGCCGCCAGCCCGCCAGCCTTCGATCAGGCTGGCGATGTTGGCACGGGGCTCACGGTACAGATAGACGAATTTGGCGCGCGGAAAGATCGCCTTGAGGAAAGGGATGCGCAGGGCGTTTTTGGGCGTTTTTTCCAGCAAGCGCAACGGCGCCCGCGGCGCGGCGGCGGCCGCTCCCATGGGGAGCCGGCCGCGGTGATCGCGCAACACGCTGGTGAAGGCGGCGCGCACCAGGCGGGTTACGTCCTGGGTGGCGTCGGCGGCACCCAGCACATTGCCCCGGCGGCCGGGAACATGCAGACCGCGCTCCAGGATTTCATGGCTTTCGCCGCCGACGGTCCAAAGATGGGGGCTCCGGCCCAGCATTTCGAACAGGAGCGTGCTGCCCGCACGGGGGGCGGAAACAATGAAGACCGGCTGGCGGAGCAAACCGGCGTCCGGCGCGGCATAGCAGCGCACCGCCGCGCCGCGACCGGCGGCGCGCGCCATGCGCCGCGCCTCCGCGGCGGACGGCGGCCGCGGCATCAGGAATGAGCGATTCTCGGCGTGGCCGTGCCGCAGCGGAATGGAGGCGATCGCTCCATGCGTCCACCGCCAGTTTCGGCGCCGCCAACTCAGACGGCTGCCTGGGGCAAACAGCAGATGTGCGACTCCTAAGGGTTCCCGGTCCATTCCTCTGCGGGCGCAGAACCGCGGCGCCTATCTCATATTGGCGACGTCGCGGGAAATAGTTCCCGGGAATTATTCGCGTTGGGCGCGGGCGGGCTGGATTGGAAATAGCCAAAACGGGCGGCGCGGCCCCGCCGCTCCGCCCGCGGAGGCGGCGTTGGCGGCGGCCGGGAGAAATCGCCAAGCGGCGAACGCGGCCGCCGACCTATGACCTCTCTCTATTCAGCATAGGAAAACGGCATAGAAAAAAACAGGCTGTACGTTCGGGCGCATTCCGCTAGCTTAGATGGCGGCGGCCGGGCCGATGCCGGCGACAGGGGAGGCGGCGATGAGGGATTTCGTTGGCAAGGTAGCGGTCATCACGGGGGGCGCAAGCGGCATTGGATTCGCGATCGCCGAGGAATGCGTTCGGACACGAATGAAGGTGGTCCTGGCCGACGTCGAGGCCTCTGCGCTGGCCGCGGCCGGAACCAAACTCGAGGCGCTAGGAGGCGAGGTGCGGTGCGTGCGGACCGACGTGGCGCGGCGCGGCGATGTCGAGGAGCTGGCGCGGCAGGCGCTTACCGCGTTTGGCGGCGTGCACCTGCTGGTCAACAACGCGGGCGTGGCGGCGGGCGGACCGCCATGGGAGGCGACCTGGAACGACTGGGAATGGGTGCTCGGAGTGAACCTGTGGGGAGTGATCCACGGTGTCAAGGTGTTCACGCCCATATTGCTGGAGCAGAGCGGTGAAGGCCATATCGTCAATACCGCTTCCGCCGCCGGCCTGATTTGCGGGGGATTTTCCGCCCCCTACGGGGTGAGCAAACACGCGGTGGTGGCGCTATCGGAAAACCTGCACTTGGCGCTGCGGCGGCGCCATGCGGCGATTGGGGTTTCCGTACTGTGCCCGGGACCGGTGCGGACCAACGTTTTCGACGCGGAGCGGAACCGGCCGGCGGAGCTGCGCAATGAAGCCGCCCGTCAGCCGGCGGCGGGCCGCGCCGCGCTGGAGGCAATCCTGGCGGCCAGCATGCCGCCGAACCGCGTCGCGGAGATGGTATTCGCGGCGATCCGCAATGAACGGTTCTATATCCTTACGCATCCCGAGTGGCTAGAAGTGGTGCGGCTACGCATGGAGCGGCTGCTGGCCCAGGAAAACCCCGCCGACCCAGCGCCGTTGATCGCACGGCTGATGAACCTTCCCGCGTCGGGCGGCGACGCGGGCTGAAGACGGCGCGCACGCCGAGGTTGACCGGCCGGCCTGCCGCGCATAACATTTGGGGCCAGCCCAGTCAGTGGGACGCTACCGACGGGAGGTCCGATTCCTATGGTTCGATGTGATGTCTGCGGCCAGGAATATGGGGTTACTCATGTTTGCACCGGCGCCCGCCTGGAAGCGGCGCTCGATCCCCGGTGGGCTCCGGTCGCTGGGTTCGCGCCACTGCGCTATTTTCGGCAGGCGGTCGCCATCGCGCGCTGGGATGACGCAGCGATCATCGCAGCGTCCGAGGATCGAGCGGCGACCCGGTACGGAGGGGCGATTTGGCTGATCGGGCAGGCGCTCTATCTGGGCACGGGGCTGTGGGTTGGCCGGAATACGATTCGACTGGGGGTGCCGCAACTCGTCGCCGGGGCATTGGTTCTGGTTGCCTTCCAGGCGGTGCTCTTCCTAGCGCAGTACGGCTGCTGCCACTTGCTCGCGCGATGGCTGTTTGGCGGGCGCGGCACATTTCGGGGAATTATCCGGCCGATGCTGCTGGGTTCGGTCGTGATCTGGGCGCTCCCGATTCCCTACGTCGGTCCGTTGGTCGCCGGGCTCTGGTTTCTTGCGATCATGATGCTAGTTTTTGAAAACGTAGACGGCATCGGACGGCTGAAGGCGTTCGGACTTGCGACCGCCTTCGGGGTCCTGTTTACGGTTGCTAGCTTTGCCTTGTTTCATCCCCACTAGCGGGATGGGAACTGGCGGAGCGGCCGTCGCGTTGACGATCCGCCCAGCCAGGGTTGGTATCGATAATTGCGTCTTGGCTCCGAATGATGGGACAGTGGCGCAGGTGGCGCTGGCCATTGCCGCTGCCGGCAGCGTTCGCACTCCAACCCATCGACGCTGCAACGAACAGGAACTCGCCAGGACTACTTCGTCGCTGCAATAGCTTGCCGTGGGCTGGCTACCGGCTGGTGCAGGTAAATTCATGAAGCGAACAACGGACTGGCTGTTGAGCGCGGCGATTTTCCTACTCGGCACACACGCCGCTTGGGCGGCCGTGACACATGCACAGGCAACAGCCCTTTCTCGGGCGGCCTGCAACAATCAGGGATCGAAGAAAGGGGCGGCGGCACTCAAACAACTGGAGAGCGCTGCCAAGGGCGGCGACCCCGAAGCGCAAAACGAGCGAGGTAATGCTCGACTACGCAGAAAAGCAGGACACCAAGGCCGTCTACCGGACAGAACGGGCTGCCGCAAGGGGCGGCGCCGACGCGCAAGACAATCTTGGGACCTTCTACACACACGGGCTCAGCGTGCCAAAGGACTACGCAAAAGCCGCCTACTGGTTCCAGAAGTCGGCGGCGCAGGGTTTCTCCCACGGGGAGGACGACCTCGGGGAGAGCTACGCCCACGGCCGGGGCGTGCCGCAGAATTACGCCAAGGCCATTTACTGGCTCAAGAAGGCGGCCGCCCAGGGCAATCCAACCGCCCAGCGGGACCTGCAAACGACTGAAGCTGAATACCGCACCCAACAGCGCAGCCACACAAAACCATCGCGGTGATGCTTCATCCCTGCGGTTCGCGAAGGTGAGTGGAGCAATGAAAGTTATGAATTCTGAATCATGAAGGATGAAAGAACGCGGTGAAGAGGCATGAGTGAGGGGCTACGAGTGAAGAGCTGCGGCCGCGGGCCGCGTGCCGGCAACGACCGTGCCGGGCCTGAAGCCCGGCTCTACAACAGCAATAAGCCCGCCGTGAGCCGGTGGAGAATGGCGATGAAATTCACACGTGGAGCCTGGTTCGTTGCCGTGCTGGGCAGCATGGTGTTGGGAGTGGGGGTCGGCTACGCATTGAGGGGCGCGGGCCCCAGCCCCGCCGCAGGCGGGGCGTCCCGCTCACGCGCCGGCTGGGCCGGGGGCCCCGCGGCGCCAGCCCGACGGTTGCATGGCGCAGGGCGCTGCGCGGCATTCCACGGCAACCGCGTGCTGAAGGAGACGCTGCAACCTGGTGGCACGTATACGCAGAGCACGGTGGCCAGCGGATTGCATTGGCCCAGTGGCGTGGCGGTGGACGCGCATGGCAATATCTACGTCGCCGACACCGTCAACAACCGCGTGCTGAAGCTTTGTAGAACCGGACGTTAGACCCAGCACGGGCCCTTGCCAGTTTGCGGCTACGCAACGGCCGCTCTCCTTTCCAATCCATGGCATCGTGGCGCGCCCATGCGTCGCGCGCACCGCAGGCGGACATCGCACGCCTGAAGGCCAGCATGGGCTGGGCCATGGCCTGGTACACCATCACCGACAGCTTCGACGCGGATTTCGGCGTGGGCCCCAGCCGCGCCGCTTCCCTGGCTCAGGCGGGCCGCGGCGCCCTTCTGCGCGCCATTGGGGCGCAGGGAATTTCCAGCTTCGCAGCAGCGGCTTTGCCCCCGGGGCAAAAGGTTCGGCACGCGCGGCTAGGCAAGATCATCGAACGGAACGCGACCGCAACCAATGTGCGCCGGCGCCGAATGCGTTCCACCGCGCCAGGCGCAAAAAGCTCCCGCGGGGGCGAAATTGGGACGCTGGCCGAACGGCCAGCGAAACGCTAAGTCTAAGCAGAATAGGGCGCTTACGGATGGTTGCAAAATTGCTTATGCCCCAGCATGGCACTACGGTGGCGGCGATCCAGCATCGCCATCCGCTTGTTCCGCGCGGCGGCATTGGCGCTGGTGGGAACGCTGGCAGCAGGTGCGGCATGGGGACAGGTGGCAGGCGCGGGATCTCCGCGCGTCGCGGTTTGGGAAAACCTTCAGGCGGCGACGGGAACCGAGGGGCAGACGTATTTGTCCGATACCTCGGTGGCGCTGGCATTGTCGCAGCGGGTGACGCTGTCGGCCGGGCTGCCGATCTATGACGTCTCCGGCGGAACGGGACTGGGCGACATCTATGCGCGGCTGAACATCGCGCGGCCCATGCCTTGGGCGACGCTGGGATTGCAGTTCACGGCGACGGCGCCGACGGGAAACACAAGCCTGGGGCTGAGCACGGGACGGTTCACCGGGGACTTCACCGGGCGCCTGAGCCGCTGGCTGGGGCCGTTGCACCCCTTCGTGGCCGCGGGCATCGCCAACACGGTGCCGGATACGTTGTATTACCTGCGCCAGTACACCTCGCTGGGGCTGGTGGGACATGTCGAGGCGGGATCCGGATTGTGGCTGACGCCGACGGTATCGGTGGGCGCATCCGGCTACGACATCCTGCCTTCGGGACAGCAGAAGATTTTTAGCCATGGGACCAACGGCGCGGCGACGGGCAAAGGGCCGGCGTTTGCCAGGGCGGGGGAAACCGTCGGCGGCGCCGACTTGGCGCGCGACGACGGCGTCAACGCCTGGGCGGCTTGGCGCCCGCAGCAGGGCCTGGCGCTGGAGCTGAGCTATAGCCACAGCGCGCGCTACGCGCTGAACACCGTGGCGATCTCGCTGGGGTACAACCTGGCGAACCTGTTTGGATCGAGCCACTAGCGGTTCCAGGGCGATCCAATGGCCGGAAACGGCCGAGGAGGGCAGCGTATGACGCAATGGAAAAGGCCGATGCTGGCCGCGGCACTGACCGCGGGCCTATTTCTGATTGGGGTGCCGCTGTGGGGGCAAAACGCGCACGCGGCGGCTGCGGGGCAGTCGCACGGCATGGCGGACAGCCACGGCATGCACATGGGCGGGCACGATGGCATGGCGCCGCAGGGGCATCCGCTGTTTGGCGGGCACCGCATGACGGTGAGCGAGCAGCTCCAGCGCAACACCCACCTGAGCGCCGGCCTGGCCAAACTGCTGCCGGCCGGAACCAATCTGCAAACCGCCTCGGCTGGGTTCAAGAACCTGGGGCAATTCGTGGCCGCGGTGCACGTGGCGCACAACCTGGGGATTCCCTTTGACCAACTCAAGGACACCATGGTCGGACCGCCGAAGAAAAGCCTGGGGCAGGCAATCCATCAACTGCGGCCGGCGGCGAACAGCAAGGCGCAGGTGAAGGATGCGCAGCGGCAGGCGAAGCAGGACCTGAAGCGGTCGCATTAGCGGAGCGGTAGGAGCAGGGCCAACAGGGGCGACCGCCCGCGGGCGGCCGCCCCGTCGTGCGTTTGGGGACGCACCGGCATTGTCTCTGCAACGATCACCTGAACCGATTTGGGAATCGCAAATATTTATGCGGCCGCACCGGGGCGAGAGACGGAGCCCAAAAGGCACACTTGGCTTCATGAACGGCGTAGCCCGCGGACAAAATGCGGCCGCAGGACCGGTGCAATCTTAGCAGCGATGGTTTGGGACGGCATGCGATGGCAACGTTAAAATCCTCCGCGGTCTTCTGGGATGAAAAGGCGCGGGAAAACGCGCAATGGTACATCTCAACTTACGGCCCCTACGCCGGTCGCAACGACAGTGACTTTTGGGCCTCCGGCGAACGCATCTGGTCCGACCTAAAGGCGCAAACCGGTTACCGCCCTTCGCGGCGGGATGTGGTGGTGGAAATCGGCTGCGGCATTGGGCGCGTGACGCGGGCCATCGCGGCGGAGGTGGCGACGGTGCACGCCTTCGACATTTCTCCAGAAATGATCCGGCGGGCGAAGTGGGGCGGGCCGTCCAACGCATCGTTCCATGTGACCAGCGGCGACCGGCTGGAGCCGATGGCGGATGGCAGCGGCGATCTGGTGCTGGCATATTGCGTCTTCCAGCATCTGCCCAGCCACGCGGTGCTGGGAGCGTACTTGCGGGAAATGACGCGCGTGGCGCAAGCCGGGGCCCTGATCGCGTTCACCACGGCGCCGCGCAGTTGGCGGGCTTGGCTGCTGCCGGCGGCGCGCCTCAAGGCGGCGGTCGCCGATCCGTTGCGGGACAGCGGCCCGCACGGCCTGCACCGCAAGGAATGGGTCGGGATTCGACCCTCGCGGCGGCAGGTGCATGCGCTCTGCCCCATCCCGCTCGCGCAGGCGCGCTTGGACCGCGACCGTTGGCTGTTTTGGGGCCGGACCCCGGGCGCCGCTCCGCCGGCGGCGTAGGCGGTCAGGCTAGCGGCGTTCACGCCGTGAAGGTCACGGCGCGGGAAGAAACGCGACACCTCGCCGTTCCGCCTTCCCTTCCCCTTTTCCCCTCCCGTCATAGCAACGGGCGCGGGCCCCGGCCGGCCGCGGGCGCAGCGTCCCGCCTGCGCGAGCGGCAGCGGCCATGCCGGCCAGCGTCCGCCTTGCCTAGCGGCGGTAGGGAACGCCTGGAGCCGGGTGCAACAGCGAATGCACCGGCACCGCCTTCCAGGTCATGCGGGTAAAATCCAGCGGCTCCGATCTTCCCTGCGTGGTCCAGTTCCCGGCGATGGACTTCCCATCGGCGGCGACCACGCCAGCGTACGAGGCGTCCATGGAGGCGACGGAAAACGTCAGCCGCGAACCTTGAAGCGCGATCGTCGTCACCGGAATCCTGGCGCTGTGTTCGGGATCGAGGTTGTTCAGTCGCGCCTTCAGCGCCCCGGCCGCGTCGCGGCGAACGTGCAGCACCAGCCGCATATGCAACTTCCCGATCTTCAGGGTTCCCTGCCAATTGCCGGTGATGGAACGCGCGCTCGCTGGAACCGCCGCAGCGGCCAGCGACGCCGCCAAAACCGGCGCCAGTGTCCAAGCATTGCGCATGAGTGGTTCTCCATTCGGTGGACGCGGCGGAAAGGCGGACGTTAGCACAACCACCGGCAAAAGCTTCGGCGAATCCGCTGCCGGAATCCGCCTTCCGCCCCACCATGCTGGACGCGCCCTTATGCGTTTGCGTTTCGCCCAGCCGCGGGGGCAGTGTGGTACATTGCTGCGCAGCGGATATGACCGGCGGGAGGTCCATCGGCTCTAGCGGCGGCTTCGGCGGCGGCGATTGGCTCCCAGCCCTGCGGCGGCTGGCGCGCGCGCGGGGATTTTCCGCCGCGGCGATCCTGACGCTGGCACTGGGCATCGGCGCGGCGACGGCCATTTTCAGCGCCGTTTACGCGGTGCTACTGCGGCCGCTTCCCTTCCCTCACCCGGGGCAACTTGCGGCGGTGGAATCCCGCACGCCGTTCTTCAGCTCCGGCGTCACCTGGAGCAGCGACCGCGACTTCCTCGCCTGGCGGCGCCGCCGAACTGCATTTCTCTCCCTGGCCGGTTACCAGGACAACTCCGCGGCGTTTTCCCGCCCCGGCGGGCCGGGCTACGCCCGGGAGCTGAACGGCGCGGAAATCACCGGCGGCTTTTTCCGCACGCTGGGCGTCCGCCCGGAGCTGGGGCGCGGATTCACACCGGCGGAACAGGAAAAAGGCGCGGCGCCGGTGGTGGTGATCAGCCACCGGCTGGCGCGGCGGCTGGGCTGGCCGAACCCGTTGGGACACGTGATCCGCCTGGACGGAGTTCCGCGCCGCATCGTGGGCGTCATGCTGCCGGGCTTCAATTTTCCCGGCATCGAAGCCGGCCTCGGCGGGCCGCAGCGGGACGACTATTGGATTCCCTACCGCTTCCACACCGGCAAGGAGTCCTATATGTGGGCGCTGGGCGTGGTGGGACGGCTGCGGCCGGGGGCGACGCCGGCCCAGGCGGAGGCGCAACTGCGGGCCATCGCCGCCGCAACCGACCGCGCCAGCAAACGCCAGACCACCAGCTTCCCCTTCGCCTTCTCGCCGCCTTTGGTGATGCCGCTGCGCACGGAGGTGCTGGGCGCGGCGGGCAATCCGCTGTGGTTGCTGCTGGCGGCATCGGGGCTGCTGCTGCTGATCGCCTGCGCCAATGTCGCCAACTTGTTCCTGGCCCGAGCGGCGAATCGGGAGCGGGAATTCGCCATCGCCGCCGCCCTGGGCGCGGGACGGCGGCGCATCGCCCGACAAATCCTGACCGAGGGCTTCATGCTGGCGCTGGCGGGCGCGGCAGGCGGCGCGGGGCTGGCGTGGCTGGCCCTGCTGGCTCTGAAGGCCGCGGTTCCGGCCGGCATTCCCCGCATCGCGCAGGCCGGCGTCAACCCTTGGGTGCTGGGGTTCGCCTGCGCCGTGGCCCTGGCAACCGGCGTGCTCGCCAGCCTGGCACCGGTGTTTTCGCTGCGCCGGGCGGACCTGACCCAGGCGCTGAAAACCGGGCCGCGGGAAGGCGGCGACCGCCGCGGGCGGCGGCTGCGGCAAGCCTTGGTGGTGGCGGAGATCGCGTTGGCGCTGCTGCTGGCGGTGGGCAGCGGGCTGCTGTTCCGCAGCTTGCTGGCGCTGAACAGCGTCAATCCCGGCTATGCGGTGCGGCACGTCGTGGTCATCCAGCCCAGTCCGCCGGCGACCTATTCCCCGCCCCAAGTCCGCGCCTACGACCGGCGCCTGCTGCGCACGGTGCGCGCCGAACCTGGCGTCGCGTCGGCGGCGCTGACGCAGGTGCCGCCGATGACCGGGTCGTTTTCCATCTCGACAATCTCCTTGCCCGGCCGCAAACTCGGCCGGCATCCGCCCACCGGCGACAACATCGGCGTCGGCCGCGGCTTTTTCTCAACCATGCGCATTCCCATCCTGCGCGGCCGGCGGTTCACGACGGCGGATGCGGCGCCCAAGGCGCGGCCCGTAGCGATCGTTGACACGGTGATGGCGCGGGAATTTTGGCCGGGAAAAGATCCCCTTGGGCAGCGGTTCAATGCCTTCACCGTGATCGGCGTCGTGCCGCATATCCAGATCGGCAGCTTGGGCGGCCATTTTGGCGCCGAGTTCTACCTGCCGGCGACCAGGGTCCAGCAACAGGGCGGCGACGCCATCGTGGCGCGCACGGCGGCTGCCCCCGCGGCGCTGGGCCCGGAGCTGTTGGCGGCCGCCCGTCGCGCCGATCCCGCCGTGCCCGTCAGCCTGCATACGCTGCGCTTGCTGATGCACCGCAGTGAGGCGGCGCCGCGCTTCCGCGCCATCCTGCTCGGGCTGTTCGCGGGCCTGGCGCTGGCGCTGGCGGCCATCGGTATCTACGGCGTGATGGCCTACGCCGTGGAACGCCGGCGGCGGGAGATCGGCGTGCGCGCGGCCCTGGGCGCCGAGCGCGGCCGGCTGCTGGGAATGGTATTGGGCGAGGCGCTGCGCCTGGCGGCGGTTGGCGTGCTGGCCGGCGGCGTCGCCGCCTGGCTGCTGGCGCGGACGCTCCAGGGATTTTTGTTCCGCACTCCGGCCACCGACCCGGTCAGCTTCGCCGCCGCCGTCGCCATCCTGGCCGGCGCCGCCCTGGCCGGGGCGCTCGTGCCCGCCGCCCGCGCCGCTCGCCTCGACCCCGCCGCGGCGTTGCGCGCGGAATAGGCCCACGCTGCTGACTCCAGCCCGCTCCTCCTGCGGGCTCATCCTAAACGGGCGCGGACAGCCTCCCCCGCTTCCGAATGCTTCCAGATGCGGGCCAGCGGCCCGCGCCCCCAGGCAGCCGACCCGCGCGGGGACGGTGGCGACGGCGGTGGTGTCCCCTAACAGCACGACGGCTTGTCCGGAAACCTGCAGAGGTCCCGCGGCTACGCACGCGCGAGCGGCCGCAGGAACCGCGCCGCCGCCGCCGCGAGACACTCGGGCTGGTCGAAGGGGATCCCGTGGCCCGCGTCCGCGAAGCGCTCGATTTGGACACGCGGGTTCAGCCGCCGTAGTTCGCCGGCGGCTCTGCGCGACACCACGCCGCCGGCGCCGGCAAGGATCAGGAGGATGGGGACGCGAATCGCCCCGACCACTTGCCGATAGTCCGGCGCGGGCGGCTTCAGCACATCGAACGCGCTGATTTGGGTCTGGAATTTCGCCGCGCGCTGGAGCGCAATCATTTCCGCCGAACGCCGCGGATGGCGCCGGCGCGCATCGGCCGCCAGTTCCCCTTCGCTCCGGCTCAGCAGGCGGCGGTGCTGCGCGGCGGCGCCGCTCTCCCAGACCTCGCGCTGCCGCCGCTGACTGAGAAACGTCGGGTCGGCTAGGACGACGCCGCGAATCGCTGGGCCCGTCTTCGCCGCGACCGTTCGCGCCGCGATCCCCGCGGCCGCCTGGGCTACCATCCGCGCCGCCATCGCCGCCACCAGCGCGGCGGTCATCCCGCCCATGGAATGCCCCAGCAGAAACGGCCGGTCCAAACCGAGCGCGGCGATGACGGCCACGACGTCGCTGGCATGAGCTTCGTACCGGTATCCATCGGCCGGCGCGCTGGACCGGCCATGCCCCCGGGCGTCCGGCATCACCACGTCGAATTCGCCTTCCAGGTAGCGCGCCACTGGATCCCAGCAGGCGCCGCTCCCGGTCAGACCGTGGAGCAACAACAGCGGCGGCTTGGGCTTGCCGGCGCGCAACGATTCCCCGCGCCAATAGTGAATGTGGACGCCGCGCGCTACGCAAATCTCAGAGGTCCAGTTAGGCATGGCGCTCGTGCGGCTCAGCTGCCACATTCTGACGGCCCGCCGATGGCGGGCCTGCGGCTGGGCTTCGATCGCCTGCGATCGAGGCCCGCGTAACGCCCGGAGCCTACGTCTCTCCACGTCGCCGCCATCAGCATAATACCCGCCCGGCACAAGAGGACACAGCGGTACACCGCCGGGCCCGCCCCGCCGCCCTGCCCCCAGACACGGCTGCGCGGCGGGCCCCCGTCCGGCCGCCCGCCCCGCTC
>OFHJ01000162.1_pt1 | contig 28271 bp, 21 predicted proteins | sample 1522001 | NCBI WGS metagenome assembly OFHJ01 (sample SAMEA2464838, study PRJEB22497) | soil metagenome | biome: Grassland; feature: Farmland; material: Clay | place: Australia | collected 2013-02-01 | depth 1.2 m | reverse complement strand
CGTCCAGGCTGTAGGCGTCGATCAGGGCGCTGTAGCCGGCAGGTGTCGCGGTTTCAGGAAGGCGTCTTTCCTGAAAAACGCTCACCGGGCCTGAAAATGGGTTCTTTTGGGCCGCAGTCACGACAACTCTGCCTTGTTGCTCTGCCTTGTTGCTCTGCCTTGTTGCTCTGCCTTGTTGCCCGCTTGTTGGTTCTAGGAATCCACATTCCTGAATTTTGATTCTAGCACATGAAAAACGCATCCCACAGACGTTTTTCGTGAAAAATGATTCTGACCCGACCTCGCGGCATTCCCGGCCAGTTTAGGCGCGTCCTACTTGGCAGGACCGGGCTCTCGTAACCCGGACCCCGCCGGATTCGCCAACAGCGTCTTGCCACACGCTGCGATGCTTGCGAACGTCTCTAGCTCTTTTGCATCGCCAAACGCAGTTCGGACCGAATTTGCTGATCACCGGAACCGGAGTGTCGGATTGCTCCTCCATTTCGGAGTAAAATTTCTTGTGATGGAAAAATCTGTGATCAGAGTCGTCAACGCACCCGAGAGAGCAAACTTATTTCTCGGAGCTGTTGCCTGCCTGTGAAATGTCAGTAGGTTATGTTGTCTTAAGGGGCAAATTTTTTGTCGGTAAACACGATCGCCGGCGCTCGGCGCGGTTGCCGCAGCCTCCTCTTGGGTCTCCGTAAAATCCGGAGCCCGGCCGCGGCTCAAGGCCGGGCCGGTTCGTCCGCCTTGCGCATGATCTCCGCCCAAAGCCGGGCCCGGCGCGATACCTGATCCGAGAGCCGGGCCAAGGTCTCCGCCTCTGCAGCTCCTAGGCCGCCCCCGCCCTCGGCCGGCGGCATGTCGTAAAACACCGCATTCGTTGCGGCCTCGCGCGCCCAGCCGTCATCGCCGTCATAGAAAGGGCCGAACTCCATCGCCAAGCGTTGCAGGCGCTTGATCTGGCCGTCCTCCTTCGGCAGCACGGCCATGCGCGGAATCCCCCACCAGGACAGCAGCGCGTTGATCCGTCTCCGCTTTGCCGCAAGGTCTGCCATTTTCGGCTTCATGCCACTTCTCCTGAAGATACCGAGTGCGCTTTCGCCGCGCGGATCGCGCGCCGCCCTCACGTCATGTACTGCCCGCCGTTCGCCGTGATCGTCGCGCCGGTGATGAAGCCGGTGTCCTCGCCGACGAGGAAGCGCACGATGTTCGCGATCTCGTCCGGGTTTCCGAGGCGGCCGACCGGGATCTGCTCCGCGATCTTGCGCAACGCCTCGGGCGGCACCACGGCAACCATATCGGTCATCACGTAGCCCGGCGCGATCGCGTTGACGGTGATGCCCTTAGCCGCGGATTCGAGCGCCAGCGCCTTGGTGAACCCCAGGATGCCGGCCTTCGCGGCGGCGTAGTTGGTCTGGCCGAGCTGGCCCTTTTGGCCGTTGATCGAGGAGACGTTGACGATGCGACCGAAGCCGCGCTCGCGCATGCCGCCGATCACGGCACGGCTCATGTTGAAGCAGGAGGTCAAGTCGGCCGCGATGACCTGATCCCACTGCGCCGGTGACATTTTGTGCAGCATCGAATCGCGGGTGATGCCGGCATTGTTGACGAGCACCTCGACCGGCGCCGCGAAGGCCTTCTCAACCGCCTGGACGCCGGCCTCGCAGGCGGCGTAATCGGTGACGTCCCAGCGAAACACGGCGATTCCGGTTTCCTTGTGCAAGGCCGCCGCGGCGGCCTCGTTTCCGACATAGGTCGCGGCGACGCGATAGCCGCCCGCGGCGAGACAGCGCGCGATCGCGGCGCCGATGCCCCGGGTGCCACCGGTGACGATTGCCACTCTTGCCATTTTCTCTTGCCCTCCACCCTCTCGGAGCCACAACCGACCGATGCGAGGGGGCGACGACATGGTCGCGCGGCGGGCCTGTGGCCCCGCGCTCGCTCCGGCTTTTTAGCGGCCTTACGTGCGGCGCCATTCTTGATTGCCTGCGCCGGCGATCCCTTGATCAGGATCAACGTCGCGGAATCTTTTGCAATTTTTCGCGATCGCGGACTTGCGTCTGGGCGAGCTCGCTCGCCATGGCGGCGATCGGCGGCGCCGGGCGCGCACGGAGGTGCTTCAGCGCCGTCTCGTAGCCATCCAACTTGTGCCGGGCGATGGTCTGGGCGGAAAAGTCGTAGTCGGTCGCCGCCGGTTCGCCCTTGCGCGCCGCGCGCACGATACGCACGATCGAGGTCTCGGCGCCACGACCCATGAGGTGAACGTAGCGCGGACGTTCCTTCAGCCGCTCGGCCGCCTCGGGCGCGACCGAGAGCATGATCTCGGCGACCAGGGCCTGATAATCGTGCACCAGCTCGCGCAGCTCGGCGTCGTTACGGATGCGCTCGCCATAGATGATCTCGTCGCGCCGCGTCACGACCTCGGCGAGGTTCGTCGGCAGCGGCCGCCGCCCTGGAAACAGGTCGACGATCACCACCTCCTTGTTGTCTGCGCCGCAGGTCGAGAGCACATGCTCCAAGGGCGAGTTGGAGATGATGCCGCCATCCCAGTAATGACGGCCGTTGATCGTGGTCCAGCGGAACACCGGCGGCAGGCTGCAGCTGGCGACGATATGCTCGGGCGTCAGCCGGTCGACCCGGGTATCGAAGAATTCAAGCTGGCCGAGCTCGACATCGACGGCGCCGACGAAGAGCCGCACCGGGCTCTCGGCGAGACGGGCAAAATCGACGTATTTCCCCAGCAAGTCCTTGAGCGGCGCGGTGTCGTAGAAACTAGTCCACTGCAGGGGCAGGACCTCGCCCCGAACCGGCGGCGACAACCAGCGCGGGCGGAAGAACGCGGGCACGCCGAGCGTCATCGCGCGCCAGATCGCGAAGCCGTTGGCGAGATAGGGACTCGCCATCAGGCCGGTATCGAGCGCGAGGTCGTTCCAGAATGCGTCGAGCGCCTGAAAAGCATGGCGCGGATTGGCGGCGACGATGGCGCCGTTCAAGGCGCCAACCGAAATACCGCCGACAATGCCGGGATAGATGCCCTCCTCCTCCATGGCGCGGATGACGCCGCATTCAAAGGCGCCGAGGGCGCCGCCGCCTTGCAGGATCAGGACCGTGGTCCGCGCCAGGGCATCGAGATCGGCCTCGGGATCGGCGAGCCGCGCCAGGGCGCCGCCGACATCGGCGCGCTGGCGGATCAGCATTTCCACCGTATGGGTCTCCGCCGCCGGTCGGCCGGTCGAAAACAGCCCGACGATGCGATTGTCGCGAATATAAAACTCGGCGAAAGTTCCGGCCGCGAGGTCGCCGCGCCCGATCGCTTGCGCTGCCGCCTCGCTGTCGCCGAGGAAGGTGAAGCTGAAATCGAGAAAGTCGCAAAAATAATGCGGCACGTCATCATAGAGGATGCGCCGCCCGAGCATGTTCTGGGCGGCGACGCGGCCCTGGTTGCGGGCGTTGTCCCAATGGGCCGCGCGCTCGCGCTTGCCTTGGCGGTCGACGTAGTTGGCGGCGTCGCCGGCGGCGAAGACGTCGGCGCGGTTGGTGCGGAGAAAGCCGTCGACGACGACGCCGTCTTCGACGGCGATGCCCGAACCCTCGAGGAAGTCGAGCGCCGGCGTGACGCCGACGGCGAGAACCACACCATCGCAGGCGAGCACGTCGCCAGCGCTGGTCACCACCTCGGCCACGGGTCCGGACCCGCCTTCGGCGCCGCGAAACGCCACCACCGATTGACCCAGCCGAACGTCAATGCCGTGCTCCTCGCAGCGGGCGAGAAAGAACGCGGAGAGGCGCGCGGAGCGGATTTTCGGGAATACCCTCTCGGCCCGATCGATCAGCGTCACCGTGAGCCCGAGGCGGGAGAGCGCCGTCGCCGTCTCCATCGCAACGAAGCTCGAGCCGAGAATGACGACGCGGCCGCGCCCAGCAGCGAAATCCGCGATCCGCATCGCATCGGCCAATGTATGCAGCGGGAAAATGCCAGCCAAATTGGCGCCGGGCACGTCGAGCCGGCGGGCTTGCGCGCCGGTCGCGATCAAGAGCTTGCCGTAGTGGTATTCGCGGCCCTGCTGGTCGACGACAAGATGCCGCGCCGGATCGACGGTGCGGGCGATGGCGTCGAGGCGGACCTCGATCGCGTCCTCGAGATAGTCCTTCGGTGGGCGGACGAGCACCTGCGCCGCGGTCAGCTCGCCGGCAAGCACCCGGCTGGTGAGGTCGGGGCGGTTGTAGGGATAATAGGATTCCGCGCAGAGCATCACGATCGAGCCGCTGGCGCCCTCGTCGCGCAGGGTCTGCGCCGCGGTCGCCGCCGCGATGCCGCCGCCGATCAGGAGAAAATCCGCGGCGACGCGGGTTTTCGACGTCTCGTTCGCCGTCATGCGCACACGACCCAATGACCTGTTCCGATCGATCGCTCCGATAGCGGGTCAGGGCGGACCAGGGCCGGCCCGCGCCATCCCACCGGACCGGCCGTTGCCGGCCTACTAGAGCGGGCTCTGCAGATAGGGCCGGGTGGCCGCCTGAAGGGGCTTTTCCACCATCCGGAAGCCTTCGGTGTAGAACTCGAAGAGCTGCCATCCATAGCCCCGCGCGGCGTCGTTGACGCGGCGCATATGGGCGATCAGCCGCTCGGTTCCGTCGTGCCATTGATCCCAATAGGCGGCGACCACCGCGGCCGGATCGTCGCCGGGCTTCATCGGCACAAAGGCCTTGGCCGCCTCTTCCGCCTGGACGCGGACGAGATCGCTTTGGCTCTCCCAGATCGTGCGCGCGGTCTCGAGCAGGAGATCGTTGGCGCGGGCAAAAAGCGCCGCGCCTTCCGCCTGGGTCTCGGAAAGATGGGCGGGAAACAGCAGTTCCGCCTTCGCCGTCTTGGCTCCGGTCGCCTTGTCTTGTGACGTTTCGGGCATGCCGCCCTCCTCCAAACTGTGGTGACGCGAGGCGCGCGAACGCCGTATCGCCCGGCGCCTTTTCATCGCGTGGCAGTTTGTCACGCGCCGCCCAGACGAGGCTTGATCTCGATCAAGGCAAGCGGGACATTGATCGGGCATAGCAAAGGCCGGCTCGGCATGAGAGGCGTCGATCACGACCAAGTCGGGGCAGCGGGCGCCGCCCCGCCAAGCCGCGCCGCCACGAGACGCCAAACGCGAACCTCTTGCGCGCCGCGGCCGTGATCCAGGTCCGCGCTCTTTATCAGGAGATTTCGATGCCGGATTCCCGTCCCGCCAAAAAAGGCGCTACCAGGCCGACCAAGGGGCTTGGCCGATCGGCCGCCAGAGATGACGACAAGGTGGCAAAGCTCTTCGCCGGCACCGAAGTGGCAACCGCGAGGCGGACCGCCGCCGAGGCCGTGGACGCCGAAGCCGCCGCCGCGGCGCCGGCCGAGACCGCGACCAATCCGCTCGACCGGCTCCTGCATGCGCGCGAGGCACGGCTCACCGGCTCGCTCTCGCTGATCTCGCTCGCCCTCGCCTATATGGATTGGGGCCTACATCTCGCCAACGCGCCCGGCCGCCGCTCCGAACTCGCGCTCGAGGCGTCGCGGCAATGGACGCGCCTGATGTCGCCCGACGCCTGGACGCAGCCCTTGCCCGGCGATTACCGCTTCCACGACGAGGCCTGGGCGCACCCGCCATTCAACGTCTTCGCCCAATCCTTCCTGTTGGCCGAGGAATGGTGGCACCACGCGACGAACGACCTGCCCGGCGTCGCAAAGCCCCATCGCGACGTCGTCTCCTTCGTCACACGGCAGATTCTGGATGTCTTTTCGCCGTCGAACTATCCCGCCACCAACCCGGAAGTGATCAAAGCGACGATGGAGCAAGGCGGCCTGAACTTCCTCAAGGGCTACCAGCATCTCCTCGAGGACCTGCAACGCCGCGCGCAAGGCGTCCCCCTCGATGGCACCGGCCACTTCGCGGTCGGCAAGGACGTCGCGATAACCCCGGGCAAGGTGGTTTTCCGGAACGAACTGATGGAATTGATCCAGTACGAGCCGGCGACCGAGACAGTGCGCCCCGAGCCGATCCTCGTGGTTCCTGCCTGGATCATGAAATATTACATCCTCGATCTCTCGCCGAACAATTCTCTGATCCGCTACCTCGTCGGCCAGGGCTACACGGTCTTCTGCATCTCGTGGCGCAACCCGGGACCGGAGCTCCGCGACACCGCACTCGACGATTACCGGCGGCTCGGCGTGATGGCGGCGCTCGACGCGATCCAGGCGATCGCCGGCGCGGCGCAGGTTCACGCCTGCGGTTATTGCCTCGGCGGCACGCTGCTCTCGACCGCGGCGGCGGCGATGGCGCGTGACGCCGACCGCCGGCTCGCCTCCGTCACCCTGCTCGCGGCGCAGACCGATTTCACCGAGGCCGGCGAGTTGCAGCTTTTCACCGACGCGAGCCAGCTCGCACTTCTCGACGACGTGATGTGGAGGCAGGGCTATCTCGACTCCAGCCAGATGGCCGGTACCTTCGAGATGCTGCGCTCCAACGATCTCGTCTGGTCGCGCGTCATCAAGACCTATCTTCTCGGCGAGCGCGAGCAGCCGAGCGACCTGATGGCCTGGAGCGCCGACGCCACGCGGATGCCGTTCCGTATGCATTCCGAATATCTGCGCCGGATGTTCTTGCGCAACGACCTCGCGGAAGGGCGCTATCGGGTCGACGGTCGGCCGATCGCGGTGCAGGAAATACGCGCGCCGATCTTTGCCGTCGGCACCGAGCGGGACCACGTCGCGCCGTGGCATTCGGTCTACAAGATCCACCTGCTCTATGACGGCGACATCACCTTCGCGCTGACCAACGGCGGTCACAATGCTGGCATCGTCAGCGAGCCGGGCCATCCGCATCGCCATTACCACCTCGCCCGCCGACCCAGCCTTGGGCCTTATCTCTCCCCCGAGGAATGGCTGGCGGCGGCGACCGAGCATGAAGGCTCGTGGTGGCCGGCCTGGGTCGCCTGGCTGAACGAGCATTCCGGCGGCTCGGTCAGCCCGCCGCCGCTCGGCGCGGCGGCCAAGGGCTACCCCGCCCTGGCGCCGGCGCCGGGGACCTATGTGCGCGAAAGCTGAGCGGGAGACGATTGCCATGGACATTACAACGCGGCCCGCTAAAGACATGATCGAAAACCGCACCTTTGATGAAATCACGATCGGCGACAGCGCCAGCCTGTCCCGTACGGTGACGCAGCAGGACATCGATCTTTTCGCCGTCGTCTCGGGCGACGTCAATCCGGCGCATATGGACCCGGCCTATGCCAAGACCGACATGTTCCACAAGATCATCGCCCACGGCATGCTGGGCGCCGGGCTGATCTCGAGCGTTCTCGGCACCAAATTGCCTGGCCCCGGCACGATCTACCTGGCGCAGGACCTGCGGTTCCTGCGCCCGGTCAGCATCGGCGACACCATCACCGCGACACTCACGGTGACGGAAAAGCATGCCGAAAAAGGCGATCTGGTTCTCGATTGCCGCTGCGCCAACCAGAGCGGCCAGATCGTCATCAGCGGCACCGCGCGCGTACGCGCCCCGACCGAGAAGGTGCGCCGCCCGCGGGTCGAACTGCCCGAGGTCCGGCTCAGCCGACACGAACGCTTCCGCGCCCTGCTCACCGAGACTGCGGGACACGAGCCGCTCGCCACCGCCGTCGCCTACCCCTGCGACGCCAACGCGCTCGGCGCCGCGGTCGAAGCCGCGCGTATCGGCCTCATAGCGCCGATCCTGATCGGACCGAAGGGCAAGATCCAGGCGGCAGCGGCGGCGGCCAAGGTCGAGATCGATGCCTTCCGCCTGATCGATGCACCGAGCGACACGGCCGCCGCGGCCGCCGCGGTCTCCCTGGTAAAGACCGGCGAGGCGGCGCTTTTGATGAAGGGCTCGCTTCACACCGACGTGCTGATGCACGCGGTGCTGGCGCCGGACAGCGGCCTTCGCACCGGCCGCCGCCTCAGCCATGTCTATCTCATGGATGTGCCGAGCTATCCACGACCGCTCCTCGTCACCGACGCGGCGGTGAACATCGCCCCCGATCTCGACGAGAAGCGCGACATCGTGCAGAACGCGATCGACCTCGCCCATGTCATGGGCATCGAGACGCCGAAGGTCGCGCTGCTGTCGGCCGTGGAGACGGTCAATCCCAAGCTGCGATCAACCCTTGATGCGGCGGCGATCTGCAAAATGGCCGACCGCGGCCAAATCTCGGGCGGACTGGTGGACGGGCCGCTCGCCTTCGACAACGCCGTGAGCCCCGCCGCGGCAGCGGAAAAGGGCATCGTCTCCAAGGTCGCAGGCCAAGCCGATATCCTGGTGGTACCCGATCTCGAGGCCGGCAACATGCTGGCCAAGCAGCTCACCTTCCTCGCCGGCGCCGACGCAGCCGGCGTCGTACTCGGCGCCCGCGTGCCGATCATCCTGACCAGCCGCGCCGATGCCGAACGCACCCGCATGGCCTCCTGCGCGGTCGCCGTCCTGATCGCGCGCGGCCGTGCCGCAAAGGCGCAGAGCGCGGCCGGGGTCTGAGCCGTGCCCGACGCGGTTCTGACGCTGAACGCGGGTTCCTCCAGCATCAAGTTCTCGCTCTTCGAAATCGGCCCCGCGGGCGCGCTCGCGCCAGCCTCCCATGGCGAGATCGAAGGCATCGGCGGCGCGCCGCATTTCATCGTTCGCGATCCGGCCGGCGCGACATTGGCGGACCGGACCTGGGCGCAGGCGCCGCCCTTCGCGACGCTGTTGGAGACCGTGATCGGCTGGGCCGAAAGCCATCTCGGTGCCGACAAGCTGATCGCCGTCGGCCACCGCGTGGTCCATGGCGGCACTGAACATGCCCGGCCGGAGCGGGCGACTCCGGCGTTGCTCGACGCGCTCGACCGGCTAACGCCGCTGGCACCCCTGCACGAGCCCCATAACCTGGCGCCGATCCGCGCGATCGCCGCCGCGCGGCCGAAGCTGCCCCAGGTCGCCTGCTTCGATACCGCCTTCCATCACGACATGCCGAAGGTCGCGACCCGCTTTGCGCTGCCCCGCGAATACGAGGATGCCGGCGTCCGCCGCTACGGCTTCCACGGCTTGTCGTACGAATATATCGCGGCGCGGCTCGGCGAGATCGCGCCCGGCCTCGCCAAGGGCCGCACGATCGTCGCCCATCTCGGCAACGGCGCCAGCCTCTGTGCGCTCCGCGCCGGGCGCAGCATCGACACCACCATGGGCTTCACCGCGCTGGACGGCCTGGTCATGGGCACGCGTTGCGGCGACCTCGACCCCGGCGTCATCCTCTATCTCGAACAGGAACTGGGTCTCTCGGCCAAGGCAGTGGAGGATATTCTCTATCGCCGCTCCGGATTGCTCGGCGTCTCAGGCGGCATCGCGAGCGACATGCGAACCCTGCTTGCGAGCCCGGATCCGCGTGCCGAGGAGGCGATCGAGTTGTTCGTCTTCCGCATCGCGCGCGAGATCGGCGCGCTGACGAGCTCCCTCGGCGGCCTCGACGGTCTGATCTTCACCGCCGGCATCGGCGAACACGCGCCGGCAATCCGCGCCCGGATCTGCGCCCGGCTCGGCTGGCTCGGCGTCGCGCTCGACACCAAGGCCAACGACGAAAACGCCGCCGTGATCAGCTCGACGCAAGGCAAAATAATGGTGCGGGCCATCCCGACCGACGAGGCGGCGATGATCGCCCGCCACACCCTGAACATAATCCAGCCGCGGGCGGCGGCCTGACATGACGTCCGGCGCGGCGGCCCCCTTGATCGAGATCAAGGCGACTTTCCGCGTTCCTTGCCTAGATGCCGTCAGTCCCGTTACCGCCGGTCGGATGTGTCACCGGACCGCGCGAGCCAGATCCGGTTGCGACCCGCACACCGCGAGACGCACGACCCCGCTCGATCGCGACACCGCAGTCGACAGGCGGCGAGCGCAAGCCGCCGGTGTAAGGGTGAAAGGGGGAAAGACGGAATGACCACTGCCGGTTCTCAGCCCAACGACGTTTCGCAAGCGCCGAGCGCGCGCGCGCCGACCCCCGCCTCCGGCCTCACCGAGGACGAGGCGGCAAGGCGGCTTGCCCAATACGGCGAGAACGCGCTCGCCGAGCACCATATTGGCATCCTGGAGCGGCTCGCCCATTTCTTCTGGGGGCCGATCCCGTGGATGATCGAGATCGCGGCCATTCTCTCCGCCGTTCTCGGCCACTGGGACGATCTCTCGATCATCCTGGCGATGCTGTTCATCAACGCCGGCGTCGGCTTCTGGCAGGAGTTCAAGGCCGATAACGCCATCGCGCTGCTGAAGCAACGGCTCGCGCTCAAGGCCCGGGTCAAACGCGGCGGCGCCTGGAGGGACATCGAGGCGCGGCTCCTGGTGCCGGGCGATCTGGTACTGATCAAGCTTGGCAACATCGTGCCCGCCGACATGAAGCTGACCGAGGGCGCCTATCTCAGCGTCGATCAATCGGCACTGACCGGCGAGTCGCTGCCCGTCGACAAGAAGGCCGGTGACGACGCCTATTCCGGCTCGATCGCCAAACAGGGCGAGATGACTGGCGAGGTGACGGCGACCGGCATGAACACCTATTTCGGCAAGACCGCCCATCTTGTCGAGGAGGCCCGAACGGTCTCGCACTTCCAGCGCGCGGTGCTGAAAATCGGCAACTTCCTTATCCTGGTGACCATCGGCCTGGTGCTGATCATCGGGCTGGCCGCCCTGTTCCGCCACGACCCGCTGCTTGAGACGGTGCAGTTCGCCCTGATCCTGACTGTGGCCTCGATCCCGGTGGCGCTGCCCGCCGTGCTCTCCGTCACCATGGCGATCGGCGCCGAGCGGCTGGCCAAGCTGAAGGCGATCGTGTCGCGCCTGGTCTCGATCGAGGAAATGGCCGGCATGAACGTGCTGTGCAGCGACAAGACCGGCACGCTGACCAAGAACGAGCTCACGCTCGGCCATCCGCAGCCGGTGCCGGGGGTGACGCCGGACGACCTCCTGACCGCGGCGGTGCTGGCGTCGCGGCGCGACGCGCCGGATGCGATCGACGCCGCGATCATCGCCCGCGCGCCGTCCGGCGAGAGCCTCGACGCCTATGCCGTGCAGGCGTTCCATCCCTTCGATCCGGTGTCGAAACGCGCCGAGGCCGAGATCGCGCGGGACGGCGCCAGCTTCAAGGTCACCAAAGGCGCGCCACAAGTAATCGTCGATCTCTGCGCGCCGAGCGAGGCGGAACGGAAGACCATCGGCGCGGAGGTCGACGAGGACGCCGCCAAAGGTTTCCGCACCCTGGGCGTCGCGCGCAGCGACGAAAGCGGCAAGTGGCGCTTCCTCGGGCTGCTGCCGCTGTTCGATCCGCCGCGCGACGACAGCGCCGAGACCATCGCCACAACCCGCGACATGGGCATCGACATCAAGATGGTGACCGGCGATCACGAGGCCATCGCCAAGGAGATCGCGGGCCAACTCAAGCTCGGCCAGAACATCATCGTCGCCGATGCCGTGTTCGGCAAGGACGGCGCTGAGGTGCAAGCCTCGCAGATCGTCGCGGCGGACGGCTTCGCGCGGGTGTTTCCCGAGCACAAGTTTCGCATCGTCAAGGCGCTGCAGGGCGCGGGCTACATCGTCGGCATGACTGGCGACGGCGTCAACGACGCGCCGGCTCTGAAGCAGGCTGACGTCGGCATCGCCGTCAGCGGCGCCACCGACGCGGCACGCGCCGCCGCCGATCTGGTTCTGACGGCGCCTGGGCTTTCCGTAATCACGCGCGCGATCGAGGAGGCGCGCCGCATCTTCGAGCGCATGAACAGCTACGCGATCTATCGCATCGCCGAGACCATGCGGCTGCTGTTCTTCATGACCGCGAGCATTCTGATCTTCAACTTCTATCCAGTCACGGCGATCATGGTGGTGCTTCTGGCGCTGCTCAACGACATCCCGATCATGATGATCGCCTACGACAACGCCCCGGTGGCGCTCGGGCCGGTGCGCTGGGACATGGAGCGGGTCCTTACCATCGCCTCGGTGCTCGGCGCCTACGGCGTAATCGAGAGTTTCGGCCTCTACTGGATCGTGCGCGACTACCTGACCCTGCCGCAGGGCGTGGTTCAGGCGCTGATCTTCCTTAAGCTCCTGGTCTCGGGCCACATGACGATCTATCTGACGCGCAACAAGGGGCCGATTTGGGAGAGTCCGTTGCCGAGCTGGAAGCTGGTGGTGCCCTGCGAGTTCACGCAGCTGATCGGCACCCTGGTGGTGGTCTATGGCTGGTTCATGGCGCCGACCGGATGGCCGCTCGTGCTCATGGTCTGGGGCTATACGCTGGTCTCTTTCATGGTCGCGAGCAGCATTAAGATCGGGACCATCCGGATCCTGGACCACCGCACCGGCTGGCACGCGCGGCACCTTAGGCGGGTCGAACAGCAGCCGCGCGCTTGAGCCCCGCGCTTGAGCGAGGCGGGCCGGCGCACGTGCCCCCTGCCGATTGAGGCGGATCAAGACGCGATCCCGCCCGAGGGCTTATTCTTTTTCTACTTTATTTCTTCGCATCGGCTCTTCCGAGCCGTCATGCCGTCTCAAGCGGGAGAGCAAGCGTCATGTATTCAACCCTGATGGTCCATTTGGACGTTTATCGCGACAACACCCATCTCCTGAAGATCGCCGGCGATTTAGCGGAGAAATTCGAGGCCGGTGTGGTCGGGATCACCGCCTGCCAGCCGATTCAGACCGTCTATGGCGACGGCTATATCTCGGGCTTCGCCTTAGGCCAGGAACGCGACGAGCTCGAAAAGGGCATGAAAACCGTCGAGGAGCAGTTTCGCGCCGCGTTGGCGAAACGGGCTCGAAGCCTGGACTGGCGCGCCGCGGTGACCTTCAGCTCGCCGTCGGAATATGTCGCGCGCCAAGGACGCAGCGCCGATCTCATCATCGTCGGCGTGGTCCGGGGCGAGTCCTGGCTCGACACTTCGCGCCGCACCGACCTCAGCGACCTGGTCATGCAGGCCGGCCGGCCGACGCTGATCTTGCCGGCGCAGGCCGAGGCTCTGACCGCGAAGCATGTCGTGGTCGGCTGGAAAGATACCCGCGAAGCCCGACGCGCCGTCGCCGACGCGATGCCGTTCCTGAAACGCGCCGCCAAGGTTGTCGTGGTCGAATCGGCCGACGACATCCCCCTCGCCGACGCCGGCCGCAACGTCGAGGATGTCGCCGCCTGGCTCAAGCGCCACGGCGTCACGGCCGAGGCGCTCGCCCTCGATCCCAAGACCAACGCGACCGCCGAGCTCGGCGCCATCGCGGCCAAGGAGGCCGCCGACTTGATCGTCGCCGGCGCCTACGGCCACAGCCGATTCCGCGAATGGGTGCTGGGCGGCGTAACCCGGGACCTGCTGCAGCATCCCGACCTGTGCTCGCTGGTCTCGCATTGAGGGGCGGCGGCGCGGCGCGGCGACCCCAGACGGCCGGAGAATTGCCATGCATGCGATGGTGCTGAAACAGCCGGGAACGGCGCTCGAATGGATGGAACTGCCGGATCGCCAGCCGGGGCCGGGCGAAATCCGGGTCAAGGTTTCGGCCTGCGGCGTCTGCCGCACCGATCTTCATGTCGTCGACGGCGATTTGCCCGATGCGAAACTTCCGATCGTTCCCGGTCATGAGATCGTCGGCCGCATCGACGCCATGGGCGATGGCGTCGGCGGCCTCAAGCTCGGCGAGCGTGTCGGAATTCCCTGGCTCGGCCATACCTGCGGCACCTGCCCCTATTGCATCGGCGGCCAGGAGAACCTTTGCGACCATCCAGTCTTCACCGGCTATACGCGGGACGGCGGCTTCGCGACCGCGGCGATCGCCGACGCCCGGTATGCCTTTCCACTCGGCAACAGCGACAGCGACGTCGCCATGGCGCCGCTGCTTTGCGCCGGGCTGATCGGCTGGCGCTCGCTGGTCATCACCGGCACCGGCGCGCGACTCGGCCTCTATGGCTTCGGCGCCGCCGCCCATATCGTGACCCAGGTCGCCACCTGGCAGGGCCGCGACGTCTTTGCCTTCACCCGGCCGGGCGACGCCACCGCCCAGGCCTTCGCGCGCAGGCTCGGCGCCGTTTGGGCCGGCGGGTCCGACGCGATGCCGCCGGTGCCGCTCGACGCCGCGATCATCTTCGCCGCGGTCGGCGATCTCGTGCCAACCGCGTTGCTGGCCGTGCGCAAGGGAGGTCGCGTGGTCTGCGCCGGCATCCATATGAGCGACATCCCGAGCTTTCCCTATCGGCTGCTTTGGCAGGAGCGCCAGCTCGTCTCGGTCGCCAATCTGACGCGGATGGACGGCATCGACTTCCTGCGCCTCGCGCCGGAAATCGGCATCGTCACCGAGACCACGCGCTACGCGTTGAAGGACGCCAACCGGGCGCTTGCCGATCTTCGCGCCGGCCGTTTCGAGGGCGCCGCCGTCCTGGTTCCCTAGCGCACGACGCTTCTGCGCGGAACCGGCCCAAAATCATCTCCATGCGCCGTTCCCATGGCGTGGAGCATGCGCCGGCGCCGGCCCCCGGCCGCGCGCCTCCTCAAGGCGCCAAGGGCCGCGCCGCCGCGCCTTTGCGCGGACCGCGCCGCCACAAAAGCGCGAGTTCAAGGCTCGCCGCCGCCGCGTAGAAGCTGACCAGCCAAGCCAGGCTCGCGCGATCGCTGGTCCAGGTGTGCCAGAGCAGCACGGCAAAGCTCGCGCTGGTCAGCACGCCGCCCGCCAGCGGCAGCAGCGGATGCAGGCCGATCCGCCGGGCAAGCCGCAGCGCGGCGAAATTCACCGCCGCGAAGATCAAGAGAAAGGTGGCGCTGGCGAACACCGAAATCACCGCGAGCGACGCCGTCAGAGAAAAGACGAGCGAGAGTCCGGTCAAGACCAGAAGCGACACATAGGGGATCGGACGCGTGCGCTCGCGCATGGAAAAGACCCGCGGCAGCGCGTGTTCCTCGGCCATCACCATGGCGAGCCGAGCCGCGCCGAACAGCGTCGCGTTGATCGCAGACGCCGTCGACAGCAGCGCCGCGATGCCGATCAGGACGAACCCCGCCTGGCCCAGCAGCGGCCGCGCGGCGACCGCGAGGACATATTCCTGATCGTGCCGGATTTGCGCCGGCGTCAGGCTGCCGAGCGCCGCCAGAGCGACCGCGACGTAGATCGCCGCCGCAACGACGATGGCGATGACGATGGCGCGGCGCAAATTGCGTTCCGGGCTTTTCATCTCGTCCACCGCGTTCGGGATCAGCTCGAAGCCCTCATAGGCGACGAAGATCAGCGCCAGCGCCGCCAAGGGCGACACCACGCCATGATTGAACACGGGCAGGAAATGGGACTTTTGCGCCGCCATCAGACCGGCCACGGCAAACAGCGCGAGAATCGCGAGCTTGATCGCCACTACGGTCAATTCGACGCCGCCCGAAAGCTTGGCGCCGAGCAGGTTGACGGCGAGAAAGCCGCCCAGCACCAGTGCCGAGAGCGCCATCATCAGCGGCGGCCGGGTGCCAAAGCCGCCGATCAGCGTCGAACCGTAGGCGCCGAAAGCGGTGGCGTAAAGCGCCAGCGTACCAACATAGCCGGCAACCAGCAGCCAGCCGGCGATGCCGGCCACGGCCGGCGCGTCAAAGGCCTTTTCGATATAGGTGAAGCTGCCGCCGTCGTTGCGGAAGGTAAGCCCGAGATGGGCGTAGGAGAGACCAGTAAGAAGCGCGACCACGCCGCCGCCGGCCAGCGTCAGCGCCACCGCATGCCCGGCAACCGCGATGGCGAGACCGAGCACGGCGAAGATACCGCCGCCGATCATTCCGCCGATGCCAAGAGCGGTGACCTCGGCTAGCCCAAGCTTGCCCTTTTCGATTGCCGCCCGGCGCGCGGCAGCAGCCATGAGAAACACCTTTCAGCCGGAACGGCGAGATTGTCCGCAAGCGCTTTCGCCCCGGCCGAGAATAGCGCCTCGGCCGCCAATGTGGTGCACTTTATGCCCTCAATCCGCCGCCGCGTCGCGACAGGCGCGCACCAATTCCAGGGCCGCCGCCTTCAGCGCGTCGGGACCCTGTTCGGTGTTCAGCCGGGGCCATGCGATCGCGCCGGTTCCGGCCCGCGCTTGCGCCGCGACGATCGCCGCAGTCGCGTCCGAGGCGTCGTTTCGCCGCGCGCCGACGCGATGCATCAGAACCGCGATCGGCGCCTCGAGCCAGATGCCGGCAAAAGGCACGCCGGCCCGCGCCGCGACCTCGGCGATGGCGGCGCGATCTTCCGGGCGCTGGTGCGTCGCGTCGACGATCACCGCCTGGCCGGCGCCGAGCCCCGCCGCCGCCAGTTCGTAAAGCCGCCCGTAGACCTTAGCCGAGACTTCGGGACGATACGCCGCCTCCGGCAGCCGCGCGGTCTCCGGCACGGCGAAGATGCGCTTGCGCTCGGCGTCGCTGCGGAAATGAAGCGCGCCTGGAGCCCGGCCGAGGGCCGGTGCCAGAGCGCCGGTGAGCGTCGATTTTCCGGTTCCGGACAAGCCGCCGATGGCGACGAGGAGCGCCGGCGCGGGCGCGAGGAAGCGCGCCGCAGCGGCGAAGTAGGCCTGCGCCGCGGCGCGGCGATGGATCTTCGCCGGATCGAGGCGGATTTCGGCGGCGATAACCTTGGCGCGGATCGCCGCGCGCAAGGCAAGAAAGAGCGGCAAGGCGGCGATGCCGGCGATCTCGAGCGGCGGATCGTCGCAGGCGCCAAGGTAGCGATTGAGCAGGCGATTGGCCTCGGCCGCGAGGCCGCGCTGGCAAAGGTCCATGAGCACGAAGGCGAGATCGTAGAGGATATCGGAGGTGGCGATCGCCTCGTCGAACTCGATGGCGTCAAACAGCACCGGCTCGCCCGCGATCAGCAGGAGGTGGCCGAGACGCAAATCGCCGGGGCAGAGGCGGACGCGGCCCGCCTCGCCCCGGCGGCGCAACAGCGCCACCACGCGATCGAAGGCCGCGGTGAGCGCCGCGCCGAGCGCCGCGACCTCAGGCGGCGGAAACAAATCGTCCGCCGCGGCGAGCTCGTCGACGGTCTGGCGCAGAAGCCGGCCGAAGGCCTCGGTCGCCGCCGCGCCGTCGCGCCAAGGCGCCCACCGATGCGCCGCGGCGATCGCCGTCGCCAGCTTGTCGATCAGCGCCGCGCCGAGCGGCGCCTTTTCCGCCAAGCGGTCGAGCGTCGCGGTTTCGTCGAAACGGCGCATATGGACCGCCCATTCGACGATCTCGCCCTTACCGCCGAGACGCAACGCGCCGCCCTCGCGGGCGATCGGCACGACGCCGAGATAGATCCCCGGCGCATTGGTGCGATTGACCGCGATCTCCGCCTCGCAGGCCGCGCGCCGTTTCTCCAGGGTGGAAAAATCCATATAGGGATAACGGACCGCGCGCTTGACCTTGTAGACGTCGGGGCCGGCAAGAAACACCGCCGCGCCGTGCGTGTCGATGCGCGTGACCGGGTCCGCGCGGCCATGGGTTGCGGGGTCCTGAAGCAAGGCGAAAACCGCGCGCTGATCTTGCCCGGGCGGCGAACTCATCGGTCTGGCCCCGCTGACAACGCAGACAAAAACACGGCTCCCCCTTCCCGGTCGCCGAAGGAAAAAGGACTACTCCGACAGCGGACGCGGCTTGATGTAGATCAACCAAGAGTAACGCAGCCGGTATTAAGCATCCAAACGTTACCCGTGCTTCTTAAGGAAAGCGGGTAAGCACGAGGGCTTTGGTCGGATACGCGGCCCCGAGCCGCGCGGCCCGGCACGCGACGGTTCGCACGGGACCCATGCAGCCTGCGCAGGCAAGTTCCGGCGGCGTGACGGCCGACGCGGTGATCGATCTCGCAATCGGCGGCGTCGCCATGCCCGATTCCGAGGCGAAGGTCGGGCGTGTCACTCGGGCATTTTGCAATTTTCTAGCGCGTGGCGAAAACGAAATCCTGGGAAGCCCCGTGACTGCCTTCCTAACGCCGCCTTGTCAGGCGGCCTCTGGCACCCGGTTCGCGGCATGAAAGAACGGGGGACGGCACGCCCTATACGATCGCCTTCGCCCGACCGGACGGCAGCGCGGTCAAGACCGTGGTCTGCCCGCCGCCGCTCAAGGATCCAAGTGGGCGCTTTCGCGGCAGTCTCACCATCATCCACGATCGCTCGGACAGCGAGCGGCTGAACGACGCCCTGACAGCCCAAGATCGCATCGTCGAAAGCTCGAGCTACGTCACAGGCAGGCAAACGCGTTTCGTGCAGCACTACCGCGTCAAGACGCGCGACGGCGGCATCCGCCACGTCGAGGACCGAGTAACGGTGCGGCCGCCGGACGGCAACGGCCGGATCTATCTCGAAGGCGTTCTTCAAGACGTCATGGCACAGGTCGAGGCCGAGCGCCAGCGCTACGGCACACTGGCGCAGGTCGGCCGGGCGCCGGCCGCGGCGATCGAGACGCGCGACCCCTTTACTGCCGGCCGCCAACACCGCGTCGCCAATCTCGCACTCACGATCGGCCGCGAGCTCGGCATCGCGGGGCGCGAGTTGGAGGGGCTCTACCTCGGCGCCTTGATCCACGACATCGGCAAGCTCGCAGTCCCGACCGCGATTCTGACTTGGCCGCGAAAAATCTCCGAGGCCAAACACGTCATTCTCCGGGAACATTGCGATATCGGCCGCAAAATCCTCGGCGATTCCGATTTTCCCTGGCCGATCGGCACGACGATCGCGCAACATCACGAACGCCTCGACGGCTCCGGATATCCGCGGGGTCTCATGGGCGAGCAGATCATCCGCGAGGCCCGCGTCATCGCCGTGGCCGACGTCTTCGAGGCGATGTCGAGCCACCGGCCCTATCGCGCCGCCTTCGGCCTCGAGGCCGCGCTCGACGAACTGACCAAGCATAAGGGGAAGACCTTCGACGCCGACGCCGTGGCGGCCTGCGTCGCCGCCGTGCGGGCGCACGGCGGCGGTGCCGAAACGCTGTGGCGCGCGCTGGCCGCGGCCGCCGGCGACGAGCACATCAGCCGCGTCTTATTCGCCAGCACCTTCGATGACGATCGCGATTGAGACTGCCCGGCCGCATGGGCGCGCCCTCGATACAGCCATGACTTAAAAACCGCCACAACACGATTAATATCAGTTCGCATTCCGCGAGAAGTCATCGGCCATTCAGGGTCCTGACGCTACATTTTAGCGGCCGGGTCGACTGGCTCTGAGCGGACCCCGTCGGAGGTGGACCACACGCTGCGGGGAGTCTCGGGGAGACGCGCATGCGGGCGCTACAGGAGAGTCTGCAAGGCTTGACCGTCGATGCCCTGATCGAGGGCATGGCCGACGGGGTGTGCGTCATCGATCCCGACGCCATCGTGGTGCGCGCCAATCCGGCCTTTTGCGAGCTTCTGGCGCGAACCGACGGCGAAGTCTTGGGCCGGCCGGTGACCGCTTTCCTGACCCCGCTCTCGGTGCCGATCTTCGAGGCCGAATTCGCGGAACGGAAGGAAGGCAGCCGGCGGTCCTATAAGATCACCTGGAGTCGACCGGATGGTCGCGCAATCCATACGCTTCTCCACCCCCTGCCGCTGCACGACCCGAGCGACGGTCATTTTCTTGGCAGCCTCGCCATCATGAGTGACCATTCCGAGATCGACCGGCTCGCCGACGACCTCGCGACCAGCAAAAGGATCGTCGAGAACTCGGGGCTCATCGTCTACCGGGCCCGCCTCGCCGACGACTTTCCGGTCGAATACATCTCGGACAGCGTCCGCCAACTCGGCTATGAGCCCGGCGACTGGCTAGCGAAAAAATGGAAATTTTCCGACCTTTGCCTGCCCGAGGACTTTCACCGCGTCGTGGCGGAGGTCGACCGCCGCATCGCCAAGGGGCGCCCTCGGTTCGTTCTGCGCTACCGCGTCCGCTCGCGGGACGGCCAAATCAGGCACGTCGAGGATCGGGTGACAGTGCGCCGCGCGGCAGCCGATGGCACCGTCCATCTCGAAGGCATCCTGCGAGACGTCTCGGCACAGGTTCAGGCCGAGCGCGAGCGCCACGACGCGCTCGGCCATACCGTGCACGCTCTCGCCGCCGCAGTAGAGACGCGTGATCCCTATACCGCCGGACATCAGCGCCGCGTCGCCAGTCTCGCGCTCGCGATCGGCCGCCGGCTCGGCATCGCGGACCATGATCTCGAAGGGCTTTACTTCGGCGCCTTGATCCACGACATCGGCAAGCTTGCAGTGCCGATCGAGATCCTTACTTGGCCGGGAAAGATCTCCGAGCTGCAATTCGCCGTTCTCAAGCAGCATTGCTCTGCCGGCCAAGACATCCTCGGCGATGCCAAATTCCCCTGGCCGGTGGGGCTGATGATCGCGCAGCATCACGAGCGGCTCGACGGCTCCGGCTATCCGCACGGCCTCAAGGGGGGGCAGATCGTGCGCGAGGCCCGCATCGTCGCCGTGGCCGATGTTCTCGAGGCGATGTCAAGCCACCGGCCCTATCGGGCGGCCTACGGCCTCACCGCCGCAATTAACGAACTGGTGGCGCGCAAGGGGACTGCCTTCGACGCCGAGGCGGTCGAAGCCTGCGTCGCCGTGGCGCAAATCCATGGCAACGATCCGCAGGTTCTGTGGCCAGCGCTGGAGACGGCCGCCGGCAGCAACCTGATCGGCGCCGACCACGTCACAAGCCGCTCTGTCACAAGCCACTTTGACGACCGCCACGATTGAGACGCTTCACAAACGGGCCGCCGTCGACAATTTCCTTAGACTTCCAGCCACTCGCGCCGGACGGCGTCCTGGGCAAGCAGATCCTTGGATGTGCCGCTGAACACGATTCGGCCGTGCCCCATGACGAGCACCTGATGGGAAATACGAAGCGCGATCTGGAGCTTTTGCTCAACCAGAAGAATCGCCACCCCTTGCGCGGCGATCTTCTCAAGCAACACGCCGACCTGCTCCACGAGTTGCGGCGCCAGCCCTTCGGTCGGTTCATCGACCATGACAAGGTCGGGATCCCCCATCAGCGTCCGGCAAATGGACAGCATCTGTTGCTCACCGCCCGACAGAACACCCGCCGCCGTATGCGCTCGCTCCTTCAAATTCGGGAAAAGATCGAAGGTCGCGTCGACAGACCAGCGACCTTTCTGATTTTTTCTCTTCATGCCGATGAGGAGATTCTCATAGACGGTAAGAGTCGGGAAGATGTTGCGCGATTCGGGCACGATCCCGATGCCACAGCGGGCAATCTCGTACGGCGGAAGACCGGAAATCTCGCGGCCCTTGAAACGCACGGAACCCGCGACCCTTACCATCCCCATAATGGCCTTGGTGGTTGTCGAGCGGCCGACGCCGTTCCGTCCCAGAAGGCTGACGACCTGATTGTCGCCGACAGTCAGGTTCACGCCTTGAAGCACGTGGCTCTTGCCGTAATAGGCGTGAAGGTCGGTTACTTCCAGCATGGGACGGCCTATGCCTCTTCCGGGGTGGCGCCGAGGTAAGCCTTTTGCACCGCGACGTTGCTGCGGATCTCTTCGGGCGTTCCGGTGGCGATGATCTGCCCGTAGACCAATACGGAGATGCGGTCCGCCAAGCCGAACACGACTTCCATGTCGTGTTCGACCATGAGGAGGGTCTTGCCGACGGTTACCCGTCGGATGAGCGCGACGGCCCGTTCGGTTTCGCCGCGACTCATGCCGGCCGTCGGCTCATCGAGAAGAACCACGTTCGGATTCCCGGCGATGGTTATGCCGATTTCGAGCGCACGCTGATCGGCGTAGGAAAGCTCGGCGCCGCTGACGTCGCGATGATCGGCAAGCCCGATCATTTCCAGGAGTTCCGTCGCCTTCTCGCGGACATCGGGCAGGCGACGAATCGGTCGCCAAAAGTTATAGCGGTGGCCGAGCGACCACAAGACGGCGCAACGCAAGGTCTCGTAGACGGTGAGACGGGGGAAGATGTTGGTAACCTGAAAACTTCGGCTGAGGCCGGCCCGTCGAACCTGATAGGGCGCCCGATTGGAGATCTCCTTGCCATCGAGCAGGATTTGGCCTCGCGACACGCTGAAGCGGCCGCTGATCAGATTGAACAGCGTCGACTTTCCGGCGCCGTTCGGCCCGATGACCGCGTGGCGCTCGTTGCGCCCGACGTCGAGGGTCACCCCGCGGATGATATGGGCCAGTCCGAACCGCTTATTGACGTCTTGGAGTTGCAGGACCGCGTCGCTCATCGCGCGTCCGCCCCTTGCTGCTTGCCGTAGGCCTCCTCGGCCTTTATCTCCTCGGCGAGCCGGTCCCAACCGCGTTTCGCGAGGGTGACGCCCGGACGACAGGCCACGAATGCACCGATCGCGATCGCGGCCGCGACGATCCACGTCCATATGCTGTGGTCGTCGAACGCAAAGCCGGCGAAGGAAAACGACTGGCTGAGAAAGATCTGGGCTCCGTGCACCGCATAGGCCATCTGGACGAGAAAGATCAATGCGAGAAGCGACAGAGCGCCGGGAATGACGACAAGCAGATAGCCCGGCAGCAGGTAGCGGATCTTGCGGTGACGTATGGCGGGCAGATGTGCCTTGATAACGCCGGCGACGCCCTCCGGCGCGTAAATGACCACGAGCACGAAAAGCAATCCCAGATAGAGCTGCCACGCGCCCGTGTAATTGCTGAGCTGAATTTGCATGAACGTCAGGATGACCGCGCCGACGACCGGGCCGAAGAACACCGTCGCGCCGCCGATATAGACCATGACAAGCACTTCGCCGGAGTTGACGAAACCAAGGGCATCCGGCGCCACGATGCCGTTGACGATGGCGGCCATTCCGCCCGCGACGCCGGCGAAAAATCCTGCCAGGCTGTGCATGCGCATGCGGATTTGATAGGCGTTGTATCCCATGAACTGAACGCGTTCCGGGTTGTCGCGAACCGCGTTCGCCATTTGGCCAAGGGGCGTAGTTGAAAGGAAGTACATGAGGGCGGCGCAGATCGCGCACCAAACCGCCATCAGGTAGTAAACCTGCATGTGGCTGATAAGAGTCAGCCCGAGAATATGCGTGCCGGCCGTGGGGTCGCCCGAAAGGCCGCCGTCGCCGCCGAACCAATGGCGCAGGATGAGCGCCAAGGCCGCCACGAGAATTCCGATCCCGAAAGAAATCATCGCAAAGCTGATGCCGGCGCGCCGCACCGAGATGACGCCGAGCACGACGCCGAAGAACAGGCCGGCGCAGCCGCCGAGCAGCGGCGTCAATTCCACGGGATAGGGAATGTGCGACGCGGCGAAATAGTTGAGCGCATGCATGGTGAAGTAGGCGCCCAAGCCGTAATAGACCGCGTGGCCGAAGGACAGCAGCCCCGTCTGGCCGAACAGCATGTTGTAGGAAAGGGCGAACACGATGGCGACCGCCGTCAGGCTGAGCACCGTCAGCGCCGCGCTCGAGTTGAAAATCCAAGGCGCGCCGATAAGCCCGGCGCCGAACAGAACCCAGGGGCCGAAGCCTCCGAGCAACGCTCCGTTTCCGCCGCGGGAGCTATAGGGCTTGTCCGTGTTCAGCTCTCTACCTTTCCCATCAGGCCCTTCGGGCGGAACGCCAATATCAGGATCATCAGAAAGTACGGCATGATCGCCGCCAACTGCGACAGCGGCTGGTTGAGAAGTTCTCGAAACGGCGCGTGCGGGCCGAGCGAAACGCCGACCAATCCCGCCAGCGAGACATTGAGCGTCGTCATGTAGTTCTGCAGGAGCCCGATCAGCAGGGACGCGACGAGCGCGCCGCCGAACGACCCCATGCCGCCGATCACCACGACGACGAAGATGATCGGCCCGAGCGAAAGCGCCATGCTCGGCTCGGTGACCAGGATGTTGCCGCCGACGACGCCGGCCACCCCGGCGAGGGCGCACCCGATGCCAAAGACGAGAGCGAAGATTCGCGGAATATTATGTCCGAGCATCCCGACCATGTCCCGATCGCTCAATGCGGCCTGGATGATGATGCCGATGCGAGTCTTGGTGAGGAGGACATAAAGCAGAACGAAAATGGCGACCGAGACGGCCATCATAAAAACGTTGTACGCGGGGTAGGAAACGCCATTGATCACGAAAATGGGGAAATTCAAGCTGGGCGGCATGCCGTAATTCACGGCGTTCACCCCCCACGCCAGCTTGACCCCTTCGACGATGAGATAACTGAGGCCGAAGGTCAGCAGCAGTTCGGCGACCTGTCCTCTGTGATGAGTCTTGCTCAGCACGTATCTTTCAATCGCGGCGCCGAGCAACCCGACCGCGACGGGCGCCACGACCAGGGCCACCCAATAGTCGGTCCAGACCATGATCTGGTAACCGAGGTAGGCGCCGAGCATGTAGAAGCTGGCCTGGGCGAAATTCAGCACCCCCATCATGCTGAAGATGAGGGTGAGGCCGCTGCTCAATAGGAAGAGCAACAACCCGTAAACCAGCCCGTTGACCAGGACGAAGGCGAGTGAATGCAACACGGATCAAGCCCCTCCGACGGGCAATGCCGCTTGCGCGAACATTACCCGTCGGGCCGTTTTTGCCTCCTGGCGGAGGCCTGATCTACGGGACGCCGGCATTTCGTGGCCGGACGACGTCACAGGCTTAAGGCTTCTGCCCGTTACTTACCCGTGTTGTTGTAATAGGCGTTGTAGAGCTTGGCGCCTTTCGGACGTTCCATCTGGCACGAAGTCGGCAGCATCAGATTGATCGCCGGAATGCGCTTGACCACCTTCCACTGCATGTCGGTGCCGCTGAGATAAGGCTTCACGCCCTTCTCGAGGATCGACAAGTACATCGGCATGACGGCCGCGTTGTTATCCGCCCGGATATAGACGTCGCCGACGGGCGAATCGTAGTGCATGCCTTCGAGGTGCAGCGCGACCTCGGTGGGATCGTCGGTCCCGGCCTCCTTGACGGCCTTGGCGAGCATCTCCGTCAGGTAGACCTGGCTGCCGTAGTACCAATCCTTGTGGTACTTAGCCTCGAACTCATCCGCCAGCTTGGTCTCGGAGCTGTTGACCGTCGCGGCCCAGGGCGTGATCTGCATCACGCGGCCGGCGCCGGCATCGCCGATCGCCTCCGGCGTGCCTGGAATCCCGGCGTAGAACGTGAAGAAACGCACGCCCTGCAGGTTCGCCTGTCCGGCAGCCTTGGCGAGCAGCGACATGTCGGCGCCCCAGTTGCCGGTAATGACCGCCTGAGCGCCCGACTGCTTGATCTTGTAAATGAAGGGCGTGTAGTCCTTGGTCTGCCCGATCGGCGTGAACACGTCGCCGACGATCTTGATGTCCGGGCGCGCCCGCTTGAGCATTTCCTTGGCCGCCTCGGCGACGGAGTGACCGAAGGAATAGTCCATGTTGATCAAGAACACCTTGTGAATGTTCTTCTGCGTCTTGATGTAACTCACAAGGGCGGCCATCTTCATATTGACGTTCGCGTCAAAGTTGAAGTGGTACAGGCCGCAGTCACTGTTGCTCAATCCCGGATCGATGGCCGCATAGTTCAGATAGAGCATCTTGTCGTTGGGGTGGTTGCGATTGTGCTTCTTCACCCAGTTGACAAGGGCGAACGCAACGTTGGAACCGTTGCCCTGCAGCAGATAATGGATGCCCTCGTCCGAGGCCTTCTCGGCATCGACGAGCGCCGTCGCCGGATTGACCTTATCGTCGAAGGGAACCAGCTTGAACGTGTAGCCCTTAAGCTCCCCCGAGTGATTGATCTTGTTGAGCATGAATTCGTAGCCCTGGGCGCCCAGGATACCAACCGGCCCGAACGGTCCGGATAGCGGGTCGATAAACGCGATCTTGATGACCTTCGTGGCGGCGTGGGCGGGTCCCATCACCAGCGGGCTGAGCAGCGCCGCGGCCGCCAATCCGGCAACCGACGCGCTTTTGCGGATACGGCCGACCAGAGAATAAAGATTGTTTGCGGCAGCGCTACGCCTGCCGGCCAAACGGAATGACATCTTCTGCATCTCCTCCTGAAACCGCGGGCGGCGATTTTGTCGGCATCACCAGCGGCTGTTTCCTCAATCTTATCATCGCTCGTATCCGGTGTACCCAGGAACTGAGCAACGGTCAAGGTGGCGGCGCTCAAGAAATAGACGTCGACGGCGCGCCGCGCTGCCAAATTTGAATTGCCGTAATCTGTCCCAACCTATACTGGCGGTGCCCGTGCCGCGCAACACCGCCGCGATCGAAGAGGATGCCCGATGCTCACGCTCTCCCACGCGCTCACGGCGGCCGCCCTGGCGGCCGCGATGCCGCTCGCCGGACAAACCGCCGCCGGCGCACCGATCGTCCGGGCGCCGGCCGGCGCGCTGCGCGGCATCGAGGACGGCGGCCTCGCGATCTTCAAGGGGATTCCCTATGCGACGCCGCCGGTCGGGCCCGCCCGCTGGAAGCCGCCGGCGCCGGTGCCGCCGTGGCCGGGCGTGCGCGAGGCCATCGCGTTCGGACCCGCCAGCGTGCAGCCGAAGCCGCGGCCGGGAAGCCTCTACGCCAACCCGCCCGCAGCGATGAGCGAGGATTGCCTTTCGCTCAATATCTGGGCGCCGCGGGAGGCGCGCGCGGCGCCAGTGCTGGTGTGGATACACGGCGGCGCGCTCATATGGGGGGCCAGCAGCGAAGCGTTCTATGACGGCGCGGCGCTCGCGCGGCAAGGGATTGTCGTCGTCTCGATCAACTATCGCCTCGGCATCCTTGGCTATCTGGCGCACCCCGATCTCAGCGCCGAATCGCCCGAGCAGGTGTCCGGCAATTACGGGCTGCTCGACCAGATCGCCGCGCTGCGATGGATCAAGCGCAACATCGCGGCCTTCGGCGGCGACCCCGCCAACGTGACGATCGCCGGCGAATCCGCCGGCGCTCTTAGCGTGATGTATCTGATGGCGGCGCCCGCCGCGCGCGGGCTGTTCGCCAAGGCGATCGCCCAGAGCGCCTACATGGTCTCGACCCCGGAGCTGAAAGAGCCGCGCTTCGGCCATGAGCCGGCCGAAGCCACCGGCTTGCGCATCGCGAGCAAGCTCGGCGCCAACGACATCGCGACCTTGCGCGCGATGGACGCGGCCACACTCACCGAGAGGGCGTCGCAGGCGGGCTATCCGCCCTCCGGAACGGTCGATGGCCGCGTCCTGCCGCGTCAGATCGTCGAGGTGCTGGATCGCGGCGAACAGGCGCCGGTTCCGCTTCTCGCCGGGTTCAACAGCGGCGAGATCCGCTCGCTCCGCTTCCTGGCGCCGCCGCCGCCGGCCGATGCCGCGGCCTATGAGGCGGCGATCCGCCACCGTTATGGCGATCTCGCCAACGCGTTCCTCAGGCTTTATCCACCGAGAAATGTCGGCGAAAGCATTCTGGCGGCGACGCGCGATGCGATGTACGGCTGGACCGCCGAGCGCCTGGTCGCCAAGCAGACGGCGCTTGGCCTGCCCGCCTATCTCTATCTGTTCGATCACGGCTATCCGGCGGCCGACGCCGCCGGGCTGCACGCCTTCCACGCCAGCGAAATCCCCTATGCGCTCGGCACCGCCGATCGCACGCCGCCCTACTGGCCGAAAGTGCCGGCGATCGAGGCCGAGGCCGAATTGTCCGACGCGATGATCGCGTACTGGACGTCGTTCGCCCGCTCGGGCGCGCCGCGCGCCGCGGGTCGCCCGGCCTGGCAGCCCTACGCGGCAAACGCCGCCTATATGCATTTCTCCGAGGTGCCGCGGGCGGCGGATAATCTCGCTCCCGGCATGTACCCGCTCCACGAGGAGGTCGTGCGCCGACGCCGCGAGGCCGGAAACATCCCCTGGAACTGGAACATGGGCGTCGCCGCCCCGCCCTTACCAATGCCGCCGGGACGGCCCTGATCGACGGCTAAGCACTTAGTGTCCTGTCTCGTAAATACCGACTATAATTGGGTCGGAATTGATTTGCGACAGGATTATCGAGATGGCGCGGCCGATCAAGCGAGTGTTGGCGGATGGGGAATCGTTGACGCAGTTGCGACGGCGCGCGCGCTCCTCGACGGTCTCGGTGCGGGATCGCGAACGGGCCGAGGTGGTCTTGCTTCGGATCGAGGGGCTTTCGGTCGCGGCCGTGGCCGAGCGCCTTGGCACGACGCCAAAGCGGGTGTCGACGTGGTCGAAGCGGTTTGAAACGAGCGGTCTCGATGGGCTCGATGACAAGCCGGGGCGTGGCCGCAAGCCGTCGATCCCGGCCGGCAAGGTTGAGCGTGTTCTGACCGAAGCGACCCGTCCGCCGAAAGGACGAAGCCGCTGGAGCGTGCGCAGCATGGGCCGCCACGCCGGCGTCTCGCCCAGCACCGTGCAGCGCCTGTGGT
>OFHJ01000161.1_pt1 | contig 28342 bp, 27 predicted proteins | sample 1522001 | NCBI WGS metagenome assembly OFHJ01 (sample SAMEA2464838, study PRJEB22497) | soil metagenome | biome: Grassland; feature: Farmland; material: Clay | place: Australia | collected 2013-02-01 | depth 1.2 m | reverse complement strand
ATCAAATTCCGATCCAAGCTCAAAAGCCGTGCGAGTCCCAGTCGTCGGTGAGGGTGACCTTGGTCGGTCGGGCGACTATACTGCGCGGCTCGGCGGTTAAGCGGAATGGAATCATGGAAACCCAATCGATAAAGAGCGAGATAAAGGCCCTGCAGGCGCGCTTTGCCGCGCTTCGGGGCTACCTTTGACTACGATAATAAAAGGGATCGCCTGATCGAGGTCTCCGCTGAGCTTCAGCGCAGTGAAATCTGGACTGATCCGCAGCGAGCGAAGGATCTAGGCCGGGAGCGGGCACGCCTTGAAGGCGTTGTCATGCCGATAGAGCATGCGATCAGCGGCTTGAGCGATGCGAATGAACTCCTGATGCTTGCGGATGCCGAAGGTGATCTACATACCGTGGATGCGGTTGCGCAAGACGTCGCTGGATTCGCCAATCTGGCTGACGATCTGGAATTTCGGCGGATGTTCTCCGGTGAGATGGATGCGAGCAATGCCTACCTTGATATTCAGGCAGGATCAGGAGGCACCGAGGCTCAGGATTGGGCCGAAATGTTGCTCCGAATGTATTTGCGCTGGATCGATGCCAAGGGCTTTCGTTCAGAGATCCTGGAGCGGTCGGACGGGGAGGTGGCTGGAATCAAGTCAGCAAGCCTTCTCGTCGAGGGTGAATATGCCTACGGCTGGTTGCGTACGGAGACTGGTGTTCACCGGCTGGTTCGCAAATCACCTTTTGATTCGGGAAACCGTCGCCACACTTCTTTCGCTGGGGTTTTCGTCGCCCCTGAAGTGGATGATCGAATCGATATCGCAATCAATCCGGCCGATCTAAAGGTTGATACTTATCGCTCCTCTGGAGCGGGAGGCCAACATGTCAACAAGACTGAGTCAGCGATACGGATCACCCACAAGCCGTCCAATATCGTGGTCGCGTGCCAGACCGAGCGCAGCCAGCACAGGAACCGAGATCGGGCCATGAGCATGCTTCGGGCAAAGCTTTATGAAATGGAACTGCAGAAACGGAATACGGAAAAACAGGCGATAGAAGATTCGAAAAGCGATATCGAATGGGGGCATCAAATCCGCTCCTATGTGCTGGATCAGTCGCGAATCAAGGATCTTCGTACGGGCCTTGAGATAGCGGATACCCAGCGTGTACTGGACGGCGATCTCAGTCCGTTCCTGGAAGCCAGCCTTAAACATGGACTCTGAAAGCAGGATGATGCCTGCTATCGTAATCGCGATGAGGTACGCACGATGAGCGACGCATCTAACGGCGACGCCAGACAGTGGTTGGATGAAAACCATATCCTTGCGCATCGGCGAGAAAAGCTCTCGCAACTGCGCGCCGAAGGTCAGGCTTACCCCAACAGCTTTCGCCGCGACACCCTTGCAGCGCATCTCCACGGATCTTACGGGAATCGAAGTGCGGAGTCTCTCGCCACCGAAACGGCGGAATTCAGCTTGGCGGGACGTTTGGTTGCCAAACGTGTAATGGGGAAAGCGAGTTTTGGGCAGGTGCAGGATATGTCGGGCCGTATCCAGCTGTTTGTGAGGCTGGATGCCGTCGGCAAGGAAGCCTACGAATCCTTCAAGACGTGGGATGTCGGAGACATCATCGGTGTGCGGGGGTCAATCATGAAAACGCGGGCCGGTGAATTGTCAGTAAGAGCATCTCAGTTGTTCCTTCTGACTAAGTCGCTGCGCCCTTTGCCGGAGAAGTGGGCCGGGCTGACAGATACTGAAACGCGCTACCGACGACGTTACGTTGATTTGATCGTTAATGAGGGCGTCCGTCGTACGTTTGAAATGCGTGCCGCGGTGGTGCGATTTATCCGGCAATTCATGGATAGTCTTGGTTTTGTCGAAGTTGAAACGCCGATGTTGCAGATGATACCGGGTGGTGCCAGCGCGCGTCCGTTTGTTACTCATCACAATGCTTTGGGTCGCGATCTTTATCTTCGAGTCGCGCCTGAGTTGTATCTCAAGCGTCTTGTGGTTGGCGGATTTGAGCGGGTTTATGAAATTAACCGCAATTTTCGTAATGAAGGACTATCTACCAAACATAATCCCGAATTTACGATGCTGGAATTCTATCAGGCCTATGCGGATTACCGTGATGCAATGGATTTGCTCGAAACGCTGCTCCGGGACTGCGTGATCGCAGTACTCTGTAAGCCAAGCTTCCGATACCAGGGCCGGGACTATGATTTCAGCCTCCCTTTTGCGCGGATGACCATGCTTGAGGCAGTTGCCCGGTACAACCCGGAGCTTGACCGCGACGGGTTGCGTAATCCGGCCTACCTGGCGCAGATCGCAAAGAGGTATGGGGTCTCCCGTCCCCCGAATGCCGGGCCCGGCCGCATTCTGGCGGACCTCTTTGAGGTAAGCGTTGAAAGTCTCCTGCTGGAGCCCACGTTCATCACTGAGTACCCCACCGAAGTTTCACCGCTTGCCCGATGTAACGACGCCGACCCGCTAGTTGCTGACCGGTTTGAGTTGTTCATCGGTGGCCGGGAAGTGGCTAACGGGTTTTCCGAACTTAACGACCCTGAAGATCAGGCCAGCCGATTCCGTGCCCAGGCGGCGGCCAAGGTGGCCGGTGATGACGATGCCATGTTTTATGACGCGGATTACGTGCGGGCTCTCGAGTATGGCTTGCCGCCGACGGCGGGCGTCGGCATGGGCATCGACCGGTTAGTGATGTTGTTGGTTGATGCACCCTCGATTCGCGATGTGCTCCTCTTCCCGGCAATGCGGCCGGAAGGCGCGGATCCAGCGGTAAAACAGCCTAAATGAGCAGTGCCGGCGCGCTGAGCAGACAAGAGGCTGCCTCGAGGTGTACCCGTTCGTACAGGTATGATTCCCGACATCAGCAGTCGGCTTGCTGGACCTGCTCATATGCCAAAGACAGTCACACCCTACTATACGCACCTGCCTCCTTTCCGTGAGAAATTCCGGGCAGGGCGCCCGATACTTATGTACCACAAGTTGGGCCCCCGACCGGCGGGTGCGCGGGTCAAAGGCCTGTACGTCAGCGCTTCCCTATTTGCCGCGCAAATGCGCGAATTGCGCGAGGCAGGGTTCCGCTCGGTCATGCCCGGTGAGCGGTTCGGTAGCGGACCGGAAGTCTGTCTCACCTTTGACGATGGCTACACGAACGTTTTAGTGCACGGCTTGCCGAGCCTTGTGGAGCACGGGTTGCGCGCCATTCAATACCTTGTTTCCGGTGAGATTGGGCACTACAACCGCTGGGACGAGCCTGCTGGCGAAGTGGTCGCGCCACTGATGGACAGGGCGCAAATACGGGAATGGCTAGACGCCGGACAAGCGATCGGTTCGCATACTGTCAGTCATGCACGGTTAACCGAGATCGCGGTAAAGCGAGCCCGTGAAGAAATTCAGGCGAGCAAAAAGTCACTGGAGGACATGTTTGGGGTTGCAGTCGAACACTTTTGTTATCCATATGGCGACTGGAGTCCCGTGATCCGGGATCTCGTTCGGGAGGCTGGTTACCGTACCGCTTGCACTGTATCTAGCGGCGTAAATCGACCGGATGATGATCCATGGAGCTTGCGTCGGATCTTCGTTCGTTATCCCAGTAGGAGTCCGCGCGCCCTTTGGAGGCGGCTGCGCGGGAAATAGCGCAAGGAGCCTAGTTAGCCGTTTACTCTGTTATGTTTTTTTGTGATCCGGAGCTTGGCTAATGATAAGAATTGGTTCCCCGAACCATGTATCTAGGCTAAAAGGGTAACAATAATCACGGCATAAAGCAGGGTGTGCCGAATCCAGCCGTTTTGAAAGCAACCCCAAGGAGAGCAGTTGGAGTCGCTTCCCATAGGCGCTCAGATAAACGCGTAATCCGGCATGAAACAAAGTTTTTCTCACGGCCCCCTGATCAGATCAGGACATCCCTTGCCTGCCGGTCGGCATGATAGCTTGAGCGCACCATCGGGCCGCTAGCGACGCTTGAGAACCCAAGCCTCTCTCCGACTGAACGCAGTCTATCGAATTCATCAGGCCGCACAAAGCGAGCTACCGGGAGGTGATGGCGAGACGGCTGCAGATACTGACCCAATGTGAGCATGTCCACCCGATGCTCGCGAAGGTCCTGCATCACCTGTTCAATTTCCACCAGCGACTCGCCAAGACCCAGCATTAATCCCGACTTGGTTGGGACGCGTGGGTGCAGCTTCTTGAATTCCGCCAATAGGCGTAGGCTCCAGTTGTAATCAGAACCAGGTCTTGCCTGACGATAAAGGCGTGGTACTGTTTCAAGGTTGTGGTTGAACACGTCGGGTGGGGTATCGCCGAAGATGGCCATAGCCTTATCCATCCGACCGCGGAAGTCCGGAACTAGAATTTCGATTCGAAGGGCTGGATTCAAGCGCCGCACTTCCCGAATGCAGGCCGCGAAATGTGCGGCACCCCCGTCACGCAAATCGTCACGGTCCACGCTCGTGATGACGACGTATCGCAGCCCCATGTCTCGAATGGTGCGAGCGATACTCAGTGGTTCACTTGTGTCTAATGGGTTAGGGCGTCCGTGGCCGACGTCACAAAATGGACATCGGCGTGTGCAGATATCACCCATAATCATAAAGGTTGCTGTTCCATTACTGAAGCACTCGCCGAGATTTGGGCAGCTTGCTTCTTCGCAGACCGTATGAAGCTGATTCGCACGCAGCACTTTCTTCAGGTGACTGATCTTTGCACCGTCACCCAAAGTTGCACGTATCCATTCTGGTTTCCGCTCCCGCGTTGTCGCGTGCTCAACCTTGACAGGAATACGGGCTACCTTTTCAGCACCTCGCTGTTTGATGCCCCGCACTACGGTTGAACGCGAGCTCGCCCGTTCGGGAACCCCACTATCGGGATCGGTCAACTTATTTCTCCAATGAAAGCTGGCGCGTTTTAATCTTGACCCGAGTAGAGGTCACTTTACGCTGCCAAGGGGCGCTTCCGTGTTTCCAAGGCGCCGGACTGGCCGGCCACTTTCTCGGAAACAGCGGATTCGGTCATTCGGGCAAGTGTCGTCCGATCTTTCCCGATGGAATCAATTGGAGAGCAATAGATCAGTTCAGCATCCAGTCTCAGCACATGCAGAAGTCGCCAAAGGTGGCCTGCCAAGGTCATTTCGCCCACAAACGGCGCGATGTTCTCACCAGTTGCCGTCCGAGCATAGCGCAGTGCAACCGGTTGTATCGGGCAGCCGGCTTCGATCGCCGCGGCAAATAACCTTGGTTGAAAACGAAGAACCCTGCCCCCTTCCGTGGTCGTTCCCTCCGGGAAGAAGGCGACAGGTCCCAAGGCCAGTTGCCGACTGATGGTGTCGATCAGCATGCGCGTACCGCCTGATCCGCGTTTAAGATAGAAGGTGCCGGCGGCGTTTGCCAGCCAACCTGCAACTGGCCAATTCCGCACTTCTGCTTTCGAAACAAAACGAGTTGGCTCGTACGCGCCCAGGATATGGATGTCCAGCCAGGAAATATGATTGCAAACTAGTGCACGCGGCCCCAGAAGTGGGGCGCCGACCACCTGCACATGGACATTGAGGATTCTCAGCAGCCTTCGATGCCACCATCCACCGAGCCGCTCGCGCGAGAGATGTCTGTCGCCCTCCACGCTAACCAATACGGCTAATGAGAGACCAACCAGAACATGACCGATGAGTCTCAGGCTTCGCGCCAAAACCAACGAAAACGGCGCAGATCGCGGATATCTAGACAATGCCTGTCAGAAGGGTTGTCGAGGCGGCATCAGTACTTCGGGATCGCTATCGCGCTCGCGACGGACGAAGTGCCGAGCGTAACGGGTATCTAGGTCACTGACGTTGACTAGTACAAATACATCTGCGCAGTTGAAGTCCCGATCCCAGTGCGGTTCTCCACAAGCCTTGGCGCCAAGGCTGAAATAGGCTTTCAACAATGCCGGCATCTTGACCTTCTCCGTAGTGCGGATGTCGGCCACCGGCAGCGGAACCAATGGGCGAACGCGCTGCCACGATGGAGCCATATACTTGGCTTTAATCTGCTCAAGGAGCGCATGGGCCGCAGCGCCACCATCCTCAAGGCCAATGCTGGCGCAGCCGAACAGATAATCGAACTGATATTGCCTGAAGAATCCCGCTAAGCCGGACCAGAGAGTCGCGATGACTGCACCATTCCGATAATTGGCATCGACGCAGGTACGACCTACTTCCATGGCTCGGCCGGGCAGGGAGTCCAACATACGCAAATCAAATTCGTTTGCCGAATAGAATCCACCTGCCGCTTGCGCCTGATCATCAGTGAGGATGCGTGTACAGGCGATGACGCGCCCGGAATCAAGCTCGCGAACTACCAGATGGCGGCAGTAGTCGTCATATCGATCCCGGTCGACCGCGCCTTTGGCATGCCTCATTGTCGCGCCAAGCTCGCCAGAGAAAATCTTGTAACGCAGTCTCTGCGTTTCCAGAATCTCATGGCCAGTCTTCGCGAAACCAACAGCAAATCTCGGCGTGCCGACCGTCATCTGCTTTCTATTTTCAATGACCATGTAAGCTCCACTGGTGGATGGTAACACTCTATCGCCGGCATGTTTAGGTTGTGTGAAGCAGACATGACAGCGTTATTACAATAGCGCTTGCGTTCATGCGGCGGGTCCTTGGTCCCAATCTAGCAGTCGAGCGATTCCGGTTTGATCAGACGTTATCAGCGGTCCACACGAGGAAATGCAAGCGCGACAAGGTCGCTGGGTCGGCTAGGAGAATATTCTTTTCCGCTTCCGTAAGCACACCTGTTTCCGCCCCGAGTGCTCTTCGTACGATGTCTTCACGATGCTCATGGGTTGCCCAAGGACGATGGATGCGCATTACCCCGGATGCGCAGACAAGCGCATTAAGCCCCGGATCGATTATGGCCTCGTTTAATCCGGACTCATTGCGAAGTGATCGAAGGTACATCTGAAGTGCCACCAGCTCAGGTGGTGGGTGGGCTTCCTCGGGAATCGAAAAAAGGCCAAGTCGTCGAAAGAGCCTCCCGACGGAGGTGTAGCTCGAGAATACTGAGACCGGGATGGCGATCACCAGCGCTCCCACGATGGGTGCCAGCCACCACAGGTAGTGTGGACTTAGCCAATACACACCACCCCCCCAAACAATCCCGATAAGCGTCCCAATGCCGTGGCGGCCGGTCGCCTGTCGCCAGGTCGTTATTGCGTCCTCCCGCGGTGGCGAATGCCAATGCAGTGGCAGTCCGGCAAAAGCGCCAAGTACGAATTGCGTGTGGAAAAGCATACGAATCGGAGCTAGCAGGGCAGAAAAAAGGAATTCCATCAACATGCTCAGAAAAAGCTTGAACGTGCCGCCAAAAGGGCGAGACCCCTTGAACCAGATAAGCAAAACCGCAAGGATTTTTGGAACAAAGAGAAGCATGATAGTGGCTGAGAACAGTTCAATCGCCCAATTCGGGTGCCATTCCGGCCAGATTGGAAAGAGCTGATACGGTTGAACGAAGTATCTTGGGGGGGTTAGCTTGTGGAGCGCCAGCAGTGCAGTCGAAGACAGCAGGAAAAGAAACCACAGTGGGGCCGAAAGGTAAGCCATCACGCCCGACATGAAGACGGCGCGGTGGGCGGGGTGCAGCCCTTTTGATAAGAAAAGACGAAAGTTCATAAGGTTACCGATACACCATCGGCGGTCGCGCTTAAGTTCGTCCAGCAAGTTGGGAGGCATTTCCTCATAACTCCCCGGAAGGTCATAGACCATCCATACTCCCCATCCTGCACGCCTCATCAGTGCGGCTTCGACAAAATCATGTGAAAGGATCTCGCCGGACAATGGGCCGCGACCTGGAAGGCGTCCAAGCGCACAGTGCTCAATAAACGGGGCGACTCGAATGATTGCGTTGTGCCCCCAGTAGTGGCCTTCTCCCAGTTGCCAGTAATGAAGCCCAGCGGCAAACAGCGGCCCGTAGACGCGGGTAGCAAATTGCTGAATTCTGGCATATAGGGTGTCTCGGCCAGACGCAGTCGGCGCCGTTTGGATAATGCCCGCATTCGGGTTCGCTTCCATCAGCTGCATTAGGCGGCTCAGACAAGACCCATTCATTACGGAGTCAGCGTCCAGAATCACCATGTAACGGTACGATCGGCCCCAGCGGCGACACCAGTCGGCCACATTACCACTTTTACGTTTAATCTGATGAAGGCGATGGCGATAGAAGATCCGGCCGTACCCGTCGACCGTAGAGCAAAGCCGTCTCCAGGCATCAAGTTCCGCGACTTGCGTGTCGGGCTGGTTGGTGTCACTGAGGACGTAAAAGTCAAAATGCTCCAGTTGACCGGTGCGCTTGACGGATTCATACGTCGCTCTTAGCCCGGCGAAGATACGCGTGACATTTTCGTTGCAGACGGGCATTAGGATGGCCGTGCGCGAACTGGGAGCGACGGGCTGATCTATGGCAGCCGTCGCGCTGATGCTGAACCTGTCGTGTCCGCGTAGCAGCGTAAAGAAGCCCATTATTGCCGTCCAAAAGCCGGCGGAGATCCACCCGAACAGAAGCGCGTACAGCACAAGCTCAATGATTTCAGGAAAAGTGCGGCCATGATGCGGAAGAACTGCAGTCATGTAGTAACTAGCCAGATAGGTCTGGCAGATCACGAGGATCAGAAGCACGCTCCGGCGCCAGTGTCCGACGCCCTTCCATGTACGCAGGGGCGGCGGCGCGGCCTTGGCCTCTGTCACGCTCTCTTTGGCCTGCAATCTCCCTCTGCGCCCATAGAAACGTTCCTGTGCCCAGCGAAAAACGCGATGCAGCGGGTTGTTGTCCCAAGGTTGCGGTGTCATGGAAGCACGTGACAATGGAGGTGTAGTCACTATCCGCGTTCTGCCTTGTACATCACTGCAGATCGGCAATCGGCTGCTTGTCGCTGTCGTGTTGAAGAAGATCTGCAGACGTGCCGTCATAGAGGCCGTTACCGGGTTCTTGGCATCCGGGAGCCGGTTCGCCAATAAGCCGTGCAATGCACCCATGGCTGCCTCGAGGTTGCCTCGGTCACTGTCAGTGACAGCATCCAGCACCATCGTACGCCAGGTATCCGGTTCCGGAAAGCGCGCCAGATAAGCTTGGCAGCGTCTGAAAACCGCTGGCGAGTTCCACTCATAGCTTAGCTGGGTGGCAGGATATAGCTCCATGTCTCGGATACGGTGTCGTGCTTGATCCGCAGGTACGCGCGCAACTCTACCGGATTGGCGGGATTGCGGCGCTGCAGCCGAAGATAAAGGCGGCGGCCGCCGGTAACAGGGTTATAGCGAACGTGGTTTAGAAGAATTTTACCATTGCCGTTAGACGAAACGATCGCTTTAACCGGCGCACCCGACGGGAGCCTTCGCAGCGCGGGCCCATTGAAGTCGACCACAAACGCAATACCGTTTTTCTTGGTGCTTGTCGTGTCATAACCCCGCCGAGTCTGCGTTACCCAGGCATTGGGCGGATTTGTCGGGTTTTTCAGTTCCCAGTGGATTTTATAGTTGAAATCGTACGACTGCTTGGGGACTGGAGGATTGCCCGGGACCCAGAAGGCAACGATGTTTGAGTTGGTTGCGTCGGGTGAAGGAATCTCTACCAGCTCGAGGTGTCCGTATCCCCAGTTTCCTTTTGGCTTCACCCAAACGCTGGGGGCCAGATCGTAGCGATGACGAAGGTCTTCGTAATGCGCGAAATCTCGAGCCCGCTGCATGAGTCCAAATCCCTGAGGATTTGTCAGGGAAAACGAGGTGACCAACAGGCGCTCGGGATTGACCAATGGGCGCCAAAGCCACTCGCCGGTACCTGCCTCGATCTGCAAGCCGTCAGCGCTGTGAACCTGAGGTCGATAATCGTTCCGCGTGCGGTTGGGGTCGTTGGCGCCGTAAAGAAACATGCTGCTGAGGGGCGCAAGGCCAAGTTTTGCAATGTTCTTTCGTAAGAAAAGATGCACCCATACGTGGACCGTGGTATTGATTCCGGGGCGCAGTGAAAAGCAGTATGCGCCAGTCGCACTCCTGGAGTTCATGAGCGCGTCGATCACCATCGACCGGCTCCCGATGGGGGGGCGCTCGATCCAGAATGTGACGAATTGCGGAAATTCCTCGCCGGATGGCAATGCTGTGTCAATGGCCAGGCCGCGGGCGGTGACACCGGCAACCTGACCTTCTCCAAGCGCCCGAAAGTAGCTGGCGCCGTGAAATTCCAGAACCAGGCTACGAGGTTTCCCGGGAACTATCGGGAAACGGACCCTGAAGCCGGAGAACCCGACGCTTTTAATCTGTTTCGGTTTCAGGCCAGCGCCTTTTAAGTCAAAAGCGTTTGATCTGAATCGAATTGGATGCACGCCGGTACTGTCTACCTCATTCAGCCGGATCCGTTCACGATAAGCGCCCCCACGAACTATGAACCCGACCCTGAATCGGAGTCTGCTGCCTGCCCAGAGCTCATTTGCGTGCTTGTACCGGATGCTCTGGTATTGGTCATGATTCAGCGTGGCCAATGCTTTCGGAAGCATCTTCGCCTTTTGCGCCTTATACGGCGTTTTAGCCAAATGCCTCGCTTGTTGGATCACGTCTGCGAAGCTGAATGCGTGGGCGTTGGTGATACTCGAAAGACCAAGAACGCAGGCGGTAAGAAGTGTCCACCGCAGCGGAAATGTCCCGGAACTCATCGACTTATAGCTCCGATTTCGAAAAAGGGTGGCATACAGTGTCAGGGTAGCGCCGAAATCAGTTCTCGGATGGCGTCGACGCCGCCAACTGTGATAAATCAGTGTAGACCGGTTGAATGTGGTTCATGAGAAAACAGAAGAGTTCCGCCGTTTTTTCGGTATCGTAGATCGCCGAATGGGCTTTGCTCGAGTCGTGAGACAAAGCGGCTCGTTCAAGTGCGCGCGCCAAGACCGTCTGCCCCAGAAGGGCGCCACATAGTGTCCCGGTGTCGAAGACTGAAAACGGATGGAAGGGGTTTCTTTTTATGTTACAGCGGCTTGCTGCTGCATTGACAAACGCGAGATCGAAGTGGGCGTTGTGTCCAACTAATATTGCTCTGGAGCATCCTTGATCGGAAATCGCCTGTCGAACCGGTTTAAAAATTCGCTGTAGCGCTTCCGATTCGGTCAATGCCATCCTGAGCGGGTGCCCGGGATCGGTCTTGTTGACTTCCAAGGCGGAACGCTCGAGTCTGGCTCCGTTAAACGGCTGGACTTGGGCTGCGTGGGGGCAGCTGCTTCGTAGAATACCGTCTTCATCCATCTCAAGAATTACGGCCGCAATTTCCAATAGCGCATCGCTGGCAGGATTGAACCCGCCAGTTTCGACGTCGACTACAACCGGAAGAAATCCGCGGAAGCGCTGCGCCATCCGGCGCGGTATGGACACAAGGCTCATAACGATACGGGGAATGCCAAGTGCAACTATAGCACCGGTGCCTCGTGGGTTGTCGTTCCCAGTCAAGCGTTTCAGATTGCTGCACCGGTATAATGGGCTTATCGACTACCATCGGAACGGTTTACGCATGCCATCAAATCGAAGCGAGGTGCGCAAGGTCGCACTTGCCTATTCTGGGGGCTTGGATACCTCCGTTATTCTCAAATGGCTGCAGGACGTCTATGAGTGCGAGGTGGTGACCTTCACGGCTGATATTGGACAAGGTGAAGAGCTCGATCATGTTCGCCCGAAAGCGCGTTCCCTCGGGGTACAGGAAATCTTTGTCGACGATCTGCGTGAAGAGTTCGTTCGCGGCTACGTGTTTCCGATGTTCCGCGCCAATGCCTGTTACGAGGGGGAGTATCTGCTGGGTACGTCCATCGCCCGTCCGCTTATCGCGAAGCGGCTTGTCGAGATCGCGCGAAATACAGGATGTGACGCTATCGCGCATGGCGCTACTGGCAAGGGGAACGACCAGGTTCGTTTCGAACTGGGGGCTTATGCACTGTGGCCTGACGTGAAAGTTATCGCACCGTGGCGGGAATGGGACCTGAATTCGCGAGAACGCCTGCTTGCCTATGCCGCCGAACACAAGATCCCGGTAGCCAGAAAGAAAGATGGTGGCAGTCCATATTCGATGGATGCAAATGCACTTCACATCTCCTATGAGGGTGGAAATCTCGAGGATCCATGGTGGTGCCCCCCCGACGACATCTGGCGCTGGACTACAAGCCCAGAAAACGCTCCGGACCAGCCCGAGTTCGTGACTGTGGGATTTAGGCAGGGCGACGCGTGCAGTGTTAACGGCGAGGCGCTGTCACCGTTCAAGGTGCTTGCATTACTCAATGCACTGGGATGCAAGCACGGTATCGGTCGACTCGATCTTGTGGAAAATCGCTACGTCGGCATGAAATCAAGGGGGTGTTACGAAACGCCTGGGGGGACAATCCTGATGAAAGCGCATCGAGCGATTGAATCACTGACGCTTGATCGTGAACAGGCACATCTCAAGGATGAAATCATGCCGCGATATGCGTCGCTCATATACGATGGTTATTGGTGGAGCCCGGAGCGTCTGGCACTTCAATCATTGATTGATAATACGCAAGTAAATGTCAGTGGTGAAGTGCAGCTGAAGCTATACAAGGGCCAAGTCTATAACGCCGGGCGTCGCTCGGATGATTCGCTTTTTGACGTCGGGCTGTCGACGTTCGAGGATGACAAGGGGGCTTACAATCAGAAAGATGCCGAAGGGTTTATCAAGTTGAATGGCTTACGTCTTAGGACCTTTGCGAAGCGTAGTCAACATCGCTGATAGCGGACGTCTTCGCGAGAATAACTGCCTCGGCACCGGCCGCCGCTTTCGTGGTTAGCGTGTGTTTCCGGTTCCCTGCTTTCCGAGTTGGACGTAGCCTGCATAAGCCAACTATCCCGCTTTGATAGCGGTCGTGGGCAGTTCGCGTATGTAGATGTCCTGCTGCGGGAAGGGAATCTCTATATTTTCCGCGTCGAATCGCAACTTGATGCGCTCCAGAGTCTCGCACTGAAGGTCCCACCAATCGGTGTTGCTGGAACAAAAGCGCACCGCATAGTCGATTGAATTCTCACCGAGCGCTTTTACAGAAACCGTCGCGGGAGGGTCGGAAAGGATACGCCGGTCCGATTGCAGAATTTCGACGAGTAGTTGCTTGGCCTTGCGCAGATCGGTGCTGTAGGCGACGCTGATGGTCAGGTCGATCCTCCGCCAGTCGTTGCGCGAGTAATTAATAATGGAGTTGTTCCAAACCTGGTTGTTAGGAAGGACTATTGCTTGGTTTCCGAGGCTGGTTAACGTCGTATAGAAGACGTTGATTTCAGCAACCGATCCCGATTTTCCGCCAATGTCTACCCATTCGCCAACCCGGATGGGGCGGAAGAGAATGAGAAGCACCCCAGCAGCAAATGAAGACAGCTGGTTTTGAAGAGATAACCCGACGGCTATGGCTGCGCCGCCGAGCACCGCGGCAGCTGAAGTCGTATTGACTCCCAGTTGGGACAGGGCCGCGATCACGACAAGCGATATGCCAAGAATGAAAACAAGGCGCTCGACGAACTTAATCAGAGTGGGCTCAACCTTTGCCCGCACCATCAGGCGGCTTGTGAGGCGTACGATGCCGTTGACAAGCCAACGCCCGAACACAAAAAGCAGTATTGCGGCGATGATTTTTTCCGCATACGGTGCGGCGATCAACAGTAGCTGGTTTGGATGGTGAATTGCGGTGAGCCAGTTCATGGTGACACCTTTACTTAAGTTTCGGATAAGGTAGCGCTACATTACCGCCCTGTTTCCGCACACGCCACAATACGCATGACAGACGTCTCTGCTTTTCAGCCACGCTTCATTCGGGCCAATGGTTTGGAATTCGGGTATTTGGAGGCCGTTCCCAAGAGAGCCACTTCGGCTCCACTGGCGCTGATTCTGCACGGCTTTCCAGACAACGCTTGGAGTTTCTGTGGCCTGCTCAAGGAGGTCGCCGATGCTGGATATCACGGGGTGGCCGTGTTCATGCGCGGTTACGCCCCGACCTCGCTTGCGGAGGACCGTGATTATTCCCGCTTGGCGCTTGGACGAGATGTGATCGCACTTATCGAACATTTTGGCGCAGATCGCGCACACGTAGTCGGTCACGACTGGGGCGCTACGGCTGCCTACGCGGCAGCTGCCATGCGCCCTGATAGGTTGCAAAGCATCATCGCTGCCGGGGTTCCTCATCCGCGACGTCTGCTGTTGCGCCCTTCGCGTGCACAATGGCGATCATCGCGATACATCTGGCGGTTTCAGTTCCGGCGCAGTGCGGAGCGACTGGTAGCTCGCGACGACTTTGTGTGGCTCCAGGATTTGGTTCGTAGCTGGGCTAAGGACTGGATGCCAGACGAGGACTACTGGGAACGTATCAAAGCGGCCTTCTCTGACAGAATTCGCCTGCAGGCCGCCCTTCGTTACTACCGGGCGTTGCCGCGACCATTGTTTCGCCGTGATGGCTGGACCTACTTGCTGCAGCCAATCCAAGTACCGACAACGGTTATTTGTGGCCTTGAGGATGGATGCGTGCTTCCCTCCTCATTTGAAGGTCAGGCGCACCTCTTCGGGGCCGGCTATGTGCTGGAGCGCATGGCGGGTGTTGGGCACTTAATGCACTTACAGGCACCAGAGGCATTTTCCCGGCTAGTCCTTGAAGGTCTTGAACGTGGTGGCAGTTTCGGCTAACCGTCCGAGAGGTCCGCTGTCAGCCTGCAGCCTGCAGCCGGTGATTGTCTGAAGTCGGCATGCCAGCGCCGGAAAGAGTCGGTGAGAACCCGGTAAGCCGGAACTCACGAGAGGTTGCCTGCTGATATCCGACGGGCCTTTGGGCTAAGGCGACGTACAGGTAACCTGCTATTGGGGTGTTGCCCCCTGGGTCGGTGTTGCAACTGGGGACGATGCGCCTGGTGAGATGCTCGGACCCGAGGTGGTCGTCGGCGTCGCTGGTCTCATGCCCGGTGTCGATGTGGCTGTTGGCGGGGAATTCGCCGGAGCTACGTTACTCCCGGAGCCGTTACCCGACTCTTTCGAGCAACCCGCAAGGGCGATCGCTGCTACCATCGCTAAGGGAACCGCGAACCGTATTTTCATCTGGTTGCTCCTGAAAACGAGGTGTACTGAGGTGTACTGGTGTGCCGAGTGTGTATGGGTGAAGCTGTATAAAGGCTGAATGAAAGCCGAATGCGGCGTTAACGGCCTCAGAAATCAAGCGCGAGGTGGTGTGGTAACACGCGCGATGCGCGCTTTCGGCGGTCGCGGGTTGACCGTCCAGGCGGTCTTCAGTCGGCGCGTTGGCCGCGATTAGCCTGAGGGAAATCGCCCATCATCAGTAGGTTAGGAGTAAGTACAACAATAAAATGAGATTGTCGATCTATGCTATTCAATAAGTTGTGCCGAAATTCCACAGTGCTTTTTAGATCAAATCAGCACCTAACTGTAGATTTGCCACATAAGTGAACAGCTATTCTTAGATTTGCCGTTGCAAGGGGCGAATTTCCCTGCGTGCGGCTAAAATGAGATTTGCCACCCTACGAATCTCAGCATCAAGTTGTCCCTACGCACCACTGCTAGTGGTCCTGCCGCAGCTTCCACCACACGACCATCGGCCAGAATGCGAATGCGCCGGCAATGGCCGCCCAGCCAATGATTCTCGTTAGTTCGTGGCGACCCAGCAGTACGCAAAGACCCCCGACGACTGCCAGGCTGATGCTGTGGTCGCTGGGCAGGTACTGCATCAGATCGCGCAGATGGGCAGCACGGATCGCAGCCTGGTAGTACGGGCTATCCGGTTTCAGTATGACCCTGCTCAGACCGAGACCCCGTTCAGTCTCTTCCGGTGGGATCTGCTCGAAATACTCCTTCGTCCCCTCGAAGGCCCGTTGTAGCTTGTCGGCATGCACTTCCGACCCGGGATGGATAATGACCGCCCGGTCGTCGACCTCGTAGTGCACCGGCACCGCAAAGGTCGGCTTGTACTTGTCGCTCTCGTACAAACGCACGGAGATATGGCGCGGGCGGAATCGTAATGTATAGGGCTTCGACCGTTGATTCACAGGCCTGTTGTCCGTCTAGTTGCGTCGTCATCAGAATAATACGCTACGAAAGGCGTCGAGATGCCTGCCAGCCCGATAGGAATCAACGGGGCAGGTATGTTGCGTAAATTGCTCCAAGAATGGAGTCTGAATCACCGCCGCGCCTTCTGAGGCTATTCATTGAAGTACGCGAACAACAAGCGCCTCTTTTCATCAAGGGACCGATCGATTCTTGGTTGCCCAAAAGCCACATCGTTTAGGCTCCTCATCCCGCCGAACAAGAGGCTCTGAAGATACTCACGCTGCCGCGGCGTCAGTGGAGCCTCTTGGGCTTCCATTAGCTCTGCGACGGTTGTCAGAACTGAATGCCAAACCAAAGCTGCTGGGTCCGCCGCTTTGACATCTGCTTTTACATCCGTTACATATTTTGTTCCGTCCCACATGGCAGCGTTTGAGGACACCGAGAGCGTCAGCGGCATCAGGTCCTCAGCGATGGATCGAAGCTGTTCGATAAATTTCTCGACATTCATATGGAATCTACTTTGGTATCAGAACACTCGGGTTCTGAATGAATATCTGCGGAGCAGAAGAGGAACTCAGTATCAGTCGTTCATTCCCATTAACGATCTCCTTGCGATCTCAAGATAGTCGTCACAAATCTCAGTATCAAGTTGTCTCTACACTATTTCAGGTCACCTGCCAAATCCGCAGATCCTCATTGTTTGCCATCAACCCATCTGTCAATTTGACTGATACAAGACCAGTTATCTTTGGACCTCCAATTTGCTGAAGATGCAGAACAGTTATGTTGGCGTCTTTATCCAGCGTTAACGAAAACAGCCGACCAGATTGCTGGCGTTCTGCAGCAAGTAAATCAGGGACGAAAATGTACGTCGTACAATGTCCCGTGTCTGGGCGTTGACATCCTCCCTACCCTGAAGGCTGGGGACAGAACGGGCGGCGAAACGATCGTTAGCCCCTAGCCGCCGCCTGAAGGGCCACCGCCGCGACCGGTTTGGCCCAGTCCGGCATATCCAGATCCACCTCGATGAGCTGCCCGCCCTGGACATGGAGCAGCCGCCGGATCCCGGGGCGCCCGTGCTCGTCCAGGGGCGCGGAATTGTCGTAAACCGCTAGTTCATGCAGTCCGGGCGTCAGGCGGCAGAGATTGCGCATCGACCGCTTGTAGCGGGCGCGGATCAGCGCCTCCGGGATGTCATGGCCGCCGCGGGCCACACGGGCCGCCACCCGCTCGATATGCTGCTCCGGCGAGGCCAGCCCGCAGTACCAGATGCTGACCGGGACACCAACGGCGATTCCGTCCAGCAGCGCGTGGGTGATAGTGGAGCCACCCAGGGTGGTCTCGAAGGTGAAGTCGGTATCTTCCCGGATGGCGCGCCTCAGCCGGAGTATCCCTTCCTGCCAGACCGCACTATTGATTTCGTCGAGTGGGCGCCATGGACACCGTATCTGCAGGGAACGGGAGAATTCGTCGGGGTTGAACCAGTCAACGCCCGCGGCGCGCAGCGACTCGCCGCCGATGGAGCTTTTCCCAGCCCCGTTGACGCCCGCGAGGACGAGGATCACTTCCCGGTTTCAGTGGTTCCCGGCCGGTAGTTCCGGTTGAGATCCGCAGGGTCGCCGAACAGGACGGCAGCCGCAGTATCGGCCGCTCCGGGCTGGCTCATCTCGGCAATCAGGCAATCAAATTTCCGGGTGAGCTCCTGGTCGAAGCCATCGTCGGCCTGTATGCCATGGATCTGCTGGATCAAACCGATGATCTCATCGTACTGGCTGCGCAGGAGCGTGACCATCGCGTCCTGCCCCTGTACGCTCACGGTCACGGCCTGGTCCTTCTCCTGAATCTTGCGCAGCACGGAGGTGCCCTTGCGCGCCAGCTGCGACATCGAGACATGCTCCAGTGCCCCTGAAGGCTTCAGGCGCAGCAGGTCTTCATGGATCTTGATGCGATCGGTCGATAGCATGGCAGGAATTCCCTCGAATGGCCTTCTACCCCGGTACTATAACGCAGGATTCACAAGAATCACAATACAAAACCAAAGTGATTTGCGCCCGACGAACGAGCCAGAAGTGATTCAAGTGCCCGATCTCGATATGTAGTGACTAATCTACGGATAGACGGTCAATAACTGGACCACCTTAGGGAGCAAATCTACCGTTAGCGAAGGGAATTGGTTCGATTGATCCAGCAAATCTAAATTTAGCTATCCAAAATCTAAAAATAGCCTCGACGAATCTAAAAAATGCGTTGTGCCTACGTTAGGACTGTTGCTTGCTGTGAAGGCTCCTGCAGTCCCCGTTCGCTTCGTGACCAGCGGGATTGTCCAACGGTTGGCTCGCTTTGCTAGATCGCTCGGACCTCTTTTGCGCCGCCCGCACTGCCGAGTAGTAACAGGTCCGCGGGTCGGCGTGCGAAAAGTCCCACACACACCACACCCGGGATCAAATTGATCTGCGCTTCGAGTTGCGGCGGATCCAAGATATCCAGGTTGAGCACATCTAGAATCACGTTGCCATTGTCCGTAATCGTGCCATCACGGAGTCGCGGACTGCCTCCAAGTCGGACCAATTCCCTGGCCACGAAACTGCGCGCCATCGGGATGACTTCGACGGGCAGCGGGAATCGACCAAGAACTGGGACGATCTTCGATTCATCGACGATGCAAATGAATCGTCTGGAGGCTGCCGCCACGATTTTCTCACGCGTCAAGGCGCCCCCGCCGCCCTTGATCAATTGCAGATGCTTGTTGGTTTCGTCGGCGCCGTCGATGTAAACCTCCAGCGTCCCGGAATTATTTAGGTCTACGACGTTGATACCACCCTCCCTTAGCCGCTTTGCTGTGGCTTCCGAAGATGGGACAGCGCCTGCGATGTTAATGCGTGCGGCAATCAGAGCATCAATGAAGTAATTGACGGTCGAGCCAGTCCCGACACCCAAAATCTCGCCTGCCGGCACATACTTCAGTGCTTCCTGCGCCGCCGCTTGCTTGCCATTATCCTGCAACATTTTCGTTCCTTGGCCCAAAAAGCGCCGTTCCGATCCTGATCGCGGTTGCCCCTTCCTCTATCGCAACCTCGAAGTCGTCTGACATCCCCATTGACAGCGTGTCGAATGCCTCCTCATCGACGTTGCCGGCGGTGCGGATCCGATCAAAAAGGAAGCGCATCGCGCGGAAGGATAAGCGATTGCCCCCCTTTTCCGGAATGCACATTAAGCCACGAAGCCGCAGGTTTGGCATCTTCGCTATTTCAGCGCATAGGGATGGGGCGTCGAAAGGGGCACATCCGGACTTGCCGGGTTCGTTTGCCGCATTGACCTGCAGACAAACTGAAAGTGGTGGCAGTTCATCGGGTCGTTGGGTCGATAGCCGACGGGCAGTCCTGATGCGGTCCACGCTGTGAACCCAGGAAAAATGCGCGGCGACGCCAGCGGTCTTGTTGGACTGAACCGGGCCGGTGAAATGCCATTCCAGGCGGCGTCCAGCCAGATGCTCTGCAGCGGGCATCTTGCCCATCGCCTCCTGCAGGTAGTTTTCACCGAAGGCGTTCTGACCACCGGCCGCGAGTGCGGCAATGTCCGAGGGCGGTCTCGTCTTGCTGATCGCGATCAGTTTTACGCTTCGCGCCCCCTGATGTCCTCGTCGAGAGGCCTTGTCAACGCGTTCAAGCATCATTGCAAGCCGGGTCGGCAGCGGATCAGTCATCGGCACCTAGCCCCCGATATCTTGCTGCATCGTGCATTTGCCTATACTTTCTCTGCATTGTGGTGAGGCTGGGAAGAATCGGGCTACTAGGACAGCGTAGGGGGATACGTGGATATCACACAGCTTTTGACTTTCTCTGTTAGACAAGGCGCGTCCGATTTGCATCTGTCGTCAGGTGTTGAGCCGTTGATCCGGGTGGATGGCGATATCAAGCGTATCAATTTGCCACCGCTTGAGCACAAACAGGTGCATGACATGATCTACGACATCATGAATGACAAGCAGCGCAAGGCTTATGATGAGTACCTTGAAACCGATTTCTCGTTTGAGATTTCCGGGCTGGCACGTTTTCGCGTCAACGTGTTTGTGCAGGCACGGGGCGCTGGAGCGGCCTTCCGCACCATTCCGTCCAAGGTGCTGACCCTCGAAGAACTTCAGGCTCCGTCAAGCTTCAAGGAGATCTGTGAGGCACCAAGGGGGATTGTTCTGGTAACTGGCCCCACCGGCTCAGGAAAGTCGACCACGCTCGCCGCGATGGTTGATCACATCAATGAAACCGAATATGGGCACATCCTGACGATCGAGGATCCAATTGAATTCGTGCACGAATCTAAAAAATGCCTGATCAATCAGCGCGAGGTGCATCGCGACACGCTCGGGTTTTCCGAAGCCTTGCGCTCAGCCCTGCGCGAAGATCCGGACACGATCCTTGTTGGGGAGCTCCGCGACCTCGAGACAATACGGCTGGCGTTAACAGCTGCGGAAACCGGGCACTTGGTGTTTGGCACCCTCCACACGTCCTCGGCGGCAAAGACGATCGACCGTATCGTGGATGTATTTCCGGCTGCCGAGAAAGAAATGGTACGCGCTATGCTTTCTGAATCGTTGCGCGCGGTGATTTCGCAAACGTTATTGAAGAAAAGAGGTGGGGGAAGAATTGCGGCGCACGAAATCATGATCGGTACGCCGGCGATCCGCAATCTGATCCGTGAAGCCAAAGTCGCGCAGATGTACTCTGCCATACAGACCGGCGCGAAAGACGGCATGCAAACATTGGATCAGTGCCTTAAGGATTTGGTGAGAAGCGAGGTTATCGAAACGGCGCAAGCGCGCGCCTATGCCGCTAACAGGGCCGATTTTTAGGAGACGGGCATGGATCGCGATCAGGCGATAAAGCTGGTGCAGGGCTTGCTGGGGATGATGAAGGAGAAAGATGCCTCGGACCTGTTTATAACCGCGGATTTCCCTCCGGCGGTCAAGCTGGACGGGCAGCTCTCGCCGGTTGTGGATCGACCACTTTCGGGCCAAGATGCCGCCCTGATAATGCGTTCGCTGATGAATGATCGGCAGATTAAGGAATTCGAGTCAACCAACGAATGCAATTTCGCGGTCTCACCGCCAGGGATAGGGCGCTTTCGTGTCAATGTGTTTCTTCAGCAGGGACGCATGGGCGGTGTTTTGCGGACCATCAATACTGAAATTCCGACCGTTGAGAAGCTGGGTTTGCCACCGCAGTTGAAGCCGATCGCTCTGTCCAAGATGGGGCTTGTATTGCTGGTAGGTGCGACCGGTTCGGGAAAGTCCAGTTCGTTAGCTGCAATGGTCGGTTGGCGGAACGCGAATTCGCATGGCCACATTGTGACGATTGAGGATCCGATTGAGTTTGTTCATCCGCACGGTGGTTGTTTGATCACCCAACGTGAAGTGGGTGCAGACACGCTGTCTTGGGAGAATGCGCTGAAAAATACGCTGAGGCAGGCGCCGGATGTTATCCAGATCGGTGAGATCCGGACACGCGAAACGATGGAGTACGCGATTCAGTTTGCTGAGACCGGACACCTGGTGCTGTCAACGCTCCACTCGAACAATGCCAACCAAGCTCTGGATCGAATCATTAATTTCTTTCCCGAAGAGAAGCGCGAGCAACTTCTTATGGACCTTTCGTTGAACTTGCGTGCAATCGTTTCGCAGAGGCTTTTGCGCCGCGAAGCCGGTGGTCGCGTACCCGCGGTGGAAATCATGATCAATTCGCCGTTGATTGCCGATCTAATTTTCAAGGGTGAGGTGGCGAGCATCAAAGAAGTGATGTCTCGGTCGGTGGAGCAAGGTATGCAGACCTTTGACCAAGCGGTATTCGATCTATTTGAATCAGGGCAGGTTACCTATGAAGAAGCTATCAGGAACGCTGATTCACAGAACGAGCTACGATTGCGCATCAAGTTAAACAGCAAGCGGGCCGGTGTGGATTTGAAGGATGACAAGGTGGTGAAGGGTATGAGCATGAAGTCCGATGAACATGGTAACTAGTAGCTGGCTAGGCAAATGGGTTAGGGGATAGCGGATCGATGGGCGTCACGGAGAACAGAATGCGCGAACCAAACCTGCCTAGGATTTTTCCGTATCTCCGGCTGGCTGTCGAAAAACATGCGTCTGATCTTTATCTCACTTCGAATTCACCTCCTATGTTGCGAATCGAAGGGGATATGCATGCGGTGGGAACGACGCTGCTGACAGGGGAATCACTCAAGGCCCTTGTCGAAAGCATCTTGACGCCGGAACAGAAAGCGAGGCTCGAATCGGAGCTGGAGATCGATCTGGCAACGGAGGCGGGCGGTCTCGGGCGTTTCCGTATCAACGTCTATCATCAGCGCGGACAGCTTTCTGCGGTGATGCGTCACATTAACGTGAACGTGCCCGAGTTGGATGACCTTGGAACACCTGACGTTCTCAAGGATCTCGCTATGCTCAAGCGAGGCCTGATCCTGATGGTGGGCCCAACCGGATGCGGCAAATCGACGACGCTTGCCGCGATGATCAACCACCGCAATGCAGGCGCTTCAGGACATATCATCTCGATAGAGGATCCGATCGAATTTATTCACCCCAATCGCCGTTCAATTGTCAGTCAGCGCGAGGTTGGTCGGGATACGGTCAGCTATGAACGCGCACTGATGTCGGCAATGCGAGAAGCGCCGGATGTTATATTTCTTGGCGAGGTTCGGCATCGGGAGACCATGCAGGCATGCCTGCTGATGGGCAATACGGGGCACCTTGTTCTATCGACGCTGCATGCCAATAACGCACCCCAAGCCTTGCAACGGATCGTAAATCTTTATCCGGATGAAATGCGGGACCAGCTTTATCTCGACCTGTCCCTGAATTTGCGGGCAGTAATTTCGCAACGTCTGACTCTTGGAATCGACGGCAAGCGTCATGCGGCGGTCGAAGTCATGATCAACACACCTTACATTGCGGACCTTATTCTCGATCGCCGAATCAGCGAGATCGGGGAAGTGATGGAACAGAGCACCGACCAGAGTATGCAGACGTTCGATCAATCCTTGTATACCATGTATCAGGACAGCGTGATCGATATGGAGACCGCGCTTCGGGAGGCGGACTCACGGCCGAATCTGGAAGCGCGCATACATTTTGGCCGATGATTGTCCCCTGTACAGGGAGGCGTGCATAGGGTAGAATCTGCGCCCATTTCGAGGTGGCCATTATGGATCGTGAAGGTCACTGAACGACAATAACCAAGCGGATTTTTCAATGAAGACGTTTTTTGCTACCAACGAAACCGTAAGACGAGATTGGGTTTTGCTGGACGCCCAGGGGAAGCCATTGGGTCGGGTGGCGACCGAGGTTGCGCGCCGTCTCCGGGGGAAGCACAGAGCAGAGTACACACCCCATGTTGATACCGGCGACTACGTGATAGTGGTCAACGCGGCCAAAGTGCATGCGACTGGAAGTAAACTTCAGGATAAACGTTATTGGCGACACACCGGTTATCCCGGCGGTATCCGGTCGACGACCCTGGAGGAGATGCTTGCGAAGCATCCCGAGCGCACCATAGAGAAAGCAGTCAAGGGAATGCTTCCCAAGGGGCCACTTGGTTACGCACAATTCCGAAAACTCAAGGTGTATGCTGGCCCGGATCACCCGCACGCGGCACAGCAGCCCACCCCCATTTCGATCTGAGGCCGAATCATCATGGCGATCATAAAGCAACCCGAGAATCAGCAATACGGAACCGGTCGGCGTAAGACTGCAGCCGCACGGGTGTTTCTTCGCCCGGGAAACGGAAAGATAACCGTCAATGGGAAGCACTTGGACGAGTACTTCGGTCGCGAAACCTCAAGAATGCTCGTGCGCCAGCCGTTGGAAGTGTCTGATTCGGTTGATCGGTTTGATATCAAGGTTACAGTGTCCGGCGGAGGTCCAAGCGGTCAGGCAGGCGCTGTTCGACACGGTATAAGCCGCGCTCTCGCACGGTATGACGATGGGTTGAAGCCGGTGCTTCGCGCCGCTGGGCTCATCACGAGAGATGCGCGAGCTGTTGAGCGCAAGAAGGTTGGTCTGCATAAGGCACGGCGAGCGACCCAGTACAGTAAACGCTGATCCGAGTTTCTGGAATCGGACCACAGCGGGTTCGGTGAACCATGTGGTTAACTGGTACCGCGGTGGGGGATCGTCTAATGGTAGGACCCGGGATTCTGATTCCCGTTATCTAGGTTCGAGTCCTAGTCCCCCAGCCACCCTTTTGGGGGTTGCTGGAGCGTAAGTCCTTGGTTGTCTAAGCGACTGGAGAGTTCCCGCTGTTTGGCTATGCTGTTGCGCTACACAGGGGACCACGCGGCAGCATTCCGGATCTCGTGCCGATGTCGTATAATCTTACAAATTAGGAGAATTCATTCTTATGTGACTCCTTATGTCTATGATTTACAAGGCATGGCAAGGTATTTGCTTAGAAACTACCCGTAGGTTGGTTAAGCGGGTAACTTCAAAAAGGCTCCAGTAGCCAAGGAAATCGGAATGGCTGGGAAGCACCACGCGAACAGGATGTCAGAAGCATCAAAACTAATGCAGCTTCGCGCTGTTCGCCTTGTCGTACCACTGATTGTTGGTTCATTCATGCTTGCCGGATGCCCCTCATCGTCAAATTCTCATCCGAGCAATCCTCTGACAGGTGCAACCGATCCAGTTCACCATTCGACGATAATGATGTCTACGAATGTTGATCCACCGGCCTCGGTCCCGGAACCTCCGGAACTTCCTCTGTTTGCCGCGGGATTTGGTTTACTTTATTTCGCCCGTCGTCGGCATGCCGCGTGCGGGAAACGGTCTGATCGGCACGATTCGTAGTGGCCACCGCCTGCATACTGGCGAAGACGAGCTGACCCGGTGCGCGACAAGTCCCGCCGTTCAGGCCGGGGAAGGATAGCGCGGACGGCGTAGCCGCCCTTGGTTTTTAGTGCGGTGTCTGCTGCTGTTCGATGTACTGGCGGACGATGTTGATCGGAGCGCCGCCGCAGGAGGCGGCGAAGTAGGACGGCGACCAGAGGACTCCACGCCAGTAGAGCCTTTCGATGTCGGGTCGTTCCTTACGCAAGAGACGGCTGGAAACGCCCTTGAGGCTGTTCACGAGGTTAGAGACGGCGACCTTTGGCGGGTACTCCACAAGCAGGTGGACATGATCGTCCTCGCCATCCATCTCGATCAGTTGTGCCTCGAAATCGGCGCAGGTTTTGTCAAAGAGGGCGCGCAGTCGGTCGATGGCGTCGCCATCGAACACCTTGCGGCGATATTTCGCTACAAAGACCAAATGAACGTGCATCTTGAAAACACAGTGTCGTCCATGCCTTATCGCATTGTCGTCGTTCATAGACCAAGAGTATAATCAAATCCATGCAACGCCTCCAAGCCTACATGTACGAACTCAGGCCGACCGGGGAACAACAGCGCCAAATGTGTCGCTTCGCCGGATCGTGCCGCTTCGTGTTTAACAAGGCGCTGGCGTTGCAAAAGGAGCGCTACGAGCGCGGCGAGAAAAAACTGGGTTACGCCGGGCTGTGCAAGGAACTCACCGGCTGGCGCAACGACCCGGAGACGCCCTGGCTCGCCGACGCGCCCATTCATCCATTGCAACAGACGCTCAAGGACTTGGAGCGGGCTTACCGCAACTTCTTCGAGCATCGGGCCGACTTCCCGCGCTTCAGGAAGAAAGGCCAGTCGGACAGTTTCCGCTATCCCGACCCGAAACAGATCAAACTCGACCAGGCGAACAGTCGCCTGTTCCTGCCCAAGCTCGGCTGGCTGCGCTACCGCAACAGCCGGGACGTGCCGGGTGCGGTGAAGAATGTCACCGTGAGCGCGTCCTGCGGCAAATGGTTCGTCTCGATCCAGGCTGGACGCGAGGTCGCGGTGCCACTGCCCAAGGGCGGCGAAGTCGGGATCGACGTAGGGATCGCCCGATTCGCCACGTTATCGGACGGCACGTTCCACGCGCCGCTCAATAGCTTCAGGCGGCACGAAACAGCCTTGCGCAAAGCGCAACAGGCGATGAGCCGCAAGGTGAAGTACAGCCACAACTGGAAGAAGGAGAAAGCCCGAGTACAACGCATCCACACCCGTATCGGCAATGCACGCCGCGACTACCTGCACAAGTGCTCCACCACGATCAGCCAGAACCACGCGATGGTGTTTGTCGAGGACCTGCAGGTACGGAACATGTCCAAGTCGGCGGCAGGCACAACCGAAAAGCCGGGAAGAAACGTGAAGGCCAAGTCCGGCCTGAACCAGTCCATCCTCGACCAAGGGTGGGGTGAGTTCCGCCGCCAACTGGATTACAAGCTGGCGTGGAACGGCGGCTGGCTCGTCGCCGTGCCGCCGCAGTACACCAGCCAGACCTGTCCGGCCTGTGGCCATGTGTCGGCGGACAACCGCCAGACCCAGGCCCGGTTCGAGTGTGTCGATTGCGGTTATGAGGAACACGCCGACGTGGTCGGCGCGATCAATGTTCTAAGGGCGGGACACGCCCGGTTCGCCTGTGAAGTGAGCGGTGCGGTAATGCCGCCAGCAGCAGGAATCCACCGAAGCGACCCAGGGGTGGCTCAATGCCACGCCTGAGCGCCGTAGGAATCCCTGCCCTTCAGGGCGGGGAGGATGTGTGCGCCCAGCATGGGCGCGATCTTGGAGGTGGAAGTCCTCCTGCGAGCTGACCACAGCGAGCGAAAGGAAGTGCAACTGCGTGAGGGCGACCGAGCGTGGGAAGGAAGCACGGAATGAAACTGTGAGCCGATGGACAAGAACCGGATATGAGGCGCAGCCGAGCAAGGCGAGCATACACATCGATGCGAAGCTTTTGTGGTCAAGGCGGAGCTGCGTAGATCCGGCGGTTGTGCAGTGAAGGATCGCGTTCTTACCTGGGGAGATCTCGCCTGATGCCTGAAAGGGCGACGGTGTACTCCACCGGAGCGAGAAGTCAGCAGAGGCCGTAGTAGCTGCCGGTAGGGGGTGAAGGGCCGAACGAGAAGGAGAGCTGGAAGTCGTGTCTCTTGGAAATGCATTGCATCAGAAGTCGGGACCACCCGGGCGTACCGCCGGAGACGACGGTGAAGCCGTCGTGGCCACGGGACGTGATGAAGCAAATCGGGCGGGGCGCGGACAAGAAGGCTCAGGGCGAGACGGCTTGCTCTGGCAGGCCCTATCGCGTGGGAATATGGTCACGGCGTGGAAACGCGTCAAGGCCAATAAGGGAAGCGCAGGCGTTGATGGATTGTCCATCGAGCAGACCCACGAATATCTCAAGACCCATTGGCCGCACATCCGGTCGGAACTTCTGCGTGGAACCTATCGGCCACAGGCCGTGCGGCGCGTGGACATTCCGAAACCGGCGGGCGGAAAGAGGGAACTGGGGATTCCGACGGTCACGGATCGGCTCATCCAGCAAGCGTTGCTCCAAATCTTGCAGCCGCTGATTGATCCAACGTTCTCAGAGTACAGCTACGGCTTCCGCCCTGGCCGGAGCGCGCATGATGCTGTGCGACAAGCACAGCGCTATGCGAAGGAAGGCTTTCAGGTGGTGGTCGATGTTGATTTGGAGAAGTTCTTCGACCGGGTTAATCACGACGTTCTCATGGAACGGCTAGCGAGGCGGGTTGATGACAAGGCCGTGCTGCGGCTGATTCGACGTTACCTGCAAGCCGGCATCATGGCGGATGGCGTGGTCATGGCGCGTGCTGAGGGAACGCCGCAAGGCGGCCCCTTGTCGCCGCTTCTGGCTAACGTGCTGCTAGACGAGGTGGACCAAGCCCTGACCCAGCGTGGGCATCGATTTGCGCGCTATGCTGATGACTGCAATGTCTACGTTCGCAGCCAGAAAGCTGGCGAGCGGGTGCTGCGATGGATGCGAAAGTTGTATAAGCGATTGCATCTGCGGGTGAATGAGAAGAAGACCGAGGTGGGTTCCGTGTTCGGCCGTAAATTCCTTGGCTACTGCCTTCGGCGGTGGTCAGGTAACACGGTAAAGATCGCGGTGGCTCCCAAGGCTCTCGATACATTCAAACAGCGCATCAGGGACATCACCAGACGCGTCGGCGGCAAGAGCATGACGCAGGTTGCTGAGCAGATGCGGGAATATCTGCCGGGATGGAAGGCCTACTTCAGTCTCGCGCAGACGCCTGCGGTGTTCAGAAGCCTTGACTCATGGACTCGACACCGGCTGCGGGCTATACAGCTCAAACAATGGCGAACGGGAACGACGGCCTACAGTCGGCTCCGGGCGCTTGGGGCAACCCATGAGCTGGCG
>OFHJ01000160.1_pt1 | contig 28370 bp, 31 predicted proteins | sample 1522001 | NCBI WGS metagenome assembly OFHJ01 (sample SAMEA2464838, study PRJEB22497) | soil metagenome | biome: Grassland; feature: Farmland; material: Clay | place: Australia | collected 2013-02-01 | depth 1.2 m | reverse complement strand
GTATATTATTTTATTTGATTAAAGAGTAATTACAACTTGATTAGTAACTATGGCGGATATTCATATTGTTTCAGATCACGTTCCGGGGAGGAAGCAGTTGTGCAAATTGCTTCATATCCAAGTCGTTCTCATGGGCAGAAATCAACGGTAGAGCGCTCTTCTGCACATGGGATACCAAAAATAAGGCTCATGGGAAACAACAACAGTCTTCCATAAACTATTCGTATTATAACATTACCTTATTTCATTCGGCAATTTAATGAGATTGCCGGAGTCTCTTTTACGCCGTACGACGGAATCTTTTTCAGTCTCATTCCAGATTCTGAAAAGGAAGGGAAGGCTCCGTTCCTGTAGCGGGCACGAAATTATAATCGTGGGGCCCAATAGAAGCCGGTGAAAAACATTTATTAGCTTTTTAACACAATAGTGTAAAGTGCCCAACAAGAGTGACACACTATTACAGTTGTTCGGTAAAATTCACAACCATATATACGCTAACGAGGGGCTCTCACCCTTTGAAGCTCTCGATGAGTTCGTCAAAGCCCTCTTTCTAAAATTAGAGCTGGAAATGGAGGATGGACAGGAGATACTCCAATCGACAAATATCTGGCATAGGGAAAGAGGCAGAATTCCAGACGGGGAGTTCAAAAACGAAATTGATGCTATTTTTGAACGGGTGAAAAGAAACTATCCCGGCATTTTCAAAGAAAGAGAATCCATTGGCCTGAAGGAACCCACTTTAGCTTACACTATGGAAAGCCTGCAAAAAGTTACGCTGAAAGGAACTGACCGGGATGACAAGGGAACTGCTTTCCAGAAATTTGTATTCTCAAGCCTCAGGGGAGACAGGGGGCAGTTCCTGACACCTGACCCTGTAGTCGACCTGGTGGTGAATATGGTAAAACCGTCACGCGAAAGCAGGATTATTGACCCTGCCTGCGGAGCCGGAGGATTTCTTGTTCGCAGTCTGAGATACGTGAAAAATAAAGAAGTGATGAAAACAGCACCCCTCTCCTCCAACTATGTCGGCATCGAAACAAGCCCTTCCATGATGAGGCTTGCGCGTATCAGAATGATTCTGGAGGGCGATAACAACTCCAGGATTATCAATGCTGACGGGTTATGGGATTTTGGGAATTCTGGCAACTGCCTCCCTGAGGAGTTTAGAAACGGGTTTGATTTTGTCCTCACAAATCCCCCTTTCGGGAGCCGCGGAAGGATAAGCGAACGCTCCTACCTTGAAAGATTCCAATTTGGGAGAGTATGGGAACGGGTAAACGATGGCTTCACCATATCCGGGGTACTTCAGAAGGCGCAGGTTCCCGAGATACTTTTCATAGAGAGGTCCATGGAACTGGCGAAAGATGGTGGAAAGGTCGCAATTGTCCTGCCGGATGGAATACTGGAGAACAAGACTATGGGTTATGTCAGAAGGTACCTGATGGAGAATTTTCAGATAGTGGGTGTTGTGTCGTTGCCTTCGAAGACGTTCATACCGCATGGCACCGGTGTGAAGACTTCAGTGCTCCTTATGAAGAAGACCGGGAAGGATGAGCTTAAGCGATTGGAAAATGAAGATTACAGAATATTTTTCTCCATAGTGGAGAATATCGGGTACAGGGGAGACAAGAACGCAACACCACTTTTCAGGCAGAATAGAGCAGGCGAAATTGTCCCTGATGAAGACATGAGCGAAGTGGTGAGGCAATTCACTCAGTTTGAGGCAGGAATGGATCCCGAGAGAGGGAACATTGCTTTTACGAGGAAGTTCAGTGAAATAGGGAACAGGCTTGATGCAGAATTCTATAAGCCTGATTATAAGAAACTGGTAGACGCCCTCATATCACGCGGAGCACCGACCCTGGGAGAATTGGTGGAAATTAAGTCCGGAAAATCTCCAGTCATGAGATACCCGGACGAATACACGCAATATGTTGAAATAACTAACGTAAATGCAGAAACAAGCGAGATCGTGGGCTCGCAGAGAATGAGGGTAAGTGACCTTCCAGGCAGAGCAACTTATGAAATCAGGAAAGGGGAGGTGATAACTGCGGTGGCCGGAGTCTCTACTGGGACCGAAAAACATGCTTCTGCAATTGTAACGAAGGAATACGATGGCGCGGTCTGCACAAATGGATTCAGGGTGCTGAAACCCAGGAAAATCGATAAGCATTACCTGCTCTATTATCTCAGGACTGAATGGTTCCTGGCCCAGGTGAGGAGATACTTAACGGGAGCAGCCATACCTTCAATTCTTGATGAAGACCTGTCAAAGATATATGTCCTTTTGCCAACGAAGGACAAGCTTGATCTTATAACAAACAGCATGAAAGACGCACAGGGTCTCAGAGAAAGTGCTTCTGAAAAGATGAAAATTCTGAGAGCCATGTCACTGGTTGAAGACCTATGAAACGAAAACTCATTCAAGGTCGGCCCTAAATGCAACCTGTTTCCCGGAATGAAGATTGGCAAGCGCGAGGAGGGGGACTCGAACCCCCGATCTCATAAGAGAAACAGCTTAGCAGGCTGCCGCCGTACCACTGGGCCATCCTCGCTCAGGATCCATATCTGTCCTGCAGATCATTTGCCACCTGCTCAATGACCTCTTCAAAATCCTCGTTTTCTAGCGTTATAACCTCACCCGATGTAAGGGTGATAGTTGCATAATATGTCTCTCCTTCTTTTGATATTTCAACTTCAGCGAGCTTGTCGGTCATAATATCGTCGGGTTATTGATAACCATATATTAGACTTTATCCCTATTTGTCGGATAACAATGTATTGCAGGAAAGTCTGACCCCATTATTATTCCTCATTTTGAATGTAGTGCAACTGTTCCTCTGCAAAGTATAAATATCGGTTGAAGTTAAGTTAATCTGGAGGTGTTCTCACTTGTTGAGCTTCATTAAGAGAAGAGATTACGACGATGATGAAGATAATGACGACGACGATGATTTATAGTGAGAATTGATTTTTTTTGAGATGTGCCTGGAGCATCCTGTGTCATATTATCAGCCCGGGATTCTCCAGGTACCGGGTCAAGAATGTGTGTTTTACCATTGATATGAGCAATTTGAAATAGCCTAGAATTTATACCAATCTTGAATATAGCAAGAGTTCAGCTCACCTGACACTACCGATAACGGGAATGAAACTTGGAATGGAATCTTCCTTTGACAATCTGGACATACGAATAATACGGATGCTTACAGCCAACGGCATATCCGAGCCCACTGGAGCTCAGGAAAGAATGATACCAACCGTTCTGGAGGGCAAGAATGCCCTGCTTCTTTCACCCACGGGAAGCGGGAAAACTGAAGCGGCTATTCTGCCAATTTTCCACAAGATCCTTTCAGAAAAGCCAAAGCCGATATCGACTCTTTATATTACTCCCCTCAGAGCCCTAAACAGGGATATGCTCGGACGCCTGATAGAGTATGGAAAAGAGCTCGGTATACGAACCCAGGTCAGGCACAGTGATGTATCAAGTGCAGACCGCAGGAAGATTGTCACACACCCCGCAGACATCCTTATAACGACACCGGAATCACTTCAGATCCTTCTCAACGGCAAGAGGCTGAGGGAGGTGATCAGCAACGTGAAGTACGTTGTTGTTGACGAGCTGCATGAAGCTGCACAGAATGAGCGCGGGTCCCAGTTTGCAATTGCTATGGAGAGGCTGAAGGATGTGGCAGGGAATTTCCAGAGAATTGGACTGTCAGCGACTGTCGGCAATTCCGGTGAACTCTCCAGGTTTCTTTCCCCGTCAGATCCGGTCGAGATTATACGGACAGACATAGAGAAGAAACTGGATGTCACTCTTATCATACCACCCGACTCGTCTGAGCAGGATGCAGAGGTAATGGGATGTGATCAGTCGTATGCGGGGGCTATCACCTTCATCTGGTCACTGATAGAACAGCATAATGGAACATTAGTTTTCGTCAACACCAGAAGTGTTGCGGAAGACATTGCATTCCGCCTCAGGCTTCTTCTTGACAACCCGTCGGTTCAAGTCCACCATGGCTCCCTTTCGAAGGCCACGAGGGAAACAGCCGAGCAGGAATTCAAAGCTGGCAAGATAAAGGCTCTCATCTGCACTTCATCTCTCGAACTTGGCATAGACATAGGGTCCGCCGATCTGGTGATACAGTTTAATTCATCAAGGCAGATCAATAAACTTATCCAGAGGATCGGGAGATCAGGGCACTGGATAGGCAAGGTGTCCAAGGGGTACATAATCTGCAGCGACATTATTGAGCTGGAGGAGGCAATGGCTATCGTTTCCCACATAAAGGGAGGGCATCTTGAAGACATTTTGATCCGCCGGAACTCCCTTGCAACGGTGGCAAACCAGATCATTAACGAGCTGTACTTCAGGGGCAGGATCAACAGGAAGGACATGTTCAACATCATAACTTCCGCGTACCCCTTCAGGACTCTCACAGAGGCGGAATTCGACGATCTCCTGGATTTCCTTGCTTCAATAAACAAGATCTGGATCCAGGACGATACCATAGGCAAGAAAAGGGGTGTTTTGAGGTATTACATCGAGAACATATCGATGATCCCCAGTGAGAAGAACTACAAAGTCATAGATACAATAAACAGGAAGTTCATTGGGACTCTGGATGAACGGTATGTGATAAACGAGATAGAACCCGGGACATACTTTGTGATGAAGGGGATGACCTGGAGGACTATCAGGCTGGATGAGGAAAAGATCCTGGTCGAGCCATTCTCAACGGCGGCAATAGCCCCAAAGTGGTCAGGGGAGGAGATACCGGTCCTGCCCGATGTTACAGAAATGGTTTCCCATAACAGGAAGAACAGGATAGTGACTGATGAAGTAGCGGAAAACTCCAGAAGCAGTATACTTGACTGGTATGACAAGGACCCCGCAACCCTTGACCAGGTGATTATCGAATCATACGGATCAGAGACAATAATACAGGTACTTCTGGGTACACGGGCGAATTTCGCACTTGCGGAAATCCTTTCCAGCCTTGTCGCGTCAATCACCGGCGAGAGCGTGGAAGTCGACTATTCCCCTTACCATATCTACATGAGAAGTTCCAGAAAGATAAAGGCCGAGGACATGAGGAACATCATACTCGGCATCAAGCCTGAGATGATTGAGTCCTACATACTTGGAACTGCCAGGAGATCGAGGTTTTTCTCATCTGTATTCCTCTATGAGGCAAAGAAGTTCAGCATCATCAGCAATGATGCAGACATAGGGAGACTGAGATTTGAGAAGATCGTTGATGCCTACCATGACACACCTGTTTACAGGGACGCCATAAGAAAGCTCATGTCGGACTACATGGACATTGAGTCGCTCTCCCACTTCATGAAACGGCTCCCTGACGACATAGAGTTTGTACTGAAGGATGGAATGTCCGAGTCCTCCAAAGTTTTCCTGTCTCATTATTCTGAGCGTGTTTCTCCGCTCAAGCCGACAAAGACTATTCTTGAGTCGGTTCACAAGAGGATACAGAATGAGGAGGTTACTCTCTACTGCACCAGGTGCAGAAATGTCAGGACGCAGCGTATACGCGACATTGAAACTATAAAATGCCCGAATTGCGGGAGTTATCTTGTTGCCTCACTCTCGCCATTCGAAAGGGACCTGCTGAGCAAAGCGGAAGGCGACAGCAGGGAGGCAGTCAAGACAAGAAACAGGCTCATAAAGAATGCACACCTGGTAAGGGAGAGGGGGATGAAGGCAGTCATGGTAATGGCCGCAAGGGGAATAGGGCCTGAGACAGGCTCGAGGCTTCTAGAAGTCAGTTACACGAGTGATGAGGACTTTGTCCGGGCCATCCTCACCGCAGAAATGGATTTTGCCAGAAACAGAAGGTTCTGGGATTGAAAGAATGAGAACATTTATCTATGGTAATTGAGTTGACAAATACAATGGCTCTGGCAGAACCAAGAGTTTTTTCCATTCTTGAACAGTACAGAATGAAGAATGAGTCCGTGCCTATCGTTGTTGAGGGGAGGAATGACATCTCCTGCTTGAGGAGCATAGATTTCACGGGCAAGATTGTTCATGTGAATTCAGGATCGAGCATCCTGAATTTTTCAGAAAACCTGGCAGAAGAATACAGTGAGATAATAATTCTGACTGATTTTGACAGAAAGGGAAAAACTCTTAAGAAAAAAATTCAGAACTATCTTGTCAGTTCCGGTGTAAAGGCCGACACCTACCTCTGGGAATACCTCTGCAAGCGGTCTCCAATTGCCACTGTCGAGGAGCTTCCCTCCGAAGTTGAAAGGATAAAGCGCAACTTCGGGTACTATGGAGCCCCTGGAACCAGGGATGTCCAAAGCTCGAAGAGCTGATATTGCCCAAGTAAAATATATCAGTCACACATTCCAGACTGAAAGCGATGGTCTCCAACATCAAGATAACTTTCCTTGGCACAGGCGGATCGTGGCCGGTTCCGAGAAGAGGGATGCCCTCACTGGCAATACAGATCGACGAGATCATGAACCTCTTTGACTGCGGAGAAGGGACACAGAAGCAGATAATGAAGAGCAAGCTATCGTTCATGAGAATAAACAATGTTTTCATAACACACTTTCACGGAGACCATTTTCTTGGCCTCCTTGGACTCATACAGAGCATGTCCTTCAACAACAGGACTGAGCCGCTCAATATTTATGGCCCACCCGGAGCCATAAGGATACTCTCCAATGCACTCAATGTCGGGTACTACACTCTTGGTTTTGATGTGAAAGTCTACCAGCTTTACCCCGACAAGAGTTACGATTTTGACAAATTCGTTGTCAGGACCCACTGGAATGACCATCCTGTTCCTGCCCTTTCATATTCCGTTGAGGAAAAGGATCTGATAAAGATAGACAAGGAGGCCGCTGACAGGCTCAAGATTCCATCTACGAGGCTCGAGGAACTTCGCCAGAACGGCACCATAGTCTTCAATGGAAGCACTGTTACCATTCAGGAAGTTGCAAAGGGCATAAGAAAGGGCAGGAAAATCGTTTATACCGGTGATACGAGGCCCATGGAATCCATGAAGGAATTTGCAAAAGACGCAGACGTCCTGATTCACGACACCACAACGGACTCTTCATTTGAACCAACAGTTAATGAGTTCGGCCATACCTCCTCGAGGCAGGCCGCGGAGATAGCAAGGGATGCGGGAGTGAGGAAATTTTTCCTTTTCCACTACAGCCCACGGGTGCCTGACTTAAATGTGATGCTCGAGGAATCCATGAAAATTTTTGGAAACTCCGAGCTCAGCAGGGAACTTCTCGAGTACGAGGTACCAAAAAGAAACGAGATCCTCCCTATCCGTTAATTTTCAGGGGGTTTGTTCCGATGTGTCTGCTATTCTTTTCAGCGCGTTCTCTGTTCCTTCGTTAAAATGCTTCTGTATGGATGATTTCCCGAACATAAGCATCGGTGACAGAACGACGTTCCACTCAGTTTTCATCCTTGTGGATCCGTTGTCTGTAGTTATGGTGGTCCTCTTCGTTCCCTTGAACGGGCCGCTCAGATACTTCTCTGTCACGGACATCCCGGGCTTGTCGAGAAGTATTCTCATTTTTGCCGTGCCCGGGAAGGCGAACCTGACCTGAAAAGTATCCTCCCCTGTCCTTGTTATCTCCCCTGTCCCTTTCCAGAATTCCGTAGTTCTCTCCCATGATGAAAGAATTTTCCATACCTTTTCGGGAGAAGCTTTGCTTTCGCGTTCACAGCTGAATTTGACGTCTCTTATCCCCATTTTCAATCATTGGTATCAGACAGCATTATTTTAGCTTTATATCGGTCTGGCCCTGGTAGTTGCCTGAACGTTTTTCATAAGCAAGTTCAGCATTTCCGTCCATCCTCAGAAAAGTAATCTGGGCGATTGTGTTCCCTCTTGATATATTTACTTCCTTCGATGATCCGTTGAAAAATGCCAGTGTCAGTGTACCCCTGAACCCCGCATCCACGAACCCGAACGAGCCAAAAATTCCCTTCCTGGCATAGCTGGACCTGATCCATATTTTTCCACCAATATTTTCCGGCATGCTGATCGTCTCAGATGTTGAGACCCAGAAAACTGAGTGGGGGCCCACTGCCGCTTCTTCCCGGCCAGATTCTTCTCCATCCACCCTTACAGAGTTTATTGTGAGATCATAACCGTTTGGGGTAAGATTTTCCTTCCTGTATGAGGATGAGATGAGCTGCCCTTTAGCCACAAGCTCTTCTATTTCACCGTCCCGCAGGATCACCATGCCTGTGGATCGAACAGGTTGTATTAATTGCTCTCATGCCTCTTGCTTAATCCGGTGTAGAGCAGTACTGCAACTCCGAAGGAAACGAAGTAACTGATATCAACACCGCCCAGAAGCTGTGCAATCGGGCCTATGAAGTTCACAGGAGGGTTCATGAATGGAACTGATACCAGTATTGCGACAATGTATGATGCCACACCTGTTCTGTTCACTGGAACTATTGAGGACAGACTGAACTTCTTCCCTCTGTTGGCAATGAAGAAATCAGCAGCAACAACCCCAATCCACGGGGTTATCCAGTAATCCAGTATGAGCAGGAAAGTCTCATAAAAGTCGTAAAATGTCACGTATCCTATTATTGCAAGGGCCATCACTATAATGGAAACGATGACGACCAGGGTTGTTCTCTTCATCTTGACCCCTACTGCCTTGAGTGACACTGAATTGGAGTAAAGGTTAAGGGAGTTGGCAGAAAGGCCGCCGAGAAACAGGGCAAGCATTCCAATGACCCCAAATCCGCCAAGTATTGAGTTGAGGTCTCCGGCCGGATTGCCTGAAGGCCTTCCACTGATTATGGCCACCAGAAGTCCGGCCGCCTCAAGCCAGAATGAGGCTACAGCGCCGCCTATAAAGGTGTATGCAAATACCTTCCTGCCGGACTTCCTCGAGGATATGTATCTCGAGTAATCAGAAGCGTACGGGCTCCATGACATGATGTATGAGAACGATACCGCTACTGTTGTTCCGAAGGCTGCATACTCCGGCAGTACGTGTGACGGGCTGTATGAAGCGAGGACGTTCATCTTTGAGAGAGAGAATATTGTTACAAAGGCGAACATAATGCCCAGGACGAATGACATAATTCTTTCAAACCTGTGAATCGCCTTTCCTCCCAGAAAGGCAGCTATTGCAACTACCACAACAGAAAGGGCAATGGAAAGTATGTAATTGAGCCCTGAAAAGGCTGTGGTAAGTGCCAGTGAAGCTATGACTATATTAACAGTCAGCCAGCCTCCGGTATTGCTCCACTGAAGCACCGACATGATTCTTCCCGGGAGCCGGCCCATCGGCTTCATCCCGATAATCATCTGCGGGAACCCTGCCTTGGGGCCCATGGTGCTCATCAGAGCAAGAAGTATTCCACCTGCGATGTTGCCTATGGCAAGTGCAATAATGCTGCTTGTTATGCTCATTCCAAACTCAATGGGCAGGAATCCCAATGCAAAATCTGCAATGGTGAGATTGGAGGCAAACCAGAGGTAGAATGTCGAGATCTCTTTTTCTGTCCTCCCGGACTCATGAATTTCGGTTTCACCGTAAAGCTGAGATTCATCCTCCTTCCTGGAACCGAACACTTGTTCGCTCATCTGATTGGGATATTTCCCCCATATTTTACCTTATGTCCTGGCAAAGGCAATAAGAATCCTGAAATCCTGTCCTGATGCTCTTCCGGCTTCCGCCTATCCGTAATGCATGAAGAATCTCTGCCGGAAAATGCCGGCTGGCTCGCAGTTCTGTTGGGTTGGTTTGCTCTTCCTTATCCGGCTTTTATGGTTACCTGTGCACTTTAGCGCAAGAAGGAATCTTAAGCATTTCTAAAAAATTCAAAAGAGTTTAATATTTAAGAGCTATAAATCTAATAATGGATATCAAACCGAGGGTTGAAGCACTTCTCTATGCTACAGAGTCTCCGATTTCGATATCCGACATGGCGATAATGCTTTCCGCGGACAAGGATGATGTCATAAAAGCCCTGAAAAAACTGAACCGGGAGTATAACAAAAACAACTCCGCCCTGGAGGTCGTCAGAAACGGATTCCGTTATAAACTCCAGCTCAGGAAGGAATATGTGCAGGATGTCAGGTCAGTTTCGGAGCGTGAATTTACCGGGCAGGAACTCCAGACACTCGGTTTTGTCGCCATGAACCCAGATTCCAAGAAGGGTGATCTTAAGATCAATGTTGGCACAAGATACCCTGAGTATGTTGAGAGCCTTAAAAGGAAGGGGATGATCTATTCACGCAAGTTCCGCAATACAGAGTTGTACAACGTAACTAAAAAATTTTATGAATACTTCGATATCAGCAAGGGGAAATTACAGTCCCTTGTCAAAAATAGCGTCGATGATCACAATGAAGAATAAGGTATTACTTGTTGGTGGAGGAGGAAGGGAAGACGCCATTGCCAGGAAGATCCTCTCCTCCGGAGCTGAACTGTACTCAGTCATGAAGAACCGGAACCCTTCTATTTTCTCAGTGAGCCGGAAAGCGTTCATCCATGATGAGCTCGATGTTGACTCGATCCTCAAATTCGCGCTTGAAAGTGGTGTGGACCTTGCCTTCGTGGGACCAGATCCGGTGTTAAACACCAAACTGGTTGACAGGCTTGAAGAGGAAGGCATCAGGGTTGCATCCCCATCCTACGAGGCTGCAAGGCTAGAAACGTCGAAGGAGTTCATGAGGAAGTTTGTGGAAAGGAACTCCATCCCCGGAAACATCGAGTTCAAAGTCATTACAGAGCAAAGTGAGATAGCGGGCCTTCTTGAAAAATCTGGCAAGGAATATGCGATTAAGCCAATAGGACTGACGGGTGGAAAGGGCGTCCGAGTCATGGGAGTCCAGCTGCATACCAAAGAGGAGGCTGTTTCCTATGCTGCCAGTGTGATTGAAAAGGATGGCGCGGTGATTCTTGAAGAGAGAATACAGGGTGAAGAATTCTCACTGCAGGTCCTTTCAGATGGAACAAATATTGCTCCGTTCCCCATAGTCCAGGACTTCAAGAGGGCGTACGAGAATGACGAGGGGCCCAACACCGGCGGAATGGGGGCAATTTCAGACTCAAACGGCGGGCTTCCATTCATTAAGCAGACTGTGGCTGAAGAAGCCCTGGAGATCATAAGAAGGATCGTATTCCACATGAAAGATGAAGGCAATCCTTTCAAGGGTGTAATTTACGGCCAGTTCATGCAGGTTGGCGATTCCCCGAAAATTGTCGAGATAAATGCACGGTTTGCAGATCCTGAAGGGATCAGTGTCCTTACTCTTCTTGAAGACGATTTTGTTGAGCTGATGAATGAAATTGTTGAAGGGAAGTTGAGAGCCAGCATGAAATTCAGGGAAAAGGCATCAGTCCTCAAGTATGTCGTTCCGGAAGGTTACGGCTCAAACCCCACTCCCGGAGACCTTGAGATTTCAACGGATCCTGAGCCGGATGATTTCAGGGTTTACTACGCAGCTGTTTCCGGCACATTGAACAACGTGAAGATGAGCACCTCGCGTGCACTTGCACTTGTTGGCTTGGCAGACACCATACCTGAAGCGTCGGCAAGGGTTGAGGAAAACCTCTGGAGAATCAGGGGAAACTACTACATGAGGCATGACATAGGAACTGAGGAAATGCTCCGCAGAAAGAAGGAAAATGTCAGCTGAACCTTGAAATGCCTATTATCCTCGGAGTGAGGTTCGGATTTGCCACTATTACCCCCTCCTTGTATGAAGGAATGGGCCTTTCCAGTTTTATGGCTCCTTCCTTCATGAAGCCTCTCTGATATCTTAGCTCATCGCTCACGAAAACTTCCATGTCATCTTTCGGGGCATTCCTGACCATTGAATGCACTTCCGGCATTGTAAGCGTATCGGACATGGCAAGCTTTTCAGATGACAGATACATTCCACGCTCAAGCTCCTCTGCGTCAACGTTCTTCAGGGCAAGCCCAACTCTTGATCCGACTGGGGCAAGTTCCTGATCCTCATCATGCATCTGTATGGACCGAATCTGAGCCTCCTTTTCTCTATCCGAGAGGAAAAGCTTCTGGTGCTTTTTCAGAGTGCCCTCAACGACGAAACCCAGCGCCACTGTACCCACACTTTTCACCTTGAAGAAATGGTCAATTATCACAACGGTCCTTTCTGATTCCCTTCTTTCGACCGATGTGGAATTTATCTTTTCCATAAGCTCCATGGGGTTCCCGGAGAAAAATTCATAATTTTCGGCCACTGTTCCTTTGAGCAACACCGTGAGCTGTTCCTTTTTGGCTTCATCTGTTATCAGGATGTACCCCTTCCTCTTTCCCATGAGATCCAGTGCCAGGACAACCTCCCCGAATTCCCTGTTTATCTGGTCACCGTTTATTATTGCAATATCGGCGACGTAAATAGTATCAGTGAGTGAGGAGAGCTTCTCCGGGTACCTTGAAGGTTCAAGGAGGGTCGTGATGGTATCGCCATCCTTCCTGTGGTGTATGGTTATGTCGCTTTCAGTCCCTTTCTTTGAGACTGTGCGAAGAAAGTCGGGTGAATTGTAAACAAAGATGTTGCGTGATTCCATGAGACCTCATCTCACCGTAGTTATTTATTGCTTGATATTGCAGACATCACTGCCTCCTTCAGGCAAGAGACAAATGTGTCGCTGTCGTTTGGTAGGCTGCTTCTGTGATACTCCTTTCCCCTGGATTTAACCAGGTTCCTGAATTCGTAATCCAGGTCATAGAGAATCTCAAGATGGTCGTATATGAAACCGAGAGGTATTGCCACAAGGCTTTTTCCCATTCTGCCAAGGTTCGATTCAAGGGCATCCTCCACCGAGGGTTCAAGCCATTTTGCACCGTACTTGCCCCTGCTCTGGAATGCAGCGCCATAGTGTTTAAGCCCGAGCATGGATGCCAGTTTTTCTGCAGTCTGGAGAAAACTCTGCCTGTAATTCTCCTCAGGGCTCCTCGTTGTGGGGAGGCTGTGTGCAGAAAACAGATAGAAGGTATCTTCAGGGAATCCGCTGACATATCCTTCCAGGACATCGAGCCAGGACTTAAGGAAGAGTTCCTGCTCATTGAATCCGTTTACCACCTTCAGGCCAATATCCATGCCACTGGCTTCCAATGACTCCTTAAGTGGGTTTCTGTACGAATTCACCACATTCTTTGAAGGGAAAGGGAACAGCGGTATTGCTATTACATTTTCAGGGGAAAAACCGGATATGGCCGAAACAGCATCATCCAGTGTGGGCTTCCAGTGCTTGTTTCCCAGGAATACCTTAAAATCGCCGTCTGCACTAAGCGAGGACGAGAGTTTTTCTGCAACGTTTTCCACAATTCTGTTGGAGGGAGACTTTCCTCCGAACATCCTGTATTTCTTTGTGTTCTCATCAATTGCGTATTGAGGGACCGGCTTGCCTTCGTATATCCCTTCAAGATACCCCATTACGTCTTCCATTCTTGTAGGGCTGCCGTATGCCATCAGTAGAACTGCAGTCTTCAATCGATCACCTGTATGCATGCACATAATTGACGATGGAACGGAGGTTTTCAGGAGGCGTTATGGGGATTACACCGTGCCCGAGATTGAATATGTACGCGGGGTCCTCGCCAATGTCCTCAAGAATATTCTTTGTTTCCTGAAGGTAGTTGGGCGTAGCAGCAACCCTGGGATCGAGGTTTCCCTGAAGTATGAATTTTCCCCTGGTAGCTGCCCTCACCTTGCTCAGCCTCATCCTCCAGTCCATGCTTAGCACATCAAAATTCAGCTTTGCTATCTGGTCAATCAGGCCTGAGAGGCCGGTTCCAAAATATATCAACGGAATGCCTGAACCCTTCAGCTCATCAATCACTCCTTGAAGGGCTCTCTCCACATATTTTTCGAAAATGTAAGGCGAAAGTGACCCGGCCCAGCTGTCGAATATCTGTATTGCATCCACACCCGCGGATACCTGAAGCCTGGCATATTCCACCACCATTTCAGAGATCATGTCAAGGGCTTCGTGGTAGGTGTCCTGCCTTGTATACATAACATTCTTTGTGATCTCGAGGTCGCGGTCTGCAGAACCCTTCGTGGCGTATGAAAGAAGAGTCACTGGCCCGCCGGTGAACCCGATCAGCGGGATTCCGGGGTTGTTTTCCCTGAACTTCCTGATGCTTTCCCTGATTGGGTACCTCAGGTTCTTCTCGTCAAAGGATGATATTCCGCCCATGTCAGGCTTTTCCTTTATGGAATTGCTGACAACAGGCCCTATCCCTTCCCTGAATGTTATATCAAATCCCATGGCCTCAAGTGGCACCATTATGTCAGAGAAGATGATGGCGGCATCAACGCCGAGCAAATTGACAGGTTGCCGTGTTACTTCATTTATCAGGTTGGGATCTGAGCACATTTCCTGAATTGACCGCCCGCTTCTAATCTTCTGGTACTCCGGGAGGTATCTCCCAGCCTGTCTCATGAACCATACAGGGATCCTTTCAGGCTCCTCCCCTTTCAGAACTGCCAGGAATGGATTAATTCACATCACATCCAATTGGGTTGTGATTGCCTGCAATGCACGGGATCTTACCTGTGTCTGCATAGAGCAATTCTCAACCATAATAACGGATTGCATATTCGTATATATTGTTCTTCAGGAATGCCATGTTCATGGCCTTGTTCTCCTGATGGTTCTGGGGAAAGGGATGGCGTCCTTTATGTTTTCAAGCCCCATGACCCACATCGCTACCCTGTCCAGGCCAAGCCCGAATCCTGAGTGCGGAACGCTTCCATATTTCCTCAGGTCAATGTACCAGTAATAGTCATCCCTGTTCAGCTTTGCTTCCTCTATTCTCTTCTCGAGGACATCCAGTTCCCATATCCTTTCTCCTCCCCCAATGACTTCCCCGTACCCTTCAGGTGCTAGGAGGTCATGGCATAGGACCTCTTTCGGGTTCTCTGGATCGGGCCTGTGGTAGAAAGATTTGTGCTCGACCGGATAGTGCGTTACAAACACGGGCTTGTCAAAATGTGACATCAGGGCCCTTTCCTCGTCTGCCCCAAGGTCTGTGCCATATTCGAAATCCAGGCCCCAATCTTCCCTCGCCCTCTTCATCAGGTCACCATACCTGATCCTCTCGAAAGGGGCCTTGATCTTTTTCAGTTTTTCGACATCTCTCCCAAGAAGCTTCAGTTCCTCTTTGTTGTTCTCGACAACCGCCTGGACCATGTATTCCATCATTCTTTCTTCCACTTCCATGAGATCATCGTTGCCGAGCCATGCAGCCTCAATTTCCGCATGCCAGTATTCGGTGAGATGCCTCCTCGTCCTGGATTTTTCAGCCCTGAAACTTGGACCAATTGTGAAAACTTTCTCAAGGCTGAAAATAAGGCTTTCAAGATAGAACTGTGCGCTCTGTGTCAGGCTTACTTCATCGCCGAAGAATGGAACCTTGAAAAGGGTTGCACCGCCCTCCGCCGCAGTGGAAACCATGAAGGGTGTCTGGACCTGGTAATATCCGTTCTGGTAATAGAAATCGGCGAAAGCCTTGAAAAGCGTGGACCTTATCTTCATTACTGCTGTGAATTCCCTGCTTCTCACCCAGAGGTGACGGATGTCCAGAAGGAAATCCTCGCTCTGGTCCTTGGTTATGGGAAAACTCTCGTTTCTCTGGTATATCCTGAAACCTGAAACTCCAACCTCATACCCTGTTATCGCCCGGCTGTCTTCCCTGACAGTTCCTGTGAGTTCCATGCTGCTTTCAATGGTCAACGACGAAAGGATGTTGAATTCTTCCGGGGTGAAATTCTCTGAGTGTGCAACTGCCTGAACCACACCGCTCGAGTCCCGGAGCACTATGAAGGCTATTTTTCCGCTGCTCCTCGCTCTGTAGACCCATCCCCTGACTGTCACTTCTTTTCCCGCTGAATCCTTGCTGAGTACTGAGGCTATGTCTTGCATTTTTGTAGCGATGGAAGAATAGATAATATATATTTTGACCCGGCGTTGGCAATACAGTTGATCAGAACAGATCCGGGAAAGCGCACGGATATGAGAAATCCACGGTGAAACCAAATTCCGCGGGGGACTTTTCGGAAGCTTCTGCAATCAGTTTCAGCCCCTTCCCGTACATTTTGAGGGCCACCGCTTCCTCTCCCATCTGATGGTGGGTCATTGACGCAGCAATTATGATTACACCCTGAAGAAGCTTCTTTTCCGCCCCAGATGAAGCTTTCCAGAGGTCCTCCAGAACAGTATGCGCCTCCCAGTACCTTTCCTCTGAGAACATCCTGCTGGCATTACGGATAATCTCGTCCCTCCTCCTTAGCTGTGATTCAAAGTATTCCCTGTCATACTGGATTTCTTCAGCGTTTAGCTTTCTGTAATCCTTCACTTCTGCGAACTTTTTCAAATCAGACAGCACACTTTCCGGGTTGTCTGTATGAAAATCCACTTCAAGGGCGTATGTGCGTCTGCGAATTATAAGGCTTGAAGCATTCGCCAAAGATTTGAGCCTCGATGTGTCGGTATCTTTTCCCAAAATGGCCATTATCCTGTTTGTTGGTTTCATATGATGATCCATTATTGTCTTGTCACAGAATATTGTTTTCCCGTACAGTCGGGCAGGAATGAAAGATTAGGCCCTGCCGTCTGGAAAGGTTCCTTTGAGCCAATCCACAAAAGGGAAAATTAAGGTTTTCATTAACAAAACTTAAATCTCGGTTAGGAATGTTTAACCCATGGACATATACTCCGCAAAACTCAGAATTGCCACTATTCTTGTAGGAATTCTGATTGCGTTGCTCGCTGCATTTATAGTGCTGGGTGTAGCCACGTATTTCTTCAACATAGCAAGCCTGTTCAGCACTCTTACGTTCATTCTTGCATTCGTGCTTGTCCTGGATATAGTACAGTGGCTGCTAGGGCCATACATTATAGGCATGACATTCAGAACAAAGAAGGTCGATCCAAATGATACACAACTTTTCTGGCTTCAGGATATGATCGAGAGGGTGTCAGCAGCTAATAATGTCAGGACTCCAACATTGTACATATCTGAAATAGCCATGCCAAATGCCTTTGTGTACAGCTCTCCAGTAGCAGGCAGAAGGATTGCCGTTACACGGGGAGCCCTGAACATCCTTGACAGGGATGAGCTTGAGGCAGTTGTTGGGCATGAAGTCGGCCACCTTAAGCACAGGGACGTGGAGCTTCTTATGGCCATTGGCCTGATACCGACAATCCTCTTCTACCTAGGTTACATGCTGATGTTTTCCGGAATGATGGAAGACAGAAATGGCGGTATCTTCGTTATATTTGCGATATTGCTCATCATTGTAAGTTTCATTTTCAACCTGATGATACTTGGCATAAACAGGATGAGGGAATCCTATGCAGACATCAATGCTGCAAAAACTGTTCCCGGCGGGGCCGGCAAGCTCCAGACGGCACTCGCGAAGATAGTGATAAGCTCAAGCAGGTCATACAGGAAGCGTGCTGGAAGGGCAGTCAGGCCTACCGACTCAAACTTCTTTGCCAACATGCTGTTATTTTCGGGATTCAGTGAAGCTGAACTGATGGATCCGGAACAGCTGGTTAACCAGTGGAAAACAACAAAACTGTCCAGGTTTGCCGGAATGTTCAGTGATCATCCCCACCCTGCAAAGAGGATCCAACTTCTGGAGAAATACAAGAATCAATTTTGAGCCAGTTCTTATGCTCAAACAAGTTATTATTCAACCTTCACCTGTAATTGACAAAGCTTTAATACACTAATCTGTTAATTATTATATGAGCGGAAATGCCATCGTTGTGAATAGAACGATGGTTGCTATTGTTGCAGCGGCTGTGGCCATTCTTGGTGTATCAGCTGCAATCAGTGTTCAGCTTTACAGCCCTTCCGCCATTCCACCTACTAAATCAAGTGCTTATTCTGTAAACTATACCACTGGCCTGGCACTCACAACCAGGATTAGCAGTGAAAAGATTTCCCAAGGCGCCAATATCAGCATTTCAGTATCGGTTATGAACACACTACTGATGTGGAATGACCTCCCGCCTCAATCCAACTACCCCCAGTTCAGCTCGCCCTATGTGTTCAGCATGAACCCGTGCGCCTCAACACATTACGGGATAGCAGTTCTGAATGGGAATTATAGTGCATCAAACCTTGACCAGGCCTCACCGCTTACCATAAACAAGCCAGCGATATACTCATGCCCTTTGATGTATCACGTAGGTTACTATCAGTTCCTACCGCACAGCACTCATGCTAAAATGTACAGTTCGCCCTCAGAAACCACTTACCTTGGAACTACAGACTTATCAGGGAGCATAACCCTTTCGGGATACTGGACAGGGAATTTGCAGGACCATGTATTCCATGAATTTTCACCTGGGACCTACACAGTGGTTTCTGCAGACGGTTGGGGACAGATCGGAATATTGCATTTCACCGTCCTCTGACTGCATCGTACCACCTCCGGAATTAACAAAATTGAGCGGGGGAGGCTTTCACGTTGTTGTAATGGATAGCGATGAAAAGTGAGAATATTGGGAGGAACCATGGAACTTCATAATAGAGCACACAGTTCAGAATTACTCAACACATTCAGGTGGTATTCAGCCATAATTCAGGACAATGACTCCTGCAATAGGTTGTTCAAACCCTCAAGATTCATTATCGTCTTTGTCATATTTTTATTCAGCCTACGCACGATATCGCTGTGATGGTACTCGCTCAAATCCTTATTTTTGAGAAAAGTATTAAACGATTTCTCATATTCACCATACCGCGGGATTGCGCCCGTAAATGGATAGGTGGCAGAGCGGCTATGCGTGGGACTGCAGATCCCATCTATTAGGGTTCGAATCCCTACCTATCCTTATTATTCTATATAAATATGTGAATATACTTAAAATGACCAATTTTGCGGCTTTAAACGCCAGTATTATTATCTTTAATTGTTATTGCAATAGAATGTGGCATCAGTCATCGTAGACCACATTAAGAGCGCATAAAACAACAACGTGATTGAAAATACGAGAAAAATGTTGCAAACGGTTAAAAAGAGGGGGGATGACCGTAATATGCCTATCAATGTCTTTAGAAATAGAAACTTCAGATCACTATGGTTCGTAACTATCGTTTCAGCAAGTGGATATGCAGTTGGAAACGTAGTAATAGAATGGATAATTTACGCAACCACCCATACTGCTTTGCTCCTCACATTGCTGGGTGTTGCAGAATTTGTCCCTATGCTTACCATAGGGGTTTTGCGGGCGCCTTGGTAGACCGTCACGATAGAAGAAAACTCATGATAATATCAGACCTAGTTCGCGCTTGTGCTATGGCCATTCTCGCGGCCATTGTCATCATTATGGGATTTAACTCCATTGCCATTTTTGGAGCAGTTGTTATAATCTCAATCTTTGGAGCAGTCTTTGACCCTGCTTCATCGGCTTTGCTGCTTTCACTTGTGAAAAAAGAAAATTTGACTGATGGTAATGGATTTTTGCAAGGGGAGAGACGATAGCGAGAATTATTGGGAGCCCTTTGGGGGGGTATCCTGATTGGCCTAGTTGGATTTACGCCAGGTTTCATATTCAATTCAATCACATTTGCCATTTCTGCCATTGCAATTGGAATGCTAGGGATTCCTGCTTCTATGCAAAAGGTTCGTCGTCCGGAAGAAGAAGGGCATGAGAAGTTCTTAGAAGAGGTGAAGATGGGTTTTTAGATTTCTTCTAGGAAGAAGAGCATTACCAGCCATGACTATTACATCGATGATCCTTAATTTTTTCTCCTTTTACCAGATTTACATCGTGGTATACGCTTTGAACATCCTTCATAACGGATCTGTAGTATTCGGATTACTTGTGGGGGGAACAAGTTCCTTCTGGAAAAGACTTAAATTATAATCCTTCAATAGGAAATCTTTATTTCTGAACATTTCATAGGATCTATGTGAAATACACCGTCATCCTTGAGAGAGATGAAGATGGCTACTACGTAGTAAGCGTCCCCGCTCTTCCCGGATGCTTTACTCAGGGTAAAACCAGGGAGGAGGCACTCGAAAATGCCAAGGAAGCCATAGAATCCTATATAGGCTCACTAAGGAAACATAATGAGCCAATCCCAGAAGATGTCGGAGAGGAAGTAGTACTGGATGCCTAAGTTGCCAGTTCTGTCAGGCACGGGTGTTATAAAGGCACTATCGAAAGCTGGTTTTGTTTTCGATCATCAAACTGGAAGTCATATCACACTGGTGAACAGTGAAGGAAAGAAAATAACGGTTCCAAATCACAAGGAACTCGGTCCTGGTATTTTGAGGGCAATCATCAAACAGGCTGGCCTTACAGTAGACGAGTTTATCAGGCTCTTGTAATATCCTATTCGAATTGACTTTTCCACTAAAATCCATTTATTAAACTATTTGAGGTGTGGGTTTCATCCATTATTTGATAAATAGGAATTATATGTAAAGCATTATCCTTGGGAAATTTTGATTTCCCCCATATTCATGAATTCAAAAATTTCTAAATGCGGGATTTTGAGCTTTCTATGGTTAAATAGTTCAAATATTTCATAACCATCTTTGGTAGTAGATACCTACCTATCCTTTGAGTCGCCATATTTCCAACTTTCAGATTTCTAACCTCTTGACGATTTTATTTTCCATTCCCACATAAACACGGGTCTTAGCCGATTCGCAACAACTTAGATATACAATCGATGGGGCACCAAGAGAATTTTAAGCCAAAATTTCAAAACATCGAACAGGCTTCAACAGACAGATACAATACATCCTGTCTGGCGATATTTCTTTTCCTGGAGCCTCTAACATCTGATTATTCCCAAGACACAGATGATTGGAATCATAGGAAGTGCTTCTATCGAACTCCACCATGATAATTAGATCAATAATTCCAATCCAATACTTATAAAGTTTACCGTTATTCTTGAGCCTCAGGAGGAAGGCGGTTTTACCGTCACGGTTCCAGCTTTGCCCGGCTGTATCTCCGAAGGTGAAACCATTGAGGAGGCACTCAATAATATCAAAGAGGCGATTGAACTCTACATAAAGGTACTCAAGGAAGACGAAAAACCCATACCTCAGGATGTTGGGGAGGAAGTTCTCCTGGATGCATAAACTACCAGTTGTTTCAGGAGAGGACGTTGTCAAGGTGCTCTCCAAACAAAGTTTCACTGTCAGGAAAGGGAAAGGAGATCACGGTCAGGGAATTCCCGGTGACCATTTCTCCTATATCAGGGGAGGTCCACATGGTCCTGGACAATGCAAAGTACCATCATGCGAATCTGCTGAAGGAATTCCCGGAGAACAATCCGCACATTATCCTCGAACTCCTCCCTCCATATTCCCCCGATCTCAATGCAATGGAAGGAGTGTTGGAACTCGTAAGATCAAAGGGCGTACCCGCAACCGGTATTTTCACACAGTAGGAGACTTGATCTGGTCTGTTACAGAGCAGTTTGATGAGGATTCGTAGCCAAATAGAATCCTTAAGAAATTATGCGCAATTACTTAATGCGTTACGTATAGGTAAAGATCACAAATTACTTCTTTGATTTTGCATGGGAAAATTATTGGTGGAGAGCAAGGCTATATAGGGAGAGTGTGCGGATTGACTTCCTTCAGAAAGAGAGTTGGAGAAGTGTTTCTGTTTTTTGGCCCCACTTCCGTGGGATTAGCATACATATCTTTTCGGTTGATTTTACGTGGAGAAATCATTCAGAGTTATCTAATCCTGATAATCTGGTCTATTGCTCTTCCCATATTAAGCACTATAATTCTTGCTCCAACACTGGCACCGGATGAGAAAGGGTAATTCACAGCACTTTCCCCGACGAAACCGTACGAGGTCCTATTTTCTGGTACGTCTCAAGTTCGAGACTCAGATCTGTTCCTCATGACAGTATCATTGGTGCATAAATTATTAAATTCGGGTAGCTCACGGAACCTCATGCTCCTTTGGTGAGCATGATGGTGTTCTTGCATGAGTTCTTCCTATGAAATCGCCACCTCTGGCAAAAGACGAAATCCTGGAACAGGTTTTGCTTTAGGCGGAATCATCGCCCTTATGTCAATCACTGCAGCAACGGCAGTCTATCCTTCCTATTCTGAAAGGAGCCAGGCAATAAGTTACCTGGGTGGTGCAGGTGTAACCACTGAGATTTTCTGGAACATTTCAGTTATCATTGTAGGGGTACTCTGGCTTTGGAGCACGTATCTCCTCTTCCGCAATGGCGGCTTCAAAATAAGGCCAGTAATATATACCCTGGCAGGCCTTGGATTCCTTCTTGTAGGATTATCGCCCTGGGATGTTTTTCCAACGACCCATTACCTTGGGGCTAACCTGATATTTGTGTTCGGGGCCTTAAGCAGCATACTTGCCTATAGAATGACTTCCGGAGCCATGGCTAAAATATCCGTTCTTGCCGGAATTTTCTCCTTTGTTTCATATTTTGGAGGATATGTTGGGTTCGATTACATATTGGGCCCGGGTGGTGCGGAGAGGATGATATTCTATCCGATACTTCTCTGGCAGATAGCATTTGGAGGTTACTTGCTTGGTCATTCCCAGAATCAAGCGTATACTGGCTGATCTGGAACTGGTATGAGATATGACATAACACGAAATTTTAACTATATATATCGGGAAATAGGATCTAAAAATATTTATATTGGTTCATTAGGTTTGATTACTGGTGCAATATTCCAAAGTAATCTCTCTGCTGATGATTGCAATATTCATAAGTTCAGTAGCAGCTTGGGCGCCTTTGTCGGCTGCAAAGGAGAATGCCCAAAATCAGGTTATATACAAGACTAGCGCCCGTTACACAGTCGGAAACTACACGATTGAAGTTATTAACAACGAAACGGTTATACTATCATCCCACGGCTTATCGGTGACAGTTACGCCTACTGCTTATTACAATTCCAATGGAGTATTGTTGAAAGAGCCGCTTACATCGGGAAAGGTAAACAGGATAAATGACAGGGTTCAGAATACTGTCGGCGTGATTGACCAGTTCAAGTACGATAGGATGACTTTCGTTTATGGGCTTGATCAGGGGACAATAGATATTTCGATAGTTAATTCCGGTGGATCAACGTACATGGGGATGAATTTCTCAACTGCAAAGCCTGATTCTGCTTCTGTATCGGGGCTGTTCCCGGGAAAAAGCCTGAATTCCACCGGCCCCGGGCATTATGTTCTCGGAGACCAGTTGAGCTCGTTTTATGAGAACTTCTACTACAGTTCGCTGACGCTTTCATGGGACCAGTTCACATACCAGAATGAGTATGACTACGGAATATTTTCTGCCGTAAAGGCCCAATCTTCGCTGGATCTTATGCTGGGCCCTCTAGGAAATGCTGCAAGTGCTACAACGTATGGGCCCATTGCTGTATCGATGGGATAAGGCAGTGATTTATGAGGAGGTGCGGATAAATGGATAGAGACAGGAAAATAATGGCTTCAAGCATAATTGGTGGAGTTGTAATAGTGTCCATAATCATAATGGCCTTGATTTTTCCCTCACTTTTCCCGAATAACAACTCGGCTGGAAACACTCACTTCAACCTCGCCAATTTTGATGCCAGGTCACTCGAAGCAGGAAACAACACACTTAGTACAATCGGTCTAAGTGCATATCACCTGAATCCGCCTGGTGCAAACAGCTCGCTTACTGACTACTTTGTCACCTTTCCGCCTGGAGACACCGTTACCGGAATACTAAACGATAATGCCGTGTACCTGAAGAATAACGGCAGCTACACCGTCTATGAAAATACCACCTTCAAGACTGATGTTGTGACGGTTCTGTCAGTTCTGACCAATGATAGCGTAATCCAGAGTATCGCTATCAACAACACAGGGGATGAATTGCAGACTTACTCCTTCAGTTACCATTTGTTCATCCCGATCTCAGGCAATACAACCCTGTACAATTATACCCCCTATGGATCGAGCCCACAGAACTTTACCATCGTACCAAGCACATTCGGTTTTTCGGAGTCGTATTCCTTTCCCGCAACCGGGCCCGTAGCTGTCGGGTTCCCATACTACAATGACACCCTTGTTTCATGGTCAGACCTTTTCGGCGTTTATAAGCAGGGAAGCATCACATTCAACCATCAGGGGACACAATTAGGCCTGGAATTTGGAGAAGTGAGACTCCCGCCTGGAGACTCCCTGAATTTTGGCACCATAACCTTAAAATACTGACCATTCTTGAAACGACCGTGCTGGCCGGATGCGGAGAGATTAAGCCTGTCTACTGGATTCAACCAGACATGCGTTTCAAAATAGGCAGAGTTGAACTTGAGATTGTCCGCGGAGACATTACGACACAAGGCACGGAAGCAATTGTCAATGCAGCGAACTCATCCCTAATGGGTGGTGGTGGAGTTGATGGTGCCATACACAGGGCAGGAGGGCCGAAAATCAAAGACGAGTGTGCAAAAATAAGGAATGAGAGCTGGCCAGATGGCCTGCCAGCTGGAAAGGCAGTAATAACATCAGGTGGAAACCTGAAAGCAGATTTTGTCATACACACCGTAGGGCCCGTCTGGAGAGGGGGCAATTCCGGTGAGGGCAGGGTTCTTGAGAACTGCTACAGAAATTGCCTCGAGCTTGCAGATGGTGAAGGCATAGGATCCATGTCATTTCCATCCATAAGCACTGGTGCATACGGCTATCCGGTGTGTGAGGCTGGCCGGATTGCTGTAAGAACTGTTATTGAGTACGTGAGCTCAAAAGAAACACATTTGGAAAAGATACGTTTTGTGCTTTACAGTGAGCCGGACCTGAAAACATACGAAGCCATATCAGAAAAAGAGCTGGGGCGCAGACTCTAAAATCAGGATTCTGCCGATTTTCCTGCCGATAGGGGAGCAGTTTGACAGAAAAGGGACAGAAACGTTTATGTGTTAATTATTGACATGCCAAAATACGTAATATGAGAGTTTCAGTACTTGGTGGGGGAACAATAGGATCGGCAGCAGCAGAGGCACTCAACAGTAGCGGACACGAAGTGACAGTAACCAGGAGGTCGGCTGCCAAACTTGAGAAACTGGAAAACCTTGGCATCCGGACCATGAGCGACAACATAGTTGCAGCACAGGAAGCGGAAATTATACTCATGGTTCTGAAACCATTGGATACTCTTTTTCTCCTGGAGAAGATAGGAGATCATACCAGGGGGAAGATAGTAATTTCACTAGCTGCAGCCCTCAGTACATCAAAAATCAAATCGCTGATCCCGGATTCAAAAGTAGTTCGGGCAATGACAAATGTGGCTGCCAGGGTTGGAGGGGGCTATACCGTATATTCATCGGACGACCTCAGCGAGAGTGAGGAGGGGGTTGTTTCAAGGCTTCTGAACAGTTTCGGCAAGACAGAGAAGGTGGAAGAGAGGTATATGGACGCACTCACGGCGATGAGTGGCTCTGGGCCGGCTTACATATTCACCATCATAGAGGCCATGGTTTATGCAGGCCTCAAAGTCGGCCTTCCAAGGGAACTCGCCCTCAGGAGTTCCTACCAGACAATACTTGGTTCTGCTAAGCTTGTTGCAGAGGGAAACAGCCATGTATCGGAACTCAGGGACCTGGTTACGACTCCTGGCGGGGTGACAATAGATGCGCTCTACGAACTTGAAAACTCCGGCATAAGAACTGCATTTATGAGGGCAATAGAGGCTGCAACCAATAAGGCCAGAAAGATATCTGAAGAAATTGACAGGAAAGGGACGCAAAACGGTTAAGCCTGCTCAAGGCAACCTTCGACTTCGGGGTTAACTGATATTTTGACCGCAGAGATGAAAAACTAGTGCGAAATTGGACGGTCTTATTCATGCCTTTCCTAAAATAGAAAATGGTGTTGGTTTGCCTGAAATGCTGCATGGTGTCTGTTTACAAGTATTGTCATGTCTCCACCATCCGAGTTCGCAGGCATGGCGCCGGCCGGCCCATGTTCGGCCAGAGGCTCAAAAACGACCACTAAGGCAGAAAGCATCATTGCCAAAGCTGCCAGCTCAGAGGTTAATGTACTCTCCTTCATCCTATTATTTCTTGTTCAACGGCCTGCCTGCCAGAAATCAAACACACTGTTACGGTATTAAATTTTACTTCAGAAATAATAATCAGATAAATAAGCCGACGGGCTTTGGGAGTGTGTCCGCCGAGGTTACTGGAAACCGTTGGCGGATAGACGTGAAGGATGTGGTGTTATGTTGGGCCTGCAAAAATATGACTGTGGGAAAACCAACAGGCCAAACGAGGACATCCATGCTTTCTCATGTCTTTTTCCTGAAATGCATAATCCCCCATCCAAGATGCCCTTCCTTTCCACCTTCAACCCAATGCCTCAAGCCTTCCTCCATGTGGTCTATGAATTCCCTGCTTATTTCATCGGATAAAGTTTCTTCGTTATTTTCGGTGAACTCAAGAACGCGCCCGTAAGTGTTTACTAGATGTTGTGAAAGGTCGGTGAACGACACTTCTTCCAATCCAGCATCTCTTGCCTCAGACCTGTAGAATGAGAGTGATCCCATGTCGGACAGGTGAATTCTTTCCAGAATCGGCTCAAGAATGTCATGGGGGCAACCGTCGGTTCTCATCGGATCGGTAAAGACAAAATCGCCTCCTGGCCTTAGAACCCTCGAAACCTCTTCTACCACTTTTTTCCTGTTCCCACTGTGTAGAATTGCGTCTATGGACCAGCATATATCCATGGTCTCGTCTTCAAATGGCATGTCTTCAAAGCTGCCCTCAACAATACTGATATTCCTCTGAAGCTTTCTCTTCCTGTTAAGTTCCTCAGACCTCCTGTTCTGAACTTCACTCAGATTGAGTGCATTGACGTGGCAGCCGTATGTAGAAGCAAGATACCTTGCGGTACCGCCATACCCTGAACCAATATCCAGGACTTCCGTATCACTGCTTATGCTTCCTACTTTTTCTGCCATCGTCCTGACAGTTCTCAGGCATGCGCTCTGAATTGGCTCATAATAATCCTTGAAAATTCCAAGATGTATGTGCTCGTCCCCCCAAGCCTTTCTGTAGAATATATCAGTATCTTTGTTGTCATAATAATCCCGCGTCCTTACCACATTATCATCATTTCCGCTCATACTTATCACCTCAAATGCAGGTCCCGTTTCCGCCTGCGTGGGTTACAGCCCCATGTTGCTGTAAACTTGGATTGTGGGGCTGAATCGCAATAATCAAGACAGTATGGTTATATTGGGTATTCCTTTAAATTCTTTTCAATTACTGGCAAGAATATTTTTAAAAAAAGCCAGGACCAGTATTGATCATGGCAGGTGTCTTTTACTGAATGAATGCTCCATCAAACATGGCTGATACAGCTTTTCCAAAATTTGACTGCCTCACTAACGGAAGGCGGGAAGAATGTGATTCAGATATTCCCGAAATATTTCACATCTCATGATTTTCCTGCTTCCTTAATACAGGAGCTTGCCAGGATAGACAACGAGTGGGGAGACAATTACCGGGAGATACTCTCACATCTCAAGGAACTCGAAAGAGTTGTGATCCAAGGTGGTGGGACCCACCCCATGAATTTCCGTTCGGGCTTCCTCTTCTTGACGAACTGGAGGATAACTCCCGCGATCGCCTTCTCATGTCAAAGACACCTTTGACTGCAAGGGTTTCAGATCAACTTTGCCTGTTTATGATCTGGCGTAATGGTTATCGGCTGGCCCGCAGATCAGCCCTTTACAATAATATCAATCCGGTGAGTTCCATGAGGCTGCCTTTTCTCAGGCTTGCACTATTCTGCAGATCTGTACAGTTGTCCGGGGAATGATCTGGCAAGTTTGGGCAATACGGCGGTCATTCGTCATCGGATACAAACCAAGAATAGTCCCTGGAAATCCTTTCCTTCCGGGACGTATATTCGTCTACACTGATATCCCCGTTCAACATACTTACGTCAAGGTCTTTCAGGCTCTCAATGGCGTCCTTCTTCCCCCTGGACCTGTATGATGACATGAACGACCCGATTTCCCCGTAGAAATAGAGGCCAAGTTCAGTGGCAACGTATTGAATCCTGGGGCGGTCCGAGGATAAGAGCCACATCTTCCGTATGGCCCCGTACTTCTGCAAATCTTTGAGGTGTTTGTCGACGGCCTGCCGGGTGATGCCAAGTTCAGAAGCTATGTTCTCAGGAGTGGAGGGTTCCCTGATAAGGTTGAACACGTTAACCTTTGACGGTGATGTAAGGGTGTGCAGTACTTCCAACATGCATGGTTCATATGGAGAAAGATACCTTCAACCTTTCCGTTGATGGTTGAACTTGTCAGTTGATCTAATGCAACTATATTTTTCACAGATTTAAAT
>OFHJ01000159.1_pt1 | contig 28437 bp, 32 predicted proteins | sample 1522001 | NCBI WGS metagenome assembly OFHJ01 (sample SAMEA2464838, study PRJEB22497) | soil metagenome | biome: Grassland; feature: Farmland; material: Clay | place: Australia | collected 2013-02-01 | depth 1.2 m | reverse complement strand
CTGGAGTGATGGCTCCGGCCGCCGGCGCCGCCCGATGACAGATCTCCCAGGCGGGCAGCGGTGCGCCCCACTGGACGGGGGCGGGGTGGGGGCCGGGCGGGCCCACCCCCCGCTCGTACGGCGCCAAGACGCCTTGGCACCCCCGCCGGTCGTGCGAGTCGATCAGCAGCGCACGCCCCGACGCATCGGTATCGGTGGCGTGGCCGGCGAGATGGATCTGGCGGACTTCGGCGAGCGGAAACGCCTGCAGATACCGCTGCGGGTTCCAGCCCTGATTGACGGAGGCGACATAAGCATTGTTCACATCGAGCAGCAGCGCACAGCCGCTGCGATGCGCCACCTCGGTAAGAAAGTCGGTCTCCGGCCAGGTGCTCTCGGCGAAGGCCACATAGGTGGCGGGGTTCTCGAGCAGCATCTGCCGTCCGAGCGTTTCCTGCACCTGATCGATGTGCTCGCAGACCAGCTGGAGCGTCCCGGTGGTGTACGGCACGGGCAGCAGATCGTTGAGGAAGGCCGTCCCGTGCGAGGACCAGGCGAGATGCTCGGACACCAGCGCCGGCTGGTAGCGTCGCTCGAGCGCGGCGAGACGAGACAGATGCTCCCGGTCCAGCGCGCGAGCCGCCCCGATCGAGAGCCCCACGCCGTGCAGGGACAGCGGATAACGGGAGCGGATCTCGGTGAGGTAGCGGTGCGGCGGACCGCCCTCGCCCGTGTAGTTCTCCGCGTGTACCTCGAAAAAGCCGATGTCGGGGCGGGACTCGAGGATCTCGCGATAGTACGCCGGCTTGAGTCCCAGGCCGGCCCGCCGCGGCATCGCTCCTCCCAGGGAGCCGAAAAGTCTGCCGTGGAACCGGCGGCGCGAGGAGTGGGTTCGCTTTGACATGGACCGCTCTGCCGGTCAGGGGGCCTTGGCCCCCTGGCCGGATTCCAGCGACTCAGGCGGCCGAGCCACGCTGGCCCGGGACCCTGTGGAGGCTGCCGTGCCCGAACGGCGTCTCGATCGACGTGCAAGTCCCCGCAGGGACAAGCTTGAAGGCATTACCCGCGTAGTTGCGCGCAGCGGTGCCGGCGCAGGGGATGCCCGGGGACCGGCGTAGCAATCGTTCTGATGCGCCAGCGCCACGCCCCAGCACTTTTCCCACATGCCCGTCTTCAGGGCCCGCATGGTCTTTTGTGACGGACTCATTGTCATTCCGTTGGCGCGGGCGGGCGCTGATGATGGCGGCCCAGGCAGGCGGAGCGCCGCCCTATCGCCGTCTGCTCGTCGAAGTGGGCTCGTGGCTCACCGCCTACTATTCGCGGCGGCTGCCCTCGGCCATGGTCGACGATGTCGCCCAGGAGGAAGGCCATGAACTGTGACAGCCTGATCGACCGATTGACCGAGGATGTGAAGCCCGTGCGCCGCCGGCGCTCCTGAGTGAACATGCTGATCATGGGGGCCATCGCCGCGATCGAGCTGGCGCTGCTGTTTGCCGTGGGCACCGCGCACCTGAGCGCGCACCGGATGATGACGCAGCCGACCCTGTGGTGGCGCCTCGTCAGCCTGGGCCTGATCGCGCTGGTGAGCGGCGTGCTCGCGATCCGATCCTTTGCACCCACTTATTCCCCGAAAGTCGGGCTCCGCTGGCTCGCGCTGATCGTCGCGATTTGCCTCGCGTTCGGAGTGCTCATGGGCGGCATGCCCGGCGGGCTCGCGAGCGTGGTCCGCCGCCTGGACTGGACGAACGGCGTGCAATGCGCGTACAAGATCGTCCTGCTGTCCATGCCGCCGCTGATCGGCCTTGCTCTGCTCGCACGCCGCGGGGCACCGACCGACATGCGCCGCACCCCGCTGTTGGTCGGTCTTGCGGCCGCGGCGTGGGGCGCCTTCGCATTCGTATTCGCCTGCCCGTTCAACGACCCGCTCTACATCGTGGTCTGGTACAGCGTCGGGTGCGGAACCGTGATCGCGATGGCGCGACTCATCCTGCCGCGCGTCGCGCGCTGGTGAGGACTACCGCCGAGCTTGCGCCCCGCCCTTTCACGGAACCGGCCACACCGACGACCATCAAAGGCTATACGTCCATGGCAACACGCATCCCCTGCATCGCCCCTTCCGAGATCACTACGCCGGAGGCGTATCTCAACCGCCGCGCTTTCCTCACCGGCGCCTTGGCCACTGCGGCGGGCGCGACGCTAGGCCGGGCCGCCGCGGCGGTGGTGCCCGCGCGGGCCGGCGCGCCCCTTTCCTACACCAACGATCCGGCGGAGTCGGTCGCCGCGCTGGTGCACGCCCCCGACCAGAACGAGAAACCAAACACCTGGTACCAGATCACGCACTACAACAACTACTACGAGTTCGGCACCGGCAAGGCCGACCCGGCCGAGCACGCCGGGGAACTCGAGACTCGACCCTGGAGCATCACCGTAGCGGGCGAGGCCGAGCACACCGGCACGTTCGCCCTCGAGGACTTCCTCAAGCCCTATGCGCTCGAGGAGCGCATCTACCGCTTCCGCTGCGTCGAGGCCTGGTCCATGGTGATCCCCTGGGTGGGCATTCCGCTGGCGGCGATGCTCAAGCGGTTCAACCCCACCTCGCGGGCCAAGTACGTGGCCTTCGAGTCCGTCTATCGCCCGACGCAGATGCCGGGCCAGAATGTGCCGATCCTCAGGTGGCCCTATCGAGAGGGGCTGCGCATCGATGAGGCGATGAACCCGCTCGCGTTCATGGTCGTGGGTCTGTACGGGCGCGTGCTGCCGAATCAAAACGGCGCGCCGCTTCGCCTGATCGTGCCGTGGAAGTACGGCTTCAAGGGCATCAAGGCGATCGTGCGCATCGCATTTACCGAGAGGCAGCCGCCGACTACCTGGAGCGAGGCCCGACCCGATTACTACGGCTTCTATGCCAATGTCAATCCTAACGTTCCAACTCCCAGTTGGAGTCAGGCGACGGAGCGGCGCATCGGTAATCCGTTCTTCCACGAGCGCCAGCGGACATTGATGTTCAACGGCTATGCCAAGGAGGTCGCTTACCTCTACAAGGGCATGAACCTGAGCAGATACTATTGAGCCAGGCCCCACCCAAGCCCGCATGACCGACTCCGCAACCTCCGCACGCAAGCCCTTTCTCGGCCTGAACGTCGAACGCCGTTACCGGCTGGTTTACAAGCCGGCGGTGTTCCTGGCCTCGCTCGTGCCGCTGGCGTGGATGACGTGTGGACTTTTCGGCTGGCTGGGCTTCACCGACGGCGTCGATCCGGTGAAGTTTCTGGAGCTCGAGTGCGGGAAGACGGCGCTGAATTTCATCATGCTCACCTTGATGGTGACGCCGGTACGCCAGCTCGCGCAGTTGCCGCATCTGGTGCGTCTGCGGCGCATGCTCGGACTGTACGCGTTCTTCTACGCGATACTGCACTTCACGGTATACGTGGTGCTCGACCTGGACCTGAATTGGCACATGGTGGGCGCGGACATCGTCAAGCGCCCGTACATCACCGTCGGATTCAGCGCACTCGTCCTGCTCATTCCGCTTGCGGTGACTTCGACCAATCGAATGATGCACCGGCTCGGGCGGCGCTGGAGCCGCCTGCACCGGCTCGTCTACCTGATCGCAGTGCTCGGCGTGTGGCATTTCTACTGGCAGGAGAAAATCGACGAGCGCACGCCGCTGATGTACGCCGCGGCGCTCGCCGTCTTGCTCGGCTACCGCCTGGTGCGCGCCCTGCGCAAGCCATCACGCGGGGCCGCTCCGCGCTCGTCCCCGGCCACCGCCGCCTTGCGCGGCCAGCAGCCCTGATCGATCAGCGCCGCCTGGCGTCCCCGCATGGCCGTGCGCTGCTCAGCCGTCGGTCAGACGCAGCTGTTCCAGATCGGCGATCAATTTTGGGCCGGTCGGCTGCCACCCAAGCCTTTTGCGCGTCTGCTCGCTCGAGGCCGGCACATCGAGTGCCGCGAACGCGCCGAGCCAGCCGAAGAAGCCGCCGGCCCCCTCGGCGGCGACCGATCTGACCGGCAGGCTCAAGCGTCGCCCGAGGGCTTGCGCGATATCGCGCACCGGCACGCCTTCTTCCGCGACGGCGTGATACTTCGCATTCGGCTCGGCCTTTTCGATCGCCAGCCTGTACAGACGAGCGACATCCAGGACATGTGCCGCCGGCCAGCGATTGAGGCCGTCGCCGACGTACGCGCATTCGCCCTTCTGGCGAAAGATCTGGATCGCGAAGGTCACGAGCCCCTGCCTCACCGGGTCGTGAACCTGCGGCAGCCGCACCACGGTGACGTTGAGCCCTTCCGCGGCGGCGCAGGCCGCTGCTTCCTCCGAAGCGGCGCGGGGATGCACAGCGGAGCCGACGATTGCGCTGTCTTCCCTGGCCGGCTGACCGGGCACGGTATTGGCGATTGCGGTTCCGGAGGTCACGATCAACGGCCGGTCGGTGCCGGCCAGAGCCGAGCCCAGCGCTTCGATCACGCGGCGGTCGTCCTCGCAATTCTGCACGAACCTCGAAAAATCGTGGTTGAACGCCAGATGGATGACGCCATCGGAACGGGACGCCGCTTCTTTCAGACCCTCCAGGCCCTCGAGCGATCCAAGGCAGACTTCCGCCCCGGCGGCCGCCAACCCGGCCGCCTTCTCGGCCGAACGGCACAGACCGATGACCCCGTGACCTGCCGCGATCAGCTCCTTGACGACGGCCGAGCCGATATTGCCGGTGGCGCCAGTGACAAATACATGCATGAGCGGGATCTCCAGATTGCAGTGGAGACAACTGTCCACCGCTCTATTATCCTGGTAAAGTAGTGATGTTATCCTGGTATAATGATCAATACGGTAGACAAGCTCGGTTCCCAGGAAAATCAGCTCGGGAGCTACCTGAAGCAACGCCGGATGAAACTCGATCCGGCCACGTTCGGCTTTCCGGCCGCGCGTCGGCGCACGCCGGGCCTGCGGCGGGAGGAAGTGGCCCAGCGCGCCCATATCAGCTCGACCTGGTACACATGGCTGGAACAGGGGCGCGGCGGGGCGCCCTCGGCCGATGTGCTCGATCGGATCGCACACGCCCTGATGCTGACGGATGCCGAGCGTGAGCACCTCTTTCTGCTCGGCCTGGGCCATCCTCCCGATGTGCGCTATCAGAAGAACGAGGGCGTCACTCCGCGGCTGCAGCGGGTTCTCGATGCGCTGGACCCCGTCCCCGCTCTCATCAGGACCGCGACGTGGGACGTTGTGGCTTGGAACCGGGCAGCGACCGTGATGCTGATGGATTATGGATCGTTGCCACCGGAGCAGCGCAACATCCTGCGCGTGCTCTTCCTCGACCCGCGCGCACGCGCCGTGCAATACGACTGGGAAAGCGTCGCGCGATTCGTACTGGGTGCATTCCGACTGGACACGGCACGCGCAGGCGCCGCGGCGGAAGTGGAGCCTCTGGTCGATGAGCTGTGCCGGCTGAGTCCCGAGTTCGACGCGATGTGGCGGGACAACGCCATTGCGGGTCCTCACAGCGAAGCGGTCAAGCACATACGCCACCCGATTCTCGGCCCGCTGGCGTTCGAATATTCGGCGTTCGCAGTGGACGGCCGGACGGACCTGTGCCTGGTGGTCCACAATCCGACGAGGCGGGAAGATCTCGAACGGATCGAGTCGTTGATCGGGGAGAGTCGGCCGGCATAGAGCGCCGGCGGCGCCCGACACGCCTGCACGACTCGCTCGTTGGCGGCGAAGCGGCGAGGCCGGCCGATTCCCCCGGAGTTCCCGCAACACTCCCGACGCGAGCAAGGCGTTGCGCCGTCGGATCGGCGGAAAATCTCGGACCGGGGCCGGGCCCCGTCACCTACTCCTGAAAGTCCCCGGGCATGAGCTCGATCGGCGTGCCGTGGGGCGTGCGGTGCGCGGCGCGCACCCACGCGCCGGTGTAGTGATCGATCGTCCGCGCATCGCTCAAGCCTCTTTGGATGATCATGCGCTCGAGCGTCGCCTGCCAATGCCGGTAATAGGTGTCGCCTGTGTCCGGATCGCCCGCCGCCCGGGCCCGCTCGATCTGCTCGGCAAGCATCGCCGCCCATTCGTGCCATTGGAACCAGCCGGCGCGGTGAAGCGCGAGGGTCATGGCGAACGATTGCGCCTCCCAGGGCTCGCGAAACACCGGCGCCTGCTCGCCGCGCGCAATTCCCACAAGAGCGGTGTCGAGCGAAGTCATGCCGAGGTGAGATACGGCTCGAACGCCTCGATCGAGACGCTCAGTGCCGGCTCGGCATGCGCTCCCCACAACTCGCGGCCGGAAAATACGACGGTGTAAAGCCATTGCGGATTTTCCCCGTCGCCGATCGCTGCGCTATCGGGAAAGACGTGGCATCCGCGCACCGCTTCGACCACCCCCGCCTTGTCACGGGCATAGCGCGGCAGGCGGGTGTGCCTCTTGGGATTGAGGTTCAAAGTGCGCACGCGGTCGCCGGGCTTGAACCGCGCCGGCACGGCCGCCGGTCGCTCGAAATTCCCTCGCTGCATATTCGCGACATCAGACACCGTCATGACGCGCGGGCGGCTGTGCGCCGCACGCAACGACCGGCCTGCTTCGATCTCATCGGCGTCGACGATTCCCGCCCGTTGCAGACTCCTCTCGGTGCCCATCAGCCATTTGGCGTAATAGGAAGCCGTCAGGTAAGTCGTCGGCGGCAGGCTCTCGATCGCAGCACGGCTAGCGTCGATGGTCCAAAGCCGCAGGAATCCCAGGGCGCGATAGAGCGCCATCATCCGGCCCTCCCAGCGCGCGTGGAACACCGGCTCGCCGGCCTCGGGCTCGACCGGGCCGAAACCGTGCATGCCGCCCATGTCGTGGATCGAATTCATGGCGTTTTCACGAGCGCGGAGCCGATCATGCTGTTGCGCGTAACGAGATCGGCCAGCCGCTCCTCGCTCCACCCCTCGGTACCGGCCGGCCGCATCGGCAGCACCAGGAAACGCGTCTCCGCGGTGGAATCCCAAACCCGGATCAGGGTCTCGGCCGGCAATTCGACGCCGAACTCCGCTAGCACCGCACGCGGCTCGATGACGGCGCGGCTGCGATACGGGGCTGATTTGTACCAGACCGGCGGCAGACCCAGCACTTCCCACGGATAACAGGAGCACAGGGTGCACACGATCAGGTTATGCGTCTGAGGCGTATTCTCGACCGCGCTCAGATGAGCGCCCACCGGGCTCGAAAAGCCAAAAGAATTCGCGGCATCGGTGGCGTCGGCGAGCAGTCGCGCCTTGAACCCCGCGTCGGTCCACGCGCGCGCTACGATGCGGGCGCCGTTGCGCGGGCCGATCTTCGTCTCGAACGCATCGACGATGCGGTCGAGCGCCTCGGGATCAACATAGCCCTTCTCGGTCAGTATGGCTTCCAGCGCACGAACTCGCGCCGCCATGTCGCTGAGGTCGGAATGGCCGGGACGGCCGCGCCGAGGGTCGTGATCGTGGGCCATGGCTCGAGCTTGCCTCCTTCCCACGCCGACGGCAAGCGCGCCGGGTCCGATAGCGTGCGCGGCCGGCGCAAGTACGCGCCGTGCGCGACGCGCTTCTGCCGCGCAGCGCCGTCGGTATGTTGCCGGGAACGCGCCGTGAGGGCATGGCGCAAGCCGGCCGCTCCCGCGCGCCGTTGCACGCACCGTCCCCATCGGCTAGACTTCGCGGCCCGCTGCGCGTCACGCTCGCGCGGCGCCACGGCCGCCCGCCACCCGTCGGGACGGGGCATGACGCCACGATCGTCGCGCCCTTTGTGCACAGGCCTTCGGCCCCCGGACTCCGTACAGACAGTTTGCCGCTCGAGGCGCGAACGGGTCCGGAGCTGCGCCATTTGAACGGACAGGTATGCTTTCCACATTCAACATCACGATGCAATTCGGGGCCAAGCCGCTGTTCGAGCAGGTCACCGTCAAATTCTCCGACGGCAATCGCTACGGCCTGATCGGCGCCAACGGAAGCGGAAAATCGACGCTCATGAAGATCCTGAGCGGCGAACTCGAGCAAAGCGCGGGCGATGTCGTGCTGCAGCCCGGGAGGCGCCTCGGCACGCTCAGGCAAAATCAGTTCGCCTACGAAGACGAGCGCGTGCTCGATGTGGTGATGCAAGGCCATCTCGAGATGTGGCGCGCGATGCAGGAGCGTGACCGCATCTACGCCGACCCGAACGCGACGGACTCCGATTACATGAAGGCGGCGGAGCTCGAAGTGAAATTCGGCGAGTACGGCGGCTATGACGCCGAGGCGCGCGCCGGAAGCATTCTAAGCGACATCGGCATAGCCGAGCCGCTGCACGAGCGGCCGACGCGCGAGGTGGCCCCCGGCTTGAAGCTGCGGGTGCTGCTGGCACAGGCCCTGTTCTCGGAGCCGGACGTGCTGCTGCTCGATGAGCCGACCAACAACCTCGACATCCACTCGATCCGGTGGCTCGAGGACGCGCTCAACGACTACCACGCCACCATGGTCATCATCAGCCACGACAGACGCTTCTTGAACCGCGTCTGCACACATATCGCCGACCTCGATTACCAGCACCTCAAGGTCTATCCGGGCAATTACGACGATTTCATGCTGGCCTCGCTGCAGGCGCGCCAGCGCGTGGAGGCGGCGAACGCCAAGGCCCAGGACCGCATCTCTGATCTGCAGGAATTCGTGCGACGCTTCTCGGCCAATGCCTCGAAGGCGCGTCAGGCGACCTCGCGCCGCAGGGAGCTCGAGAAGATCAAACTCGAGGAGATTCGACCTTCTTCGCGGCAGCATCCGTACATCCGCTTCGAGCAGCGCAAGAAGCTGTACCACTCCGCGCTCTCCGTCGAAGCGCTTTCGTTCCGATATCCCGGCTCGGACGTTGACGTTCTGAAGAAAGTCAGTTTCACCGCCCGGGCCGGCGAGCGCATCGCCGTCATCGGCGCAAACGGGGTGGGGAAAACGACGCTGACGCGCTGCCTGCTCGGCGAGCTGACGCCCACCGCGGGCCGAATCACCTGGGTGGAAAACGCCGAGCCCGGTTACATGCCGCAGGACCCGCAGGCGGACTTCGCCGAAAACGTCGACCTGTTCACGTGGATGTCCGAGTGGACGGGCAAGGCGGACGACGACCTGATCGTGCGCGCCACGCTCGGCCGGCTCCTGTTTTCCGGCGATGAGGTGAAGAAGTCGGTCAGAGTGCTGTCGGGCGGCGAGAAAGGCCGCATGATCTACGGCAAGCTGATGCTCAGCAGGCCGAACGTGCTGGTCCTGGACGAGCCCACGAACCACATGGACATGGAAACCATCGAGTCTCTGCAGACGGCACTCGAGCTGTACCCCGGAACGCTGATCCTCGTCTCCCACGACCGGGAGTTCGTCAGCGGCCTTGCGACGCGAATCATCGAGCTGAAACCCGACGGAGCCATCGAGGATTTCACCGGGACGTTCGACGAGTACCTGTCCGCACATCCCCCCGCCGTGTAACTGTGAGCGCGCCCTCGGCAATGCCGCTGCTCGCGCAGCGTCCGGGCGGAACCGGCGGCGGGCGCTCCGTCCACGGCGAACCCCGGGGGACTGCGCGCTTACGTCGCGGCGCGTATCATTGCGCAATATTCACGAGTGAAGCTGACTCGGTCCCGGATGCGCCTCAGTCACCCAAGAGCCGCGTATGGTCAAGACGAATGTGGAGTCCGACCCTTCCTCGCGCCCTGTCATTGTCTGGTTTCGCAATGACCTGCGCCTGGGCGACAACCCCGCGCTGACGGCGGCTGTCGCATCGGGCCGCCCCGTCATACCGGTGTACATGTTCGATGAGCGCCTGAGCGCAGCGCGCCCGCTCGGCGGCGCGGCCCGTTGGTGGCTGCATCACAGCCTGCTTGCCCTGGCGGCATCGCTGGATCGACTGGCGAGCCGCTCGCGTCACGCGCCGAGTCTGATTTTGAGGCGAGGCGCGGCCACCGAGGTGCTGCGGGAGCTGGTGCAGACCACGGGCGCGTCGCGCGTCCTCTGTAATCGATCGTACGATCCCATTCTCGACGCGGCGGATGCGGATCTGCAGTCTTCGCTGCGCATCATTCACGCCGCATTCGAAAGCCTCCCCGGCGCGCTGCTTGCCGAGCCGGCGGCGTTGCTGACCCGCAGCGGCGGTCCGTTTCGCATCTTTACAGCCTTCTGGAACCGCCTGAGCGCTTTCCCGATCGCCGAGCCGCTGCCCGCACCTCGGGCAGTCCGGGGCTACACCGGGCCGCTCAAGAACGAGCGCCTCAAAGACTGGGAGCTGCTGCCGCGCGCGCGCTGGGAAGCGCAGTTCGATTCGGTGTGGACACCCGGAGAGCGGGGCGCCGCGGCGCGACTGCGCACGTTCCTGGACAGGCGGCTTGCGGACTACCGCGGCGCGCGCGAGAGCCCCTCGCTCGAGGGCACGTCGCGCCTCTCGCCGCATCTGCGCTTCGGGGAGGTCAGCTCCGGACAGCTCTGGCACGCCGTGCTGCGCCGTAGCGCGATGACTCGGGACGAGCTCATCGGCAACGGCTTTCTGCGCGAGCTCGGCTGGCGAGAATTCGCGCAGCATAGCCTGCATCATTTTCCGAGCCTGCCCGAGCGGGCGCTGCGCAGGCAGTTCGATGCGTTCCGGTGGCGCGAGGATGCCGCCGGGTTCGAGGCCTGGCAGCGGGGACGCACCGGCTACCCGATCGTCGATGCCGGCATGCGCGAGCTGTGGCTCACCGGCTGGATGCACAACCGGGTCCGCATGATCGTCGGCTCCTTCCTCGTGAAGGACCTGCTCGTGCCTTGGCAACGCGGCGAAGCCTGGTTCTGGGATACGCTGGTCGATGCCGACCGGGCCAGCAACGCGCTCAATTGGCAGTGGGTGAGTGGCTGCGGGATCGATTCCGCACCGTACTTCCGTATCTTCAACCCCATTGCTCAGAGTCTGCGCTTCGACCCGGAAGGGACGTATCTGCGCAAATGGCTACCGGCGCTGCGCGAGCTGCCGGCGCCGGCCATCCACGCACCCTGGACGGCCGCGGCGCAGGTGCTGGCGAGAGCCGGCGTTAGGCTCGGTGATACCTATCCGCGCCCCATCGTCGATCACGACGCGGCGCGCAGACTGGCGCTCACGCGATCCGAACAGATGAGGCGGCGGAGTGCGACTCCCGGATGATGCGCACACCGACGTTCCCGCATCGCCCTTGCGCAGCCCATGCCAGTGGAGCTCTTGGGCCTGGATGGGCCATCCAAGCCCGGCATGGGCCGGCTTTGCGCCGGCCGGCTGGGTATCGGACATGAGCCGCCACGGGGACGCGGCGGTCGGAGTTCCACTCAGCGGCCGGCGACACTCCGCAAGTCATCACAAGCCAGCTGTAGGATCAAACGTCGGGCGCGACGTCGTGGGTCTTTCGACGGGTCAATCGATCGAAGCCCCCGGGAATGAGCGCGAAGCCCAATGCAACGGACGCGACGATACACAGCCACGCGAAGACGTTCCCGATGTGCGTATAGAGCGTGGGCCCGGGCCCTAGAGCCACAGCGGCCTTGGTCACAACCATGCCGGCCCGCATCGTCGAGGCGCTGGCCAGGACTCTTCCATAGGCGTCAGAGATGGTCTCCAGTCCGTTGAAGGCGGAGCGCAGCACGGCGAATCCATTTTCGACCCCGCGAAAAATCGAGATCCGCGCGTGAATATATCCGTCGCGGCCAAAATCGTTTGCCGGGACGATCATCAACCGCACACCTTTCAGCGCCGTGGTGCGCACCGTTTTCGGGAAGTCCATGTCCTTGCAGATCTGGGTCGCATACCCGCCCCCCAGATAGCCGGACGTACGGCCAGGGCGTTCCGTCTCGAGCGGCCAGAGCGGGTGGCGCTTAGCGTAGGTACGGACGCGGCCGTCGGGGAAGAACGCGAATGCGCGATTCTGCACCGGGTTTGCCACGAACGTCCCGGCGACTACCAATGCCCGGGACGAGCGCGCAGCCGCCGAGAGAGGCGCGAGAACCAGCGCTTGCGCGTCTTCCGGCATCCGGATCGCGCCTTCGGGAATCGCGAAAACGCGCGTTCCGTGCTCCGCCCTTATGGTCACCGCATAATCCTTGGCCGCCGAAATCTCCGCATCGAGCGTGCCGGCGCGGTTCTCCGCGTGCCAACTGTCGGCATCCGCGAGGGCCGCAACAGAGACCCGCGGGCCCGGCGGCTCAGCGAGACGCACGTACCCGCAAATCACGCCCAGCAGACACAGTGCTGCGCCGATGACTCCGGCACGCCAGTGGCGGCGGAGCAGGAGTCCGATGGCGTTGGCGAACAGGCACAGTGAGAACGTGACCGAGTACAGCCCCAGGACGGAGGCGATCTGGATCGCGGCAGGGAATGACGTTTCGGCATATGCCAGAGAGCCAAAGCTGCCATGCGGCGAAAACCGGTCGATCACGAATTCGGCCGCTGTCCAGAAGATGGGAAACGCAAATAGCGCGGCCATCGGCGGCAGACGCCGCAGCACCTCTGCACTCAGCACGACAGCCGCCGCGAACGGAACGCACAGCTGAACTTCCAGGACTTCCAGCGGCACCACGAGACTGGCGGGCAACCTTCCCCAATAGCATTGGACCACATATGCCTGTCCGCACAGGAACGCCACGATGCTCGATCCCGCCACCTGCCATCTCGGTGCCCGGCGGTAGGCGAGCTACAGAAGCGGAGCCGGAGCAATCCAGGCGAGTGTCCAGACATAGTTGAGACCCTGCGAGAGATAGAACATCGTCCCGCTCAACAGCGAGGCCAAAATGGCGATCATTGGCAACTTCTCGCGGGCTTGAAGGAATCGAGGCAGTGCCGGACAGCGACGCCGTAGAGCGTCTTGAGCTGCTTGGCGCTCGAGAAACGGCCCGCGCGATGCATCGAGATGAACCCCTGGCCCATTGCGGCCAGCGCCAATGCCACCTCGAGCGCCGGTCTGTTTGCCAACCGTCCTTCCGCTTTTGCCTGGTCGATACGCACCATCATCATTGCCACCACGGGCGAGCGGCCCATGAGGAAATCCTGGGGGTACTTGTGCGCCTGCGTCGCCGGCAGAAAGAACGCGGCATCGAATCAATGTGGTTCGCTCAGGGCAAAATCCAGGAAAGCATCCATGAGCTGCTCGAGCCACTCCATGGCGCCGCGGGCGCGGATGGCGCGTACGATCTTCTCCTACGCTGCGAAGCCGTCCTCCATTAACGCGTTCAACAGCGCATTCTTGTCCGCGAAGTGATTGTACATCGCCATCGGCGAGACACCGGCGCGCCGGGCCACCTTCCGTATCGAGAGTCCGGAGACTCCCTCCTGCTCGAGCACGCTCTTGGCAGCCATGAAGATTCGGTCTTTGCTCATATGTACAGCGTACAGTCCCTTCTGTACGCCGTACATGTCAACGACCCGGCTCTTCCACAGAGCGCTCCGCGCGGCCCCGGAATACGCGTCATCGCTCGAGGCAAGAAACCGTGCTTTCCGACATGAACAGGTCTGAGCGATCCAGGCCACCGTTACCAAAGCTTACGTTTTCATCGCCGTGCCTATCTATAACGGAGATATGGCGCTGTTTACGCTGAACAGCATCTCGTCGGCCAAGGCCCTTGCGGGCCATTAACCGGAGTCTCGCCGTGAATAAAAAAAAGACATTTTGCCTCTTTGCCATTCTGAGCTGCACCGTCCTTGCCGGTGGATGCGGGGGCTCGGGATCTTCTTCCGCCAGCGGAACCTCCGGCTCCTCCGGCTCCTCCGGGGCCGGCGCCACAGGTCAATCCTCCGGCTCCCAGTCCCCTATAGCCGACGCGCCCTATTCAGTCGCCGTGCCTGATGCCATTAACCCCGTCTCTCCGAACACGATCCCGATCGGTGACGGGCACGTGACCACCACTACGCCTCGGGTCGGGTACGTCTACGCCTGTCACAGAGCATCAGCGCGACCCTGCCGGCCGATCCGAGCGTAGCCGCAGGACCCAGCCGCCTTCTCATGGGCCCCATCGGAGTTCTTGCGGTCGGAGTGGCTCTATTTGACGCGCCGGACGCGGACGATCGCGACGCAGCCGTCCACGACGTGCTGGACGCCGCCTGCGACGGGCATCCCAAGTCGAGCGGCATCTATCATCATCACGATATTCCTTCTTGTCTCATGTCCAAAGCCGGCGGACCCGATACGTTCACACTCACCGGCTACGCATTTGACGGATTCGGGATTTACATCGAAAAGCACAAGAACGGCAACCTTCTCACGAATGCGAATCTGGACGAATGCCACGGAAGAACGAGCGAGGTCATGTGGGACGGCAAACCCACGGTGATGTACCACCATGACGCGACCCTCGAGTACCCGTAGACGGTCGGCTGTTTCAGAGGTACACCGGTCACGCGCACTCTGTAGCCGTCGGCGTCGGGACCATTGTGCGACGGCGTGTTTCCTTCGTGCACGGACCCGCGAAGCTGCGGCGCGAGTCGGCCGGCGTCGTGAGGACCGGCGTATCCGACGGAAGCCCGGGCACCCAAGCCTCGCCGGCGAGCGCATCACCGCCGGCAAGGCAACGGATATGACATCGAGGGACGCCGATTCGCCTCATTGATCGACTAGTGACGCCGGGTGTTCTTCGCGTTGTATATCAAGAACAGCTCACGCCCGCTCACCTTGTTCACCGCGTGTAGGATAGCGTCGTGAACACATGTCTTGTGCACCGAATAGGACTCGAGATCCAGGTTGTCAGTGTCGGTATCGTAAGGCTGACACACCTGTTGGGCCGCCGACACGATACGGCTGTATAGCGCGGCCGCGCCCGGCGGGCTCGATATGTTGAGATCTTCAAACATCACGATCGTCTGCGGTACGTCGGCGTTGTTGTCGGCGAGAGAAACCACGCCGAAACTCAGGGCAAGCGCGCCGAAGACCGTCGCTGCGAGCATACGGGGACTCTTCGTGACCGTGCACGGTGCTTTCATGATCGTCTCCTGGTATTTCGGTCGGCGGATTCGCCTCCGCCGGCGAGGCGCGAACAATGCCCCGGGCGGGCCACGGAAGTCCTGGTGGCGATAAGAAGAAGTCCTGATGGCGGCATGAGCATAACCGGGGGATTCTTTGACGATGGACCCACGTCGCCCGAACGGCCGGCGGGCCGCGACCCGACGCATAGGTGTGTGCCATTGCCATTGGCAGTAGGACTGCTAAAGGACTAAATCCCTGTAAATTAGGTTGTTACGATGCTCTCGACTACGCCCACGGCTCCCTCGGCGCTACGGATCGCGGACGTACGCATAGATCCGGCGCTGGGAGAGATCTACAAGGACGGCCGGACGATCAAGCTCGAGCCTAGAGCTATGCAGGTGCTGATCTGTCTAGCCCGGCGGCCCGGCGAGGTGCTCAGCGTCGACGAATTGCTCAACGTGGTGTGGAACGACGTGGTCGTCAGCCACGATTCAGTGTACACGGCGATAGCCACCTTGCGCCGGGCACTCGGCGACGACTCGAAGAACCCCACATACATCGCCAACGTCGCACGTCGAGGCTATCGACTCATCGCACCCGTGTCGCCGTCAGTGGACCCGGGAGGTGGCATGGACGCCAGGGTTGTGCCTGCACAAACTGACAGGCCGTCCATCGTCGTAATGCCGTTCAGCAACTTGAGCGACGATCCGTCCCAGAATTACTTCAGCGACGGCCTCACCGAAGACATCACCACCGAGCTCTCGCGCTGGCACCTTCTTGCGGTTCGCCCTCGCTCGGCTTCATTTCGATTTCGCGGCACAGCAGTCGATACGACGCAGGTTGCCCGCGAATTGAACGTTCGCTTCGTGGTCGAAGGCAGCGTCCGGCGAATGGGAGACCGAATTCGCATCAGTGTCCGGCTGGTCAACGCCGTCTCCGGCAGTCAAATCTGGGTCGAGAAATTCGACCGGCGACTCGACGAGATATTCGCGGTTCAGGACCGCGTCGTACAAACCATCGTCAGCACACTCGTCGGCCGCGTTCAGCTCTCGGAAGTGGAGCGGGCCCGGCGCAAGCCCCCCACGAGCCTGGCCGCCTACGAGTGCATATTGAAGGCCAATCTGCTGTATTGGGACGACCCGGCCGGCGCGGCGGAAGCGACGCGGCTCGTCGAGAAGGCGATCGAGCTGGATCCGGATTACGGATTTGCTCACGCATTGGCGGCGGCGCTTCGCCAGCACCGATGGTTCGAAGACTCCGGCGATTCAGATGACGTGCTGCGGGAGGCATACCTTCTGGCAACGCGGGCGGTGGCGCTCGACAACGGTGAGAGCACCAACCATTCGATCTTGGGCCTCGTCTATGTGAGATTGCGCTCCTACGAGCTGGCGGCGCAGTGCGGGCGGCGGGCGGTCGAGATCAACCCGAACAATCAATGGAACGCGGCCAGCCTGGGAGTGATCCTGGTCTATGCCGGACAGTCCGATGAGGCCCTGGGCTGGTTCGCGAGGGCGCGAGAGATCGATCCGTACTTTGATGAGCCCTGGTACTGGCGTGCGCGGGCCCTTGCATGCATGAACCTTCATCGCTACGCGGATGCGTTGTCCAGCCTCGAGCACGTTCGTGTTCGTTCCCCTCGATACTACGCCTTGATGGCCGCATGCCACGCGCAGTTGGGCAACGGAAAGGAAGCGGCGGCGGCTGCAGCCGAGTGCCTTTCCATGAAGCCTGAGTTCTCGATCACTCACTTTATGAGAAAGGAGTCGCTCAAGGTCCCGGCCGACGCGGAGCAGCTCGCCTCGTCGCTGCGCTTGGCCGGCCTTCGGGATTGAGTGGTTGGTGGCGGGAACGACGCCCTCTGATCGCGCATGCCGATCGGGTTACACGACCAGCCGGCTCTATGCCGCCATTCCTGGCGGCATAGAGCTTCTTGTCGGCGGCACCCAGCACCGGGTCGCCGCTTTCCGATTGGCGCGTGGTGTCCAGTCCCATGCCGATGGTGACCGCCAAATGGTCGGCAATTTCCGGCCAGTGGAATTGCTCGATCTTCCGGCGCAGGCATTCGCCAGAGCGCTCGACTTCAGCGCACAAAGCCATGTGCGAAGGCGCGCCCAGATGCTCGGCGAGACGATGCGGACGGAGCACGGTGTGGCGGACGCAGTCGACGCCCTCGAGCGCATTGTGGCAAGTTGGTGCCTGCGCGAGTACCCGGGATGGGTCCGGAGGGCGTTGACGGAAACCCCGGTCCTGGAAGGCGGTCGAAGATCAATTCCGTAGATGAGCGGAACGAGGCTCACAGAGCGCCATGCTCAGGCCTGCGCCGGGATGGAATCGAATTGACCGGCGGCTCTCATTCATGCGAAAGGAGGGACTCGAGCGCTCGACGCCGGCGCCATGGGCCCGCCGCCGCGCTCAAAATAGGCTTTTTATTCAATGAGTTGCCAAGAATCAACCATTGCGATCGCCCCGACGGAAAACGGCTGACTCCTGGACGAAATCCGAGTCCTGCTGCAAAATACAGCCGCAGCAGTCGCCCGCCGGCGCAGCGGATGCAGACAGCCGGCCGCTTGCCCCGGCCGCTTGCCCCGGCCGCTTGCCCCGGCCGCGGCATCGCCCTCTTTGGGGCGATATTCCGGGGCACGAGACGAAAGTCGAGCAACCTCGGGCAATGTCCTGTACTCTCGGAAATTGGCTCGTGACCTTTCGGCTTGTCTGCCACGGCCCTGGTTCGTAATCTACGCCAGGTTGCCCTGACTCCATTCCTGCAAAGCTCGACGAACCACAAAGAGGTGGGCTGCACCCGCCGCATCGTTTCGTATTCTTGTGAGAGTTGCAGTGACAAAATTATACGTTGGAAATCTTCCCTTTACAGCGACCGATGAGGCCGTTCGCGCGTTGTTTGCCAACCACGGCACGGTCGAGAAAGTATCGCTGATCTCGGACCGCGACTCCGGCCGTCCGCGTGGATTCGGATTCGTCGAGATGTCGAACGCCGACGCGGCACGAGCCATCCAGGCGCTGAACGGCACTGATTTCGAGGGACGCGCGCTCAAGGTGAATGAGGCGCAAGAGCGCTCCGGCGGCGGCGGCGGGCACCGCGGCGGCCCGCGACGATACTGAGGTCGGTCGCTTCGGCCGCCCAGCGCGGCCGAAGCCCTATCGTAACTCATGATCCTTGGTCCACGTCTGCGCTCCGCCAAGCACCCGGCGGGACCGGCGGCCTCGAATCGTGTGGTCAGGAGTCAGGATCGGGCCGACCACCTGCGGCGCGCACGCGCCGCCGCCCAAGTGATTCGCACGGCCCTGCCGGGAGTGGGGCATGTGCGGATTGCCCTGAGCTTCGAAGACCAAAGCTCCATCAGCCCTACCGCGCAAGTGCACGTGCTCTATCCGCCAGCCCGCGCATTCTTCACCTATCCGTGTCCGCATTCCGACTGCGATGGAGAGTTCGAGCTTGATCGTGCCGTACGCATGGCGGTAAATGACAGCACGCGAACAGCGCACGGCTCAGTGCCCTGCAGCGGCGCCCGCGTCGGCGAACCGGGCTCGAAGCGACCTTGCGAACTGCGGCTCATCTATGACATCACCGCCGCACCCGACAACGGTGCCTGAAAGGCGGAAGACCCTTGATAAAACCGAACTACCGTCAGGCAAAGCGGCAGAAGGAACTTGCCCGAAAGGTGAAGCAGGAGCAGAAGATGCATCGCCGGGCCGCGCGCACGCTCCCGCCCTCCAACCAGGCCGGGCAAGACGCCAACGACGAGCCGAAGAAGGCGGAACAGCCCTCCTCGGCCCGTGACGCCTGACCGAACGCGATCACCCCGCGGTCGCCGGCACCTCGCGGGCATGCTGCGGACAAGATGCGTGACCGCCACGACCACATACGGCTCAATGTACCCTTGGCCATTCGCGACTCCACCATGGGCCCGGTTTGCATCCCGCAAGCCCTGGCCATCGTGCCGCGACACAATTACACCGCGCCAGGCACGAGCGAGCTGAACCCGTGCACCGTCTCGACTGCGGACATCACGAAGCGTCGGAACGGCATTACTACGGACAGCATCGCCGTGCCGTTTCGGCATGCCGCGCACCGGCACATCGGCTTCGCACACCCTACGGGTTCAGCAAGCCGGGCTCTGGTTCCGCCCGCCGCCGGCCAGGGAAGCGGAGCATCATCGATTTCAGCGGGCTATCGGTCCTGTGCCGGCCGATCGTTGCTCAAACGCCCGGGCTTTGCATGGAGCATGGCGGATCGCACCGGCGTCACCAGGCATCCGGCCTCACGGAGCGCATGAATAGATGAGACTCAGACGAGGGGCTCTGCGAAGCCCCCCTCGCACCGTCGAGAAGAGCTTACCGGGGCGCCAACCGCCCGAGACGCCGCAAGCGCGCCGTGCCCGCATCGAAGTCCTTCCGGCAGCTTCCTGACCACACAATATCGAGACGAGCGGGGGCTCTGTCGTGAAATGTTATGAAGACCTGAAGCGCCAAAAGTGCGCCATGATCGGCCGATACAGCGAGCCCGAAGACGTCAAAGGACTGACGCAGATCTTCACGACGCTGGCGCCGTTCGCGTTCCTATGGTGGGCGGCCGTGCGAGCGGCCAGCGTATCCCCCTGGCTGGCAGCGTTCCCATTGGCGCTCATCATCCTGTTGACGGTACGCGCCTTTGGCCTGATGCACGAGTGCGGCCACGGCAGCTTGTTTCGCAGCCGTCGGCTCAACCGCTATTTTGGATTTCTCCTGGGCGTCTTGTCCGGAATGCCGCAGTATGTGTGGTCTCAGCATCACAATTTTCACCATGCCCACAACGGCAATTGGGAGAAATACCGCGGCCCCTACGCGACGCTTTCGGTCGACGAATACGCGGCGCTGACCCGGGCGCAACAGAGAATGTATCGATACAAGTGCAGCGTGCTTGCCGCGCCGCTCGCAGGCTTTGTCTATCTGATCTTCAATCCGCGCTTGAACTGGCTGAGAGGCAGCATTGGCCTGCTGGCCCACACGGTCAAGAAGAAATTGGCACAGCCCGGCATATCGCTACGGGAGCATGCCGCAACGTATGAAACGCGCCTCTGGAAATCTCCCAGAGAGTATCGGCACATGCTGTGGAACAATCTCGCCCTGTTGAGCGTCTGGGTGACGATGTGCTGCCTCTGTGGAACAGCGCTGTTTTTCTCGATTTACGTGCTCAGCGTATCGATCGCAGGCGGCGCGGGCATCGTTCTGTTCACGGTGCAGCACAACTTCAAGCACTCCTATGCGAGCGACAGCGAGCACTGGGACCACGATACCGGGGCGATCGAAGGCACCAGCTTTCTCGTGCTGCCGCGCTGGCTGAACTGGTGCACCGTCAACATCGGCTATCATCATATCCACCACCTGTCAGCCAGTATTCCCAATTATCGGCTGGCCGCGTGTCACGAGGAATATGCTCGCCTGTTTTCGCGCGTCACCCGCGTGAAGATACACGAGGTACTCGGCGCGTTGGAATACATACTGTGGGACAGGCATGCACAGCGGCTCATCTCGGTCGCCGAATACCAGCAGCGCGCCTGAGGTCCGCCCGAACGCCTCTGCGATTGTCGCGGGCGAATTCGGGGAAGTGGACGAGCGGGTGCCGGTTGGCCGTTCCGCGGCACCGACCCTCAGGAGAGAAACGGATGCGGCGCCGTAGCGAGTCGGCGGACTAGGAAACCGATCGAGCCCGCGATCACGGCGCTGAGAGTGATTGCGACTGTGACCGATAGCCATCCGAAGTGGCGCCATGTCCGCCAAGTCCAATGGCCGACTTGAAAAAGCGAGAGCTCGAAGTACAGCCAGTAGGCCCAGAAAAAAAGCTGCGGCGCTCGGCAAAATGAGCCCGGGTGTGCTTGGCGAGATCGGTCCGCCTCGATTACAGGAATTGGCGCAAGATCAATCTCGGTTATCGGATCTGATGTCTCCGTGACGCGGCATCACGGCATCTTTTCGCAACGCGGTCTTGGCACATGGAGATGCCAAGACGCGCCGCCCGGACGGGCGGCGCACGAGGGAGAGCGTCGACTCGCAGCGCATGCGATGAATAGGCTGGAACGCCCGAGAGCTGCGCCGACGGGTAGTACGCTGATCGTCGCGAGACGGGCTCGCATCTCGAGTCGATGTGGCTACACTGCGAGGCGGGGAACTTTGCTCACGTCAACCTTCCTCGAGGCATGCCACGCATCATAGGCGGCCTGCATGCGCAGCCACACGTCAGGGCCATCCCCGAGGGCCGCGCCGAGGCGGACCGCGACCTCGGCAGAGATCGGCTTGCGCTCGCGCAAAATGTCATACAGGTGCTGGCGAGACATGCCGAGCGCATCCGCGATCGCCGTCTTGGGCAGATTCAGCGCCGGCAGGATGTCTTCGCGCAGCAGCGCACCGGGATGGGTAGGACAGCGCTTCGGATTCCGTTTTGCAATGATCTCGGGCATAGGGGTTCTCCTGCTAGTGGTATTGCTCCACGTCCACACGCAGCGCGTCCCCGCCTTCAAACTCGAACGTCAGGCACCAGGGTCCGTTGACGTGCACGGAGTACCGCCGGGGCTTGCCATGCAGGGGGTGGAAATCAGGCAAGCAGAAATGCGTCCTCGTCGCCGACCAACGGCCCTGACGGACTACTTCTGGCAAGCAAGGGCGGGCTCATTCTCGATAGCGCTTCAGAGCGGCGCATCAAGACCCAGTGCGTGCTGCCGTGCGCGGACACGACCCTCAGTTATCCTGGAACGTCTCCACCAGATATCAGGCTTGACGTAACGTCTTCGGTCCATGCCGCCAATCGTGCTCTACGCAGGACAAACACAAGTGACTGAAAATACTGGTGGAAAGGGAGGGACTCGAACCCTCGACCCCGGCATTATGAGGCCGGAGGACGAGGATTCGTTGCATGTGCGCCACCGGAAGCCGTGCTGTTCGCTGTACCGGCGAAAGGCTCCCCTCGGTTCTGTTCCGCCAACGACCGCCGAAGCGGGTCCCGGCGCCTCTCCATCCCGGTCATTCGAAACACAGTGTAGCGGACATTCCAAGGTCCGGTTTGGAGATTCGCCGCCGCTGTCATCGCCGACCTGGAGGTCGTGAAAACCGGCCGCTGTGAAAATCGATGTCCTTTCCCGGGTTCCTCCGAGAAATCCATTTGACCATCTTGTTCGTCTTGCTGCCTCTTCCGGCCATAACAGGCACTTACGGGCCGCGCGACAGACCAGAGCACGCGATGGATGGTTCTCCTTTCTCCCCGGGGCCCGGATCAGCCGGGCGGCCCCAACAGGGCCGGTAGTTCGGCAAGGCTCCGCACCTCATGATCCGGCGTGCCCGGCAGCCGCTCGCGTCGCTGACCGTAGCGGTTGCACCACACCACGCGCATGCCGAAGGCGGAGGCGGAATATGCGTCCCACGCGTTGGAGGACTGGAACGACACCTGCGTCGCCTCCACGCCCAGTTCCTGCAGGCAATATTCGTAAACGCGCGGATGGGTCTTGAAGATCTTGACCGCATCGGCCGACAGCACCGCGTCGAGGAGATCGCACAAGCCTGCGCCGCGCACCGCCGCGTCCAACATCGCCGGCGAGCCGTTGGACAGGATCGCAGTGGCGAAGCCCGCCTCCTTGAGCCGCCGCAGCGTCTCGGGAACTTCGGGGAAGGCCGAGAGCGTCAAGTAGAGATCCATCAAACGGTCGTGCAAAGCGGGCGTCGCGATGCCCAGACTGTCGAGCGTGAAATCGAGCGCCTCGCCCGTCACCTGCCAGAAGTCGGCGTAGCGGTCCTGTAGCGAACGCAGCCAAGTGTATTGCAGCTGCTTGTCACGCCACAGGTTGGTCAGCGCGGCGCGCCTGCTCTCGGGAATGTCCGTGCAGCGCGCGGCGGCGGAGGCGAAGTCGAAGATCGTGCCATAAGCGTCGAAGACGCAGGCGCGGATGCCCGTGAGTTGGCTCATTTCACGGTGCCCCGGATCGGATAGACCTTCTCAATGATGAAGCCGAGCCCGCGCACGATGCGGTCGAGATCGGGGCGCAAGAAGGGCGCGTTGGCGATGTCGACGAGATGCAGCACGCCTTGGGGATTGACGACGAGTAGCCCCGGCTCGGGGAAGCGATGGTCGGTCTCCTGCGCCGAGCGCGGCTCGGACACGTAGAGACCAAGCCGGTGCATCGTCGCCTCGTCCATCCCATAGAGCAGCGGGAAGTTGACTTTCGTCGCCTCGGCGGTGATGCGGGTCTGGGCTTCGTTGTCGGCGGAGACGGCCGCGACGGAGACGCCGAGAGCGGCCAAAGCCTCGCGCCGCTGTTCGACTTCCGAGAGGTAAGACCTGCAGATCGGGCAATGCTGGCCGCGGATGACGAACAGCGCCTGCCACCCGCCAGAAGCGCCGAAGGTGAGGTCGCCGCCGCCGAACTGCCTGAAGGAGATCGGAGCGAAGGGCTGTCCGGGATGAAGTTTGTTCGTCGTGTCCATTTGGACCTCTCCTGTAGAAACGGGGCCGGCGATCCGGCCCCTTTGTTGCGAGTTCGTGTGGTCAGGCCGCTGGGGCCAACCTGTAGTCGGCAAACATCCCATCGACTTCGGTGTGGAAGAGATGGTTCGAGTAGTTGCTGAGCGTCTTGACCGCCAACGCCAGAACGATCTCCAGAGCGTGCCGGTCGCTGAACCCTGCGGCGCGGAATCCGCTCAGATCTGCCTGGGACGGTCGCCCACGGGTGTCGAACATCGTCTGTGCGAATCTGGCGAGAGCGGCGAGCCGCGCGTCGGCAATCGGCTTGCGCGTGCGCAGCGCCTCCAGGACGTCGGCCGGAACTTTCGACATCTTGTCGGCGATCATGCTGTGCGCGGCCGTGCAGTAGCCACATTCGTTCGACACGCTGATGACAAGGAACACCACTTCCTGCTCGACCGGCGTGAAGGTCGAGTCGCTGCGGAAGCGCGCATAGCCGTCGAGATAGGTCTCCAGTAGGCCCGGAGAGTTGACCATGCTCGCGTACATGTTCGGAATGAACCCAACTTGCGCCTGCGCGGATTCAAGCACGGTTCGGGCTGACAGTGACGCGGAGTCAAGCGTGACAGCTGGCAGCGACAGTTTCGCTTCAGCGGACATAGAAGTGTCTCCTTGATTGGTTTAGAAGTTGATTGGATCGTCGTCGCGAATTTATGCTTATTGACGTGACCGCGGGTTCCCGCCACAAGCCCTCAGGCGATGTACTCAGATGCGTTCAAGCGCCATGGCGATCGCGGTTGAATTGCCGCACGGCGGGGAAGTCATGGGTCGGATCGGCAACGTGGCGAACGTACTGAATCAGCGTGTAAAGTCCGATCACGCCAATAGCTTCCAATAGCGCCTTATCGGTGAACCCGGCGGCACGTGCTTTGGCAAGCGTTTTCGGTGATATCACCCCGCGACGACGAACGACTTCGCCCGTATATTCCAGCAGCGCCTGGGTTGATGGGTCGTCGGCCGTCCCTGCCATGGCCGCAAGCATCTCGGCCTCAGAGGCGCCCTGCATCGCGCCAACTTTCATGTGAACGTTAACGCAATAGTCACACCGGTTCAGAGCGGAGACAAGCATGGCAACCTGTTCAACTTGCTTGCCGGTCAGTTCGATTCCGTCATTCAGATGGGCATTCAGCGCCAGGAAGCCCTTGAGCACGTTTGGTGCGTTTCCGGCTACCCGGAAGAGATTGATCACGCCACCGAACTGCCGTGTGGCCTCGTCGAACGCCTCCCTGGTCGCGCCGGTGGCGGTCGTGGGGTCGATTTCAGGCATGTTGGGCATCATTGATCTCCTATGGGTAACGATCTTGAAAATCAGGGTATCCGCGCCTTTCAGCCGCGGTCAGGTCACCCTCACGGCTGGCCGGGCAAGGGGGTGGCGCGGCACGACGTCAACCCACCGCGTCCTCACAAGCCACCGCCCGCTTCGCGACGCGAGCGAGGCCGTCATACGCGTCGAGCATCCGCGCAACCCAAGCCGAAACCGCATCGTCCGCCGTCGTCAGCGCGATGGGGCTGATGACGCGCGCCCACTGGAAGGCGCCGAAGACGGCGTGATCGGCGTAGGCCGGCGCGGCCCCGGCGAGGAAGGGCTGATGGGCGAGCGTGCAGCGCAGCGGCGCGAGCGTGCGGTTCAGCGCCGCCAGCGCCTCGTCGCGCTCGGCGGCGATGGCCTCGAAAGTTCGCCCGAACGCCGCTTCGCGCGTGGTGCGGAAGTATTCCTTGTCCTTCCGGTGCAGGGCCGCGGGGATTTCCGGTACGACCACGCGCGCGACCGCCGGATGCAGGACTTCGCTCGCCCAGTGGTTGACGAAGCGCGCCGCCGCGCGGCCTTGCGGGCAGCCGAACAGGGAGGGGCGGTGGGGATAGGTGTCCTCGAGATACTCGGCGATATCCCAGCTCTCGTAGAGCCATCGGTCGCCGGCGACGAGAACCGGAACCTTTCCCTGGCCGGATTTGGCGATGGCCTCCTTCTCGGTGAAGCGCCACGCGACGGTCTCCACGGGCAGGCCCTTGTGCGCCAGCGCGAGCCGCGTGCGCCAGCAATTGGGGCTAAAGCGCAGATCGTCGTCGGCGCCGGCGAGATCGAAGAGGCGGAGGTCGGCGCTCATGCTTTCACTCCCGTCGGATTAGCGGCGGACTGGCCGAACAGCAGCGTGCGGGACTGGTCACTGACGACGGGAGTCGTGTTGATCTTCTCGGCGAGCGCATAGGCCCGCTCGACGGCGGGTCGGGCGCGGATCGTCTCGAACCAGCGCTTCAGGTGCGGGAAATCGTCGAGAGTCTGCTGCTGGCGCTTATGCGGAACGATCCAGGGGTAGCTCGCCATGTCGGCGATCGAGTAGTCGCCGGCGACGAACTCGCGATCGGCGAGCCGCTTGTTCAGCACACCGTAAAGGCGGCTCGTCTCGTTGACGTACCGATTGATCGCGTAAGGCAGCTTCTCCGGCGCGTATTGCACGAAGTGGTGGTTTTGCCCCGCCATCGGGCCAAGGCCGCCCATCTGCCAGAACAGCCACTGCATGACCTCGGCACGGCCGCGGATGTCAGCGGGCAGGAAGCGACCCGTCTTTTCGGCGAGATATTGCAGGATGGCGCCCGACTCGAAGACGCTGATCGGCGCGCCGCCATCGACCGGCGCCGTATCGACGATCGCCGGGATCCGGTTGTTCGGCGCAATCGCCAGGAACTCGGGCTTGAACTGATTACCCGCGCTGATGTTCACGGGAATGAGGCGATAGGGCAGACCCGTCTCCTCGAGGAAGATCGTCACCTTGTGTCCGTTGGGCGTGGTCCAATAGTGGAGGTCGATCATCGGCGGGGTCCTTTGCTCCTTCGTGGCGGCTTGGCGAGGCTGGCGATGGCGTGGCCGGCCAGCGCCTGCAGCCGGTTGGGGTTGGGGTCGAGGCGGGCCATCACACGAATGGCGAAAACCGTGCCGAGCAGCGCCGTCGCGGTCGCGGCGACATCGGTCTTCGGGTCGAGCGCGCCGTCGGCGACGGCGTGCTTCAGCCGCTCGGCAAAGAACTGCTCGACCTCGCCGAGCCGGGTGCGCACGAGCGCGCGCGCCCCATCCGACATCGTGGCACCGTCGAGCGCCGTGTTGACCAGCAGGCAACCGCGATGGTGCGGGTCGGCCAGCGACATAGCGATCAGTTCGTCGAGGAAGTCGCCGATCGCGCCGAGAGGATCGAGGGCGGCGGAGAGGCGGGCGAGACGCTCGATCAACCCCTCGTCCGCGTAGTGGCGCAGCGCCTCGACGAACAGGCCGTCCTTGTCGGTGAAGCGGTGATAGAGCGCGGCCGAGCTCAGCCCGGTCGCCTGCGTGAGGTCGCGCAGCGAGGTTCCGGCATAGCCGTTCTGCCAGAACACGCCGATGGCGCGTTCGAGAACGGTGTCGTCGGGAAGCGTGCGGGTTCGCGGCATCGACCTTGCTCGGGAGAAGTTTATGTGCCATATATAATCGAACGATCCATCTAAATCAAGCCCGGTCCAGTTCCGCTCGAAGGAGACCCTGCATGCACAAGCCTCACCTCGTCTATTTCGCCGACCCGATGTGCTCCTGGTGCTGGGGCTTCTCGCCGGTGATCGAAGCGACCTCGAAGCGGTTCGGCCCTTCGCTGCCCATTCGCCTGGTCCTGGGGGAACTGCGTCCGTGGACGAAAGCGCCGATGACCGCATACGACCGCGGCGACGTCCGTAATCACTGGCAGCATGTCCATGAGGCTTCGGGACAGCCGTTCGACTTCGCCTTCTTCGGCCGCGAGCGCTTCGTCTACGACACCGAGCCACCAAGCCGCGCCGTGGTGATGCTGCGCCGGCGCGGCATGGCCACGGGGCTCGCGGCGCTGCGGCGCATCCCACACGCCTTCTACGCTGAAAATAGGGACGTTACCGACACCGGCACGCTCGCGGATCTGGCCGCCGAATTTGGCGTGGATCCGGCTGCGTTCCGCGACGAGTTCGACAGCGAGGCGGCGCTTGAGGAAACCCGCGGCGACTTCGCGGTCGCGCAGTCTGCCGGGATCCGGGGCTTCCCGACGCTCATCGCCGGGGAAGGCGACGACAACCAGTATGCCCTCGTCACGCACGGGTTTCAGCCGGGTGCTCGCATCCTCCCGGCGCTCGAAAAATGGCTCGGCAAGGAAGCGGCCACTCTTTCCGCCGACGCGGTCAAGCCTGCGTCTGAGAATAACGTCGCATAGACGCCGCAACAGCAATGATCGAGGACGTTGGTTCATCGGCCTCACCCCGCGCATCACCGGATGCGTCGCGAACACGATGATAGCGAGCGCAACTAGGGCGACCGACACGCCCAGCCATATCGCTCTCTTTGTCGAGGCACGAGCGGCTCCGCCGTCGTCCTTGCTCGTGACGCTGAAGGGCGCCCGAGCGGCCAACGCCATCAGCGGCAACGATATGATTGCGCCAGCCGCATCTATGGCCCGTAGCGCGGAAGGCATCGGATCCGGCGAGAACGGAATATCCGCAAGAGGTCGAGGATGTAGACGAAGAAGTAACCGAGCCCGCAAGGGGCCGAAACCATGAATGCGTTCCAGCGCACCTTATAGGCGCAGCAGGCAATGGATCCGTGTCGCAATCGAGCAAGGCGAGGTACTCCGAATAGGCGTAAATCTGGCCGCGCTGCCGGCCCGTGGACTCATGCACGACATTGATCTTGGAAAGATCCTCCAGCGCTGCGCTAGCAGTCGGGAAGGAGACGGCGAGTTTCTCGGAGACCGTCTGGATGGTGACGATCGGGCTATTGAAGCGTGATCGGGCGGGAAAGAGGTGCGCACGCGCAGAGGGGCTTCGCGTGTGCACGGTGGGTGCATCGTAGAGAATGACAATCTGAGGCGTTGCCGGTCCCTATGACTTCGAATGGCCGCTTAGGCGCACGCAATGCCTTCACCGCGATTGGACTAAACCGCTTCGCGGTAGTCGCGAGTTCAAGGCTCGTCCCTGATTCCGGATCCGACCAAGCGTTTAACTTCGCCATCTGACCTGTCTCGGCCCGAGCCTATTCCGGCGCGTTGAGCTCGATA
>OFHJ01000158.1_pt1 | contig 28472 bp, 18 predicted proteins | sample 1522001 | NCBI WGS metagenome assembly OFHJ01 (sample SAMEA2464838, study PRJEB22497) | soil metagenome | biome: Grassland; feature: Farmland; material: Clay | place: Australia | collected 2013-02-01 | depth 1.2 m | reverse complement strand
GTCAACGACGTGCTGGTGCGCGAGGAGCACACGCTGCGCGCCGCCGACTTCGCCGCGGGCACCGCGCCGGGCGGCAAGGTCAACAAGGGCGTGATGTTCCGCCAGCCCGGCTACATCGCCTTCCCGTTCGGAATTTTCTGCCCGCTCCTGGCGATCGCGCGCGGCGCGCTCGACTGCTTCACCGATTTCGCCCGCCAGCGTGCCGCCGGCCCGGCGCGCGATCCGGTCCTGCAGCTCTATCACACGCAGCGCACCATCGGCGAAGCAGCGGCCGAGATCGACGCCGCCTATTTGTTGGCCAAGGACAATGACGACAAGCTGAAGGACCGGTTGCCGCTGTCGCAGGACGACATGGTGGCGATCCGGCGCAATTTCACCCTGGCCTCGCGCCTCGCCATGCGCGCGGTCGACCGGCTCTTCGAGGCCTCGGGCGCGCGCGGCATCATGGACGCGAACCCGATGCAGCGCTTCTGGCGCGACGTCCATGCCGCCGGCAATCACGTCGCCTGGGGCATCGACAGCAGCTACATCGCGGCCGGCGCCCATGCGCTCGGCATGCCTGCGCCGGGAGCGCATTGATGACGGAAAAAAGGACGCCCCCGCCCGCCCGCGAAAGGATCGCGGTCGAGGAAGGCTTCATGATCCCGGAGGTCGGGGCCGCGGCGCGCGCCCTCGCCGAGCGTTCGGGCCGGGCCGTGACCATCAGCCCGGCGCGGCGCGCCATGCTGCAGGACCTGACCGATCTCGGCGAGCGGCGCATCCGCGCCATGGACGAGGACGGGATCACGATGCAGCTTCTCGTCATCGGCTCGCCGGGCGTCCAGGCTTTCGATCCGGTCCAGGGCAACGAGATGTCGCAGCTCGTCAATGACCGCCTCGCCGCAGCGATCAAAACCTATCCGACGCGGCTCGCGGGCCTCGCCGCCGTGGCGCCGCAAAATCCCCAGGGCGCGGCCGCCGAGCTCAAGCGCGCGGTGACCGCGCTCGGCCTCAAGGGCGCGATCATCAACTCGCACACCCACGGCGAATATCTCGACGATCCGAAATTCTGGCCGATCTTCGAAGCCGCGCAGGCGCTCGACGTGCCGATCTACATCCATCCGCGCGAGCCCGGGCCCGGCATGGCCGGCCCCTTGTCGATGCCGGGCTTCCGCGTCGCCTGGGGCTACGGCGTCGAGACCGGCACGCACATCATGCGCTTGATTTCGGGCGGCGTGTTCGACTTCTTCCCCCGCCTCAAGATCGTCATCGGGCATATGGGCGAAAGCATCCCCTTCACCCTCGACCGCATCGACAACCGCTATCTTTGGGAGCTCGATATCGACGGCCTCGACCGCAAGCTGAAGCGCCTGCCGAGCGAATATTTCCGCGACAACATCATCGTCACCACGAGCGGCATGAATTACCGCCTGCCGCTGATGATGACCCTGGAATTCCTCGGCGTCGACAACGTGCTCTTCGCCGGCGACTGGCCGTTCGAAAAGGTGCGGGATTCGGTCGACGCCATGGATGCGATGCCCCTGTCCGAGGCGGACAAGGAAAAGATTTACCATCTCAACGCGAAGCGCGTTTTCAAGCTCGCGGTCTGACCGCCGCGCGGGCGCAGCACAGCGCCCCGTTGCGGGCAACGCCACGAAGCATGGCGGGTTTCGCGATTGCCGAGTGACCAGCGGGACCGCTATCTTGCGGACGGTCGCGCGCCGCCGGCCAAAGTTAAGGAGAAGAGCGATGGATCAGGTTGCCGCCCAAGGCCGCACGACGTGGAATCCCGACAAGTTCCGCCTGCGGCGCCTGGTCGAGCGGCTGATCGAGATGGGCGAGGTGGAGATTCACGACGAACCCGTCGCGCTCTCCGAGATGAGCCCCATGATCGAGGCCACGACCAAGGCGCTCCTCTTCCGCAAGGCCGGGCCCGAGGAGCACGAGGGCGTCGGTGCGGTCAGCGCCTCGCGCCGCCGTCTCGCCGCCGCCTTCGGCGTCGGCGAAGACAAGATGCGCGAAGAATATATGCGGCGCATGGCCAACCCGCAGAAGCCCTTCGAGGTGCCGTCCGGCGAGGCGCCGGTCCATGAGGTCGTCCTGACCGGCGACCAGATCGACCTCACCAAGCTTCCCTTCCACGTCCAGCACGAATATGACGGCGCGCCCTATATCTCCTCGGGCATCGACTTCACCATCGACCCGGTGACGAAGCGCAGCAATGTCGGCTGCCGGCGCCTGATGCTGCGCGGCAAGGACAAATGCGGCTTCAACCTCACCGCGCCCTCCGATCTGCGCCAGATCTATCTCGGCGGCGTCGCGCGCGGCCTCCGCCGCCTGCAACACCGCGCTGGCGCAGTAGGCCAGCGAGCGCGGCCGGGCCCGGTCCCGCCGCTTGCCGCTGGCGAATTTGGCGAAGGCTTGGTCAATCCCTTCGCAGGCCGCCTCGAGCGGAATGCCCGCGTCCTTCCAGGCCTCGATCAGGGCCCAGTCCAGCGGCGACAAAAAGATCTGCGCGCCGCGCGCCCGCTGGAAATGCTCCTCGATCTCCGTGAAGTAATTGAAATAGTTCAACGCCGCCGCCCGATTCTCCATTCTCGCCGATGCGGCGGCGGCGCCGGGCCGGCGTGGATGCGGTCAGGCCGCGGGCGGGCTCTCGCGGCTGGCCTGTTGACGGGCGCGGGTGACGGGCGCGGCCCGGGCCCCGCCGCTGGCGGGGCGTCCGGCGTACCCAAGTCGCGGGGCTGAGCCCCGCTTACCGGATCGCGACGCCCGGCTACTCCTGCTCGTGGCACAACGCCCAGGCGCTGGCCAGATCCTGGACGATATGGCCCAGCGATTTGTAGACCGTGACCTCATCCGGCGATCGGCGGCCGGGCGCGGCGCCCGCCAGGACCTCGCCGATTTCCGCCGCGATGTGTCCATCGTCCACCCGTCCCGCGGCTTTGGCGCGCAGAAACTCCGCCCCTTGCTCCAGCACGCCCTCGCGGCTGTCCACGATGAACCGCGACCGCGCCACCAGATCCTCATCCACCTCGGCGGGGCCGGCGTAGCTGGAGCCGACCACGTTCACATGCGTCCCGGGCCGCACCCACTGGCCCAGCAGCACCGGCTCCTGCGCCGCGGTCACCGTGCAGAGGATCTCTCCCAGCCGCGCCGCATCTTCCGCGCTGTCCACCGCCACCGCCGGAATGCCCAGCTCCGCGGCGAGCGCCGCGGCCAGCGCCCGGGCCCGTTCCTGCCGCCGCCCCCAAACGACGATCCGCGTCAACCGCCGCACGCGCGCGATGGCGCGGGCATGCGTTGCCGCCTGCTCCCCCGTGCCGAACAGCGCCAGGCGCGCGGCCTCGGGCCGCGCCAATGCGTCCGTGGCTACCGCGCTCGCCGCCGCGGTGCGAATGGCCGTGATCTCGCCCGCGTCCGCGACGCAGATTGGCGCCCCCGATTCCGGATCGAACAGAATCACCACCCCCTGGTGGGAGCGGTAGCTGGATTCCGCGCCTGGCCGAGGCGGAAACACACTGATCAACTTGGCGCCAAATATTTCATGCGCGCCCATCGCGCCCGGCATGACGCCAAACATCCGCCCCTCGCCGAGCGGCAGGATGGAGCGCAGCGGTTGCGTGGTCTCCCGGCGCGAGAAGGCGATCATCGCCTCCCGGACGATGGGGATGCAGCGCTCATACGTCAGCCGCCGGGCCACTTCTTCGCGGCCGATCATTTTCATGCCGGCCCATTGTCCCACGCCCCGCCGACGGCCGCCGCCGGTGGCGCCGCCAATGAATAACGGGCGCGGGCCCCAGCGCCGCCGTATTCGGGGCGTCCGAGGTGCCCAGTTGGCGGGGCTGAGCCCCGCTTACGCGCCCGGCTGGGCCGGGGCTCGGTTGGGCCGGGACCGCGGTCGTCACCTTCCCGGAGCGGGCGAGCCATGGGCGCCGGTGATCCAGGCCAGGACGGCGCGCTCCATGCCGGGGTCCAGCGGCGTATCGGCGGGGACCAGGTAATTCGCCGGACCGGCCGGGCCGGAGACGTCGTAGAGCAGGTGAATCATGTTGGGAAAGACCACCAGCTTGCGCGGCGCGTTCGCGGGGATGGCGTCATATAAAGGCTGGGCATCCAGGGTCCGGGTCACCTGAAGGTCCTTGCCGCCCTGGACGACCAACGTCGGCACCCGATCCCGGCGGGCATAGCGGAGCGGATCCAGGTTCAAGAAGCTGCGGGCGAAGCGGGGTTGCGCCGCCAGCGAAGCCAGGACGAGGTTGCCAGCCAGCATCGCGCGCGGCACATGCTTGCCGGCGGCGATGCGCGCGACCACCGCCTCCTCCCGCCGCAGTTCGGCCCGTGCCTGGGCCGGGGGAACGCGGCGCAGGGCGCGCGCGAACTGCCAATCCAGCACCTGCGACAGCTTCCGCCCGGCGCCTTCCAGCGAAACGATGGCGGCGACATGGCGGTCGGTGGCGGCATCCCAAAACGCCAGCGTGGAACCCTCACTGTGGCCGACCAGCGTGACCATGTTTGCGTCCACGCCCGGCTGCCGCCGCAGAAACTGGACGGCCGAGCCGACATCCCGCGCGTATTGGCGAATGTTCCGCGGGACGCCCGCCTTGGCGCTGGCGGCGATGCCCCGCTTGTCATAGCGCAGGACGATGACGCCATGGCGGGAGAGATAGGCGGCCAAGCGCAGATAGGTGAAGCGCTGGAACTGCTCCAGCGGATTGTTGCCATTGCGGTCGGTCGGTCCCGATCCGGCGATGATGACCGCGGCGGGCAGGCTGGCGCCGGCGGGCAGTTTCAGCGGTTCGGTCAAATCGCCGGCCAGCGAGCCGGAGGACGTAGGAATGGAGACGGGGATCTGCCGCAGGCCGGTTAGCAGCTTGGCTTCCAATTTGGCGGCCGACGCCGCGCCGGATTGGCCGAGGGCGTGGGCTTGCGCCCAGGCGGCGATCTGGACGAAGGACGCGGGCGGCCACGTCCGGAGCCGGGCCTGGAAGTTCTGCTGGGGAAGATCGAGCCACACCAACGTTGCCTTGGGCGCGAGACAAAACGTGAAGAGCTGGCTGCCGCGCGGCGTGCGCAGCCGAAGCTGCCAGACCGACAAGGACACGCGCCGGCCCGTATGCGCGACGGAAATGTCGCCCGGCAGGCGGCGCAGTTGGAAGATATAGCTGGGCCAAACGGCGCCCAGCATTTGCCACTCACCGTTCCCCGCGGAATACAACCGGGTCAGGCGGCCATAGACAGAAAACAGGTTGGCCGGCAGCAGCCACCAGCCGGCAGGCAGATTGCCCGAGGTGTCCTGCGGAGCGGCGGCGCGGGCCTGCGCCAGCGTGGCGCCGCGGCGAATCCGGATCGCGACGCGTCCATTGGCAACTCGTGCGCGGATGATGACGGCCGATCCCGGCGGCTGGAGCGTGTCGCGATAGGTGAGCAGGTGGTTGTGGGCATCGAACCGCAACTCGGCGGACTGGGGAAAGTTGAGGCTGGTGCGCGCCTGCCAGCGCCAGCCATCGGTTAGTTTTTCGATGGCGTAGGTTTCAGTACCCACACGCTTGCCGGCGACGGTCAGGATCAGCTCGCCGCTGCGGGCTCCTTTCGCCGCGGCCGCCGCCCATGAGCGGGCCCGGGCCGCCGGCGCGGACTTCGGCATTTGCGCCCGCACGGGGGCGGCTGCAAGCAGCGCCATTACCGCCAGAGCCATTCCTGCCAGGACCGGTCCCGCGGGGACTCGCGCCGCCCGGGCCGTTACCGCCGGGGCGATTGCTGCCGGGGCCGCCGCAACCGGGGCGGTCGCTGCCCGAACCACCGCTGTCGCGGCGGGCGTAGTGGATTGTCCCGCGCCGCCGGGCTCAATTCCCTGCCCCCGTTGGGCCTGTTGCCGAGGGGCAATGACTCTCATCGCGGCCCATTGTCCCACAACCGTGGGGGGCGGGCTGGGCCGCCCGTGTCGGGACCGGCGGCGGGAAATTGCTCGGCGCGGGCCCCGGCCCCGCCGCTGGCGGGCGTCCGGCATACGAAAAGGGACTGGGCCGAGCCCCGCTTACGCGCCGGGACGAGATCTACGACCTCGTCCCGGGCCCCAGCCCAGTACCCGCCAAATCGCAAGTGGTTGGAAACGCAAGATGATTTGGTGCGCCTGGAGGGAATCGAACCCCCGACACGCGGTTTAGGAATCGGAACCCATCAACCGCCGGTGCTTTATCGTCATGCGGTTACGGTGCTCACAGTCTCCCAAAACACCCCTTGTTTACCGCTTATTGTTCACCAATTGTTCACTAACGGGACGGGTTGGGCTGTCGCCCTGGCGTTGCTGGGCGATCGCTGGGTGGGTGCGGCCTCACCTCGGAGATGGCCTTGCGAAGCCACTCGGTGAGGACCCTGTGTTCGTCGGTCACCTCTTGGCCAGCATTTGCGCCTGTGGGCGACGGTCCGCTCCGACAATGTAAATCATCAGCCACCTCACCATCGCTTTGGCTTTTTGATGGCAACGCAACCGGAGGCCCGCCTAAACCCTTGCAGAAATCCGCCGGGCTAGGTTATCGCAAGCGTAGCTCGAAGGCGATGCGCCGTCGTCGCAGAGGATTGGGGTTGAGAGGGGCAGCAACGATCCGTTTGGGGTGAACCGATAAAACCTCGGGCTGGCCCCATTTTCACCGATCCGCACCAACAAGACGCTTTGGCTGGCCTCTCTGACCAACTCGGGGAAAAATCTGCGCTGGCTCGGCCTCAATGATTCGCGTGGGGACTTTACTTCGACAAAACTGCTCCAAGCATTCCGACCGCCTTGCCGGAATACAACTATGTAATCAGGGTGGCTCTCCGGGCGTCTATTGCTAAAACGCGCGCACCTGATAAATGCCCGATGAACCTCTGGGCAGGCAGCCCAGAACTCCTTGGCTTGCCTATACCTCGCGAGATTCTCAAAAAAGTACTGCTTCTGGCGACGGTAATATTGCGGCCACGGCCCCGGGTCCGGGTGAAATTCGTCGGCCCATGCACGAATTTGGGTTTGGCTCGCCCTTCGGGTTGTCCTCCCGTTCAGTAGAAACCGCCCGGAGCGCACAAGCGTGGGGAATTGCTCTCTCGCGCGGCGCTGGCGGTGCCATTCTCTTTGGACCCCGGTCCAATGAAAACGTGGGAAGCCCGCGCGATGGTATTCGAAAAGCCAAAAGAGGTTGACCGTCCTGACAAACGGGTGGCCGTACCCTCCACACCATCCTTCGAATGCCCGCTCAAACCTCCCCGGTGCGGGCCCGTTAACGCCCATGAGCCAGTACCCAGCCCACACTCCTAGGTCCGCATCCCCAAGGGAACGCGGCGTACCCCACCATTGACGGCACCCCTGGTTTCCGAGCGCCTCAAACCTGCGTTCAGCTTCTCGCATGCATCGTTGAAGAGCCGCGCCTAGGCTTCCCGGCAGCCCGCTTCTTGCCGCCGCGCCCCATTCGGCGGCGGCTCCCGCTCGGTTTATCCGAAGTGCCATTCCTTCCCGGTTGGTGCCTAATCCAATCCAAGACTTGCCTGCCAAGGGCTTCGGCCGCCGACGTCAATATATCGGCTCCAAGTGCCACGCCGATCTGAAGTTCGAGCGTATTTGGGTTGTAGGGGTTCTTGACCCTGATCGTGACGCTCGTGACAGGCCACGTCCGCTTCAGCTCGCGCTCTAAAGCGGGCAGGTTGCGCTGTAGGTCGCGGAGCTGATCGGCTCCCTCGCGGCGCGCGAGGGAGAAATCCCGGTCAAGGGTACGGCTCTGCGAGACGCGGACGGTCGGCGCCATTCTCGGAATCTGTCTCCGGCTAATCCAGTCTAGCGCCGCCATGTCGCGGCTCAAGGCGTGAGCGGGCACTTGTCGGGGTTAGCCTTTTCCCGTGGTGCCACGAGGAGCCGCCGCTTTTTGCGCGTCTTGTTGTTCACCGCCGCCGCGCGAGCGTAACGCAAGCCTCCTGATGGCGCTCGCTGACGACGGGGACCCAGCTCGTTCCCGCCGCTCCGCCGCCCCCGCGGCTCTCATAGGAGATCACGCCCCAGGAATTGCACGCGATGTCGAGGCCAGATGTTCCGTCCCTCCAAACCCGCCAGATTGGGAAGAACTCCTTTACAAAAACGGCTTTGGGCATCGTGGCCCCGTGGGCCTGGTGGACTACTGGGTATTCAGGCGGCGGGCTGACATACACCAGATTGAAGCGCCCGGTTGGTTGGGTCGCGTTCACGCTGCCTTTTGCTAATTGTGGCCGCCGCCTGGGGGAGAGGGGCAGACCTACGAGTGCCGCCGCAGCGGCAAGACCAGTGAGGAGCACAACAGCTGAAGATAGGGACATTTTGCTCATTCGCGGTGCCTCCAAGTCATCGTTCGCTTTGGAAGTTGATCTGGGACGTACGGACATAGAGTGGCGGTTGCCGAAGGGTCGCAGTCGCCGAAGCTATTTATGGCGTTTCCAGGATGATTGTTCATTGCGCCGACGGATCATCGGTGCTGGCTCAACCGTACTCTTAACGCGCCACCCGGAAAAGCGGTGAGGCCGTTTGGGGGCGAACCGCTCCTTAAAACCTTCTTCGGGTGCGATCAGTCGAGGTGCTCCCTATTAGGGACCCGCGCGGCGTTGGGTCCTCTTCGCGGGTCTATCCGGCGGCGGCGAGCCCCGCTCGGGCAGTTAACGTCGTTGAGGCCTGCGCCCAGCCTCTCGTGGAAGGCAACGCCGCTAACGTGGGCAGTGCGCGCTGGGCAGGCCCCCTAGCTGCCCTCGTAGTCGAATGCAGCCGCGTCGAACAGACATGGCAGAACGCCAGCAGCGTCACAGACGGCTTGCACGTAGTCCAACACGCTTTCGTAATACGCGGGGACGCTGAGCTGTCTCGGGACAATTTCTACCGGCGGTTTAAGGTTTCGATTTATCCAATTTGTGACCCGACTGTCCAGCGGGACCTCGTAACGGGTCAGCCCTAGCCACTGCCAAAGGTTCCGGCTCTGCTTGGGTCCGATTCCTTTTAGGGTGCGGGCGGCCCAATGTGCTGCGGCCCGCTCGGCGGTTTTGTCTGACGGGACCGGCGTGCGTTTCCGCTGCTCAAGCAAACTCTTGTAGCTGGTTTCGGCGGCGAGCCATCCCTCGCAGCTGAGCGTCTGGAAATTGGCCTCTGCCCGGTTCGCGATTGTTGGCCCAAGACGGATGCCATGGAACTGCTCGATTTCGCTGAGGACGAGCACACTCACGCGGCCGGGTTCCATGCGAGAGAGCGCGAGCGGGAAGGGCTCCTTATGCATAAAAAGGTCTACCGGGCTGCCTCGCGTTGACCTCTGCCGCGTGGTTAGCAAGCAGCCGGTCAGGACGTACCAGAGGCGATCCCGCGAAAACGTGGGCGCGGGGCCGTCCACGTTGTTGGTTCTGCGCTCTCCGAAAAAGGGCGATGCCGCATTCTTCTTGACAGCCTCCATCACGCGGCGGACTTGCTCTTGCGTCGGGATGCCGAGCGGTGCCAGTGCCAGCTGCGCCATGCGAATCACCTTTCTGTCTCCTTGCGAGGCTGAGCGGAGTGGTTCGAGGCGCCGGCCCCGGGGCTTTCTTTCCTCGGCGGCGGGTCTGCCGCGTGCGCCGGTGGTCGCCCGCTCCAAAAATAGTAACGTTGCATTCTGTAACGGTTGCTCCGTCAGTTACCCCCCCGGGGTCAGCGAATCAGCCGGGCAGCGGAAGCCTCGGCGGCTCAATCAGGCGGGCGACAGCTTGCTCCGGCGCTATTCTCGGCCCCCTCATATCATTGAACAGGGATTCAATCTCACGGGGCCCCAGCAATCCAATCCCACATTGCGCGGCGGCTTTCCAGTCTGCCTCCAGCGGCTCCTGGCGGCTGAAAACTGCCCCATGGAAATCCACCGCAGCGCGATGACTCCCAGCATTGAGCTGCCCGCTCAGACCGTGGATTCTTTCCTCAAGGTCCTTCACCTTTTCGCTGATCTTTTCGCCGCTGCGCCCGGTCGTGCATTCCACCAGCACGACCGATGCGCCCGTCGAGGTGGTTTCAAGTATTGCTGCGTCTGGCCTGGACTGGATGCTGCTGCCCCTAGCGCCGTAAAAGACGCAGCGTAGCCCCAAAAGCGACAGCAAGCGATGAACCGCACCTTCGAACTGATCTTGAATTTTCGGGTCTTGGTTCTTTCCCGATGTCGCTTCGCCGAGGAGCTGTGAGTGAAGGATGTTGTGGTCCGGATCGAAATATGTGCCGACAGCCGCACTGAGATTACCGGCGTGGGCCCACCGTGGTACTTGAAGTCTCGCGAATTCGGTGGAGTTGGCCCGGAGTACTACTTTAGCCACCTCCGCGTTTTGCGGCCATTGGAGGGGGGCTGCCAGGAGGGTAAGCGCACCTTCCGTTGCGAGATCCTTGAAGTCCAGCATGGCCGCGCGGTCCCCAGGCTCATAAAATGCTGGCGCGGAGACAAGTTCAGCAGCCCCTTGCGGGCACCGAACCATGATCTGATCGGAGCCGTGGGCGTAGCAGGCGTCGAACGGAATCGGAGCCAGCACCTGGAACTGCAAAGCGTCGAAGGTTGTAGGCTGAACGTTGACGCCGGGCATGCAGCGCCTTAGCCAACCGGACAAACCGTCGGTGGGCCGATGCACCTTATCAACTGGATTTGCGAGGGCGTAGTCGAGAGCCCGATTCCTGCTCTCGTCCACCCAAGGGTAGACTTGTGGCCCGCTTGCCCACAGGAAGAATGTGGTCCTCTGCGGGTGGCCCGGCAGGAAGGCTCCGGCAATCGTTGCGGGGGTGCTCCACCCCAGGGGCGATGGCGCGGGGCGGCCCGGTTGGGAGCTGGGAAGGTGGATTTGGAGCGAGGGTCCGTCTGGGCTCCGAATGCTGAACCGCGAGGTCAGCGCAGCACGGCAGATCAAGCGGAGCGTCTCGTTAAGAGGGTAGGCCCAATGAACCAATAGGAATTCGCTGTCGCAGGGCAACTGCCACGCTCTAATGCTGGAATCGGGCTCGCCTTCCCGTAGGACGATTTGGAGGGCGAGGCACTCGAATGCGGAGTCCCCACGGACCGCTACGCAGGAAACGGTCCCGTGGCTCCAACAGTTAAGGAACGGCGCTATCCGCCCCGTGAATGTGCGCCATGGCGAGGGCATAGTGGTTACCCAACGGAGTTTCCGTTAGCGGGATTGTACTAGATTGGTTTAGCCACCCTTCGCGGTGGCGCGGGTTGCGTGCCTATGCCGTTTATGAGTGACCCTGAAGTGAGGATGGGCGAATGTCCAACGATGGTCGCAGGCAGTTGAAGGAGGCCGCCGCCGAGATTGCGGGAGAGTTGGCGCGGGCAAGGAAGTTTGTCGTTCCCGAGGGCACGCCCTTCCCGCTGTTGAGCCTGGGCGACGTCCTGGTACTCGGCGCGATGACGGCGCAGACCGCTTCCCTGGCGGGTCCGGCGACCGCACCGGGCGCGGCGACCAAACGAATTAAAGGCTGGTCCGAGGAATTGAGCGCAGTCATGCGCAGTGGCAAGCGCATGGATGTGCAGTGGTGGGCCAATTTCCTTGCGCGGGAAATGGAAAAGGGCCAGGTAGATGCGCATGACATGCGCACGGCAATATATCCGGCGCTAGACATTCTCGAAAAGCCGCACCGGGCACGGCAGGCCATGATGCGGCTCATCAAGGAAAAAATGCCCGGTGCACCGCAGGGCAGGCAGCGTCTCATTGGGCCCGAGCATTTCCCCGAGCTATTGCGCCGCTGTGGGGAATGGCTGCCCGTCGCCCAGGCGATTGCGGGCCTGACCATGGGACTGACCGGCGGCGGCAGGCCGTCGCTGCGCCAACTGCTCGACACGCTGAAGCGCCGATTCCCGAAGGAATGCGCTCGCCTGCGGGAATCGCCTGCGGCTGTGGAGCGCATCTTGGCGCACCCGGCGGTAGCAAGCGCAAAAACCTTGGACGCCAAAGCCCGGCGATTGGCGGATGCGCTGGCGGGTGCGACGTTCGGGATGAGCCCCGCCTATTCCGTGAAGCGAGCGCAGGCCGCCCGCGCTCGTTTGAAAACTCAGCGAGCCAAGGCCTAGAGCCCAGCGACACGACGATGTTTTTGTCGCTCCAGCGGGAGACACCCGCTTAGTTTTGTCGCTACTCCAGAGGAGGAAACCTTGCGCTTCTCCCCCGCCCGAATGTCCCTCCAATCTGGAATTGCATTCAGCAGTTCCCGCGTTTTTGGAGGTGACACATATGGAGCAACTCAACAATCCTGCGCATGACAGCGCATCCGCAATGGCGAACGCCCGCTGGCAAAGCGGTGGCTCGCCGGATGCGCCCACCCGAGCGCAGATCAGCTCCCACGCTCGCAACCTGGCCCAGCTACGCTGGGGCACGGCGGGCGGGGGTGTAGCGCATGACGCGCAGCCGCATGCGCATCAACCCTCCGCCGCTGTCCCCGGAACTGGCGGCGGTGTGCTTCCCTGGCTAGCGCTCGGCGGGAGCGGCCTGGCGTTCGTCCTGGCCGAGAGGGAGCGGAAGCAGTCGGAGGGCGGCGAGGTTTCCGGCACGGCGGTTTTCCTTTATATCGTCGCCGCCGTCCTCTTCGGCCTCGCAATCTATTTGTTCCTGCGCAGGTAGGCCATGCCTGAAGTTCTCCGTTCCATCGCTAATGGTTCCGGCGCTAGCGGTCCCGGCGCTAGCGGTCCCGGCGAGTATCGTGGGAACCCTGCATGCGGAAAGCTGCTCACGGCGGCGGAGGTCGCGGCGCGGCTGCGCGTTCCTGTCTCATGGGTGCGTAAACATGGGGGAAGCCTGCCGGGAATCGTGCGCCTGGGGAAATACGTCCGCTGGAATGAAGAGCGCTTGGCCGACTTCATCGCCGCTGGGGGCGCAGTTGATTTTTCCTAGGCCACAATCCGACAATGGCGGCGAGCACCCACCGCATGACGGCGCACCGGCCCAACCGGAGAAAGGAACAATGCGCCGTCAAAAGTGGCAACAAGGTTATTTGGAAAAGCGCGGTAAGCGCAAGCCGGTTTGGTTTGCACGCTACCGCATCAACGTAATGAACCCCGAGGGAACCATTACCCGGCGTCAGGTGGCCAGGATCATCGGAACGGTGGCCGAGCTGCCTACGAAAAAAATAGCGCGGGATCGCTTGCTCCAACTCGTCAATGAGGCGGAGGGAGCCGCGCCACGGGTGACGGCGACGTTCGGGGAATTCGCGGACAGGTGGGAACGGACCATCCTGCCGCTACTCAAACCCTCCACCCGGCGAGGCTACCTGTCCATGCTTCGGCTGTATTTGCGACCGAGGTTTGGCAAGTCGCCGCTGGGAGAAGTTTCAGCGTTTGAAATCCAAGCGCTGATTTCGGAACTCAGCAAGACGCGCGCCCCGGAAACCTGCAAGCGGGTCCGGGATTTGCTGTCGAGCATGTTCCGCTCGGCGATGGAATGGCGCTGGCTGCCGGACAACCCTTGCCGGGGTGTCAGGCTGCCGCGCCGGTTCCGCAAGCCGCAACGGGCGGTGGATTGCCAGATCATCGCCCGGCTTGTCGCCGAGATGGAGGAACCCTACGCAACGCTTCTGATTTTTATCGCCGCGACTGGATTCCGGCGGTCGGAGGTGTTTGCCTTGCGCTGGCGGTCCATCGAGTGGGACCTGGGACTTGTTTGCGCCAGCGAGAACGTGGTGAACGGAGAATGGGGAACGCCCAAGGGCCAGCATGAGCCCCGGCTGCTTCCCTTGCCTCAGTGGGTGCTGAATCGCCTGCTGAGCCTCCGCCAGTGGTACGGCGACCCGGACCCGGAGCAGGTGATCTTTGCCTCCCGCATCGGGACCCCATTGAGCCCGCCCAACGTGCTGAACCGCCAAATCTATCCCGCCTGCGACCGGCTGGGCATTCCCCGCTTCGGCTTTCATGCCGTGCGCCGGGGGCTGACCACCGAGCAGGTTGCCGAAGGGACGGACGTGGTGACGTTGCAGCGCTGGCTAGGGCACAAGGACCCGGCCACCACCACCCGGCATTACATCATGCCGGACGCACTGCGGATGAAAACTGCGGTTAATGCGAGGGGCGAGAAATTGTTCACAACTGTTCACCAAAACGCCCCAAACCTGGACCCCGCCAAATCGCAAGTGGTTGGAAACGCAAGATGATTTGGTGCGCCTGGAGGGAATCGAACCCCCGACACGCGGTTTAGGAAACCGCTGCTCTATCCTTCTGAGCTACAGGCGCACGGCGCGCTCATCCTCATTCTACGAGCCCAGCCGCGGCGGCGGCGCGGCTACTCGAGCGGGTCGGCGGCTGGACGCAGGAACTTGCTGCGCCGGACCGAGTGCGAATGCGCGGGGCGGCGGCGCGGCAGCGGCGGCTGGCTGGCGATTCGGCTGGCTACGCTGGGGCCAGCCGATTGCCGCATTGCGAGCAAAAGGCCGCGCGGCCGGATTCCTGGCTGCCGCAGTTGGAGCAAGCGGTGTACACGGAGGCGGACGACTGCAAACTCGCCGTCCCCAGGGCATCCTGCATGGAGATGTTGCGTTTGGGCTCGACCAGGCCGAAACGCTCCTCGGTTTTCACCTCCGCCACCTTGCGAATGACCGCCTCGTTGTAGGTCGCCTGATTGGCCCCCACTTCCTGGAACGCGGCGACCTTCTCCTCGATCAAGCGCCGGACGTTGAGCGGGTCCTTGATGCCATACCAGAGGATCTTGTCGCGATTGGTGTCGAAGATGATGTTGCCGAAGTTGAAGATTCTGCCCACGAATCCCTGGTAAAAGGTGACGCCGGTGATGCGGTAGGTGCTGACGTCCAGCATGCCGCCGATGCGGGCGAGCTGCCGCGCCTTCAGGGAGCGGCTGATGAATCCATGCCCGTGCAGGATGCGCTGATCGGTCAGGGAATAGTACTCATGGCTCCAGGCCACGATGCGCGCGACCAGCGGCAGAAGCATGATGAAAAACCAGGAGAGCCCGGCCCACCAAGCGGTCGCTCCCTTATCCACCGCCTCGGCGATCCCGGCGAACACCATGGGGACGAGCGCGCTGCCGACCACGAACCAGACGAGGTCGCGCAGGCGGACGATGGCGATGAAATGGGGCCGCGTGTCGAACAGGACGATCTCTTTCGAGTTCAGCTGCTGCCGGGGGGTAAACATGGCGATCGTCTGCGCTGAACTGCTCATCACTGCCTCCTGTTTGGGTTGGACGGGGATCTCTACGGGCTAATTCGTGAGGGAGTATACCATTCTGATTCGCCCCGAACGAGAAATCCATGGACACGGCGCTCAACAGTGTGTGGTAGCGTAACTGCCGAGGCTGACGTTCATGCCTGGGATTACCGCATTTGGGGCCGCGGGTGATATGGCAGAGCCCGCTCGCGGCGGGGACGCTAAGCGCCCATGGCGTGCTGGGGTCCGGCGCAGGCAGGGGGCTGCCGTGAGGGTCATCGCGGCGCGGAGCCCGGCGGCGGGGGTTTGCGCGCTGGCGTTGTGCGGCTACTGCGCGGCGCAGTCGGCAACGGGACAGATGATTAACGCGGGCCCCAGCCCCGCCGTGGGCGGGGCGTCCCGCTTGGTGCTTGGCGCGTCGCCGGGCACGGATTCGCAAGCTATCGCTGACCGGCCGTCGCCATGTGGTTCGCGATGCCGCAATCGGCTTCGGCATTGGGGCGGTTGCCGGGGCCGCGAAGGCCGCGACCAGTGTCCAGTGCTACTCGTATAACGGCCCTAACTGTTCCAAAGTTCGCGCGGAGGTCATTTGGGGCGCGATCGCGGGGGCCGCTGCCGCCGTTGCCGGCGCATTGCTCGGCCTGGTGGGATCGCCTGGGAAGCTGGTCTACCAGAGCGACGCCGGCAGGGACGGCCACGCCGCAAAGACGGCGAAACAGCGAACGCCCGCTCCCGCCGCCGCGCCGGCCGCGGCATCCGGATCAGGCCGTCACTGAGCCCGGGAAGGCGGTGTCGGCGTTACCGGGAAAAGAGACGCCGGCTGGCCCCGCTGCGGGCGTGGCATCCCGCGCGAGTCGTGGGAGCACCCGCGGGGAACCCGCGGCGGCTTCCTTTTACCCAGTGATTGGGCGGGCCCCAGTGCGGCGTCGGCAGCCACCGCGATCCTGGCCGCTGACACCCAGGGATGGGGCGCAGGCCCCAGCGATTTTCTCCGAAGCAGGGCGCGGTTCCAAGTTTCCTGCGCAAACGCCGCGGCCCTCGGCGTGCATCCTTAGAGAACGGAGGTTCCCTATGAACCGGCTGAAAGGCAAAGTTGCCATCGTGACCGGCGCGGCCATGGGCATTGGCCGGGCCTGCGCGGTGCGCATGGCGGAGGAAGGGGCGGCGGTGGCCCTGTTCGACGTGATGGACCAACCCGGCCAAGAGCTGGCCGAGGCGCTCAGCAAGCGCGGATTCCGCGCCCGCTATTGGCGCGTGGACGTCAGCCGCGAAGGCGAGGTGCGCGACGCCATCGCGGCGGCGGAGGTGCAGTTCGGCCGCCTGGACGTGCTGGTCAACAACGCCGGCATCGCCGGCAGCAGCAAGCCCACCGACCAGCTCAGCGAGGAGGAATGGGACCGCGTGCAGGCGGTGAACGTCAAGGGCGTCTTTTTCTGCACCAAGCACGCCGTGCCGGCGCTGCGCCGCTCCGGGGGCGGCAGCGTGATCAATCTTTCCTCCATCTACGGCATCATCGGCGCGGGGGATGCGCCGCCGTATCACGCCTCCAAGGGCGCGGTGCGGGAGATGAGCAAGAATGACGCCGTGTTGTACGCGCCCGATAACATCCGCGTCAATTCCGTCCATCCCGGCTTCATCTGGACACCGATGGTGGAAGGTTTTTTGGGCGGCCAGCCGGATCCGGCGGCGGCGAAGAAGGCGGTAGAAGCCCTGCATCCCCTCGGCCACCTGGGCGAGCCGGATGAGATCGCATTCGGCATCGTCTATTTGGCCTCGAATGAGTCCAAGTTTGTCACCGGCGCCGAACTGGTGATTGACGGCGGTTACACGGCGCGTTAGCCGCGGCGGGCGCGAGTCACCACTTCCGCGGCGGCCGGGCGCCGAGCCGCGGAGCCCGCTGCCGCGGCGGCCGGGCGCCGAGCCGCGGAGCCCGCTGCCGCGGCGGCCGGGCGAATGTTTGGCGCGGGCCCCCTGTCCCGCCAAAGGCGGGGCGTCCCGCTTCGTATCGTCCGGCAGTTTTCTTCAGCAGCCCCGCGGCGGACAGGCGGCGCAGCGCCAGCCCTGCCGCCCAGGGCCAAAGGACGACGGCGGTCGAAAAACGCCGCCGGGCTAACCCGTTATATCCAAAAGAGAAACCCGATCACGTCCGGTTCGGCAAAAGCGTAATGACTTGCACATAAGACCGCGGGCGGCTATAGTGCAGGACGCGATGACTCCGGGAGCGGCATACCGGCGGTGGTTGTGGCTTGCGCCCTTGGGAGTCGCGCTGTCGCTGGCAGGGCCGCTGCGTGGGCAGCAGCATGCCGCCGCGGCGCGGCGGCATTTCCGCGACAATCCCCGCGCCCGGGAAGCGTGGTTTGCGCGCGGGCGGCAAGCGCCGGCGGGAGAATCGCCGGCGCGATTGTTTCTGCGGGCGCGGCGGCAGTTGCGCCGCATGCCGGTCATTCGCCCCCGCGTGGTGATGCGCCCAGCGGCCAGCGCCGCCAACCACGGCCCGGCCGTCGCCGGCTCATCCGGCGCATCCTCCGCCAACACCTCCGCCGGCGCCCTCGCCGGAACTGGCGCCACGGTCAGCGGCGCTCCTTACGCCGCGGCGACGGCGCTGGCGGCGCCGGCGTCCTTCGGCGGCGCATGGACCTCCCTTGGCCCGCAGCCGGAGACGGTCACCGGCTGGGGCGACGTGGCCGGGCGCGTGACCGCACTGGCGCTGGACCCGGCGGACACGACCGGCAACACGCTATATGTCGGCGCGGCCTACGGCGGCCTGTGGAAGAGCACCAACGCCATGAGCGCCCAGCCGACCTTCACCCCCATCGGCGACACCATGCCGACGCTGGCGGTGGGCAGCATCGCCATTGACGATTCCACCTCGCCGCCGACCATCTACGTCGGCACCGGCGAGCCCAACAATTCGCTGGACAGCTATTACGGCGTCGGCATTTTGAAGTCCGCCGACGGCGGCCAAACCTGGACCGAAGCCACGGAGGCCGACAGCGGCGCGGAAACGTTTCTCGGGCTGGCCTTCGGCGCCATCGTCATCGCCCCCTCCCAGCCGCAGACGCTGCTGGCCTGCGCCAGCAACGCCAATGACAGCAGCGACGGCGGCACGGAGGTGCCCGGCGTCTACCAATCAACGGACGGCGGGCAAACCTGGTCCCTGGTGCTCTCCCAGCCGGACAATGTGCCCGGGTACGCCACCGCCGACTCGGCATGCACCAGCCTGGTCTACGACGCCACCCGCGGCGAATATATCGCCGCCCTGCGCGGGCGCGGCTACTACGCTTCCAGCACCGGCGCGGCCAGCAGTTGGACCGCGCTGGCGTCGCCGTTTCCCAGCGGAACCGCCGCAACGGTGGAAAACTTCTACCGCGCCTCGCTCGCCGTGCGCGGCGCCGACTGGTTCGCCATCATCGCCGACTACAAGGATGATCCGTCCGCTCCCGGCAGCACCGACACGGGGCTGGCGGTGTCGGTCAACGGCGGGCAGAGCTGGCAACCCATCGCCGTGCCCCCCAGCGTCTTCTGCGCCGCCCAGGGCTCGGTTCCCTGCCAAGGCACCTACGACCAATATGTCGCCGCCCCGCCGGGCGGAACGTCGCTGGTCGTCGGCGGCATTGATGTATGGTCGGCTCCGGCCGCCAACGGCACGTCCACCACCTGGACCAACCTGACCAACTCCTACACGACCGGCTCGGTCCATCCCGACCAGCACGCCATCGCCTTCGTGGACGGCACGCACTGGTTCATCGGCAGTGACGGCGGCGTCTGGAGCACCGCCAACGCCGGCGCCGCCTGGACCGACATGAACGCCACGCTGAACACGATCCAGTTCATGAGCGTCAGCGCGATCGGCGGCGGCGTCTATTTTGGCGGCTCGCAGGACAACGGCACCGCGCTCAGCGCCGCTAGCGGCACGGCATGGAAGCTGATTTGGGGCGGCGACGGCGGCGACACGGCGGTCTCGCCGGCCAACCCGCAGGAGTTGCTGACGGAAAATTCCGACGTCAGCCTTGAGTACTCCCCGGACGGCGGCGGCACGTTCAATCCCGTGGTGACCAGCGGCACGATCAGCGACGCCTCCAGCTTCTACGTTCCGTTCGAACTGGACCCCAGCGATCCCACGCAGGTTCTGCTGGGCACCGACCGCGTTTGGGAAGGCCCGGCGGATCCCACCGCGCCCGGCACGGGCTGGGCGCCGCTGGGAACGCAGTCCGTGAATACCTCCCTATGCACCCAAACCACGGACACGGTGACCGCCATCGCCGGCGCGCCGTCGTCGGCGGATGTCATATATGAGGGCTTCGCCGATGGCACGCTCATGATGACAGCCAACGCCACTGCCGCACAGCCCGGGTGGGCGCCGATCAACGTGCCGGTGGCGCACGGCTGCAATCCGCCGACCCCGGTCGGCGCCCTGGCTGTCAGCCCCGCCGATCCGAATACCGTTTATGTCGGCTTGCAAGGCCTGGGCACCGGCGCGCACATCTACAAGAGCACCGACGGCGGGTCCACCTTCACCGACATCACCGGCAATCTGCCCGACGTCCCCATCAACTCCATCGTCATTGATCCCAACACGCCCACGAACGTATATGTCGCCGACGATGTCGGCGTCTTCGCCAGCAGCGACGGCGGCCAGGCGAATGAGATTTGGTCCCGGCTGGGCACGGGGCTGCCGGCGGCAACGGTGCTGCAAATTGCCCTCACCGGCGGTTCGACCCCGAGCATTGTCGCCGCCACGCATGGCCGCGGCGCCTGGGTCATCCCGGCGCAAGCCCCACCGAATTTCACCGTCTCGCTGAGCCCGGCCTCGCAGACCGTGAACGGCGGCGCAGCCGGCGGCACCGCGACCTTGCAACTGACGACCACAGCCGTCAATGGCTATCCAACCGGCGGCACGCTGACCCTGACCTGCACCGTCAGCTACGGCTCCTGCGGCGTGACTCCCGCTAGCGTCGCCGTTGGCGCCGCCACCACCCTGACCTTGGACACCAGCCAAATGCAGGCAGGCACCACGGAAACCGTGACCGTCCAAGCGACCGACGGCGTGCTAACCCACAGCGCAACGGCGCAATTCACGGTGCAGGGCTTCAGCCTGCTGGTCACCGACCCACAGGGCACGACCCTTCGCTACCTTGAAGCCGCTGGTCCCGCGGCCACGAAAGACGTCGGCCTGGATTCGCTTGGGGGTATCGATTTCAGCGACCCCATCACGGTCAGCTGCCCCAACGCCCCCGCTGGCATCACCTGCACGCCAAACGCCGCCTCCTATGACCTCAGCCAGTCCGGCTATGTCAATGGCACGCTGAGCGTCTCCGCCAGCGCCAGCGCCGTGCCGGGCAACTACACGATCACGGTTGCCGCGGCCGGCGGAGGGCTGACGCAGTCCACCACCGTCACAGTGACCGTCGTGGATTTCACGCTGGCCTTGAACCCTACGCTGGCCCACGCCCTCCGCGGCGTCAACTCCGTCACCACCACGGCCACGGTCTCGACCGCATCGGGCTTCACCGGCGCGGTGACCCTAAGCTGTTCGAGCACCAGCAGCCTCACCTGCGCTGCCTCCCCCGCCTCGATCAGCCCCGGTCAATCCGCCACCATCATCGTGTCCGGGCTCAACGCGCTCAGCTCCGCGATGCAATCCTTGGTCACGGTCACCGCAACCAGCGGCGCACAGCAGGTCACACAGCCCCTGACGGTTGAGGTGGACGACTTTGCTATCAGCTACCCGCCCAACAACGGTGCGTCCGTGGCGGTGCTGCCCGGGGTCCAGACAGTTGCCTTCCCAGGAACAACGATCTACAACGAGGGGCAGTTCAGCGGGCCCGTAGCCTTGAGCTGCGCCGCCGCCCCCGCTCCGGTGACCTGCTCGGTATCTCCCAGCTCCGTCTCCAATGGGCAGCCCGCCACGACCACCTTCACGGGCCTGTCCGGTCTGGCCTCCGGCGTCAGCGTGTCGTCCACCATCACCGGCTCCGCCCAGGGCATCACGCACCAGTCCCCAGGGGCGTCGCTGGTCATCAGCCCCGTTGGCTTGGGCACGGCAAAGCCGCAGGAAAACTTCGCCCCTGCCGCTGGCGACAGTAATTACACGTTGTCCGCCCCGATCACGCTGGCAAACAGCCTCGATCCCCAGATCAGCCTCTACGAAACCACGCTGCAAGCGACGTGTAGCGTGCCGAGCCCGGCGCAGTGCAAAGCCGCCGCGTACTCAAGCGGTGGGGTGAACGCGACCCTGGACCTAACGAACTACTCCGGGCCCGATCAGATCACGCTGCAATTGAACCTCAACGCAACGCAGGGCGGCGTGACCGTTGCGGACAAAGAGAGCGTGCCGCTGGCGCTGGCGGATTTCTCGCTGGCCGCTTCCACGAGCACGGCAACGGTCCAGCCGGGCCAAAACGCCGCGTATAGTCTGGTCGCCAAGGCGGTCAACGGCTGGAACGGCTATACCACCTTCAGTTGCTCCGGGCTGCCCACTGGCGCCAGTTGCCAGTTCAGCTCTCCCGGCGGCTCGCCCCAGGGCGGCTTCCAGATCCAGGGCGCCAGCGTCCCGATTGCGTTGACCATTCAGACCAGCTCGACTTCCAGCGCTCCGCCGCCGCCGTCCGGGCCCGGGCACTGGCTGTGGCTGTGGGCATTGGCGCTGCTGGCGGCTTTGGCCGCGCTGGCCGGGGTGCAACGCCGCCGCCGACCCGCCTGGCGCTGGGCGGGCGCCGCGACCGCGGCGGTGTTCCTGCTGGCGCTGGCGACGGCGGCGTGCGGCGGCGGAGGGTCCGTGCAAACCGGCAACAACAAATCGGCGCTACCGCCGGCGACGACCTACACGGTCACCGTCACCGCCAATAGCAACTTCGCGGCGGCCAACGCGTCGCTCACCCGCACGGTGCAGGTCAGCCTAACCGTGCAGTAGGCGCCGGTGCGGACGCGCGCCCCGCGGCAGGGCCGACGGTGGCAACGCAACGATCGCGCGCGCAAGCCGCAGCGGCGCTGGCTGGGCGGAAACGCGCCGGGCCGCCTGAGCCTCCGCCGAGATTCGTCCCCGCGTGCTGTCCCCGCGTGCCGGCTACGCCTTGGGCCGGAACAGCCGCCCGGGATTGTGCTCCACGATCACGCCTGCGCCCGCGCCGCCGCGGGCCACCAGCAGCTCCCGCAGCGCGCCATCGTGCAGCACGTTATTGGCGATGACGCAGTCCCGCAGCCCGCCGTGGACGATGCCGAAGCTCGGGCTCCAAACGCCTTTGCCGCCGTCGTCGCGCCCCGACTCCAGGCAGTTGCCGGCGCAGGAGACGCCCTCCGCGCCGTCCAGCACGATCTGCGCCGACGCCTCGCTGCCCGCCGCCGCCCACTTGCCGCTGCGCTTGACGAAGTTGCCGGTGATGGTGAACTGCGAGCAGGGTTCCGGGCCCCGCCGCAGGGCGATGCCCACCGTGCCGGCGCGGTCGAAAAAGTTGCCGGTCAGTTGGTAGCCGTTGCCGCCGACCACCAAGAAGTTTTCCTCCCGGTTCCATTCCACCCGGTTCGCGGTGAAGGTCACCGAGGCGTTCTCCTTGCGCGCCGCGAAGCCGGCCCGCCCGTTGCCCGACAGCCAGTTGTCGAGGATGAAGCCGTCCCAGCCGCGCAGGCTGAGGCCGTCGCCGCGGTTGGCCATCGCTTCGCAGTGCCGCACGCTGAAGCACCAGGCGCGCGAGAGATGAATGCCATCGCCGGTGAAGTGGGCCATCTGGCAGCGCTCGATGCGGAAGCTGTCTTCGTAGGGCCCGTATTTCGCCCGCCGCGTGAAGATGCCATGCACCCCCCGCCCCAGATGGCCGCCATCCAGCGCCAGCCCGTCAATGGTCGCGCCGCGCGCCGCCGTCAGGTTCAGCAAGCCCGGGGCGTGGGCGTCGTTCAGCCGCAGCACGCTGCCCGCCGGGCCTTCGTAATTCCAGGCCGGAATGCCCACCAGCGCCGTGCCCGCCGGCACGCGCAGCTCGCCGGTCAAATAAACGCCCGGCGGCAAAAACACCGCGCCGCCGCGCTCACCCGCCGCCCGCAGCGCGCGGCGCAGCGCCGCCGTGTCGTCGCTCTGCCCGTCGCCCTTGGCGCCGAACTCCTGCGCCGTCAGCAAGCCCGCTCCCGCCCGCGGCGGCGGGGCAGCGAAGGCGCGGGCGCCGAGCAGCGCGGAGGCGCCGCCGGCCAGCGCCGTGCGGGCCAGTTGGCGGCGGTTCAGGAAAGCGGCGGGGCGGAAGGCGGAGTCATCGGCAGACACGGCCCCGATTCTAAGCCAGTTACCTGTGACCGGCAATGAGTCGCTAGCCGTTCGGGCTCCCGCGTACGCCCGCCGTCCGCGGCGGGCGGCCGGTCACCACCGCCGCGCGAAGAACGTGGGATGGGCGTCCTCGCCTGTCCGCCCCGTCCGCTTGGGGCGCCGCAGACTCGGCCCGGCCGCGCCAAGCGCGACCGCACGCAAGCCGGAGGCATACCCCACCTGGCTGGCGCGGCGGGGCGCCTCCGGCAGCGCCGACGCCGTTCGCAACGCCCCGCGAAGATCGTGGGATGGGCGTCCTCGCCTGTCCGCCCCCTCCGCTTGGGGCGCCGCAGACCCGGCCCGGCCGCGCCAAGCGCGACCGCACGCAAGCCGGAGGCATACCCCACCTGGCTGGCGCGGCGGGGCGCCTCGGGCAACGCTTACGCCGTGCGCTGCGCCCGCGCTACAATCCATCTCGCGCCGTCCTAGACCGACCCAACACCGCACCGGCCCGCCATGCCCGACCCCACCGTCACCGAGCATCTCGCCAACGAACGTACCTTCCTGGCCTGGATCCGCACCAGCATCAGCGTCATCGTCTTCGGCTTCGTCGTCGCCAAGTTCGGCATTACGCTGCGCGAACTGCTCCGCCTGCACGCCGCCGCCGGCGCCGCCGGCGAAGCCGCCCAGAGCGGCTGGTCGCTGGCCATCGGCATCGGCTTCATGCTGCTCGGCGTCCTGATGTCGGTGGTCGCCGTCACCCGCTATCACCACACCCGCCGGCGCCTGCTCACGGGCCAGTTCCAGCCCGCCGGCCCCATCGTCACCTTCCTCGCTGCCATCACCATCGCCTTCGGCCTGGTCCTCTCCGTCTATCTCCTCCTCACCGGCCTCGGGCATTGACGGGCGCGGCGCCCACCGCGACGTCTTGGCTGATGCTGGCGCCTCGGCTTCTGCTAGCGTGTACGCATGCTCGTCTCCCGCCGCTCGCCCCTGCCGGCACTCGCCGCCTCCGCCGCAATTCTTTTCGCCGCCAGTTTTGCCGCCAGCCCGGCCTTCGCCGCGCGCCCAACTTCGCCGCGCGCAGCAAGGCGCGATTCCGCCGCCGGCAGGATGCCGGCGCTCCCGGCGCGGGCGGCGGCGCCGGCCAACGTCTTGGCGGCGACGCCGCCGATGGGCTGGAACAGTTGGGACTCCTTCGCCATGACCATCACCGGCCGCCAGGCGCGAGCGCAGGCGCGCTGGATGGCGGCGCATCTGCGCCGCTACGGCTGGCGCTACTTCGTCATTGATGAAGGCTGGTTTCTGCGCAATCCCCTCGCCCCCGGCCGCGAAGCGAAATACGCCATCAACGGCCACGGCCTGTACATCCCCGCCCCGGACCGCTTCCCCGGCGGCTTCCGGGCCCTGGCGCATTACCTGCACGGCCTGGGACTGAAATTCGGCGTGCATCTATTGCGCGGCATCCCGCGCATCGCGGTGCGCCGCGACCTGCCCATCGCCGGCTCGCATTTCCGCGCCGCGCAGGCGGCCAACCCGGCCGACACCTGCTCCTGGAACAGCGACAACTACGGCGTCCGCGACAACGCCGCCGGGCAAGCCTATTACGACAGCCTGATGCGCCAGCTCGCCGGCTGGGGCGTAGACTTCGTCAAGGTGGATTGCATCGCCGCGCCCTACGACGCGCCCGCCATCCATATGATCCATCGCGCCATCCTGCGCTCCGGCCGCCCGATCGTGCTCAGCCTCTCCCCCGGCCCAGCGCCGCTGGCGCGCGCCGCCGACCTGCGCCGCAACGCCCAGATGTGGCGCATCTCCGACGACGTTTGGGACCACTGGGGCGTGGATCCGCATGCGGCCTGGTCGCAGAGCCTGAAGGGCCAGTTCGCCCGCCTCGCCGCCTGGGCGCCGCTGGCGGTTCCGGGCCATTGGCCCGACGCCGACATGCTGCCGCTCGGTTATCTCGGCCCGCATCCCGGCCTGGGCCGCCCGCGCTGGAGCCGCTTCACCCCCGCCGAATCCCAGACCATGATCACGCTGTGGTCCATCGCCCGCTCGCCGCTGATCTTCGGCGGCAACATGCTGCGCATGAACCTCGCGACGCTGCGCCTGCTGACCAACCCCGAGGTCATCGCCGTGGATCAAGCCTCCCGCGGCAACCGCGCCGTCCTGACCACCGCGACCACCGCCATCTGGCGCGCCGTGCCCGACCATGGTCCCGGCATCTACGCCGCCGTCTTCAATCTCGCTTCCCGTCCCCGCATCCTCACCGTCACCTGGCGCCAGCTCGGCTTGCCCCCGGGCCGCCGCCGGCTCCGCGACCTGTGGCGGCGCAAAAACCTTGGCGCGCACAAGCTGCTCCGCCTTCGCCTCGCCGCCCACGCCTCCGCGCTATTCCGCATCACGCCCTAGGCCATTCGGAAAACTAACCCATTCGTAGGCCCAATGCCGGCGCCAGCGGCGCGCCGACCCGAAGCCATAACGCAGAGCGACGGCAAAGGCAGCCGGGCAGAGCCGGCTAAAAACGATGAGCGGCGACAAGCACCAAGACGAAATCCTCGATCAATTCACCCGGCAGGCCACGCAGTTCGCGCAATCGCCAACGGCGCGAGACGAAGCATTGCTGCGAACCATCCTTCGTGTCGCCCAGCCGGCGAGGCCGGAGTCCATGCTCGACGTCGCTTGCGGCCCAGGAACGCTGGCCGCCGCCTTTGCTCCGCAGGTGCGCCACGCCACCGGCATTGACCTCACGCCCGCCATGCTCGATCAGGCGCGCTCAGCCCAACAGGTGCGGGGACTCAGCAACATCTCCTGGAGCCGCGGCGAGGTGACGGCGCTTCCCTATACTGACGCCGCCTTCGACATCGTCACCTGCCGCTACGCTTTCCACCACATGCCGCGGCCGCTGGCGGTGCTGCAGGAGATGCGCCGCGTCTGCGCGCCGGGAGGGCGGGTCGTAGTTGTGGACAGCTCGCCATCCCGCGGGAAGGCCGATGGCTTCAACGAAATGGAGACGCTACGTGATCCGTCGCATGCACGGGCCCTGCCTCCGGAGGAACTGATCGCGCTGTTCCGCGAGGCGGGTATGGCGAACCCGCACATCGAACATTTCCGCCTTGCCCTCGATCTCGATTCGTTCCTTGCCCGCTCCTATCCGCGGGCTGGAAATGAACCGCGTCTTAGGGCCTTGTTCGCGTCCGCACTGAAGGAAGACACTCTCGACCTACAGCCGCGCCGGATCGAAGGCAGAATCCTCTTTTCCGTCCCAACCGCCATCCTCGCTGCGCGGATTCCGCTTCCCGCCTGAACCGAGGCGCGCGACGTCGCTGGCCGCAGCCAGCAATCCCGCCGCCAGCAGCGCGACGACCAGGAAGTCCGCCCCCGCCACTTGCAGCCACCGCTGCGCCCAATGGCCGGGGATCAGCGGAATCACCGCCGCCCAAATCGCTGCCGCCCACAGCAGCGCCGCCGGCCGGCGCCGCCCGCCGCGCCGCGCCAAATAAATCCCTGCCACCATCGCCGGCCACAAAACGACCACCAGATCTTCAATGTGGGCGAAGGGCATCAGCAGCGCCAGCGCGCAGAACGCCACGCCGTCCATGGCCGCGGCGGCGAAGCGCCGGCCTGCCAGACCGCTCTCCGTTTCCGGCTCCAGCCTCTTCTCCGCACTCGACTCGGGGCTCGTCCCAGCGCTTTGCTCCGCAATCGCCGTTGCGCTCGTTTCCGCGCCGGGCGCGCCCTGCCGCCAAGCCCAGGCCAAAAAGCCGAGATAGCCCAGCGCCTCCAGCGCCAGCCACAGGCGGCTGACCGCCGCGTCGGTCCAATCGGCCACATTAATCTCCGGATACGCGCCGCCGGTCGCCGCCCGCGGCACGTGGCTGAGGTACCGCGTCAGCACGCCACGCAGCGATTGGCTGGGGTACCATACCGATCCCGCTTCGAGCGCCGTCGTCCGTTCCTGCGCCTGCCATTGCCGCAACAGCCGCCAGTTGCCGCGCCAGCCGAACGCCGCCGCCGGCGCCAGGGTCAGCGCCGCCAGAAACAGCGCCGCTAACCCCGCCGCGCGAAACCGCCGCCGCGCCAGCCAATAGGGCAGAAAAAACAGCGGCCAGACTTTGATCGCCGCCGCCAGCGCCAGCAGCGCCGCCGCGGCCACGGTGCGGCCGCCGCGCGCCGACGCGCCGGAAGGGACCGCCACCAGCAGAAATGCCGCCGCCACCAGCGCAAAAATGTAGAACTGCACGTTGCCGTAACGGAACTCGACCAGCAGGTACGTCGCCGCCAGCAGCACCGGAACCAGCGCCGCCATCCAGCGCCGGTAGGCTTCCCGCGGCCGCAGCCGCCGCGCCAACGCCCCGGCCAGCGCCGCCAGCGTGACCACCTTCCCCGCCGCCCACAGCCCCGCCGCCCAGGCCTGCGACAGCCAGGTCAGCGGTGCGAACAGCAGCACGAACAGCGGCGGATAGCGGTAATACATCGGCCAGCCCAGGCCGCTGTTAGGCCCATACAACTCCCCGCCGTGCCGCCGCCACGCCAGCGCCGTGGCGTAATAGACGGGAAAATCCACCCCCCGCCGCGCCACCCACCAGCCCAGCGCCGCCGCGGCCAGCGCCACCGCCGCCCACTCGATCCGCCGTGCGTTTCGCCTCAAGCGCTCAATCTACCACCGCATCGCGCGAAGGCGGCCGAGCCGCCGGTTATTGCCTGGCTCGGGAGTCCCGCTTTGCCTGGCGCCGGCGCGCCCGGCCCCAAGCACAAATTGCCACCGCGCCCCGCGATCGTCAACCTGGGACCGTCATCCTGGGAGCGTCATCCTGGGAGCATCGGCGTCCTCGCCGGTAGCGGTCCCCGACGCGGCCGGTGGGAGCGGAGAAAGTGGGATGGGCGTCCTCGCCTGTCCGCCCCGTCCGCTTGGGGCGCCGCAGACCCGGCCCGGCCGCGCCAAGCGCGACCGCACGCAAGCCGGAGGCATACCCCACCTGGCTGGCGCGGCGGGGCGCCTCGGGCAGCGCCCACGCCGTTCGCAACGCCCCGCGAAGATCGTGGGATGGGCGTCCTCGCCTGTCCGCCCCCTCCGCTTGGGGCGCCGCAGACCCGGCCCGGCCGCGCCAAGCGCGACCGCACGCAAGCCGGAGGCATAC
>OFHJ01000157.1_pt1 | contig 28522 bp, 23 predicted proteins | sample 1522001 | NCBI WGS metagenome assembly OFHJ01 (sample SAMEA2464838, study PRJEB22497) | soil metagenome | biome: Grassland; feature: Farmland; material: Clay | place: Australia | collected 2013-02-01 | depth 1.2 m | reverse complement strand
CCTCTGGCGCGACATCGCCAGCAGCCCGAAGCGTGAGAGCTTGCCGATCTGGATGCGCGCGCGATCCATTTTCATCGCATCTCGCAGCCGGTCCTCGACCTCGCGCTGATTCTTGCCGGACTCCATGTCGATGAAATCGATGACGATCAAACCACCGATGTCGCGGATGCGCAGCTGGCGGGCGATCTCCTCGGCGGCCTCTAGATTGGTGTTGAGCGCCGTGGTCTCGATGTCGCCGCCCTTGGTGGCGCGCGCCGAGTTGATGTCGATCGAGACCAGCGCCTCGGTGTAGTCGATGACGATGCTGCCGCCGGCGGGCAGCTGCACCTTGTGCGCGTAGGCCGACTCGATCTGGCTCTCGATCTGGAAGCGGGTGAACAGCGGGATGTCGTCGCTATAGCGCTTCAGGCGCCGCTGGGCATCGGTGGGCATGAACCGCTGCATGTATTCCTGGGCCTTCTGGAAGGCGCCGCTGTCATCGACCAGCACCTCGCCGATGTCATCGGAGAGGTAATCGCGCAGCGCGCGCGTCACCGCGTCGCTCTCGCGGTAGACCAGGAACGGGGCGGGGCGGCCCTCGGCGGCGGCGGCGATCTGCTGCCACTGCGCGGCGAGGTTATCGAGGTCCCATTGCAGCTCCTCGGCGCTGCGCCCGACCCCGGCGGTGCGCACGATCGCGCCCATGCCCTCGGGGATGCGCAGCTCGCTCATGACCTCGCGCATCTGGTCACGGTCCTCGCCCTCGATGCGCCGGGAGACGCCGCCGGCGCGGGGGTTGTTCGGCATCAGCACGAGGAAGCGCCCGGCGAGGCTGACGAAGGTGGTGAGCGCGGCGCCCTTGTTGCCGCGCTCCTCTTTCTCCACCTGAACGATGAGCTCCTGACCCTCGGAGAGCAGCTCGCGGATGTTGAGCCTGCCCTGGGGGGCTTGCCGGAAATATTCGCGCGAGACTTCTTTCAGCGGCAGAAAGCCGTGGCGCTGGGCGCCGTAATCGACGAAGCAGGCTTCTAGGGAAGGTTCGACGCGGGAGATGCGGCCTTTGTAGACGTTGGCTTTTTTCTGTTCTCGGGAGGGAATTTCGATACTGAGGTCAAAGAGCTTCTGTCCATCGACTAGCGCGACCCGAAGTTCCTCCTCCTGAGTCGCATTCACGAGCATTCTCTTCATGTGCCCCTACTGTACGGTGAGAGGCCGGCAAGCATACGGGAGGCCGCGGCGCGGGCGCGCTGCGGCGGCGAAGATTCTTCACACTCGGCGCAGGCGCACGAGTTTCCATGTTCACGATGCACGCCACTTCATGGGGCGGGTGCCGGAAAACCTTCGATGGTCTCAACCTAAGGCGCGGTCCGCGGAATCCGCAAAGCGGTTCGACGCGGGCTGCGCGATCTTGTCGGCCCGATACGATGGCCTCTGCTAGGGAGGTCCAACTAATACGCGGCGCAGTACGCCGCCAACCATTGGCGCGTCCGCAATCACGAACGGCCAAGAGAGTATACTGCAAGGATTACTGTAGAAACAGTGTCTTACGCGGAAAAGTGGAAATGAGTACAGCGGAGGGCGGCGAGGGCGAGGGCGAGGCCCGGGGGAGTCCTCTGAGACCCGCCTCTGAAACAAGTGACGGCCCCGGCACACGGCCGGGCAAAGTGCACTACCTGGACGTCGCGGACGAAGAGGCCGGCCAGCGCCTGGACAAGTACCTCGCCCGGCACCTCGCGGGTGTGCCGGTCAGCCGGATTTTCCGCATCATTCGCAAGGGGGAAGTGCGCATCAATGGCCGCCGCTCGGGGCCCGAGGCACGCCTCGCGGCACACGACCGGGTGAGGATTCCGCCCCTTCGGGCCCAGGCCGAGGAAGCCGCCCCTCCGGTGAGAGGCCCCTCCGCGAACCTGATCGAGACCGTACAGCGCTGCATCATCCACGAGGACGATCGGCTGCTGGTGCTCGACAAGCCGGCCGGGATCGCCGTGCACGGTGGCAGCGGCATCAGCTTTGGCGTCATCGAGGCTTTGCGCGCATCGCGGCCGGCCGAGTCCCTGGAGTTGGTGCACCGGCTGGATCGGGACACCAGCGGCTGTCTGCTGGTGGCGCGCACCCCGGCGGCGTTGCGCACCGTCCACGCGCTGCTGCGCGAAGGGCGATGCGAGAAGCGTTACCTCACGCTGCTCGCCGGCCGGTGGGACCTCGGGCGAAAGCGGATCGATGTCCCCCTGCGCACCGACACCCGGGTGGGGGGCGAGCGCACCGTGCGGGCCGATGCCTCGGGCAAGGCGTCGGTGAGTGATTTCCGGCCCGTGCAATTCTTCGGGAGCCGTGCCTCGGGGGTGCTGCCGGCGACTCTGATGGAGGTGGCGTTGCACACCGGACGTACGCACCAGATCCGTGTGCATGCCGCCTATGCCGGTCATCCGGTGGCCGGCGATCAGAAATATGGGGATGCCGGCTTCAATGCGCGGCTGCGCCAACTCGGGCTCGAGCGCATGTTCCTGCACGCGCACAGCATGAGCTTCGAGTGGCCCAATGGCATCCCGTTCAGTGCCAGCGCGCCGCTTCCCGCGGAGCTCGCGAGCCTTCTGGATCGCCTGGCCTCCGAGGGCAAGTCTGGTCGGCAGACGCGTCACACCCCGCCGGCGGCCCGAAAAGGCCGATCGGCTCGCTCGCCCGCGAGATCGCCGGGGGCGGCTTTGGACGGGCGACAGCCGCACCCGAAGGGGCGAGGCTCAGGATGAGCCGGGCCATGCGCCGCAGGGGAGCCTCGGCCCGTCCGTCAAGGCAGTGCGAAGTCCGCGCGCCGCAGCGCGCCGGCGAGCCAGATGAGCGGCAGGCCGATGAGCGCCGTCGGGTCGACGCTCTCGATGCTCTCGAACAGCGCGATGCCGAGGCCTTCGGCCCGAAAGCCTCCGGCGCAGTCAAAGGGCCGCTCGCGCTCGACGTAGCGCTCGATTTCCTGGCTGCCGAGCGAGCGGAAAAACACCGTTGTGGTATCCAGATGCACCAGCCTGACGGCCCCGCGGGCGCCGAGCAGCGCGCATCCGGTGTGGAAGCGCACGCTCGAGCCGCTGACACTGGCCAGCTGGGCGCGGCAGCGCGCCGCATCGCCGGGCTTGCCGAGCACGTTTTGGCCGTCGGAGGCGACCTGGTCGCTGCCGATGACCACGGCCTCGGGGTAGCGCGCCGCGACCGCCTGCGCCTTGGCGAGGGAAAGCCGCAGCGCCCGGTCCGGGGCCAGCTCCCCGGCGAGCTCTTTCTCCGGCACACCGGGCGCGACGGCCGTGAAGGGCAGTTCCAGCCGCTCGAGCAGGGCGCGGCGGTAGGGCGAGGTGGAGGCGAGGATCAGCTCAGGCATTTAAGCGAAACAAGGACTTGAAAACATCCGCCGACTTTGACTTGCCGGTACCCAATACCTATTATACGCGCCCCATGTCGCCGCCCGCGTCCAAGCCGCTCGATGTCGATCGGCTCTCCCGAGGTGGTGCCGAAGTCGATTTCGATATCCCGATCACGGCCTTGCCGCGACTCGCCTCGCGGGCCGGGATTGGCGGCAATGCACGGGGCACCGTGCGGTTCGGACGTCAATCCGGCGCCGCGGTGGCCGATCTGTCGCTCGGGGGGGCGGCGAGTCTGCAGTGTCAGCGCTGCATGCAGGCCATGGAGGTGCCGCTGCGCAGCACGGTTCGCGTGGCGCTGATCGCCTCGGCGGTCGAGGCCGACGCGCTGCCCGAGGAGATCGAGCCGATGCTGGTCCCGGACGGGCACGTCAGCGTCGCGGATCTGGTCGAGGAGGAACTGCTGCTGGCGCTGCCGATCGTGGCGCTGCACGAGGCCGGCGAATGTCCGGCGCGGGCGGCCGCCGATACGCGCGAGGCGCGCGATGAGCCGGCGTCACAGCGGCCCTTCGCGCGGCTGGATGAGTTGTTGAATCACAAGTAAGTCATCTCGAGGACATTGCGCGGTAAGCGCATTGCGAGGAAAAATCATGGCCGTTCAGAAAAGCCGCAAGACCCCGTCGAAGCGCGGCATGCACCGTTCCCACGACGGGCTCGCCGCTCCGGCGCTCTCGACAGACCCGCAGTCGGGCGAGACCCATCTGCGCCACTGCATCACGCCGGATGGCTTCTACCGCGGCCGCCGCGTGATCGAGAAGCCTGCCGAAGCCGAGCAGGAATAGCGCGCAAGCACGCCCGCCCGTGTTGCCGATCGCCATCGATGTGATGAGCGGCGATCGAGCGCCGCGCGAGTACATCGCCGGCGCGCTCGCGGCGCTCGCCGAGGACGGTGAGCTGCGGGCGCTGCTGGTCGGCGACAGCGGCCTCATCGGCTCACAGCTCACCGAGTGCCCGGCGCGGCTGCGCGAGCGCGTCACCGTGGTGCCCGCCGCCGAGGTGGTCGGCATGAGCGATCACCCGCGCGAGGCGGTGCGCCGCAAGAAGGACTCTTCCATGCGCGTGGCGGTCGAGCTCGTCAAGAGCGGCCGCGCCGAGGGTTGCGTGAGCGCCGGCAACACCGGGGCGCTGACCGCCATTGCCCACTTCGTGCTGAAGATGCTGCCGGGGGTGGAGCGGGCCGCCATCATCTCGGCCATTCCGGCCGCGCACGGCCATACCCACATGCTCGATCTCGGCGCCAACACCAAGGCGAGCCCCGAGCAGTTGCGCCAGTTCGCCACCATGGGCGCGATCATCTCCCGCGACGTATACGGGCTGTCGAGCCCGCGCATCGGCCTGCTCAACATCGGCGAGGAGGACATCAAAGGGCACGAGGTGGTGCAGGCCGCGCACGCGTTGCTTCTGGCGAGCGGCTTGAACTACGTCGGCTTCGTCGAGGGAGACGACATCTTCTCCGGTGATGTCGACGTGGTGGTGACCGACGGGTTCACCGGCAACGTCGCGCTGAAGACCATGGAAGGCCTGGCCCGCCTGATCGCCGATCGCATGCGCCGCGAGTTTCGCGCCTCCTGGCTCGATCGCCTGGCGGGGCTTGCCGCCCGCCGGGTGCTGCGCAGGGTCGGGGCGAGCCTGGATCCGCGCCGCTACAACGGCGCGTGCATGGTCGGCCTGGCCGGCATCGTGGTCAAAAGTCACGGCAGCGCCGACGGAGTCGCTTTTTCCAGAGCCGTCATCACCGCCGCACTTGCCGCGCGCCACGGACTGACCGCGCACATCGCACAGGCGCTCGCGGAGCCGCAATCCATCGGGAGTGTCTCATCTTGATTCATGCGCGCATCGCCGGGACCGGCTCGTACCTGCCCGAGAAGGTCCTGACCAACTTCGATCTCGAGAAGGTGATGGACACCAGCGACCAATGGATACGGGAGCGCACCGGGATCGAGCGGCGGCACATCGCCGCCGACGGCGAGACCACGGTCGACATGGCGGAGCGGGCCGCGCGCGCGGCGCTCGAGGCGGCCGGATGCGGTCCGCAGGACGTCGATTTCATCGCCTTCGGCACCACGACCCCCGACATGATCTTTCCCAACTGCGGGGTGTTGTTGCAGGCGCGGCTGGGGTGCCGCGGCGCACCGGCGTTCAGTGTCGAGACCGCCTGCAGCGGCTTCATGTATGCGCTGTCGATCGCGGAGAAGTTCGTGCGCGCCGGCGAGGCGAAGCGCGCCCTGGTGATCGGCGCCGAGACGCTCTCGAGAATCGTCGATTGGAGCGATCGCTCCACGGCCGTGTTGTTCGGCGACGGAGCGGGAGCCGTGGTGCTCGAGCCCTCCGATACCCCCGGGATTTTCTCGACGCATCTGCACGCCGACGGAACGTACAGGGACCTGCTGTACTGCGGGGGAGGGACGGACCTGTCCAAGGCCCGCCGGACCATCGCCATGAGCGGCAACGAGGTGTTCAAGGTGGCGGTGGGCACGCTCGGCAAGGCCATCGAGGAGACCCTCGAGGCCAATCGGGTCGAGCGCTCGGGGCTGGATTGGCTGGTGCCTCATCAGGCGAATCTGCGCATCATCCAGGCCATGGCGCGCCGGGTCGATCTGCCGATGGAGCGTGTGATCACCACCGTGCAGGACCACGGCAACACCTCGGCCGCCTCCGTGCCGCTGGCGCTCGATGCCGCCGTGCGCGCGGGCAAGATCAAGCGCGGGCAGTTGCTGTTGCTCGAGGCCTTCGGCGGCGGATTCACCTGGGCCTCGGCCCTGATCCGGTATTGAGATGGGCTGATGGGCGGGAAGTCGCCTGCGGCGCCTGCCGTGAGCGCGCCCATTGGCCTCACGATGCTCGCGGATCGGAAGTGAATTCCAGCCCGCGCTTGCCGGCCGGCCGGCGGCCCCGCCCGGCCGGAAGGCGAAAAAAAGACGCCGCGCAAAAGCGCGGCGTTTGTCGCAAAAGCGGAAGTGCCTTTACTTGGAGATCGAGCGCTTGAACATGCGGTCGATCTTCTCGTTGGTGGCGTTGATGGCCGACTGGTTCGACTGGGCCAGAGCGAGCGCCTGGTTGGCGGTGCTCTGCGCGGCGTCGGCCTTCTGGCTGGCGGCCTCGGCGGCGCTGTTGGCCTTGTCGGCGGCGCTCTGGTTGGCCGATACCTGCGACTGCAAGTTGGCGACCTGCGACTTCAGGTTGGCGATATCGGTCTTGATGGGAGTCAGGTTCTGGCAGCCGGCGAGACCGACCACGGCCGCAGCAACGGCGGCCACCTTCACTACGCTCGCGTACTTCATAAAGTCCCCTTGGGGTTATTGATTCAGGAAATCTTGAAAAAATACAAGCGAAATGCGGTGGAGCGCTCCACGCGCAAGTTCGCAAGTCCAACAAATTTACGGTCGGAATGCAACCCTGGTCCGCCTTATTTTATCGCTACGCGAAGAAACATCCACGTGTTTCAGAAGAGCAAGCCGCGATGGCTGCCGCGACGTCCGGAACGTATGGGCGCAAGCTAAACAAAGGCAGATGAATGGCCGCTGAATGAAAGCGCATGAGGGGCCGAGTTGGCGGACGAATCGATGAAAAAGATCAGCGTGCCGATACCGCACTGACAGTGCGAGGTGGTACGTAGGCGTAGGCGGCGGGCCAAGGGAGGGTGCGGACGTCCGGGGGAGATGGAGGGGGGCGCCTCGAGGGCAGAGGCTGGCGGTACGTCTTGCAGTACGTACAAATATGGATATAATTACAGCATTGGATAAAGGCACAGGTGCTTACGATGTCTGACCTGACCCCCCGCCAGATGCAGGTTCTGCGTCTCATCCAGCGCTTCATCACCCATTCCGGCATGCCTCCCACCCGGGCCGAGATCGCCCGTGAGCTCGGGTTCCGCTCGCCCAATGCGGCTGAAGACCACTTGCGCGCCCTGGCCCGCAAGGGGGTCATTGCCCTGGTGCCGGGGGCCTCGCGCGGCATCCAGCTCAAGGACACCATCCGTGAGCAGATGGGCCTGCCGCTCATCGGCCGGGTCGCCGCCGGCAAGCCGATCTTCTCGGAAGAGAACATCGAGTCCCGGTTGCAGATCGATCCGGCCGTCTTCCAGCCCCGGCCGCACTACCTGCTCAAGGTCACCGGCATGAGCATGAAGGACGCCGGCATTCTCGATGGGGATCTGGTCGCGGTGCATCGCACCCCCGATGTGCGCAGCCGCCAGATCGTGGTGGCGCGGTTGGAAAACGAGGTCACCGTGAAGCGCTACCGTCAGGAAGGCTCCATCGTCTGGCTGATGCCGGAGAACAGCGACTTCGAGCCCATCCGGGTGGATCTGAGAGAGAAGGAGCTGCTCATCGAGGGCATCGTGGTCGGGGTGCTGCGCCGGGGAAAGAGCCACGGCTTGATGTGAGGTTTCCGGCACCGGCACCGGCTTTTGGGGCGGGCGCCCCCGCGTGCAGCGGGGGGGTATGAGGAGTTTTTCGTTCGAGTTTCCCTGTGTCCGCCGATCTGTCCGAATCCGGCGATGCGCTTCCTCCGCGGGGGAGCAGGCCTCGGGAGCTTGCCCGGCTGCTCGCCCACCCGGCCATCTGGCGCGCGGGCCGGGCGGCCCGGATGCCGGTCTGGCCGAGCGGCTTTGCGGCCCTCGATGAGGGACTGCCCGGCGGAGGCTGGCCGCAGGCCGGCCTGATCGAAATCCTTCCCTCCCGCCTCGGGATCGGGGAGCTCTCGCTGCTCATGCCGGCGCTCGCGTCCGTGATGCGCCGTCCGGGTGCGCGCTGGTGCGCGTGGGTGGCGCCGCCCCTGCAACCCTTCGCGCCCGCCCTGGAGACCTTCGGCATTGCCCTCGAGCGGCTGCTCATCGTGCGGGCCGGCCGCGCAGGCTCGAGGCCGCCTGGTCTGTGGGCCTTCGAGCAGGCGCTCGGCTCCGGCGTCTGCGATGTCGCTTTCGCCTGGGCACGGCGGCCCCGGCCCGGGCAGATCCGCCGCCTGCATCTGGCCGCGCAGCGGGGCAACACGCTCGGGGTGTTGTTCCGCTCCCGCAGGGAGGCCCGGGAAGCCTCGCAGGCGCTCCTGCGGGTGGCCGTCGAGCCGCTCGAGGGCGGGGTGCGGGTCACCTTGCTCAAGAGCCGCGGCGGTGCACGGGGCGCGATCGATCTTACGTGGGCATCGCGGGCCGAGCCCGGGCCCGTGGAGCGGGCATGAGTGCGCAGCAGAGCGCGGATCTGTTTGCACCGGATGCATCGGGTGCACCGGAGCGTCCTGCGCGGCCGGCGCCGCTCGAGACCGTTGCCCCCCACCGGCCCGTTCCCGCTGTCGCGGGGCAGGCGCTCTTTGCCGAGCTCTGGCTGGGGGTGCAGGTCACAGCCGGTGCGGTGCAGGCCGGGCAGGAGCCTTCGCCGGCGCTGAGGCGCCTGGCCGCGCTGGCCCAGCGGCTCACGCCGCGCGTCGCGCTGGCGCCGCCTGACGGTTTGCTGCTCGAGGTCAAGGGGAGCCTGCACCTGTTTGGGGGAGTGGATGGCCTCAGGCGCGAGATGAGCGCGGCGTGCGCGCACTGTGGCCTGAGCGGTACGCTGGCGCTCGCGCCGACGCCGCTGGCCGCTTTGACCGCCGCGCGCGCCGGCCGGCCCCTGGTGGTGTTGGATTCGGCGCAGCTCATCGGACAACTCGCTGCTTTGCCGCTCGAGGCGCTGCGATGGCCGCCGAAGCTGCTCGGTCGTCTGGCGTGCATCGGCGTGCGCACCATCGGTCAGGCGCTGCGGCTGCCCCGCGCGGGCTTCGCTCAGCGATTCGGGGCCGTGCAGCTTCAGGACCTCGATCGTCTGACCGGGAAAGCGCGCGATCCGCGGGAGCGGTTCGAGGCCCGACTGCGCTTCCGCCGCCGCCGCGAGCTGTCCTTCGAGTTGGAAAGCCGGGCGGCGCTGCTCGCCGCGCTCGCTCCGTTGCTCGGGGAGCTCGAGCGATTCCTCCAAGCGCGCCAGTGCGGTGTGTTGGAACTCGAATGCCGCCTGTGGCATCGCGGCCATCCGCCGAGCCGCGGCACATTGCGGCTCGCCGAGCCGCAGGCCGATGCGGGGCGGCTCGCGGAGCTGCTCGGCGAGCGCCTCGGCACACTGTCGCTGCCCGCGCCGGTGCATGCCTGCGAGCTGCGCTCGGGGGTTCCGGTGCCGCGAGCGCCGTCCTCCGGCGGACTTTGGCAGCCCGGCGAGCAAGGCGGCTCGCCGGAGGCGGGCTCGCCGCAGCTCATCGAGCGGCTGCGCGCCCGTCTGGGCTCCGAGGCGGTCCATGGTCTGGCGCGCGTGCCCGGTCACCGGCCGGAGGCCGCCTGGCGGGCCACGGAGCCCGGGGCGCGCTCGGGCGAGGACCCGGGGGCTCGCCGCGGCACGGCCAGACCCCTTTGGCTGCTGCCCACGCCACAGCGGCTCACCGAGCGTGACGGCCTGCCCAGATACCGAGGCGGGCTGCGTCTGGCGAGCGAGCCGGAGCGGATCGAGACGGGGTGGTGGGACGGGGCGGAGGCCGCGCGCGATTACTACATCGCCCTCGACGCCCACGGCCGCAGGCTGTGGCTCTTCCGCGAGCGCAATCCGCCGCACCGCTGGTTCCTGCATGGTGTGTTCGGTTGATGATGGAATACGCCGAGCTTCACTGCCTGAGCAGCTTCACCTTCCTGCGCGGCGCCTCCCATCCCCGAGACCTCGTCACGCAGGCGGCGGCGCTCGGCTACACGGCGCTCGCCCTCACCGATGAGTGCTCCGTGAGCGGCGTCGTGCGCGCGCATGTCGCGGCGAAGGAGCAGGGCCTGCGGCTCATCGTCGGCTCGGAGCTGCGCCTCGCGTGCGGCCTCAAATTGGTCGCGCTCGCCGCCGACCGGCACGGCTACGGCCGGCTCTGCCGGCTCATCACCCGCGCCCGCCGCGCTGCCGCCAAGGGCGCCTACCATCTGACACGCCCCGACCTGGACGAGCTCGAGCACTGTCTGATCCTGTGGCTGCCCGGCGAGCCGCCGCTCGCGTCCGAGGCGCGTTGGCTCGCGCAGCGCTTCCCCGGCCAGGTCTGGATCGCCGTGGAGCTGCTGCGCGGCGGAGCCGACCGCGAGCGCCTCGAGGCCCTGCGGCGCATCGGCAGTGAGAGCGGCCTGCGGCTCGTCGCCAGCGGCGATGTGCACATGCATGTGCGTTCACGCCGCAGGCTTCAGGATGCGCTCACCGCCATCCGGCTCAATGTGCCCATTGCGCAGGCCGGCGACAGCCTCTATCCCAACGGCGAGCGCTACCTGCGCGAGCGCGGCCGGCTCGGCCGGCTCTATCCGCGCGAGCTGCTCGATGAGACCGTGAGCATCGCGCGGCGCTGCGTTTTCTCGCTGGATGAGCTGCGGTACGAGTATCCGCGCGAGCTGGTTCCGCCGGGACGGACTCCCACGGCTCATCTGCGCGCGCTTACGGAGGAGGGCGTCCATCGCCGCTGGCCGCAGGGCATCCCCGCGGCCGAGCGCGCCGCCCTCGAGCACGAGCTCGCCCTGATCGCAGAGCTCGGCTACGAGCCGTATTTCCTGACCGTCCACGACATCGTCGCCTTCGCGCGCAGCCGCGGGATTCTCTGCCAGGGCAGGGGCTCGGCCGCCAACTCGCGGGTGTGCTATTGCCTGGGGGTGACCGCCGTCGATCCGCAACGCGGCGCTCAATTGATGTTCGAGCGTTTCCTCTCCAAGGAGCGCAACGAGCCGCCCGACATCGACATCGACTTCGAGCACGAGCGGCGCGAGGAGGTCATCCAGTACGTCTACGACAAGTACGGCCGCGAGCGCACGGCCATCGCCGCGACGGTGATCCTGTACCGGCCCCGCAGCGCGTTGCGCGATCTCGGCAAAGCCTTCGGGCTCGCTCCCGGGCAGTGCGCGCGGCTCGCCGGGGCCATGCAGTGGTGGGACGGGGGCGATGTGCTCGCGCAGCGGCTGAGCGAGGCGGGCTTCGATCGCAACGACCCGGTGATCGAGCGCCTCCTGCCGCTGGCGCAGGAGCTCGTCGCCTTTCCGGGCTTTCCGCGCCACCTGTCCCAACATGTCGGCGGCTTCGTGATCTCGGCCGGCCGGCTCGATGAGCTGGTGCCCGTCGAGAACGCGACGATGCAGGGGCGCACCGTGGTGCAATGGGACAAGGACGATCTCGATGCCCTGGGGCTGCTCAAGGTCGACCTGTTGGCGCTTGGCATGCTGACGGCGCTGCGCAAGACGTTCGACCTGATCGAACGCTTCCGCGGCACCCGCCATGCGCTCGGGGCGCTGCCGGCGGAGGATGCGCGGGTCTACGAGATGATCTCGCGCGCCGATACGATCGGGGTGTTCCAGATCGAGTCGCGGGCGCAGATGGCGATGTTGCCGCGTTTGCGGCCGAAGGAGTACTACGACCTGGTCATCGAGGTGGCCATCGTCCGCCCCGGCCCCATCCAGGGGGACATGGTCCACCCCTATCTCAGGCGCCGCCAGGGACACGAGGCGGTGAGCTATCCGAGCGATGCGGTCAAGGACACCCTGAGCCGCACCCTCGGGGTGCCGATCTTCCAGGAGCAGGTGATGCGCCTCGCCGTGGTCGCGGCGGGCTTTACGCCCGGGGAGGCCGATCAGCTGCGCCGGGCCATGGGCGCCTGGAAGCGCACCGGCGGGATCGGGCACTTTCGCGACAAGCTCCTCTGCGGGATGGCATCCCGCGGCTACAGCGAGGAGTTCGCGCAGCGCATCTACCGGCAGATGATGGGGTTTGCGGATTATGGATTTCCGGAAGCGCATGCCGCCAGCTTCGCCTTGCTGGCGTATGACTCCGCCTGGCTCAAATGCTACGAGCCGGCGGCGTTCACCGCGGCGCTGCTCAACAGCCAGCCGATGGGCTTTTACGCGCCGGCGCAGTTGGTGCGGGATGCGCGCTCACACGGGGTGGAGGTCCGTCCCGCGGACGCATGCGAGAGCGATTGGGACTGCACGCTGGAGCCGGGGATCGAGGGCAGTCCCGCGCTGCGCCTGGGACTGAGGTTGGTGAAGGGGCTTTCGGGCAAGGCCGTGCAGCGCCTCCTCGAGGCGCGCCGGCAGCGCGCCTTCACCGGTGTGCAGGACCTTGCCCGGCGTGCCGGCCTGGATCGCGGCGACCTGGAGGCGCTGGCGGCGGCCGGGGCGCTCGCTGCCTTGAGCGGCAACCGGCATTTCGCGTTCTGGGACGTGGCGGGAACGGAAAGGCCGTTGCCGCTCGAGACGCCCGCGGCCGCAGCGGCGCATGGGGCGAAGCGGGACGATTCGCAGCCCAGACCCCTGCTCACCCCCCCGACCGAAGGGCAGAGCGTCGCCGCGGATTACGCCTCGCTGGGGCTGACGCTCGGCCGCCATCCCCTGGCGCTGTTGCGAGGGGCGCTGCGCGAGGCTCGCCTGTGCGGCGCGGGCGAGGCCGTGAGCCTCGAGCACGGCGGTTGGGTGCGCACCGCCGGCATCGGGCTCATGCGCCAGCGGCCGCCCTCGGCCAACGGGGTGACGTTCCTGACCCTGGAGGACGAGACCGGTCAGGTGAACGTCATCGTGTGGGAGCGGGTCGGCGAGCGATACCGCCGGGCCCTGGTCGACTCACGGCTGTTGGAGGTGCACGGGCGGCTGCAGCGCCAGGAGGGCGTCGCGCACCTGCTCGCCCAGCGGCTCATCGACCGCTCAGGGTTGCTTGGAGCGCTGCTCACCCGATCACGCGATTTTCGCTGACGGGATCACGGACGGGCCCTCCCGGGGTTGCGATCATTCATCCGATGCGGCACGCCTCGGTGCAGACCCTCTTTTAAAGGGTAAAGGGCTCGCCCGAGAGGCCGATATCCCAGACGGATGACCGTCCTCGCTCGAGGAAGCACATATGTGGGCCGGAGCACTGGGTCTGATCCTCATCGCGGCCGCCGTCGCGGCGGCTGCCGGGTGGGCGCTCGGATCACGACGGGGTGCCAGAGCACCGGCGCCGGGCGACCTGACCGCCTCCTCGCTGGTCACCGAGACCGAGCGGCAGATGCTCGAGCTCATCGCCAAGGGCGCTCCGCTCTCGGAGGTGCTGGACACGCTGACCAGGGCCATCGAGCGCATCTCGCCGCAGTCACTGTGCACCATCATGCTCCTCGATGAGGAGCAGCGGAACCGGCTTCTCGTCGCCTCGGGCCCGAGCCTCCCTCAGGCGTACCTCAAGGCCAGCAACGGACTTCAGATCGGGCCCGAAGTGGGGGCGTGCGGTACGGCGGCGTTTCGCAACGAGACCGTCGTCGTCGAGGACATCGCCACGGACCCGCGTTTCGCGGCCGCACGGGACTTCGTGCTCGGCCACGGCCTGCGCTCCTGCTGGAGTCAGCCGATCCGCGATTCCAAGGGCGCGGTGCTCGGAACCTTCGCGACCTATCGGCAAGTGGTTGCGAGCCCGCGGCCCGAGGAGCTCGGACTCGCGCGTGTCGCCGGCCAGCTCGCCGGGAACGCCATCGAGCGCATCCGGGCGCAGAAGCAACTGCGCGATGCGCTCACGCGGCTCAATCTCGCCGAGACGGTCGCGCGCTTCGGCATCTGGGAGGCCGACTTCCAGAAGAACCTCATCGTCGTATCCGAGGGGCTCGCCGCGCTCCTCGAACGGCCGCGCTCGAAATTCCAGCTCACGCGCGCCGAGTTCGAAGCGATGGTGCATCCGCAGGACCGCAACCTCCTGTGGTCGAGTGCGCGGGCGGGCAATTCGACCCGGGGTCCCATCGAGGAAGAATTCCGCCTCATCCTGCCGAGCGGCGCGGTGCGCTGGATGCGCAGTCAATGGGGCTTCGAGCCCGGCGTCGATGCGCCCACGCGGGCAACCGGCGCGATGATCGACATCACGGACCAGAAGCGCATGCTCGTCGAGGCGGAACAGGAGCGTGCCGCCGCCGAGGCATCGGCGCGCGTCGCTCGTCAGGCGGAACGGCTCGAGCAAGATCGCAAGACGATCCTCGAGCTGGTGGCGAACGATCAGCCGCTCGAGCAGGTCGCCGCGAGCATGGCGGAGGCCGTGACGAGCCACCTGCCGCGCTCGCTGTGCGCCATCCGGATAGAGGTGCCGGACGAGGAGCGGATCGCGCTCTATCCGGGATTTGCCCGCTCGCTCGCGGAGGCGCTCGATCGGATCGAGATCTCGCAAATCAACGAGACGCTCGCGTGCGCGCCGATCGAGCGCTTGTCGGATTCGCCGCAGTGGACCCGCTATGTGAGCAACGCCGGGACACTGCTCACCTGCCGCGTGTATCGGGCGGTGCGCGTCATGCGCGATTCGCGGCCCGCCGGCATCATCGTCTCGCTCACGCACCACGAGTGCCTGGATTCACAGCAGCGGTTGCTCGAATCCTGGGCGCGATTCGCGAGCCTCGCAGTCGAGCGGCGCGGGCTGTACCAGCAGCTCTCCTTCAGGGCTCAGTACGATGCGCTCACGAATCTGCTGAACCGCGCATCGCTTTATGAGCGACTGGCCGGTCTTACCGGCGCCGAGGCGAGCGCGCTTGCGCTGATCTTCCTCGATGTGGACAAGTTCAAGGAGGTCAATGACACCCTGGGCCACTCGGCCGGGGACGAGGTGCTCCAGCACGTGGCGAGGCAGATTGGCTCGGCGGTGCGCAAAAGCGACTCGGTCGCGCGAATCGGGGGCGATGAGTTCGTCGTCGTTCTCCCGGGCGTCGCCGAGCGCGCAGAGGCCGAGCGGTTGGCGCAAGCGGTTACCGGGGCGATCTCGCTGCCGCTGCAGATCGGCGGCCGGCCGCTGTCAGTCGCAGCGAGCTTCGGCATCAGTCTCTACCCGCTCGACGGCGGCAACGCGGACGAGCTGCTCAGGGTCGCGGATGAAAGCATGTACAGAATGAAGCTGTCGCATCACCACGCCCTCGCGCCTCGCATGCCGAAGACCGGATAGCACTGGGCTTTCTCGCAGCCCGCGATATCGCGGCACTTGGCGGCTCTGCGGCGGGCGGAAGCGCACCGGCGACGGAGCGCCTGATGACGGCCGGCGTCGGCGTGACGAAGTCACGTCGGGTCCGCCGCGGCGCTCGAGTGAGGCCGAAGGCGCCGCGGCGCGGATCAGCCCGTGCCGGCCTCAGCCTTTCTTCTTCCGCCGCGGCTTGCCCGGCCCCTGCCCCTCGCCCAGGTCGTAGTCGTCGAAATCGCTGGTGAGCTCGGCCGTGTGCTTCTCCTCGAACAGCCGCTCGAGCCGGCGCCACGCCGGATCGGCCGTCTTGTGGCCGCGGTGCTGCTTGGCGAGGTCGAAATCCTTGATGACCTCGTCCAGGTCGTCATCGCCTTCTTCGACGGCCGGCTCGTCTTCGTCCTCAAATTCGTCCGATTCGGATTTCTCGCTCATGCGGTACACCAACCCCTGTCCCCGCAGGGTGCGAAAAATTAAAGCACAAGCCGGATCGAACGCAACGGGGCCACTAGTGAATCAGGTCATCCAATCGGAAGATCGGCAGCAGCATTGCAAAAACGATGCCCATGACGAACAGCCCCATCGCCACGATCAGCATCGGGCCGAGCAGCCCGACCATGGCGGCCATGAGCGCATCGAGCTCCCGGTCCTGGCTGTCGGCGGCCTGGGCGAGCATGGCCTCGAGCTCCCCGCTCGACTCGCCGCTCGAAATAAGGTGAATGGTCATGGGCGGAAACACCCGGCTGACCCCGAGCGAGCGCCCGATGGGGGCGCCCTCGCGCACCCGCTCGGCCGCCTGCAGCACCGCATCGCGCATCGGCAGGCTCGTGACCACCTCGCCCGAGATGCGCAGCGCCTCGAGCGCCGGCACGGAGCTCGCCGTGAGAATGCTGAAGGTGCGGGTGAAGCGGGCGGTGTTGAAGCCGCGCACCAGCTTGCCGGCGAGCGGCAGCGAGAGCACCAGCCGGTGGAAGCGGCGCCGGGCCTGCGGGTCGCGCAGCCAGCGCCTGAACGCGATCACCGCGATGACCGCCGCGATCACCAGCCACAGGCCGTACTCGCGCAGGAAGTGGCTGGTGCCGATCAGCATCCGGGTGATCAGCGGCAGTTGCGCCTTGCTCGCCTCGAACACCGAGATCACCTTGGGCACCACCCACGTCAGCAGCGCAGCGACGATGACGAAGCACATCACCGTGAGCACGATCGGATAGAGCATCGCCGCCAGGATCTTCTGGCGGATCTGCTCGCGGCTCTCGGTGTACTCGGCGAGCCGCTCGAGCACGCTGTCGAGGTGCCCGGCCTGCTCGCCGGCGGAGACCGTGGCGCGGTAGATCTCCGGGAACACGCGCGGGAACTCGGCGAGTCCGTCGGCGAGCGTGTGCCCTTCCATCACCTTCGAGCGCACCCCGAGGAGGATGCTCTGCACGCGCGGTTTCTCGCTCTGTTGCGAGATGGCGAGCAGCGATTCCTCGAGCGGCAGGCCGGCGCGCACCAAAGTGGCGAGCTGGCGGGTGAGCAGGGTCAGGTCGCCCGGGGAGACGCGGCGCGCGAAGCTGAACGCTCTTTGGCGCCTGGCCTCCCGCTGCGCCACTTCGCTCACGGCCACCGGTAGAAGCGAGCGCTCGCGCAGCTGCTGGCGGATGTGCCGGGGGGTGTCGCCCTCGAGGATGCCCTTGCACTCCTTGCCGGTGGCATCGAGCGCCGTATATTCGAACGCACCCATGCGCTAATCCTCGCGCGTCACCCGCAGGACCTCCTCGAGGGTCGTGTCGCCGCGCAGGATCCTGGCGCGCCCGTCCTCGCGGATCGAGGGGGTCATGAGCCGCGCATGCCGCTCCATGTCCTGCTCGCTTGCCCCGTCGTGGATCATGGTGCGCAGCGGCTCGTCGACGACGATGAGCTCGTAGATCCCCGAGCGGCCCCGGTATCCGCCCACCTCATCCCGGCCCGGCCGGTAAAGCAGCGGAGAGGGTTCCCCGGGACGCACATTGAGCAGACGCCGCTCGTACTCGCCCGCCTCGAAGGGCTGGCGGGTCTGCGGGTTCAGCACCCGCACCAGGCGCTGGGCGAGCACGCCGATCAGGCTCGAGGAGAGCAGGAACGGCTCGATGCCCATGTCGCGCAGCCGCGTGACCGCGCCCGAGGCGGTGTTGGTGTGCAGGGTCGAGAGCACCAAATGCCCCGTGAGGCTCGCCTGCACAGCGATCTGCGCGGTCTCCAGGTCGCGGATCTCCCCGATCATGACCACGTCGGGGTCCTGGCGCAGGATCGCCCTCAGGCCCCGCGCGAAGGTCATCTCGACCTTGGTGTTGACCTGGGTCTGACCGATGCCGTCGATGTAGTACTCGATCGGGTCCTCGACGGTCATGATGTTGCGCGTGTGATCGTTCAAGCGCTCGAGCGCGGCATAGAGCGTGGTCGTCTTGCCCGAGCCGGTGGGGCCGGTGACCAGCAAAATGCCGTGCGGCTTGTGGATGAGCTCATCGACCAGGGACTGGGTCTGCGCGCTCATGCCGAGGGCGGTGAGCTCGAGGCGGCCGGCCTGCTTGTCGAGGATGCGCAGCACCACGCGCTCGCCGTAGCCGGCCGGAATGGTGGACACGCGCACATCGACCGCGCGTCCGGCGATCCTCAGGCTGATACGCCCGTCCTGAGGCAGGCGCTTCTCGGCGATGTCGAGCTTGGCCATCACCTTGACGCGCGAGACCACCAGCGGCGCCACGGCACGTCTCGCCTGCAGCACCTCGCGCAGCACCCCGTCGACCCGGAAGCGCATCACCAGGCGGTTCTCGAACGGCTCGATGTGGATGTCCGAGGCGTTTTCCTTGACCGCCTGGGTGAGCACGGCGTTGATCAGGCGGATGATGGGCGCATCGTCGTCGCTGTCGAGCAGATCGGCCTGCTCGGGAAGCTCCTGCGCGAGGTGCTCGAGGTCCTCGGTCTCGTTCAGCCCCTCGACCGCCTGGATGGCATCGGAGCCGGCCTCGTACACCTGGCGCAGCAGCCGGTCGAATTCCTCCTCGGACACGCGCGTCAGGCGCAGCGGCCGGCCGAGGAAGCGGCGCGCCTCGGCGAGCGCGAGCGGCGAGGCATGCTCGCGGTAGACGCACTCGGCGGCCTGCTCGGCCAGGTCCCTCACCAGCACCCCGTGGCGCTTGGCGAAAGCGAACGGCAGGCGGGCCGGCAGGATGAGCTGCGCAGCCGGCGGTGCGGCCGCGGTGGTCTGCTCGATGGGGCGCGGGTTGCTCACGGCTGCGGCGGCGGTTTCTTGGCCGCCTGGGCGGCGCTCTTGCGGGTCGGGGCCGGCAGCGGCGGCAGCGTCGGGCGCGGCTCGCCGTAGAGCAGCGGCGGGAAGCTCTCCGGCGGAATGGAGTTTTCCTGCTGGCGCATGTAATCGTAGGTCCGGCCCGTCTCGTAGGCCGCCTGGGCCTGATTGCGCAGGATGGTCGGCTTGATGAAGATCATCAGGTTGTTGCGCTTGGAGCTGTCGTTGCGCGACTTGAACAGCCATCCGAGGACGGGAATGTCGGCGACGTAGGGCATGCTGTTGTGGGTGCGGTCCTGCTCGTGCTCGATCAGGCCGCCGAGCACCACGACGCCGCCGTTCCGGATCAGCACGTTCGTGGTGACGCTGCGCTTGCTGGTGGTCGGATCGGTCTCGGAGAAGGCGGTCGTGGCCGGCTGCAGGCTCGAGCTCTGCACCGAGATCTTCATCATCACCTCACTGCCGTTCGCCGAGATGGTCGGGGTCACCTTGAGGATAGTGCCCACCTCCATGGTTTGCACGGTCTGGAAGGGGGTCACCGAGCCGCTGGTCACGGTGGAGGCGCTGGTGTACTGACCGCTGACGAACGGCACCTCCTGGACCACCTTGAGTACCGCCTGCTCGTTGTCCATGGTGGTCGCCGAGGGGGTGTCCAGGATGGTGGTGTCGGCGTTGCCGCGCAGCGCCCGCAGCATGGCCGCAAACGAGACCCCGCCGCTGGTGATCGTGCCGACGCCGAGGGTGGTGCCCTCGAGGAGGGTGTCGCTCAAGGAGGTCGCGCCGGCCTTGGCCGCGGCGATGAGGTCGACGATGCTGGTGCCGCCGACCGGCTCGACGAAGCTCCCGAGGGGGAGCTTGTTGTTCTGGGAGTAGGCGGCCCAGTTGACGCCGAGGTCGTCGGTCTTGTCGACGTCCACCTCGGCGATGATGGCCCGGACCAGCACCTGCGGCCGGCGGATGTCGAGCTTGGCGATGATCCCGAGGATGGTGCGCATCAGCTTCGGCGGCGCGGTGATCACCAGGGCGTTGTCCTCCGAGTCTGCCCAGACCAGGGCGTTCTTCGCCGCCGCGGCCGCCGGGTTCTTGCCGGTCGCGGCGCTGGCCACCTCGGCGAGCTCGCTCATCTGATCCTTGAGCTTCGGGGCGAGCTTCTTGGCGTTGGCGTAATGCAGATAGATCACGCGGGTGTTGCCGCCGGCGCTCGAGGGCGTGTCGAGCTCGGCGACCAGCGCCCGGATGCGCAGCCGCTCGGCCGGATCGCCGCTGATCAGCACGCTGTTGGTGCGCTGGTCGGCGACCACTTTGAAGGTGCGGCCCATCTGCGCGGCCGACTGTCCCTGGTAGAGCTGATTGATCACCTGCACCACCTGGTCGGCCGAGGCGTTCTGCAGCGCCATGACGTCGACGTCCTGGTTGCCGACCTCATCGATGCGATGGATGATTCTCATCATCCGGTGAACGTTGCTCGCGCGGTCGGAGATGATCAGGATGTTCGAGGGAGGGTAGGCGGCCAGATGCCCCCACTCCGGGATCATCGGGCGCAGGATCGGCACCAGCTCCGCCGCGCTCACGTTCTTGACCGGGACCACCTGGGTGACGATCTCATCGGAGGTCGAGCTGACCTCTTTCGGCAGGGTGATCGAGTGCATCACGCGCTCCTCCTGCGCGGGCACGATCTTGACGATGTGGTGGCCCGAGGGCACCGCGATGAAGCCGTACACCTGCAGAATGGACAGGAACGCCTGGTAGAACGCCCCCGGGGACAGCGGCGTCGAGGAATACATCGTGACCTGGGCGTTGACGCGCGGGTCGAGGATGAAGTCCTTGCCGGTCAGTTTGCTCACTGCGCGGGCGATCGTGCGGATGGAGGTGTTGCGGAAGTTGGGAGTGATGCTGACCCCGGAGGAGCCGCCCGGAGAGCCGGCCGCCGGGCCCTGTGGGGCCGTCTGCGGGAATGCGGGCGCGGCTGCAAGCGTCGCGAGCGCGAGCAACAGCGCGCAGCACGCGAACGGGCGGAAACCTTTCACTCGGAGGGTCCTCACTTTTTGGGTTTGGGATGCTGGGGTGACCAGAACGGCGGCGCGTGCGCCGGTGCGGCGTGCGAGGCGGCGTGCGAGGCGGTGAGTGACTGGGCGGCCTGCTCGACCTGGGCGAGGTTGAGCGTGAGCACCTGCTGATGGCCCTCTCGCAGCACGGTGACGGTGGCCTCGCTCGATGAGCCCAGGGTCCCGAGGATCTGTTGGTCCTGGGCCGGATCATTGAGCGGCGTGCCGTTGATGGCCGTCACCAGGTCCCCGGGCTTCAATCCCAGCTGTTTGAAGGCCTGCGGGTCGGTGCCCGGGTACACCCGGTAGCCGACCTGCTTGCCGCGCGCGAACACCGGCTCCGGGCGCAGCAGGTCGGCGACGATCCCGGGCTTGCGGGCGACCAGCCGGCGCATGCGCGCCACGAACGCGGGCGAGCTCGCCGGCGAAGCCGGCAGACTCGCCTCGAGCGGCGCCGCCCCGCCCAGGGTCTGCCGAGGCAGCGCCAAAGATCGCAGTTGTCCATCGTGCTCGAGCAGCACCTTCTCGCGCAGCACCGCCGTGAGCCGTGCGCCTCCTGGGATGCTGTCGCCGACCTCGTACACCTCGGCCGCGCCCGCGCTCGGCCCGAGGATGGCCAGGCCCGTGTGCGGGTCGCTGGCGGCGATCACCCCTGTCAGCACCAGGGGAAGCTCCGTTTGCGGCGCATCGGCGCCTGCCAGGCCGGCGGCCAGCGGGGCACGGCCGAAGAGGTGGCTGTTGATGAGGGCGGCCACGTGCGCCGCGTTGCCGTGGGGCCGCCACGGTGCGGTCAGACCGGCCGGGGACGCGCCGGCACCGGCCAGATCGGTCACGATGAGGGCCGCCTGCGCGGCCAGGGTGAGCGCGAGGGCTCCGGCGGCAATCGCCGGTCCGCGGGTTGCGAGCAGGTTGCGCCCGTACTCGCCCCCCCGGAGTCCTTCGAGCCAGGACGCGATGCTCATACAATTATCATACGGGGCAGCGGATTATGCTCTCAAGCGACTGTTTCACAAAGGGGAGCCGATCAGTTTCCGTGGCACGCCATCATGCCCGATCGGCGGATAGACTTGTGTTGCGGATTGTGGCTCCCTATAAAGACTCTATGTCCGACCCCCACCCCACTCGTCCCGATACCGGGGTCCTCGTCGAGGAGGCGCGGCCCGAGGTCAAGCCTCCGCCGCTGTACCGGGTGGTGCTGCTCAACGACGACTACACCCCGATGGACTTCGTCGTCGATGTGCTGGAAAAGTTCTTCAGCCTCGACCGTCCGACGGCCACGCGTATCATGCTCGAAGTGCATACCCAGGGTAAGGGGGTCTGCGGGGTTTTCACCTTCGAGATCGCGGAAACCAAAGTCGCCCAGGTGACCACCTATGCGCGGGACAACCAGCACCCGCTGATGTGCACCCTGGAAGAGGCCTGACCGGCAGGAGCGCAAACCGTGCTGTCCAACGAGCTTGAATACTGTCTGAACGACGCGTTCCACCAGGCGCGGGAAGCCCATCACGAGTACCTCACGGTCGAGCATCTGCTGCTTGCCGTGCTCGATACGCCCAAGGTGCGCGAGATCCTGCGCGCCTGCGGCGCCGATCTCGCCGAGATGCGCCAGGAGCTGAAGGACCACATCGACCAGTCGACGCCCAAGGTCTCCGAGGGCGGCGAGCGCGAGGTGCAGCCGACGCTCGGCTTTCAGCGGGTGCTGCAGCGGGCGGTGTTCCACGTGCAGTCGAGCGGGCGCAAGGAAGTCGGGGTGGCGAACGTGCTGGTCGCCATTTTCAGCGAGAAGCAGAGCCACGCGGTCTTCCTGCTCAATCGCCAACACGTCACCCGCCTCGATGTGGTCAATTACATCTCGCACGGGCTCTCGAAGCTCGCCGAGGAGAAGAGCACCGAAGAGCCCCAGGGCGAGGAGCGCGAGGAGGGCGGCAGCGCGCTCGAGAAGTACGCCACGAACCTGAACCGGCTGGCCCAGCAGGGTCGCATCGACCCGCTCATCGGCCGCAAACTCGAGGTCGAGCGCACCATCGAGATCCTCTGCCGCCGCCGCAAGAACAACCCCCTGTACGTTGGAGAGGCCGGGGTGGGCAAGACCGCCATCGCCGAGGGGCTGGCCCGGCTCATCATCGAGAGCCAGGTGCCCGAGGTGCTCGCCGACTGCACGATCTTTGCGCTGGACATGGGCGCGCTCATCGCCGGCACCAAGTACCGGGGCGATTTCGAGAAGCGCCTCAAAGGGGTGATCACGGAGTTGAAGAAAGTCCCCGGGGCGGTGCTGTTCATCGATGAGATCCACACCGTGATCGGTGCTGGCGCGGCCTCCGGCGGCGTGATGGACGCCTCGAACCTGATCAAGCCGGTGCTCACCAACGGAGAGATCCGCTGCATCGGCTCGACCACCTACCAGGAGTACCGCGGCATCTTCGAGAAGGACCACGCGCTGGCGCGACGCTTCCAAAAAATCGACGTCACCGAGCCTTCGGTGGCCGAGACGGTGGAGATCCTCCTCGGGCTCAAGGCCCGTTTCGAGGAGCACCACGGCATCACTTACACGACCGAGGCGCTCAAGGCGGCCGCCGAGCTCGCCGCCCGGCACATCAACGAGCGCCATCTGCCCGACAAGGCCATCGACGTGGTCGACGAGGCCGGCGCGCGCCAGCGCTTGAAGCCGCTCGCCGAGCGCGCCAGCGCGATCGAGGTCAGCCACATCGAGGACGTGGTCGCGCGCATGGCGCGCATCCCGCCGAAGAGCGTCTCGACCTCGGACCGGGAGATCCTGAAGAGCCTGGAGCGCAACCTCAAGCTCGTGATCTTCGGCCAGGACCGGGCGATCCAGGCTCTGGGCTCCGCCATCAAGATGGCCCGCTCGGGGCTGGGCGATCAGAGCAAGCCGGTCGGCAGCTTCCTGTTCGCCGGGCCCACCGGGGTCGGCAAAACGGAAGTCACCCGCCAGCTCGCCATCGTGCTCGGGGTGGAGTTCCTGCGCTTCGACATGTCGGAATACATGGAGCGGCACACGGTCTCGAGGCTGATCGGCGCGCCTCCCGGCTATGTCGGCTTCGATCAGGGGGGGCTGCTCACCGAGGCGGTCACCAAGCACCCGCACTGCGTGCTGCTGCTCGATGAGATCGAGAAGGCGCATTCGGACGTGTTCAACCTGCTGCTGCAGGTGATGGACCATGGAACGCTCACCGACAACAACGGCCGCAAGGCCGACTTCCGCCACGTCATCATCGTCATGACGACCAATGCCGGCGCGCAGGAGATGGCCCGCCCCTCGATCGGCTTCACCCAGCAGGACAACGCGAGCGATGGGATGCAGGCCATCCGCAGGCAGTTCACCCCGGAGTTCCGCAATCGGCTCGATGCGGTCATCCAGTTCTCCAGCCTCGATCCGCGCACCATCGAGCGGGTGGTCGACAAGCTGATCATGGAGGTTGAAATGCAGCTCGAGCAGAAGGGCGTGACGATCGTGCTCGACGATGCGGCCCGGCGCTGGATCGCCGAGAAGGGCTACGACCCGAAGATGGGCGCCCGGCCGATGGCGCGCACCCTGCAGGAGCACATCAAGCGCCCGCTCGCCGAGGAGCTGCTCTTTGGCCGCCTGGTCGACGGCGGACAGGTGCGGGTGTCGGTGTCGGAGGATGGGGAGCGGCTCGAGCTCGAGTGCACGCCGGCCCAGCAGCCCGAGTTGATTGGCTAAGACCCCTGCGGCGCCTCCAGCAGCCAGCCCATCGGCTCGTGCGCGCTGCCAGCCCTGCGTGAGGGATGGGCGGGCCGGGCTGGCTGCTCACGCGCCGCGCGCCTGGGCGCCGGCATGCGGGACCTATCTGCCGCGGTAGACGATTCTGCCCTTGCTCAGGTCGTAGGGAGTCATCTCCACGGTGACCTGGTCGCCGGTGAGGATGCGAATGTAGTTCTTGCGCATCTTGCCGGAGATGTGTGCCGTGACCAAGTGGCCGTTCTTGAGCTTCACGCGAAAGGTGGTGTTGGGCAGAGTCTCCACCACCTCGCCCTCCATCTGAATTGCATCTTCTTTGGACATATGGCCCTTTAGCCTCCCGGGGGGCGCGAATTGCAGCACAAAGGCCGCAGGTCTGCAATTTGCATTGCCTGCCGGGGCCGCAATGCGGCCAGAACCGCCGCTAAAGGAGCCCGGCCGGCTCGAGCGAGATCAAGCGCGAGAGCAGCGCCTGGAATTGCGTGCGGGGGATGGAGCGGGCGCCGAGGCTCGAGAGGTGCCGGGACGCGAGCTGGCAGTCGATCATGGCGATACCGTTGCGGGGGCACATCCCGACCAGATGGGCGAGGGCGATCTTGGAGCCGTCGCGCTCGGCGCTGAACATGGATTCTCCGAAGAAGACCCCTCCCAGACGTACGCCGTAGAGGCCGCCGGCGAGGCGTCCCCCGCGCCGCACTTCGAGGCTGTGGGCGAAGCCGAGGCGATGCAGCCGCACATAGGCCGCGCGCATCTCGGGGGTGATCCAGGTGCCGGGGCTGTGCGGTCTCGGTGCCGCACAGGCGTCGATCACAGCTTCGAAATCTTCATTTACAGTCACCTTGAAGCCTTTGTTTCGAATGGCTTTTTGAAGACTGCGACTGCGGTGAAATTCCCTCGGGTACAGCACCGTGCGTGGATCGGGAGACCACCAGAGCACCGGCTGACCCGGCGAGTACCAGGGAAAGATGCCGCGCGCATAGGCGGCGATCAGCCGCTCGGGCGAGAGATCCCCGCCCGCGGCCAGCAGCCCCGAGGGCTCATCGAGGGCCTGCTCGAGCGGCGGGAACCACTGCGGGGCGTCCTGGGGCGAGAGCCAGGTGATGGTCTTCATCGCTGCGCCTTGCGGAACGGCACGTGCTCGCGCACCTCCCGGGCGTACTCGTCGATCAGACCGCCCTCGCGGCGCAGAAAATCGCGGATCGCCTCGCGGAAGCGGGGGTCGGCGATGTAGTGGGCCGACCAGGTGAGCTGCGGCTCGAAGCCGCGGGCGACCTTGTGCTCGCCCTGGGTGCCGGGCTCGAAGCGCTTCACGCCGCGCTCGATGCAGAACTCGATCCCTTGGTGGTAGCAGGTCTCGAAGTGCAGGCTGTGATACTCCTCCTCGGCGCCCCAGTAGCGCCCGTAGAGCGTCTCGGGGCACCAGAAGAAGATCGCGGCGGCGACGGGCGTGCGCCGGTGACGGGCGATCTTCACCACCAGCGCCTCGCCGAGCGTGCGGGCGATCTCCCCGAAGAACTCCCGCGTGAGGTACGGCTCGTGTCCATGGCGCAGAAAGGTCTCGCGGTGAAAGCCGTAGACCCGATCGAGCAGCGGCGGATCGAGCTCGCCGCCGAAGCGCGTCTCGAAATGGATGCCGGCCTCCCGGACCCGGCGGCGCTCGCGGCGCGCCTTCTTGCGCTTCTCGGCCGTGAAGGTCGCCAGGTAGTCCTCGAAGCTCGCATAGCCCCGATTGGTCCAATGGAACTGGCAGTCGCGGCGCAGCAGCCAGCCGGCGCGCTCGCAGGCCGAGCGTCCCGGCTCATCCACGAACAGCGCGTGGATCGAGGAGAGCCGCTCGCGGGCGGCGTGCGCCTCGAGCGCCTCGAGCACTCCGAGGCCCGTCTCGGCCGGGTCGAGCCCGGCGCGCACCAGCAGGCGCGGTCCACCGGCGGGGGTGAAGGGCACCGCCACGGTGAGCTTGGGGTAGTACTCGAGCCCGTGGCGCAGATAGGCCTCGGCCCAGGCGAAATCAAACACGAACTCCCCGTAGGAGTCGGTCCTGAGAAAGGCGGGCGCGGCGGCGGCAAGTCCCCGGGCGTCGCTGAGCGTCAGCAGGCGCGGCCGCCAGCCCGTGCCCGGCCCGACGCAGCCGCCGTGCTCGAGCGCGGCGAAAAACTCGTGCCGCAGAAAGGGATTGCCGCCGCTGCCGAGGGCATTCCACTGCCGCGGATCGATCTCATCGATGCTCGAGTGGATCGCTGCCTTCACTGAGTACGCCCCTGTAGGTTGCGGGAAAGACCCCCCCCTGTCTTTCGCTGCCCGGACGGACCCCTGCGCGCAGGAGCCTGTCGGTGATCTCTGATCAACTCTCCAGGGTTTCCAGGTAGCGGTCCGCATCGAGCGCGGCCATGCAGCCCGAGCCGGCCGAGGTGATCGCCTGGCGGTAGATCGGGTCCGACACGTCGCCGGCGGCAAACACTCCCGGCACGCTGGTGGCGGTCGCGCCACCCTCCGCGCCGCTTTTGACCTGAAGGTAGCCGTTGCGCATCGCGAGCTGTCCGGCGAACAATCCGGTGTTCGGCGTGTGGCCGATGGCCACGAACACGCCGGTCACCTCGAGCTCGCGCGTCCCGCCGCCGGCCTGCCTCGAGGCCAGGCGCACGCCCGTCACGCCCGTCTCATCGCCGAGCACCTCCTCGACGGTGTGATCCCACACCACGGAGATCTTGCCGGCCTCGACTTCGCGGAACATCCGATCCTGCAGGATCTTCTCGGCGCGCAGCCGCTCGCGGCGGTGCACCAGGGTCACGTGAGCGGCGATGTGCGACAGGTACAGCGCCTCCTCGACCGCGGTGTTGCCGCCGCCGATGACCGCGACGCGCTGGCCGCGGAAGAAAAATCCGTCGCAGGTGGCGCAGGCGGACACCCCGCGGCCGCGGAATTTTTCCTCCGAGGGCAGTCCCAGGTAGCGCGCGGAGGCGCCGGTGGCGATGATGAGCGCATCACAGGTGTACGCGCCGCTGTCGCCGGTGAGCCTGAAGGGGCGCGCCGCGAGGTCCGCGGTGTGCACGTGGTCGCTCACGATCTCGGTGTGAAAGCGCTCGGCATGCCGGCGCAGCCGCTCCATCAGCTGCGGGCCCTGCAGCCCCTCCACATCCCCCGGCCAGTTGTCCACATCGGTGGTCGTCATGAGCTGTCCCCCGGCCTCCAGGCCCGTGATCAGCAGCGGGGAGCGGTTGGCCCGCGCGGCGTAGACGGCGGCGCTGTAGCCGGCGGGGCCGGAGCCCAGGATGATGAGTCGGCTGTGCCGGATGTCGGTCATGGACGGCGGTTCCTGATTGACTGGAGCGAGCGGGATCGCTTGGTCGCCGAGCGGGATCGCTTGGGCGCGTGCCCGGCGGCGCGCACTGTTCCAGGACGCGCCCGGGGCCATACTACCAAGCCAGCCTCGGGGAGTAGTGCGCTAAAATCAAGACCCCGACCTCTCTCTTGCAGTGGAGTCACCGGCATTGGCCGAATCCGAGGCGCTCTCGCGCCGCCCCGTCCGCTTCAGCGCCGCCGTGATGCGCGGCTTGCGCGAAAGCGCCGTCATCGCCGTCGGCGCCGGCGCGGTCGTGTTGCTGATCGCGCTCGCCAGCTACAGTGCCGTGGACAGCGGCTTTTTCTACAGTGCCGCCTCGCATGCGGTGCACGATCGGATCGGGCCCGTGGGTGCGTGGCTCGCCGATGCCCTGTTCGGTCTGTTCGGCCGGCCCGCCTACCTGCTGCCGCCGATGCTGGCCGCCGGCGCCTGGCGGCTGCACCGCGCACACCGGGGCGGTGGCGGGGAGGGGGCTTCGGGAGCCAATACCGCCGTGCGCGCGGCGGGACTTGCGCTGCTGCTCGTGGCGAGCTGCGCCCTGGCGGCCCTCAACTGGCACTCCGGGGCCTTGCACGAGGGCGCCGGCGGGGTGATCGGCACGCTCGCCGGCGGCGGGCTCGAGAAGGCCTTCGGCTACCTCGGCACGACACTGCTCATGATGGTCGCGTGGATGGCGGGACTGTCAGTGGGCTTTGGCGTGTCCTGGTTCGCCGTCATGGACCGGCTGGGCGGGTGGACCTGGGCGGGGGTGGCGCGGCTGCGTGAGCGGCGCATCACGGCGAAGGACAGGGCGGTGGGCCGGGAGCGGCGCCAGGCGCGCAAGGCGGCCGTGGCGGGCGAGCAGAAGCGAAGCGCCGCGGGTGCG
>OFHJ01000156.1_pt1 | contig 28535 bp, 27 predicted proteins | sample 1522001 | NCBI WGS metagenome assembly OFHJ01 (sample SAMEA2464838, study PRJEB22497) | soil metagenome | biome: Grassland; feature: Farmland; material: Clay | place: Australia | collected 2013-02-01 | depth 1.2 m | reverse complement strand
CCCCCAGCGCGCCGTCCCCGCCGAGCGCCAGCGGCGAAGCCGCCCCGCCCTCGGCCCCTGCGCCGAAATCCCCTTTCCCGCCGGGCATCGCCCCCATGTGGCGCGTCAACAAGGACGGCAAGCTCGAACCCCTCCCCCGCGCCTATTGGTAACCGCCGCTGCACCGCCGGCGCAGCGCCGTCCCCCCGGCCGGCTTCACAGCTTGCACCAGACCGCGCCCGCACCCCTGCTTCCGCGATTGCTTGCGCTTGGCTTTTTGCCTAGTTTTGAGGCCAGGAAGCCCGGGAGGGAACCGCAAGCAGAAAGCCCAAGGAGGAAATCCCTAAGGAGGAAACCATGGTGGACAAGGATCAAGTCAAAGGCACGGGCAAACGGCTCAAGGGCAAAGCCCGCCGCAAGGTCGCCGCATGGCGCGGCGACACCGGCCAGGAACTGGAAGGCGCCGGCGAGGAATTGGCCGGTACGGTGCAGAAAAAGTACGGCGAGGCCAAGGAAGAAGCCAAACGCCAGGGCCGCAAGCGGGCCGCCTAGCCCCTCGGCCATTTCCCTACGTTCGTGGGGATTGGAAGTAAGAGCCGCTGGCGATAGCGTGGGAGGCATTGGCGGCGCGGTCGAACCGGGGCTGCGGCTTTTGCATCTTTGGTTTGCCGCCGCCGCCTGCCGCCGCCACCTAGGCGCGCATCCGAGTTGGGCAAAGGAGCACCCCCGCCATGCCGGTTCAGGCCCCCGATTTTGTTTCCGTTGATCGCCTCGAGTCCGAGATTCAGCGCCGCATCACCGCCGAGCGCCAACGCCTCAACGCCGCCGCCGGCCTCGCCGCCCGGGAGCAGTTTCATCGCCCCGTCGAACGGCCCTTCGTCGGCGAAGAACGCCAACGCGTCACCATCTTGTTCGGTGGCCTCACCTGGAAGCATGAGGCCCTGATCCAGGCCGCGTTTCACGGCAACGGCTATAACTGCGTGGTCATCCCCACGCCCAACGTTGCTGCGTTTCAATTGGGCAAGGAATTCGGCAACACCGGCCAGTGCAATCCCACCTATTTCACCGTCGGCAATTTGATCCAGTACCTCCAGGGCCTGGAAAAGCAAGGCATCAGCCGCCAGGAGATCATTGACCGCCACGTGTTCTTCACCGCCGGCTCCTGCGGCCCCTGCCGCTTCGGCATGTATGAGGCCGAGTACCGCTTCGCCCTCGACAATGCCGGCTTCAACGGCTTCCGCGTCCTGCTGTTCCAGCAACAAGATGGCATCAAGGCCGCCTCCGGAGAACCCGGCCTCAAGTTCACCGTCAACTTTGGCATGAGCATGTTGAACGCCTTGCTGCTCGGCGACGCGATGAACGACCTGGTCTATCAGATCCGCCCCTTCGAGACGCGGCGCGGCGAAACCGACCGCGTCTTCGCCGACACCATCGCCCAGCTGTCCACCGTGCTCCGCGAGCGCAAGCCCTTCGAACTCGGCGAGCACAACAATATGGCCGCCGGGCTGCTCCAGAAAAACCGCAAGGTCAAGGACACTTTCAGCGTCCTGCTCAAGGTGCTGGATCACCTCTACGGCAAGGAGCTCTACTCCGGCCTGGCGCGGGCGCGGGCGAACATGGACGCCATCGAGGTGGACCGCACCAAGGTCAAGCCGGTGGTCAAGATCACCGGCGAGTTTTGGGCCCAGATCACCGAAGGCGACGGCAACTTCAACATGTTCCGTTTCCTCGAGCGCGAGGGCGCGCAGGTGATCGTCGAGCCCATCGCCACCTGGGTCGCCTATATGATCCATCAGGTGCGGCTCAACGCCGTCGGGCGCCGCCGCGCCGACGCCCCCTACCCCGACGCCGCTTGGTATCAGTTCCAGCAACGCGCGGCCAACCAACTGAAATTCCGGCAGAAGTGGCTGGCGCTGGCCATCGGCGAGGCCGTATGGGGCCATTTCTACCACCGCCTGACCAAGCGCCTGGGCGGCATCACCCATCCTTTGGTGCCGCAAAAGGAATTGGCCGCCCTCGCCCATCCCTTCTACAATCGCCTCGCCCGCGGCGGCGAAGGCCATCTCGAGGTGGGAAAAAACGTCTACTACACCGTCCACCACCTCTGCCATATGGTCCTCGGGCTGAAGCCCTTCGGCTGCATGCCCAGTTCCCAATCCGACGGCGCCCAGTCCGGGGTGGTGAATCGGTTCAAGGAGATGATTTATCTCCCCATCGAGACCTCCGGCGAAGGCGAAGTCAACGCCCACAGCCGGGTCCAGATGGCGCTGGGCGAGGCCAAGATGAAAGCCAAGGCCGAGTTCGAAACCGCCTTGGCTGGTACCGGCAAAAGCATGGAGCAGATCCACGCCTATGTCGCCGATCATCCCGAGCTCAAGCGCCCCTTCTATCCCGTGCCGCACCGCGCCGGCATCGCCGGCACCGCGGCCCAGTTCGTGTTGCACGTCTCCGACCGCATGGACCGTGACGCCGCCTGGTGGCGGCGCACCCACATTTCCCTGTCCCGGGCGCCTGCGGCCGGCGTTCATTAGACCCCAATCCCTGACCCGTCCGGCGGGGCGGCCGCTTGCCTGAGCGCCGCCCCGCCCCGCAACCGCGCAACGGAAAGGAGCATGGATGGCAACGCCGCAGGAGCAGCTTTTGGTCGGCCTCGATGTCGGCTCCACCACGGTCAAGGCGGTCGTCGTTGACGCCGCCGCCGACCAGGTCATCTGGCGCGACTACCAGCGCCATGACACCAAACAGCCGGAACGGACGCTGGATTTTCTCCGCCGCATGGAGCAGGAAGCCGGCGTTACGGCCGGCCGCGCCCGCCTGTTTTTAACCGGTTCCGGCGGCCAGCCGCTCTGCGAACCCACCGGCGCCAAATTCGTCCAGGAAGTCACCGCCGTTTCCTTGGCGGTCGAAAAGCTGCACCCGGAGGTCTATTCCGTCGTCGAACTCGGCGGCCAAGACGCCAAAATCATCGTCTTCAAGGACGATGAGGAAAGCGGCCGCAAGAAGAAGATCCCCTCCATGAATGACAAATGCGCCGGCGGCACCGGCGCCGTCATTGACAAGATCAACGCCAAGCTGCGCATCCCCGCCGATCGCCTCTGCGATCAGGGTTACCACGGCATCAAGCTGCATAAGGTCGCCGGCAAATGCGGCGTCTTCGCCGAAACCGACATCAACAGCCTGCAAAAGGAAGGCACCCCCAACGATCAGCTGATGGCTTCGCTTTTCGAGGCCATCGTCCTGCAAAACCTAACGGTTTTAACTCGCGGCAACACCCTGCGCCCGCATGTGCTGCTGCTCGGCGGCCCCAATTCCTTCATCCGCGGCATGCGCGAGGCTTGGCAGGCCAACATCCCCCGCATGTGGAAGGAACGCAAGGTGGAGATCCCCGCCGGCGCCACCCCGGAAGACCTGATCAAGGTGCCCGAGAACGCGCAATATTACGCGGCGCTCGGCGCCGTCGAGTTCGGCAAGGACGAAGACCCCGACGTCGGCGTCTACCTGGGAACCGCGGGTCTGGTGCAGTACATCGAGCACGGCCGCCAGGACGAAAAGCTCAAATCCGGCAGCCGCGGCCTGGTCGAAAGCGACGCCGAGCTGGCGGCGTTCCGCGACCGCTATCGCCGCCCGTCCTTCACTCCCGCCCGCCCCGCCACGGGCGACGTGGTGCGGGCCTTCGTCGGCGTGGACGGAGGCTCAACCTCCACCAAGGGCGTCTTGCTCGCCGAAGACGAGACCGTGCTCTTCAAGCATTACCAGCTCTCCAAGGGTAACCCCATTCAGGACACCATTGACGTCTTCGAGGGCCTCCGCGCCCAGGTCGAGGGCGCGGGCGCGCGCTTGGAAGTCCTGGGCGTCGGCACCACCGGCTACGCCAAGGACATTCTCCGCGATGTGCTCCAGGCCGACGTGGCGCTGGTCGAAACCGTCGCCCACACCGAAAGCGCGTTGCGCTTTTACCAGGACCCCCACGTCATCGTGGATGTCGGCGGACAGGACATCAAGCTCATCGTGCTCAAGGACGGCCGGGTCAAGGATTTCAAGCTCAATACCCAGTGCTCCGCCGGCAACGGCTACTTCCTCCAGTCCACCGCCGAAGGCTTTGGCCTGGAGGTCAATCAGTACGCCGACCTGGCCTTTTCCGCCCAGGCCATGCCCGTCTTCGGCTACGGCTGCGCCGTGTTCATGCAGTCCGACATCGTCAACTTCCAGCGCCAAGGCTGGCGCGCGGAGGAGATCCTCGCCGGACTGGCCGCCGTGCTGCCCAAAAACATCTTCCTGTATATCGCCAACATCCCCAACCTCGCGGCGCTGGGCTCGCGCTTCGTGCTGCAAGGCGGCACGCAAAACAATTTGGCCGCGGTCAAGGCCGAGGTGGATTTCATCCGCGGCAGCTTCCGCGGCAGCGGCCAGCCGGAAATCATCGTCCATCAGCACTGCGGCGAAAGCGGGGCGATCGGCGCTGCCGCCGAGGCCGTGCGCCTCTACCGCAACGGCCGCCGTACTACCTTCGTCGGCTTGGACGCGGTGCGCGCCATTCAATACCGCACCACCCGCAATGAGAATACCCGCTGCTACTTCTGCAAGAACAACTGCCTCCGCACCTTCATTGACATCAATACCGGCGCCAACGACGTCGTTCCCGCCGCCCAGCTCGGCAAGCGCGCCAGCAAGGTTCCCATGCAAGCCGGCGAGCAGCGGCTGATCATCGCCACCTGCGAAAAGGGCACCGTCGAGGACATGGAGGAGATGAAGGACATCAAGTCCGGCATCGAGGCTGTTAAGGCGCGGCACCCCAACTTCGTCGAGGTCGCCGCCCGCGAGGCCTTCCGCTGCCGCGACATTCCCAGCGTCGCCGACCCCCCGCCCTCGGGCGGCTGGTTCGGCCGCCCCAAGGCCGATCGCGAACGTGAGGAAAAACTGCGCCGCCGCCCGGCCTTGCGCATCGGCATTCCCCGCGTCCTCAATACCTACGTCTACGCGCCGTTCTTCAACGCCTACCTGCAAAGCCTCGGCGTCCAGCCGGAAAACATCCTCTATTCCGATTTCACCTCCGGCGACCTCTATCGCGCCGGATCCAGCCGTGGTGCCATTGACCCCTGCTTCCCCGCCAAGATCGGCATCGCCCATGTCCACAACCTCCTGGCGGTGAAAGGCGCGCGCAAGAAGTTGGACGCCGTTTTCTTCCCCATGCTGGACGTGCTGCACACCAATCTCCAGCACCTCACCGGCTCCAACGCCTGCCCCACGGTCACCGCCTGCCCCGCGACCGTCAAGGCGGCGTTCACCAAGGAAAGCGATCTGTTCGCCGAGCATGGCGCCGCCTACATTGACCCCATCACCAACTTCCGCGACCCCAAACTGCTGGCCATTCAGCTCTATGACGCGTGGGCCCCGCTGCTGGGCCTCACCCGCGGGGAAAACGATCGCGCCATCGCCGCCGGGTTCGCCGCATTGGAAGATTTTGAGTGCTCCATGCGCGCCAAAGCGCGGGAAACGCTGGACCAGCTGGAGCGCGAGGATCGCATTGGCATCGTCATGCTCGGCCGCCCCTATCACCACGATCCCGGGCTGAATCACGAAATTCTGGATGAATTTCAAAAGCTCGGCTATCCCATCTTTTCCCAGTCTCACCTGCCACAGGATGCCAACCTGCTCGAGCGCCTCTTCGGCGAGGAGGTCCGCGCCGGCGTCATCCGCCATCCTCTCGATATCGGCGACGTTTGGAAGAACAGCTACTCCGCCAGCACCAACCAGAAAGTCTGGGCCGCCAAGTTCACCGCCCGCCATCCCAACCTGGTCGCCTTGGAGATGAGCAGCTTCAAATGCGGCCACGATGCGCCCATCTATGGCGTCATCGAAGGCATCATCGAGCGGAGCGGCACGCCCTACTTCAGCTTCAAGGATCTCGACGAAAACAAGCCTTCCGGCTCGATTCGCATCCGCGTCGAAACCATTGACTATTTCCTCCGCCGCTACCGCGAAACCGTGGCCGAACGCCGCCGCGCGCGGGAATCAGTGGATGCTCAGCTCGCCGCGTTCGAGCGCCACCTGCGCGCGGAGCTGGCCGCCGCCCCCGAACCCGAACCCGCCCCCGAACCCGAACACATCGCCGCGGGTTCATGACCCGCCCAAGACCTGATTTTTCTTGCCCCTGCGGGAAACCTCCATGTCCACCCAAACTCACCCCGAACCGAACGGCGGTCCCCCGCCCTCCGGCTCCGCCGCGGCGGGCAGCTACCGCCTCGACGTTCCGCTGCACTCGTTGCTCACCCAGCCCCTGGCGCCGCGCTCAGCCCCCGCTCCGGCTGCCAAGCCCAAAACCCTGCCCACGCCGGTCTTTCCCCAGCACCCGGATTTGCTCGCCGGCCGCGAGGCCGACCTGGATGATTCCGTTCCCCATGTCCCGCCCAGCAAACGCCACTGGCGCGCCGGCCACGTTTACCGCACCGCCCGCGGCTGGTTGTTCCCCTACCTCCGCTCCCGCATTTTGCCCGGCGACTTCTATCCGCTTATTGCGTATCTGTTTACCGAATGGAAGTGCAATCTTGACTGCCACTATTGCTGGGCTTTTGACAATCGCGTCAAAGGGATGACCGAGGACGTCGGCCGCCGCTCCATTGACTGGCTGCACGGCACCGGCTGCCGCGTTTTAGCCCTAATGGGCGGCGAGCCCCTGCTGCGGCCGCAGTATGTCCACAAAATCGTCTATTACGCCGCCAAGAAGGGCTTCTGGGTCTACCTGCCCACCAACGCCCGCCTCCTCCGCCCGGAGGTGACTGATTGGATCGCCGATGCCGGCGTCGCCACCGTTAATTTCGCCGTCGACGCCGTGGACGAAAAGCCCGGTCTGCCCAAGGCGCTGAATCCAGTGCGCAAATACTTCAATTATTTGTGCAAGCGCCAATATCACTACGGCTATTCCATCTTCTTCAACATGAACATCTGCCGCCACAACCACGACGACATTCGGCAGCTGACTGAAATCGCCCATGACCATGGCATCGCCACCGACTACCACCTGAACGAATCGCCGATGCTGGAGCAAAGCCACTTCCAGCACGCGCGGGAAAATGAGACCTACATCCGCCGCGAGGATTGGGAGCGGGTGGACGAACTGATTGACTGGATCATCGCCAAGAAGCGCGCCGGCTACCGCATGGTGGACTCGGTGCAGCGGCTTCAGGAGATGAAGCAATTCATGCGCGGCCAGGTGGATCCCTGGGGCTGCCGCGCCGGGCAGAACTCCCTCATCATTCGCGTGGACGGCTCCTTGGCGCCCTGTTTTCCCATGTATTCCGCCACCTACGATTGGGGCACGATCGAGCATCATCGCTTCGACACCGCCCAGCTCGGCGAAATGAAGAAGACCTGCGAACGGACCTGTTTCTCCACGCTCAACAGCATCTTGGCCTTCGCTTACAAGGACGCCAAGACCATCACCTACGCGCTGCGCGGCGGAGCCACGCACGATCTGGTCCATTCGACCAAAGGCTGGGGCTTTTAGAGCCCCGCCGCGCCGCCGCGCCGCCGCAGGGTTTGACACCGCCGATTGGTTCCATGCCCCAGCCAGGCAACACGCCGGTCCAGGGCTGAATCGCAACTTTTATGAAAGTCGCCTATCTATTGGGCCGCATGGCTTTCGGTGGATATTTTCTGTACAGCGGCGTGCATCATTTCCAGGCCCAGGAAGCGCTGGCGCAATACGCTGGCGGCAAAAACGTCCCCGCGCCGGATCTCGCCGTGCAGGTCAGCGGCGCGGCTCTGGCGGTCGGCGGCGCCAGTATTTTGCTGGGCGTGAAGCCGCATTGGGGCGCTCTGGCGGTCATCGGCTTTTTGGCCGCGGTTTCGCCCGTCATGCACGATTTCTGGCGCCGCGAGAACCCCGCGGAACGCCAATTGGAAATGGTCAACTTCGGCAAGAATTTCGCGCTGCTGGCCGCGGCGATGATGCTCGCCGGGCGCGAGCGCCAATCTCCAGCGCCGGCGCAGCGCCAGCTCCAGGCCGCTTAGGACCTCTGCCGCCTAGGGCGCATCAGCGCAACCCTGACCAGGTTTCGCACCACACGATGGAGTTGCCGGGATTCGCCGGATCAAATTTGATTTCCGCTGGCAGCCCCGGCAGACAAGCAGCGGGCCGGGCTTGCCCCAGCCAAAGGGTGATGTCCTGCGAGGCTTCATACTCCACGCCCCGCACTTTGTACCGGTACACCAGCACTCGCGGCGCGGTCCCGCCTTGGCTCGGCGCCAGATCATCCACAATATCCACGATCTCGCCCCCGGTCAGCCGCCCCACCTGGTTCACCCGGGACCGGCGCAACCGCTCCAGTTCCGCCGCGTCGGGGCGCCGCCGCCAGCGGCGCCAGCCCGCCGCCACGGCCACCACCGCTACCCCGGCCATAGCTGCGGCCGCCCAACCATAGCGCGCCTGGCCCAGTTGCTCCCAACTCATACCGATATTGAAGATACTACCATCGGCGGTCACACCTTCTGCTGCATCCCGTTTCCCGTGCCGGCCAAACCCAGCGCGCCCGCCACCGCGCGCATCGCCTCCAGGCAATTCGCAATGTGTTCCTCCAGCGGCAGCCCCAGCGCTTCCGCTCCCCCGTGAATATCCTCCCGGTGCACCGAGCGTGCGAACGCCTTGTCCTTTAGCTTTTTCGTAACTCCAGCCGGCTCCACCTCGGCCAGGCTCTTGTCCGGTTTCACCAAGGCGCAGGCGGTCAAAAATCCCGCCAGTTCGTCACAGGCAAACAGGCATTTCTCCATGGGCGTGCGCCGTTCCACCTGCATATAGTCGGCATGGGAGAGAATCGCCCGGCGGATATCTTCTGGATAACCCATCGCGGCCAGAATTTCTCCGCCTTTTTGCGGGTGATCCGGGGGATTGGGCCAGCGTTCGTAATCGAAGTCGTGCAGCAAGCCGGTCACTCCCCATCGCTCCGGGTCGCCGCCAAACCGCGGCGCATACGCCCGCATGCAGGCCTCCACCGCCAGCGCGTGCTTGCGCAGGCTGGCGGACTCCGTGTATTCGTGCAGCAGGGCGAGAGCTCGATCCCGGTCTGGGGCGGGACCATTGGGCAGGTCGGAAGTCTCCATGCCCCCGCAGTATAGCCTCGCCACCCGGTCCCACGGCCAGGAGCGAAAAGAACAACCGCTCCGCGCCGCAAACGCGCGCTCGCGGCCTTAGAATTACAGTACTGGTGAGTAGCTGGCGCGTGGACGGCGTGGCCGGCCACCACGGTCGCAGGGTCCATCATCGGCCCGGCCCCATCACGCACCGTTCGCGGATTGCGATATGTTCACCCGCTATCGGCAGGTCACGCTTTTAGGCGTGGTATTGTTAGCGCAACTCCTGTTGTTGGCCTATCAAATCCGCCGGCCCAATTCCGGCGGAGTTCGCCTGCTGCAATTGTGGAGTGTGCGCGCCGTCTTGCCCGTGGCGCGCGCTTCGCACGCCGTCGTCGCCGGCACGGAATCGCTGGTGGCCAATTACATTCTGCTGCGCCATGCCCGCCTGCAAGCGCATGTCTTGGCCGCCGAACTCCGCCAGGCGCGCTCGGAGAATTTGCAGCTTCACGCCGACGCCGCGGAGAATGCCCGCCTCAACGCTTTGCTCGGCTTCCATCCCCGCCAGGTGGAGCGCCTGTTGCCGGCGGCGGTCATTGGCGGCAGCGCCTCCCCCGACTCGCAGGTGCTCTACGTGAACCGCGGCTCGGCCGACGGCGTCGCCCGCAATATGCCCGTGCTCTGCCCAGCGGGCGTGGTCGGCAAGATAACGCAAACTTTTGGCCATGAATCGGAGGTGCTCCTGATCACGGACCCCGGCTCCGGCGTGGGCGCAATGCTCGCCGGCTCCCACGGCCATGGCGTGCTTTGGGGCCGCGGCCCGGGGGAAACCGCCCTGCGCTTCGTCAGCCGCCATGAGCCGGTGCATGCTGGCGAAGCGGTAGTCACCTCCGGAGAAGATCAAATCTTCCCCGCCGGCCTGCCGCTCGGCAGCGTCACCCGTGTCCAACCCGGCAAACCCTTCTGGCGCATCACCGTCCGCCCCGTGGCGATTGCCGCGGAATTGCAGGACGTGCTCATTGCCACCCGCCTGCGCCCCCAGCCTCCAGCCGCTGATATCCAAGCCTCGCTGACGCCGGCGAAGATCCTCAGCCATAAGTTGCCGACGGTTCCGCACGACCCCCTAAATCCGCCCACGGGACCACCGCTGGCCGCAACCCAACTGCTCGCCGCCCGGGCGGCTGCGCGCCGGGCCGCCGCGGCGCGCCTCGCGGCCCAATCGCCGGCCCCCGACGCGGCTCCCGCGTCCACGGCCCATGCCGACGCCGCCCAGCTCCCGGCAGCCGTGAGCCCCCACGCTTCGGTCGCGACGAGTTCCCACGCCGCGGTCGCCACGAATTCCCCATCCCATCGCGCCGCCGCTGCAGCGAATTCCCGAGCGGCGGCCGCGGCGAACTCCCCATCCCATCCCGCCGCCGCGGCGACGGCCACGCCGCACCCACGGAGGCCGCGATGAGTGACTACTTTGCACCTCCCCGCGCGGAGATCGCGCTCTACCGCTTCCCCTCCCTGTTTTATCCCATCGCGGCGATCGTCGCCCTCGCGCTCCAAGCATACGTGCCGCTGTTGTTTCATGCCGCCGTCTACCTCGATCTGCCCTTGTTCGTCGTCGTCTATTACGGCCTGTGCGCCCGCAATGCCACCGGCGCGGTCGTCGCGGGCGCCACGATGGGATTGCTGCAAGACGGCGTTTCCCATCTGGCGCTGGGCCTAAACGGCATCGCGGAAACCTTGGTTGGATTCATCGCCGCTGGCATCGGCAGCCGCCTGGACAGCGACAATGCGGGCGTCCGCTTCCTGGTGGTCGGCGGACTGTACGCCATGAACGCCACGCTGATCTTCCTCATGGAGCGCTATCTGATGGCGCGCATGGTGCCCTGGTGGGGCGGCCGGCTGGCCCTGGCCGCGGCGTTCAATGGCGCCGCCGCCGTGCCCGTGTTCCGTCTTCTCGACCGTTTCCGCCAGGCACGCTAACTTATGGCCATTCGCTATCATTCCGACGAGGTCCTGCCCAGCGGCCGCATTCGCTGGGTGCAGTTTCTGTTAGTCGCCGCATTCCTAGTCCTGGTCCTGGCGTTGTGGCAGTTGCAAATTCTCCGTCAGCACCATTGGGCGCAACTAGCGCGGGACAACCGCGTTCGCACCGAACCGATTCCCGCTCCCCGCGGCCGCATCCTCGACCGCCACGGCCGTGTGCTCGTCGGCAATTATGCTTCGTTCAGCGCCCTCTTGGTGCGGCAGGAGGAACCGCATTGGCGCGCCGATTTGCCCGCCATCGCAGCCGGATTGCGCCTCGACTTGGCCCAACTGCGGCAGCAACTGCGCCGCCAGGAAAGCACGCCGACCTACCAGCCCATACTGCTGAAGGACAACATCACCCCCGCCGACGTCGCCTTTATTGATTCCCATCGCGACCAGTTCCCCGAGCTCGAAACCATGACTATCAGCCGCCGCTTGTATCCCAGCGACGGCTACGCCGCTCAGGTGCTGGGCTATGTCGGCGAGGCGACCCCCGCCGACATGGCCCATTTCCATGTCGCTGCCGGAACCCTGGTGGGCAAAGGCGGACTGGAGGCGTATTACAACAAGTGGCTCATGGGCAAGGACGGACTGCGGCGCGTCGTGGTGAATAGCCGCGGGCAGGTTATGGGCCATCTGCCCGGCATCCCGCCCACCCCCGGCCATGATCTGCGCACGACGCTGGACGCCACGTTGCAAAACGCCGCCGAGGAGGCCATGGGCGACCGTCCCGGCGCCGTCGTCGCGTTGAACCCGCAAAACGGCCAGGTTCTGGCCATGGTCAGCACCCCGGCGTATAACGCCAACAATTTCACCTTCGGCATTACGGAAAAGGAGTGGCGGGCGCTGCTCACCAATCCCCACCATCCGTTGTTGAACAAAGCCATCCAAGCCGAACTCGCCCCCGGTTCGATGTTCAAAATCATTGTCGCGGTGGCGGGGCTGGAGAAAGGGATCGCCCAACACCAAATCGTGGACTGCAAGGGCGGCGCCACGTTCTATGGCCACTACTACCGCTGTTGGGTTCCGACTGGCCACGGCATCACTGACCTCACCAAGGCCCTAGCGCAGTCCTGCGACGTCTTCTTCTATACCCTGGGCAACAAGCTCGGAATTCAAACCATCGCCCATTACGCCAAGGCACTGGGCCTGGGCCGGCCCACCGGCATTGACCTGCCGCAGGAGGCCGGCGGCCTGATCCCCACTCCCGCCTGGAAGGAACGCCGCTTCCACCAGCCCTGGTGGTCCGGACAAACCATCATTGTCTCCATCGGCCAAGGGCCGATCGAAACCACGCCGCTTCAGATCGCCCATACCATCGGCGGCATTGCCGTCGGCGGCAAGTTCATGCGCCCGCATTTGGCGTTCAACGGGGAAGTGCCCGCCGCCGATCACCCACCTAACCGCCAGCCCAAGGAGTTCACCTTCCCGCTCTCCGCCAAAATCGTCAGCGCCGTTGACGCCGGCCTGCGCGGCGTGGTCCTGCCGGGCGGAACCGCCGCCACCGCCCAGATCCCCGGGCTCGATTGGGGCGGCAAAACCGGCACCGCGCAAACCGTTTCCGACACCACCTTCGCGCATCTGGGCCGCAAACTGCGCCGGCGCTATATGGACAACGCCTGGTTCATCGGCCTCTATCCGCTGCAGAATCCCACCCTCGCGATCTGCGTCCTGTACCAGCATGGGTCGGAAAGCTATTACGCCGCCAACATCGCCTCGCAAGTGGTTGCGGCCTACGCGCAGGAGCGGCAGCGGCGGCAAAGCACCATCGCTGCCCGCCTGCGGCACGCTCTCGGCGCTGCGCCTCGCCACTGGGCGCTGGTGGTTCCGCCCCCGCGCCGCGCCGCACCTTCTCAGCCATGAGCCGCTGGCGCGACCTCGACTGGATTGTGCTCGGACTGGCGTTGCTGATCTCCTGCATCGGCATTCTGGAAATTCATGGCGCCACGATTGGCACCAAATTCGCCGGTATTTACGTCAAGCAAATCTACTTCCTGGTTGCCGGCGTCATTCTCCTTTTCGTCGTCAGCCGCATTGATTACCAGTTGCTGCTGGACGCCGCACCTTGGCTGTACCTGCTCTCGGTCGGCGCCCTCGGCTTGGTGCTCCTCGTCGGCCGCACCATTTTCCATTCCCGCCGCTGGATCCCCCTCGGCCCCTTGCACCTGCAAGTCTCCGAGTTGGTGAAACTGGTTATAATTATCGTGGTGGCGAGGTATTTCGCGGGTACGCGGAACGCCTTGCCAGGGTTCCGTGACGCCATTCGCATCGGCCTGCTGGTCGGAGTGCCCATGCTTTTGGTCCTGGCGGAACCGGATCTGGGTACCGCGCTCACCTATCTGCCGGTTGCAGCGATGGGATTGTGGTTAGGGGGCCTGCGGTGGCGCCATTTTGCCATCCTCGGCCTGCTGGGGATCATGGTCCTGCCCTTGGCCTGGCGCCATATGCACCCCTATCAAAAGGCACGCTTGGAAAGCTTTCTTCGCCCCCAGGCCGATCCCTTGGGAACCGGCTACCAATTGCTGCAATCCAAGATCGCGGTCGGTTCTGGCGGCCTGTGGGGCACCGGCACCGCGCAGGGATCCCAGACCCGCGGAGCGTTTTTGCCCGTGCCGCAGACGGATTTTATTTTTGCCGCCTACGCCGAACAGTATGGCTTTCTCGGCGGCATCGCTTTATTGTTTTTGTACCTGCTGCTTCTGATGCGGTTGATTCAGGATGCGCAGTCCGCGCCGGATCGTGGCGGCGGATTGTTGATTATGGGAGTCGTCGCGGTGCTGGCGTTTCATGTCCTGGTGAACGTGGGCATGGCCGTCGGCGTGATGCCGGTTACCGGCATTCCGCTGCCCCTCATGAGTTCGGGAGGATCATCAATGTTGTTCACGTTTGCGGCCTTGGGCGTGGCCATGAACGTCCGGATGAGCCGCTTCGTGAATTCGTAGGATCTGCGTGGAAGTACCCGCCGGTGCGCCCTGCGGCGCGCGGCGGGCGAATACAAGTTTGCGATCGCCCGCAAGGGCGGAGAGCCAGACCGAGAAACGGCGGGGCGGCGATGCCGCCGGCCATGGGACGGTCCGTGGGCTCGCATGAAGGCTCGGCTGAAAAACTGGATCCGCAACCGCCGCCCTTGGGCCTCGCGGTTTTGCGATCGCCGCACCTCATGTCCTCTCCGCTCTCCCGGGCATGGGAGAGGCAATGAACAAAGAACTGTACATTTCCGCCAACCCGCATGAGACGCGGATTGCGCTCAGCGAAGATGGCGAACTCACCGAGGTCTATTACGAGCGTGAACGCGAATATTCCCTAGCCGGCAGCATCTACAAGGGGCGGGTCACGCGCGTTCTGCCCGGCATGCAGAGCGCCTTCGTGGACATCGGCCTGGAACGCGATGCGTTTCTCTATGTCTCGGATTTCTTCGAGGACATGGAGGAATTCGACCAGCTTGCCGAGGACGGCGCCCCCATTGCCAGCCGCCGCGCGGCCCCGCCCGCCGATGGTGAATCGGCGCCGCAGCCCGCGGAGGGCGGAACCTCGCCAATGGCCGAAGCAGGAGGCGAAAATGCAGCTGCGCCGGGCCGCCGCGAGGGCCGTCGCCGCCGCGGACGCCGCGGTCGCGGCCGGCATCGCGAGCAGGGCGGCATTCCCGATTCCAAGTTCGCCACCGCTGCCACGCCGGACGCCGAGGCCACCGCCGCGGCCAGCGGCGACGATCTTCCGGATGCTGCCGCCGCAGCAGGCGCAGAGACGGAGCACGGCGCAAGCCCGGAGCCGGCGATTCCCGCCGCCGCACCGGCGCCCGCCCAAGCACCCAGCCGGCCACCGACATCGCCGCCGTCTCCGTCGCATTTCCGCACTTCGCGCGATGCGTATCCCTTCACCCTGCCCGGAGAATCCTTGGCCAAGTATCGCCATGCGCCGGCGCCCGCCGCTGAGTCCAATGAGAGCGAGCCCCAGGAGGCGGAGCAGGAGGCGGAAGCCGGGCAGGAATTCGACCGCTCCCGCATCCAGCCCGATTCGCCGTACGAAACCAACGCCTCGGCCGAGCGGCGCGAACGCTCTGCCGGGGAGGACACCGCCCCCGAAGCGGAGCCTTCCCTGAGCACGATCTCCGAAACCCCAGCCGCGATCAGTGAGGAAGAACGAGTCGCTTCGCAACCAGACACGCCGGCCGGCGAAACCGAGGCGCCGGACGCTGACTCTAGCGAGAACTCCGAAGCCGAATCCCCGTCCGATCAAGCGGAACTACGCCAGCCGCCGGAAACCGCCCGCTTCGAAGCCCGTGCCGGCCGGCGCCGCCGTGGTGGCCGCGGCCGGGCGCCCCGCCGTCGGCACGACGGAGCCGCCGAGAACGCCGCTGAGCCCGCCGTCAACGGCGCCGCGGGCGATGGCGAGCGGTCCCAGGGCCCCAAGCTGATCAACGAGATGCTCCGCAGCGGCCAAGAAATCCTGGTGCAAATCGCCAAGGAGCCCTTAGGCACCAAAGGCGCGCGCATCACCAGCCATCTCGCCTTGCCCGGCCGCTTTTTGGTCTACATGCCCACCGTCCGCCACATCGGCGTCTCCCGCAAGATCGCCTCGGACGAAGAGCGTGCCCGCCTAAAGCGGCTGTTAGTGGAAAACACTCAAGACCTGCCCGGCGGCTTCATCGTCCGCACCGCGGGACAAAGCGCCAGCGATGAGGACCTGATCGCCGACATCCGTTTTCTCAGCCATCTCTGGAACGATATCCGCCAGCACTTCGACAACGCCAAGGCGCCCGCCTTGCTGCATCATGACCTCGGGCTGGTCGAGCGCACGTTGCGCGATCAGCTCTCCGGCGATTTCACCCACATCTGGATTGACTCCGAGGAGCAATATCAGGCCGTGGTCCGCTTCGTCGGCCACTTCATGCCTGATCTCGCCTCGCGCGTCCGCCTCTTCACCCGAGACGAGCCGATCTTCGATCATTTCGGCATTCAGGAGGAAATTGACAAGGCGCTCAAGAGCAAAGTGTGGCTCAAAAGCGGCGGCTACATCGTCATCAACCAAACCGAGGCTCTCGTCGCCATTGACGTCAACACCGGCAAGTACGTCGGCAAGTCCAATCGCCTGGAAGACACGATCGTCAAGATCAACGTGGACGCGATCCGCGAGATCGTTCGCCAGATTCGCCTGCGCGACCTCGGCGGCATCATCGTCGTGGACTTCATTGACATGGACGAGCGCAAAAACCGCCAGAAGGTGATGCAAGCGCTGGAAGACGCCATGCGCGCGGACCGCGCTCCCTCCAAGGTTCTCGCCTTCAACGATTTCGGCCTGGTCGCATTGACCCGCAAACGCGTCAAGCAGTCCCTGGAGCGCACCTTGGGCACGCCCTGCCCCTACTGTGCCGGCGTCGGCCTGGTCAAGTCCATCACCACGGTCTGCAATGAGATCTACACCGAAGTGCGCAAGATGTCCCGCTCCATTGACCGTGACGACATGGTCTTGCGCGTGAACCCCGAGGTGGGCAAAGCCCTCAAGGCGAAAAATGCCAAGCTGCTCAATGAACTGGAACAGCTCACCGGCAAGATGATCGCCATCAAGGCCGACCCCATGGTCCATCAGGAGCAGTTTGAAATCTTCTAAACGCCCCAGAGCCTATGTTTATTGAACGAGTGGAAATTGAAAACATTCCCGCCGCCCTGGCGGCCGGCCGGGCCGTCTATGAATGGAAGACCAAGGATCCGCATCAGCACCCGATCGTCGGTCCGGCCTATGATGACCATCCCGGCCGCAACCGCGCCAAGCGGGAAAACCGCTATGCGGAAACCCTGGAAGCCGCCCAGGAAGCGGCGGCGGGCATGCGCACGGAGATCGTCGCCGCATTGTTCCTCACCGGCTCCTAGGCCTGGCGCCGGCCCATTCGTGGGACAATAAATTTTCGCGCGTCCGATGTCATCCACCGAGATCACTCCCGCTTCGCCGCCGGCATTCCGGCCGGTCAGTGTCGCGGCCGCCAACGCCCTCAGCATTGCCAGCTGGCTGGTGCCCGGCCTCGGTTATCTTTTGCTGCGGAAGTGGATTCGTGGCGCCTTGATCGTCGTCAGCATCTTCGCCATGTTCTTCCTCGGGCTGGGCATGCAGGGCCAGCTCTTTGGCGTCAACGGCAAAAACCTGCTCGACATCTTGGGCTGGATCGGCGACCTGTGCAACGGCCTGCCCTATATGATTACCCGCATAGCGGGCGGCGGCGCCGGCAACCTGTACACGGTGACCGGCGATTACGGCTCCATGTTCCTGGTCGCCTCCGGCCTGCTCAATATTCTGGCGGCCGCAGATGTGCGCGACGTGGCGCTGGGGAGAAAGCCCTAATGCCCGCCTGCCTCTCCCTGCTCGCCCCCATCGCCGTGGTGGTGATGTCCCAGTTCACCGCCGTCATCGTCTTCGCGCTGTTCGCCTCGGTGGTCTTCGCCATCACCCTGCGCGAAGAGCCTCGGGCCCAAATCCGCTACGGCGCCTTTTGCTTTGCCTGTTTCCTCATTGGCACGGTCATCGCCGGCTGGATTCTCTATTTCCTCCAGCCTCACTAGCCCCATCCGCCTAGCGCTTCGGAGGGTGAACGGCAATGACCACTTCCCCGAAGCGGCCGCTGGGCGTCGCCCGGACCATGAACCGCGCCAGGTAGACCGGCCGACGCCGTACCGTTATCCGCCCGCGCAGCTCAATGCTTCCGGCGCTCCGAAATCCGGACCGCAGATTCACTAAATAGCCGCGCTGGCCGACGATGCCCCCGCGCTCGTCGGAAACCACTACGCCGGCGATCAGCCGGCAAGGCGCGCCTTCCCGGCAGCCGGCGCCGGCCAGCGGCACGCTGAACCGGTAGCTGCGGAACCGCTGCTTGCCTTGCACCCACCATCCCCCCAGATGAACCCGCAGCGGAATGCCGGCGATATTCGCCATGCTGGCCGCGCCCATGCCGAAACCCGGTCGGGGATGCTCCGTTCGCAGCACCTGCGGCGCCCGCGTAATATAGCCCTGCCGCGCTTGCACCGACAACCCGGGCCGATCCACGCGAACGCGGATGCGATGGTAGCGCACCTCGCCGCGCGGATCGCGCGGCGGCTGGAAGCCGAGCAGGTAATAGTCGGACCACTCCCGTTGCGCCTGCCCCAGCGACTGCCACAAAAAATTGTTTCCGACCAGCGCCTTCCCGCCAGTTTTGTGCGCGGCACTGCGCGTCGCAACCCAGCTCAGCATTTGATTGCCTGAGCTCGTTACCGGCTTCTTGGTGGAATCCGCTTGAGTTCCGATTGCGGCAGGGGGCTGGAACACCGAGGGGATGCTCAGCCAGATGCCGCGCGGGTCCAGGGGGAATAATTCGACGTTGGCTTCGTTCAGCAGTTGATACGTGCTGGCATTCTCCCGCCACAGATCCACATTCGCCTCCGGCAGCGCCTGAAGCAGTCGGCCCGGCGACGACGGACTCCATGCCGGATCCCACGCCAGCGGAGGCCCGTCGCCGGCCCAAATCACCACCTTGCGCCCTGGCAGCGGCGCCAGGATGGATGCCAGTTGCCGCAACACGCCGTCGGTGGTCCAAAGACCCGCTCCTCGGTCAATGGCCTCCAAGTCTCCCCAAGCCGTATTTTGCCGCCGCGCCACACCAGAGGGGCCGGCGCCTGAAGCAGCCATGCGGGGCGGCGAGAAGGCGAGGTTGTAATCCAGCCGCGGCCGGATCCATTCCCCCGCCGCTGCCAGCAGCCGCTGCCGGTTGTAGGTGAATGGCTGAAGCGTCAGCAAGCCGTCCGACACTCCGAAAATCGCCACCGGCTGCCCGGGCCTCAGGTCATTGCGCAGGAATCGCATTACGCCCACGCGCATCAACATCATGTCGTCCAGCATCGTGTTCTGGAAATCGATCAGCAGCACCACCCAGCTCGGCGGCGTCCGATGCGGCCGGTTGGTGAACGTGCCCGGAGGCTCGCGGTTGGCGCGCTCTCCCGTTTTGCCTTGCGCAACCATCGTGCCTGGCGCGGCGTGAATCCAATCCAGGCTGCGGATCCGCACCTCCCGCCCGTCCACGAATAACGCGAAGTCTTTCCGGCGCAGCCCGCGGACCACCTGCCCCTTGCCATTGAGCACGGTGACGGGCACCAGCACCCGCCGTACGGAAGTTCGAAACGAAGGCGTCCCGCGCGGAACAGCCTGCGCTAGCGCTAGCCCTGGAGCCAGCGTCGCTAACATCGCAATCCGACCCAGTACTCGCATAACGCGGCCAGTGTACCTCTGTTACCTTAAATACAGATGAAATTCCTCGGCGCCATTTCGTGGGCCAGTAACGCTTCCGCCAATGCCGCCGCCGCTTCCCTTTCGGCGCGCCTAGGTCCGCAGGTCGCCGCTCGGGCGCGCGGAGGAACCTCCCGATGGGCATGCTAATCTGTGGAAATCCAAGGCCGACGTAGCTCAGTTGGTAGAGCGGCTGATTCGTAATCAGCAGGTCGCCGGTTCGACCCCGGCCGTCGGCTCCAATGTTTTCAACAACTTACGAGAACTTCGCGGAAGCCGGCCAAAAAATTGTGCCCTTTTTTGTGCCCACTCCAGGGAAGAATTTCGCTCAGTTGACGGCGCCCCGAGCCGCCCGCCGTGCGCCCCCCCTTGGCGCTGGAAGCGGCGCGGCCTGCCGCTCCATGGCGGCGATTGCATCCTGCTTCGCCTGCATGCGGATGTGGCTGTAACGGGCGAGCATTGCTTTTGAGACGTGGCCGGCCAGAGCCATGATCGTGCCCTCGCTCACGGCCGGGTTTTCGGCCAGCCGCGAGATGAACGTGTGGCGGCAATCGTGCCAGCGGTAGCGGACGCCGGCGGCGCGGCAAACGCTGTGCCACGCGTTTTTCCACTCCTGCGCCGGGCTCCCGGGGTCCTGTACCCTAACCACGGCGCGACGCCGGTCACCGCCGATACCGACCAGCAGGCGCGGGAAAATGTAGTCCGCCCCTCTCCGGGCGGGGGAATGCGCGGCCCATACTGCTAGCGCCGCGCGGCCCCGGCGCGAGAGAGGAATCACGCGGCCAGTGCCCGCCTCGGTCTTTGACTTGCGGACGCGAACGTGGGGCGCCTCCATCTCCGCGCCCGCCGCGTGCGCCCCTAAATCTTCCCACCGGAGGACGCGTAGTTCGCCAGCGCGGAGCCCCGTGTCCACCGCCAGCACGAAAAGCGGAAGCATGGCGGGGTTTGGGCTCGCCGCGCAGGCGGAGATGATCTTTGTTTCGTCCGCGGCGGTAATGGCGCGGCCAACGTCGCGGTTGGCGCGCAGGTTTTTCACTCGGTCCGCAAGCTCGGCCCAGAGGCCGTGGGCCTTGAGAATTCCGCGCAGCGCCAAGACATCGTAGTTGATGGTCCGGGCCGACATGCCCGCCGCGAGCCTCGCGGCCTGGTATCCAGCGATGTCGGCAAGGCCGATGTCACAGACCAGGCGGCCGCCGAATGCGCTCTTTAACGGCGCCAGGCGGTCCTTATAGGCGCGGTAGCTTTTAGACGCCAACCCGGTCTTGCCGGCCAGCCAGGCGTCGGCGGCGTCGGCGAACATGGGCATACGCTCGCGCCGGCGAGGAACGCGGTTGTAGGCGCGCGCCAGCTCGTGCCGCCGCTGCCGCTCCGCCTCCTTGGCCAGGGTCTTGCTGCCGGTCCGCGCGGACTCGCGGATCAACCGGCCTTGAAACTGAAATCTGTACCACCAAACGCGGCCGCGCTTAATGACCATCGCGTTTCTCCTGGGCGCGATACCGCGCCGGCTTGTACTTCGTCCTCCAGCGCGCGCGCCACACGCGCTGACGCAGCGCGCCGGCGCAGCGTCTTGAACAACAGCGCTGGTCCCGCCGGCCGGCGAGATATAGTGCATCGCAAATTCCGCAGACCCGGAGGTGGTCAAAGCCGCCGCGCGCCAGCTCCCAAAAAATCGCCGGCCAATCCCGGCCTGGGCCGCCTTCCGCGCTGGCCCCGGCAAGGCCGCGAAAAACCGCATCCAGCAAACCCCAGCGCCCCCGCTCGTAATCCTCAAGGCCCTCGGGCGCGGTTCTGATGCCGTTCAGTGAAACCAGCAGCCGGGAGAGGTGCCAGAAGGGATCGTCCAACCGCGCTATCTTGGCCATCGCGCGCCCTACCTGCTGTTCCGTGGGGGATTGGGGCAGCCGGGCGAGGATCTCCTTCAAGCGCCGGACGTAGCGCGGGGACAGCTTCAGCGCGCAGGCGTTTTCGTCCAGCCAGCCCCCGGCCGCGCACGGCCGCATGTGATTTTTGGTGCCGGCATGTCGCCTTGCCGCCGGCGTATCGCGGCCTGGTGTTGCCGGGGATGGAACGTAACGCTTTTTCGGCCGATTTTTCCGTGGAAGCCCTGGATCGAAAGCCTTGGATTTCTGGAATTGCATGCCCAAGCTTAACTCTAGATGGGGGAACCCAAAAATGGATATTCAGAGCCAAAACGTTACTGTCGCCCAACTGCTCAGCGTGGACCAGGCCGCCGCCGCTCTCGGCGTCCGGCCCGCGACGATTAGAAAATGGCTCTTTGTCCGCAAAATCGTCGCCGTCCGGCTGTCCGGAAAATGCGTCCGGATCCCCACCGGCGAAGTAGCCCGGCTCATCGCGGCGCACACCATTCCGGCGGTTCCGGTGGGCTACGTGCCGAAGGGGCGCCGTGGCCGCTAAGCCGGCCATCGGCGAAGTCCTCGCGGCCCGCGGCTGGGTTGCCGTCCTGCTCCCCGCGGGCGCCAAGGCACCACGCGCGGCCGGCTGGCAGCACCTGCGGCCGAGCGCGGCCGATGTAGATCGGCACCTGGCCGGTGGCGGCAACGTGGGGATTCTGCTGGGGCCCGCTTCGGGCGGCCTTATTGACATTGATCTGGACGCCGCCGAGGCTCTGGCGGCGGCGCAACTTTTACCCGCCACGTCGGCGATTTTCGGGCGCGCATCCAAACCCCGCAGCCACTATCTCTTCGTCGCCGACCGCGCCGCCTTTGCGGCATACCGTGACGGGGCCGTGACATTAGTGGAGCTAAGGACCTCCGCGGCTGAGGCCGCCCACCAAACGGTCTTGCCGCCCTCAACCCACCCGTCCGGCGAGCGAATCGCCTGGGCCGAAAACGGCGCGCCGGCGCGGATCGAGGCGCCAGAAATCGCCCGGGCGGTAGCGCACGTCGCGGCCGCGGGCCTGCTCGCACGCCACTGGCCGGAGCGCGGAAACCGCCACAGCGCTCACCTGGCGCTTGCCGGCGCTCTACTGCGGGCGGGCTGGACCGAAGACGCCGCGGCCGCCTTCGGTGGGGCGGTTTCCACCGCCGCGGGCGACGACAAGGCCGCCGAGATTAAAGCCGTGGTGCGCGACACTGCGGCGCGGCTGCGGCGCGGCGAGGCCGCAACCGGCGTCGCCGCTCTCGCGAAATTTGTTGGCGCCGACGTTATGAAACTGGCCCGCGAGTGGCTGGGGCTCGCAGAGCCGGCGCGCCCGGCGCCCGAGCACCCGTACGCGGAGACCGACAGCGGAATTATCTGGAACAGGCCCGTGACCCGCGACGGCGGCGCGGCCGTGGTGGCCATTCCGCTGACGAATTTTTGCGCCAGGATCAGCGCCGAAGTTAGTCGCGACGATGGCATCGAGGTGCAGCGAGCCTTCGAAATCAGCGCGACGCTCCACGGGCAGCCGGCAGTCTTCACGGTCGCGGCGTCGCAGTTCGCGGCCATGAACTGGGTAGCGGGCAATTTGGGCGCGCGCGCCATTGTTTATCCGGGCCTCGCGGCGCGCGACCACACGCGCGCGGCGATCCAGCTTTGCTCGACGGAAATTTTTAGCCGGCGCGTTTTCGCACACACGGGCTGGCGGAGGTTCGACCGTGGGTTTGCCTATCTCCACGCCGGGGGGGGCGTTGGGGCTACCGGCGTCGAAACGGAGTTGCCGGGGGCGCTCGCAAATTTTGTATTGCCTTCGCCACCCGAGCCCGAGGCCGCGCGAGCCGCGGTCGCCGCGGCGGTTTCGTTGTTCGACCTCTTGCCCGATGAAATTGCATTTCCGTTGTTCGCCGCGCCGTGGCGCGCCGTGCTCGGCGCGGCCGACTTTTCGCTCCACCTGGCTGGCCCGACGGGATCCGGAAAATCCGTCATCGCGGCGCTGGCCCAACAATTTTTTGGCGCTGCCTTTCGCCACACGGCCCTGCCCGAAAATTGGGACTCGACCGGCAACCGCATTGTAGCCTCGGCGTTCGCGGCAAAGGATGCCCTCTTGGTCGTCGACGATTTTGCGCCGACGGGGAACTTCTCGCGTGTCGAGCAAAGGCATGCCGAGGCCGACCGCGTGCTTCGTTCGCAAGGGAATCGCGCGGGACGCGGCCGCTGCGCGCCGGATGGTTCGATCCGCCCAGAAAAGCCGCCGCGCGGCCTCATCGTAAGCACTGGCGAGGATGTGCCACGCGGGCAATCACTGCGCGCGCGCCTCCTGGTCCTGGAGGTGTCGCCCGGAGTCACTCCTTTCGGAAAGGCCGCGCTGCGCGCGGCGCAGGACGCGGGCGCGGCCGGTCTGTACGCGGCCGCGATGGCGGCCTTTTTGGCGTGGCTCGCCCCTGAACTTGAGGCCCGGCAGACGGAGTTTCGCGCTGCTGCTGCGCGGCGCGCGGCGGAATTTCAAGCGGACGGCCAACATCGCCGCGCGCCCGGCATCGCGGGTGAGCTGCTGGCGGCGCTCGAACTGTTTTTCAGCTTCGCGGCAATGGTCGGGGCGCTTGACGCCGCGGCGGCGCAGTCGCTCGCGAAGCGCGCGCGGCTGGCGCTGGCGCGGGCGGCCGCCGCGCAGGCTGAATTCCAGGCCGACGCGGAGCCGGCGCAAAATTTCATATCGATCCTGAGGTCGATCCTGGTGAGCGGGGCGGCGCACCTCGCGGCCAGCGATGGCGGGCAGCCCCCGAATGCAGTTGCTTTTGGCTGGCGCGACGACTCCGCCCTCGGCCCACGGATCGGCTGGGTTGAGGACGGCGGCGGCACCGTGTTGCTGGACGGCGGCGCCGTATTCGCCGCTGCACAGCGCCTGGCCACCGCGCAGGGCCAGGCGCTGGCTGTTTCCCAAAAAACGCTTTGGCGGCGGATGGCCGAACGACAAATTCTGATCACGCCAGATACCGGCCGGAATACGGTGGTCCGAACACTTTCCGGCGCGCGGCGGCGCGTGCTCGCGATACCGGCAGCTTATATATGTTCTCCCAGCGGTGCTAGCGGTGTTAGCGGTACGCGCCCTAATGGATTCAACGACTTAGAGACATTTTTAGACACCGATGGGGGCAAAAACGGGGCGCCAGCGGTGCTTGCCACCGGTGTCAGCGCCCGAGCCGACACCGCTGCTAACACCGGTAGCGCCGTGCCACCGGTGTCAGTTGAGGGGGGTCAACCCCTTTGTAATCAACACGCGACACCGCTGGCACCGCTAGCACCGCTGCCGGGAGCATATATACCCACTAGCGGCGAGGCCGACGGGGGCAAATGGAGGGAGTCATGAGCGCGGCGACCGGAATTCTCGCCCAAATTCGCTCCGCCGGCGGACAAATTTTGGCAACCCCCGACGGTCGGCTCCGGTGGTGCGTGCCGAGCGCCACGCTGGCGGACCGGCTAGAGCCGCTCGTCCGCGCCAACAGGTCAGAGCTCCTGTCGCTGCTCCGGCACCCACCGGCGCCCAGCCATCGGCCAGCGCGCAAAACCTACCGCGCGCGCGGAGCTTTTGTCGGCCCATGCCCCTGCGGCGCCGACCACCGCCCGTGCGCCCTCACAGGGCGGTGCGGCCTGGAGTGCGGGTGCGCACTTTGCGCCGGCTGGCGGTGCGGCCTGGCCGGCGGGAGGGTCCAATGACCGCGCTGCCCCGCGCTACCTTCCGCGATCCGCGCCTGATGGACCACCGGGGGACCGCTACGCCAGATGCGTTCCGCGTCCTGATGGCGCCGGCGATTACGCGGCGCACCAGCCTGCCGCGGTGGCTGGAGCGGCGGCTGCGCGCAAGGCTGGGCGCCGAGTGGCCCGCGCGTCGCTTCGCCGCGCGCACGTTCAAGTTCCGCGCCGCCGAGGCGTTCGCATTTTTCATTGGCGATGACCTGCGCGGCCTAATGGACCACTGGGGAATTTCCGAACGCCACGGGAAGCCGGTGCTCGCGCTGGAGCCCTACGATACCGCGGTGGTGGTCCCGCAGTTAGCGGCGCTGGAGTCGCGTTTGCGCGAATTGGGGGCCGGCGTCCGGTTGCGCGCGGCTAGCGCGCACTACCCGACCGCGACATTGAGGATCGAAATTTATGACGCAAGTAATCCAGAGCGCGAGTAGCCCCAGAGCGGTGGTTCCAGGCCATCCTGCGGGGCACCCGGAGGTGCTTATGACTGCCAGCATGCTATCGCTCCCCGGCCATCGAGCGCTGCCGCCGGCCCGGACTATCGAGATTTGGAACGCGCTGGCCGAGGGGGGCTACACCTTCACCGAGACCCTGGTGCGGTTCGCGGATGCCGTCGTACAGGAGGCGCTTCGGCCGGCGGTGTTCGAGGGAAACGCCGGTGTCCACCCCAACAGTTCCGCCGGGCTGGCGGCCGAGCGCCCACGGGCGCCCGAGGATACGGAGGCCGCGCATGAGTAGAAATGCCGAGCAGGGTTTTCCGCCCATGCGGCGGGTGTTGGTGCTGCGGGTCCGCGGCGACGGCATGGTGCGGGCGATGCGAATTGCCATGCGCGGCGACCGCCTCACCTTCCGCCGCAGCGTCGGCTTGATAGACGACGCCAACGCCGGCGGCCTCTACAAAAAAATCTTCCACGCCGAGTTCGACGCGATTTGCCCCCGCATTTATGCGGCCGGCCGCTGGGTTAACCCGCAGGAGGGGCCGGATGCCACATAAGACGATAACGCCCCCCGCGCCGCGGCGCCGGCGCGCCGGGCCGGGGGCGCCGCGCCCCATCGTAAACGCCCCGGCGGCGCACCGCCGGCCTCCGAAGCGTAAGGGCGAAACGTCCCTCGATCCGCGCGTTGGACCGCTCCTGTTCGAGGCGCTCACCACCGCCGCGGCCGCTACCGGGAGCGCCGCCACCGGCGCGTCGTACTACGAGTTGCGCTCGGCGATGGCGCTGACCCCCAGCGACCGCGCGCGGCTCGCCGCCGGCGCCGGCGCCGTGGCCGCGGCCCACAGAAGATTTTTTGCCAAGCACGCCCCAGCCTTCGAACTGGCCGCCACCTTCGCCGCGGTTGAAGCGGCCAACATCAACGCCGCAATCGCGACGCGAGAGTTGCGCGCCGCCGAGGATGGCGCGGCCCCGGAGCCGCTCAGCGGCGTGGCCGCGGCGGTCGCGGTGGCGCTGCTGTTGTTGCCCTTCGTGCTACTCGTGCTCGTTTTTTTACAGAAAGGAACCCATGCCCTCTAAAAGTTTTTCAATCCGCATCTCGAAGGACGCGCCCGAAATCGAATCCGCGCAACTCGCCGCGTGGCTTGATGACCAGGTTGCCAACCCCGCACCCTTGGCCCCCGACCCCGGTGCCGGCGAAAAAACCCTGCGGGTTTCCGCCGACTCCGATAAAGTCAAGGCCGCCGCGAAGGCTGCGGGTGAGCTGGAGGCGACTTTCCTCCGGCGCCTAATTGCCAGCAACGTCGCGGTCCCCGGCGAACAGCCGCCGCCAGCCGAGGCGAAGGCAAGGCCGCTGGTCTTGAAGGGCACGTTGAGGTTACGGCAAGAACAGCTTCGGCCGCTCGTTGGCGCGTATGACGGGATTCAGTCGTTCGCAATCCGTCGCGCGATGAAGAGCCCTGAGGCGACCCGGGAGGCCGCCCTCACGGTGGAAGAAAAAGAGCGCATCGCCGCCAGCCTCGCCGAAACCCTCAACCGCCGCGCGCCGGCGCGGTTGGTGGAAAACGTGGATGTGCTCGGCCTCGCCCTCGATCTCGTTGCAACCTCCTGGCAAAAGGTTGACGCCGTCCGCGCCGCGGCCGAGCGCCGGCGCAAACAAGAGACCGCGCAGGCAAGCCCGCGCGGTGACGCCGGCGATTGCCAATTCTGCCGCGGCTGGGGGCGCGAGCGGTGCCCCACGCACGGCCCCGCCGCGCTACAGGCACCACCGGAGGGGCCGGATGAGTAATCCACTCCGTGCCGGTGACGCCGGCGGCTGCGTGGTCTGCGCCGTGAACGGCCGCGACCATTGTCCGACTCACGCCCGCGCCGCCACCACGGCCGCGCCGACGCCCCCGCCAACGCGAGCGCGCCGGGCGCCGGCGGCCGAGGGGGCCGAACCGTCGGCCCTCGCGGCGTTGTTGCTGAAGCTTGGTTTCCTGGCGCTGGCGGGGTTGATCGTCTGGTTCCTGACGCGGGCCGGCCGCCCCGCCGCCGAAACGCAGGACCCGCTGGCGGTCGGGGGCCTGGGGCCGCCGGGAGACTTCGCCCCCTGGACGCCAGTGCAATGACGAATCACCACACTACCGATTAAATGGAGCAGCCACCATGCCCGACACAATCCACCATCGTCCCCGCCGCCTCGCGCGGATCCTCCGGCGCCGGCAAAAAACACCCACCACCACCGCCGCGATAGCGCCATCGTCCCGGGGCGCAGCGGTGTCATCGCCTCCGGCCGTACCCGCTCCCCCCACCACGGTTGCGCCGCCCCCCGCAGCGCCGGGAACCGCGCGGCCGGCCGGGAGCGCTCCGCCGGCGCGCCGGCGCCCCGAGATCCAAAACCGGATCGTCGGGATCATCGGGCGCAAGGGTTCCGGAAAGTCCACAAAACTGCGGGAACTGCTCCGCCATTGCGCGCGATGGGTTTCGTTCGACCCGATGTCGGATCACGCCGCGCTCGCCGGCGGCAACGTGTTTGAGACGATCCCGGCGCTGGCGCGATTCTTACGGTGGTCGCGCGAGCAGTCGGCGTTCGCCGGCGTCTACGTCCCGCAGGGCGACCCCGCGGAGGAAATCGAGGAAGCGGCCAGCTTGGTTTATGCCCGTGGCAACCTCTGTTTCGTTTGCGAAGAGGTTCCGCTCTATACCCAAGCCTGCTATATCCCGCCACTGTTTTGCCGCCTGATCCGCACCGGCCGCCATCGGCACGTTGACGTCGGCTGGACCGCCCAGAGGGCGGCCGAGGTTCCCAAAACCCTCACCAGCCTGACGGACGTCTGGGTGCTGTTCAGCCAGACCGAACCCAAGGACCTGGCCGCCCTGGCTGAACGCTGCGGCCGGGACGTGGCGGATCGCGTGGCCGCCCTGGGGCCGCACGATTTTCTGCTGTGGGACGCGGTGGGGCGGCGCTACCTCGCCGACTCGCCGCGCCTCCTGCGGCAGGATGACGCGCGGCCGGACGTGAACGATCCAAGACCGTAACGGTTTCAAGGGGCGCTTTTATGGCGAAGTTTACAGGGGGGTCACAGAAGCTCGGCGTTCACGGCGGCTCGGAATCGCGAGACGGGAACGCCGGAACAGGGAACGGCCGCCGACCTAAGGTGAAACGGGCCCTCGGGGGTTCGAAGG
>OFHJ01000155.1_pt1 | contig 28571 bp, 22 predicted proteins | sample 1522001 | NCBI WGS metagenome assembly OFHJ01 (sample SAMEA2464838, study PRJEB22497) | soil metagenome | biome: Grassland; feature: Farmland; material: Clay | place: Australia | collected 2013-02-01 | depth 1.2 m | reverse complement strand
CCGCCCCCGCGCGCACCAAAAGCACGCCGTCGCCGCGACCCCTGCTCCCGGCGTCCGCGTCGCGTCCAGCCGCCCGCCCCGCCCGCCCCCGTCGGGAGGCCCCGCGCCTGACGCGCGCGCCCGCGTCCCTAGGCCGCCGCCGCCGCGCCCTCCTCCGCTGGTAACCCATCCGGCCGCTCCAGCTCCCGTGGCCGCCGCACGCCGCGCCGCCGCGTGCGGCCTCTGCGCCCGCGTCGCCGAGTCTCATTTTTTCAGTAACCCAAATGGGTTACTGAGGCTGAAAACAAATGGCTTGCGCGTTTAGAAGCCTCTAATAATGAGACACCAGCGAAACGCGGAAAAGCTACCCGTTGGTTTGAGCGGTCCCGAGCTCGCCCGCCCCGGCGCCCGGCCGGGGCATGTTCTCCTCTTGCCGGCGGCCCCAGCCGCCTCGGAACCCGCTCCCGTCCCGCCAACCTGCGACAACAAGGAGTGACAAAATTCCGTGCCTTTGGGACAAACGCAGCACTGATTTCAAAGGCCTTATCCGTTCCATCCCCGCCCAACGCCGGCCAAAATGTCACTCTTGCCGGCGTCGCCCGCCAGCGCGAATCTGGCCACCCGCCGCCGTCCGTCCCGGGAAATTCCCGCTCCTGTCCCGCCATTCCCGCACCCGCCTGGGCCATCCCGCGCCGCCCACCACTCAATAACCTGGCGGTCGTCAGCCAGGCAACTTGCCGCGACTCACGGTCATCTCAGTTATATGTCAGCCGGTTCCCGCCGGGAAGCCGCTAACCTAACGCGGAAACCTCCGCTGGAGCAACGCCAGCGCGTCGGCGCGGGTGGCCAGCCGCCCCTCCAGTTGGGCGTCTTCCACCGCCGCCAGCATCTCGCGGTAGGCCGGTCCGGGCGGATAGCCCAGCGCCGCCAGGTCGTCGCCGGTCAGCAGCCGTGGCGGCCGCATCTGCTCCGGCCCGGCGGCGGCCAGTTGCTCGCGTGCGAACTCGTAAAGATGCAGGTCGCCATGGCTCATCAGGCAATCCAAGCGGTGCAGTTCCAGATGGCGCCCGAACCCCGGCTGCCGCAGGAAGCGCTTCAGCGTGCTCATCCGCATCCGCTCCACGTCGGCGAACTTCATGTGCTGCGCCACCAGCGCCACCACCCCCTGCGTCTCCTCCCGCGACAGCCGCAGCCGATGGCAAATGTCCTCCGCCATCGCCGCTCCCACCGCCGCGTGCTGGTCGAAGCGGATGCGGTCCGGGGCGCGCCGGAAGGTCGCCGGCTTGCCCACGTCGTGCAGCAGCGCCCCCAGCGCCAGCACCGGGTCGGCCCCCGCCGGCAGCGCGGCGAGCAGCATCAGCGTGTGCGTCCACACGTCCCCTTCGGGATGGAACTCCGGCGGCTGCTCCACGCCTTTCATCGCCGCCACCTCGGGCAGCACCACCGCCAGCAGCCCTAGTTCGTCCAGCAACTCCAAGGCCCGCCGCGCCCGTCCCTCGGTCAGCATCTTCAGCAGCTCGTCGCGGATCCGCTCCGGGCTCACCACCTTGAGCTCCGCCGCCTCGGCGCGGATGGCGGCGGCCGTCGCCGCATCCAAGGTGAACTCCAGCCGCGCCGCGAACCGTGCCGCCCGCAGCAGCCGCAGCCGGTCCTCGCCAAACCGCACCCGCGGATCGCCGATCGCCCGCAGGATCTTGGCCTTCAGGTCCGCCTCCCCGCCGACCGCGTCCAGCACCTCGCCGCGATCGGGATCCAGCATCAGCCCGTTCACGGTAAAGTCCCGCCGCCGCACGTCCTCGCGCCAGTCCGCGCTGTAGCGCACCGCCGTCGGCCGCCGCCCGTCCGCATAGCCCAGGTCGGCGCGGAAGGTCGCCACTTCCACGCGCTGCCCGCCGTCGCCCTGCACCAGAATCACCCCGAACTGCGCACCCACCGCGGTGTTCCGCGGAAACAGCCGCTGCACCTCCTCCGGCCGCGCGTCGGTGGCCACGTCATAGTCCGCCGCCTTCCGCCCCAGCAGATGGTCGCGCACGCAGCCCCCGGCCAGGTATGCCTCATAGCCTGCCCGGCGCAGAACTCCCACAATCCGCAGAGCTTCGTCGAATTGGCGTGCGTCCGGCGGCATGGCTGCCTCCATTCTCGCCCAATCGGGCCCAACCCGCTCAACGCGGCAACCGCCGGCCTGCCCGCCCGCCGCGGCCGGGTTAGGCGCAGCTAACCGCCGCGGGCGAAGAGGCCAGAAAACTCTAACCCGTGGCGGCGGCAGCGGCGGCTTTCCGCCGCGAATCCGCGTATTTCACCTTCGGCCCGCGGATTGCATAGGCAGGGCCGTAATGGCCCGACGCCCCCATCGTTCCCCTCACAGCCGCCCTTGGCTGGCGGGAAGCCTTGTGCTTCTGCTCGCCGCGGGCGGCTGTTCCTATTTTCATCACGCCAGCAAAGCGGCGCCGGCGGGTCAGCTGCCGGTGACCACATCGCTGACGCTCAAGCCCTTTTTAGTGAACCTCGCCGACCCGGGCGGGATGAGCTTTTTGCGCGTACAGATCGCCCTGGGACTGACCGCGCCGGAGCCGACCGGGGCCGCCGCCGGTCCGGCGGTCGCTTCCGCACGAGACGGAATCATCTCCACGCTCACCACCAGCACCTCGGCCCAACTGCTGGCGCCGGACGGGAAGGCGCAACTAAAAAAGCGCCTGCTGGCGATGCTGCGCCGGAAGGCGCCCATGCTGCGCGTGGGAACGATTTATTTCACCGATTTCTTGATCCAACACTAAACGGCATGGCTACCAATCCCGCTCTCTCCGCTTACCCCGCCGAAACCGGCGACGCCGATGCCTGGGGCGAGTGCCTGCAATTGCCGGTCGAAATGGCGGTGGACCTTGCCATCCCGCGTTTCACGGTCCGGCATTTGTTGCAACTGGAGCCGCGGTCGGTGATCAACACCCGTTGGCAGAAGGGGCAGGACGTGCCGCTGCGGGTGAACGGCCAGCTCATCGGCTGGGCGGAGTTCGAGGTCACCGGCGATCAACTGGCCGTGCGCATCACGCGCCTGGCCTAATTTCCCCTGCACAGAAAGGAATGTCCTATGCCGCGTCCAACCCGTACCCCTGCTTCGCGTGCCGGCCGCTCGGCCGGCGCGGCGCCGCGGCGGGCTGCATCCCAACGCGCCGCCCGCCCGCGTCCCGCGGCGGCACGGCCCGTCATTCCGGAGGCGGTGCTTCCCGGGCCGCGGACGGGCGCAACCGAAAAGGATTTCCCTGCGCATTTCGCGCAAGCCATGGGACTGGCGCTGCCCGGGGCCAGGGCTGGGAAGCAGGCTCGCGCCGCGGCGGAAGCGAGCGCCTTGGCGGCGCCGCCGGCGGCTTCGCCTGGCGCGGGACGAGGGTGGCTGCCCTGGCGATGGGGACGGCTGTGGCCGGCGCTGCAACAAAAGGTGGCGCGGCGACCGCGCCGGGAGCTGCGCATGGCGGAAATGCTGACGCTGAGCGACAAGCGGTTTCTTGCCGTGGTGCGTTACGGGGAGTCACAGTTTTTGATCGGCGGGGCGCAGAATTCGATCGCGCTGCTGTCGCGGATCGAACCATTGACGCCGGCGGCGCCGCGGCATCCGGCCATGTTCCGGTAAAACATCGGCGTGCCGGGCGGCGACTGCGCTGGCTGACGCTGGCGGTGTGGCTGCTGGCGGCGGCGCCGTGGTTGCGGGCGCAGACGATTGCCACGCCGCCCACCCCGCCCACCGCCACCGGCCTAACCGGCGCCATTCCCGGCGCACCGCTAGGACCGATGATGCAGGGCCTGATGCCCGCCTTGGGCCGCAAGGGCTTGCGGCTGCCAGGGGCGATGGATTCGGCCACATCCCTGTCGTGGCAGATCGTTATTCTGCTGACGCTGCTGAGCGTGCTGCCAGCTCTGTTGGTCTCGGTGACGCCCTTCGCGCGGCTGCTGATCGTGTTTCATTTCCTGCGCCAGGCGCTGGGCACCAACACCGCGCCCAGCAATCAAACACTGGTCGGATTGGCGCTGTTCTTGACCTATTTCGTCATGCAGCCGGTGCTGGCTTCGGTTCACAAGGCGGCAATCGTGCCCTACGAGCGGGGACAAATCAGCGCCTCTGTGGCGATGGACCGGGGCAGCGTGCCGCTGCGCAACTTCATGCTGCGCTTCACGCGGGAAAAGGATTTGGCGATGTTCGACCAAATGGCGAACCTACCGCGGCCGAAAACGCCCCAGGACTTGCCGATGCGGGTGGTGATTCCCGCCTACATCGTCAGCGAGCTGGAGACTGGGTTTCAGATCGGGGTGGTTCTGTACCTGCCCTTCCTGGTCATTGACATGGTGGTGGCGGCGGTAACGACCTCAGTGGGGATGATGCAGCTGCCGCCGGTGGTGATCTCGACGCCGCTGAAGATCCTGGTTTTTGTGGCGGTGGACGGCTGGCATTTGGTCGTCGCCTCGCTGCTGACCAGCCTGCATTGAGAAGGTTGCATTAGGAAAGGAGCGACCGATGGGTGACGATCTCGCGGTACAACTGGCGCGCCATGCGCTGCAAACGGCTTTTTGGATCGGCGCGCCGATGCTGGTGGCGGCCACGGTGGTGGCGCTGGTCATCAACATCGGCCAGGTCATGACCTCCATTCAGGACCCGACCGTCTCGACGGTTCCGCGGCTGGCGGCGGTGGCGGCGGTGGCTTTCGTGCTGACACCGTGGATGCTGCACAAGCTGACGGCCTACACGCTGCAACTGTTCGGCAATTTCCGACCGTTCCTGCACTAATCCATGACCACCGCCGGGCTGAGCTCCTATTTGATTCCGGTGCTGCTGATCGCCGCCCGCGCCGGCGGCTTGATGACGTTTGCGCCGTTTTTCAGCCACAGCGCGGTTTCCTGGCGGTTGAAAGGCGCGCTGACCGTGGCGCTGACAGCGGTGCTGGCGCCGCTGCATTTCGCTCCGATGCTCGGGGTTGGGATGGGCACGGCGGCGATGATGCTGGGGCGGGAGGCGATGTTTGGGCTGCTGACGGGCCTGATCTTTCAGTTGGTGTTCGATGGCATGGAACTGGCGGGCGAGATCATCGGCTTCCAGATGGGCTTTTCGCTGGCCAACTTGATTGATCCCAACAGCCCAGTGAACACGCCGGTGGTTTCCGTGCTGCACGACCTGTTCACGCTACTGATCTTCATCCAACTGGGGGTGTTTCGCTGGATTCTGCGGGCGCTGGCGGCAAGCTTCCGGCTGGTGCCGCTGGGGCAGTTCGGCGTTACCTGGGTGGTGGCGCACGGAATGATGCGGCTGGCGAACGTGATGTGGGTGGTGGGCGTGCAAATCGCCGCGCCGGTCCTGCTGGCGACGATGCTGACGGATTGGGCGATGAACTTCCTGGCCAAGGCATCACCGCAGTTTCCCGCGCTGTTCGTCGGCATGTCGGTCAAAAGCCTGCTGGGCTTCGCCCTGCTGGCGGTGACGGTGGCGTACTGGCCGCGGTATCTGAGCGGATATTTCGGTCACGCGCTGGTGGCGACCTCCGAACTGATGACGCACGCGCACTAGGACGGGAGCGATTGGGAACACAGCATGGCCAGCGGCGGAGAAAAGACTGAACAGCCCACGGGGCACCGGCGCCAGCAGGCGCGGGACGACGGCCAGATCGCGCGCTCCATGGACCTGCCGGCGGCGGCGGCGCTGACGGCGCTGTTGGCGGTGCTGGCGCTGTCGCCGCTGCAATGGGCGCTGGGATGGCGGCGATTGTTCGCCGGCCTGCTCAGCGGCGCGGCGGCGCCGCACTGGGAGGTGCTGGCAGCGGCGCAGCGGACCAACGTGTTGGTAGCGTGGTGGTCGGGGCCGGCGATGGCGGCGGCCTGGGTGGCGGCGATCGCGGCCAGCGTGGCGCAAGGAGGCTGGATCATCTCCGCCAAGCCGTTCCAGCCGGACGTGAAGCGGCTGAATCCGGTAACCAATATCCAGAGCCTGTTTTCCGCCGCCAGCTTCAGCCGCCTGCTGAAATCGCTGGTGCCGGCGGGGGCGATTCTTTACGTCGCTTATGCCACCGGCCGCGGCGCATGGCCGCGACTGCTGACGGCAATGAACGGGACGGCGGCGCAATTGCTGGTGGCGCAGTTGGGCTGGATGCTGACGATCGCGTGGAAGTCGGCCCTGATCCTGGTGCTGTGGGGCGGCTTCGATTATTTGATGCAACGGCGGACATTCACGCAGCGGCTGAAGATGACCAAGGACGAGGTCAAGCACGAGGCGCGGGATTTGGAGGGCAACCCGGAAATCAAGGGACGGCAGAGACGCATGCGCCGGGTGCTCTACCGGCGGATCATGCTGCGGGACGTGCCCCAAGCGACGGTGGTGGTGGTGAACCCGACCGAATACGCCATTGCGCTGCGCTACGACCCGGAGACGATGGCGGCGCCGGTGGTGATCGCCAAGGGACGCGAGTACCTGGCGCGGCAGATCAAGGAGATCGCCCGCTGGCATGGCATCCCGGCGGTGGAAAACCCGCCCCTGGCGCATGCGCTGTACCGGGCGGTGGAGGTGGGACAGGCGATACCGCCTTCGCTGTATGCGGCGGTGGCGGAGATCTTGGCGTTTATTTTCGCGACGCAGGCGCAGTTGCGGCCGGCGGCGAGGCCGGCGTAGGAGGCAACGATGGCGGCGACGACTTCCGCGACCGCGGTACAGCGCCTGAAGGCGCGCTCGGAATGGGTGGTGCCGGCCGCCGCGGTGGGCCTGGTGTTCGTCATGCTGGTGCCGCTGCCGGCGCCGCTGCTGGACGTGCTGCTGACGATCAGCATCACGGCTTCGGTGCTGGTGCTGCTGTCGGCGATTTACGTGCTCAAGCCGGTGCAGTTTTCGGTGTTCCCTTCCTTGCTGCTGCTGCTGACCCTGTTCCGGCTGGCGCTGAACCTGAGCAGCAGCCGGCTGATCCTGCTGCATGGCAGCACCGGACCCGGGGCGGCGGGGCAGGTGATCGAAGCCTTCGGACAGTTCGTGGTGGGAGGCAACTACGTCGTCGGGTTCGTCATTTTCCTGGCGCTGATCGCGATCCAGTACTTGGTCGTCAGCCACGGCGCGGTGCGCACGGCGGAGGTGAGCGCGCGCTTCACCCTGGATGCGCTGCCCGGCAAACAGATGGCGATTGACGCCGACCTGAACGCGGGGCTGATTGACGAGCGCGAGGCGCGGTCGCGGCGGGAGCAGATCGCGCGCGACGCGGAGTTCCACGGGGCGATGGACGGGGCGGCGCGGTTCAACCAGCGGGACGCGCTGGCCAGCGTGCTGATCACGGCGATCAACATCATCGCCGGCCTGCTGATCGGCATCTTGCAGCAGGGCATGCCCTTCACCGAGGCGCTGAAGACCTACACCATCCTGACGGTGGGGGACGGGCTGGTGACGATCATCCCGTCGCTGCTGGTGAGCATCGCCGGCGGCATCGTGCTGACACGGTCGGCGTCGGACGATCCGCTGGCGGCGGACCTGCGGCGGCAGTTGCTCTCGCGGCGGCAGCCTTTGCTGATCGCGGCGGTGGTGCTGGGGGCGATGGCGCTGATTCCCGCGCTGCCCAAGGCGCCGTTTTTGATCGTGGCGGCCATCCTAGGCTACGCGGGATGGCGCATGCCGGCGGCGGCGGCCAAGGTGGAGGAGGCGCCGGCGCCGCCGCCCACGCTGCAAAGCCAGCTCGAAGGGCTGCTGAAGCTGGAGGAGCTGAGCGTGGAGGTGGGATATGGGCTGGTGCGGCTGGTGGATGAAAAGCAAGGCGGGCAGCTGCTGCCGCGCATCCGCTCGCTGCGCAAGCATCTGGCGCTGCAATTGGGCTTCATCGTGCCGCCGATCCACATCACCGACAACCTGCGGCTGAACCCGAACGAATACGTCGTGCTGCTGCGCGGCGCGGAGATCGCGCGCTGGGAAATGGCGCCGGAGCAACTGCTGGCGATCAGCTCGGAGCCCGATCCGCCGCCGCTGGCGGGGACGCCCACGCGGGAGCCCGCCTTCGGCGTCGCGGCGCTGTGGATTGCTCCGGCGCTGCGGGAGCAGGCGCTGGCGGGAGGATACGCCGTGGTGGACCCGACCTCCGCGCTGGCGACGCATTTGGCGGAGCTGGTGAAGCAGAACGCGCATGAACTGCTGACCCGGCAGGAGACCAAACGCCTGCTGGACGCCCTCTCGGAATCCCAGCCGAAACTGGTGGAAGAACTGGTGCCCAAGGTGCTGTCGCTGGGCGAAGTGCAGAAGGTCTTGCAGCAACTGCTGCGGGAACAAGTTTCGATCCGCGACTTGCACACGATTCTGGAGACGCTGCTGGACGCGGCGGCGGCGAACAAGAACCCGGTGCTGTTGGTGGAGGGGGCGCGGCAGGCGCTGCGCCGGGGGCTGGTACAGCCGCTGTTGGGCGAGGACGGCAAGCTGACAGTGGTGACGCTGGATCCGGTGCTGGAGGACGAGATCTCCCGCGCCGTCGAGCCGGCGGCCGCCCACGGACCCGGATTGCAGCCGGCATTTTTGCGGCGGGTGGTGGAGGGACTGCGGCGGGTGGCGGAGGAATCGGCGGCGCCGTTCGCGCCGGTGCTGTTGTGCGGTTCACCGGCGCGATTTTATCTGCGCCGGCTGGTCGAGCCCTTCCTGCCGAAGCTGGTGATCCTTTCGCCGGGCGAGATTCCACCCCGGGTGGCGGTGCAATCGCTGGGGTCGGTACGGTAGCCGCATCATGGCGGGCCAGCAGCCAAACGGATTCGATAAGCCGGAGCTAATGGAACGGGGTTGGTATTTGCTAACTGAACGCAAGACCGCAGACGAGCCGGAAGCCGGCGCGGCCCCGGGTTGGGCGCACGCGCGCGGCAGACGGTGGCCCGTGGATTGCATTGGACGGAAGAGATGACGGCGGCGGAAAGCTATTACACGAGCGATACCGCGCTCAGCGCCGAACTGGAGGCGGACGGCGAGGCGGCGGAGATGGAGCGGCGCCTGCTGGAACAACTGCCGCAGGTGAAGGTAATTGCGCGGCGCATTCATGACCGCCTGCCGCCGCACGTGCCCCTGGACGACTTGGTGCAGGCGGGCATCGTAGGGCTGATGGACGCGGTCTACAAATACGACCCCGGCAAGAAGGTGCCGCTGCCGGCCTATGCCAAGTTCCGCATTCGCGGCGCGATTCTGGACAGCTTGCGGGACCTGGATTGGTCGCCGCGGGAGCTGCGACGGAAGAGCCGGCGAATGGAAGACACCCACCGCAAGCTGCACGCGGAACTGGGGCGGCCGGCATCCGACGAGGAGTTGGCGGCGGCGCTGGAACTGCCGCTGGAGGAGTTGCACCAACTGATGGGCCAACTGCGCGGCTTGCAGATCGCCAGCTTCGATGAGCCGCATGGCCATGACGACGAGGCGGCGGAGCCGGGGCCGGGGGCGCACCAACCGGCGCCGTTCCCCGACCCTTATGCCGCCTGCCTGCGAACCGAAATGCAAGAGCTGCTGGCGGCGGGAATCGCCGCACTGCCCGAGCGGGAGCAACAGGTGCTGTCGCTGTACTACTACGAGGAACTGACGATGAAGGAAGTCGGGGCGGTGCTGGGAGTGGGCGAGAGCCGAGTCTGCCAAATCCATTCCGCCGCCCTGGTGCGGCTGCGTTCCCGCCTGCGGCGGCAGCAACCCGCGGCGACTGCCGCGCCGGAAAGAGAAGGATGAGATGAGCCGCATCTTGCGCCAAGACGAAATTGACCGGTTCTTTCAGCCGGCGGCGCCGCCGGAAGCTCCGCGCAGCGTCACCACCTGCAATTTCCGCACGGTGGGACAGGTGAGCCTGACGGAAATCAGCGCGCTGACGCGCCTGCATGAGACCGTCGCGCGCAACCTGACGCATGCGCTGGCGGCCTACCTGCGGGTAGTGCTGGAGCTCAGCCTGGCCTCCGTGGAGCAGGTGACTTATGGGGACTTTTTGCAGCGCATTCCCAATGTCACGTATCTGGCGACGCTGCGGCTGCAACCTCTGGATACGGTCTGCGCGGTACAGATGGACCTGGCCGTGGGGTTCCCGATCATTGATCTCTTGCTCGGCGGCAAGGGCAATGCGGACGTCCAAATCCGCCCGGTCACCGACATCGAAGAGGGCATCCTGGAAAACGTGATCGAGCTGGTGGCGCGGGAGCTGGAAGCGAATTGGGAGCCAGTGCTGGAACAGAAGATCGCGTTTGACCAGCATTGGCCGGAGGCGCAGGTCCATCAGTTCTTGCCGGGCAACGCCAAGGTCTTGGTGCTGACCTTCGCGCTGCGTTTGCCGGACGCGGAGGGCGCCTTGCACGTCGTTCTGCCGGCGCTGGCGGCGAGCGTCTTCTTGCGCAAATTCTCCCAGGAGCGGTCACAACGGCGGCGTGCGCCGGAGGCGGAAGCGCAACTGCGGGCGCGGCTGCTGCAATGTCCGTTTCAAGCCGAGCTGCGGCTGCCCAGCAGCCGGGTGACGGTACGAGAACTGTTGGCGCTCGAGGCAGGACACATTTTGGCGCTGGACCAACCGGCCGAGTCGCCGGCCTGGCTGACGGTAGCTGGACGGCAATTGTTTTGGGCGAAGCCGGCGCGAACCGGCGGACAAAGGGCGGCGCAAGTGGAGCAGCGCGCCTGGGAAAAGGGGGGCGGGAATGGGGAAGGTTGATTGCGCGGCCTACCAAGAGGCGTGGGGGCAGGCGCTCGCCGCCTGTCTGGCGGAGAAATTGGGTTTAGCGGAGGCGGCGGACTTGGCGCCGACGCTGCGGGCGGCGGAACAGGAACCGGCGGGCTGGGTGTTTTTCCGTTTCGCGGCGGGCGGCGCAGAGAGCGAATACGCGCTGGCCGCCGATTTGCCCACTTGTGCGCGGCTGGCGCAAATCGAAGCGGGCCAACCGGCCAAAGGGGCGGCAGCGGAACTAAGCGGGGAAGGACGGGAAGCGGTGGCCGCGCTGCTGGCGCGCGCGGCGGCCGCCGTCAGCAAGAATACGGGCATAGAACTGCATACCGTGGGCGGCGAACCGCCGGCGTGGCGCGCAGCGGAGCGCGCGGAGCTTGCCTTCGCTCTTCCCGGCGACGGCGGGCTGATCTTGACTTCCCTGATCAACCCAACGCTAGCCGATGCGTTGAACCAGCCAACGGCGCCGGCGGCGCCCGACATTACCGGCAACGAATCCGCAATGTTGGCGAACCCGGCGGAGGCGGAGACAGCGCCGGCGCCAGCACCTGTGTCCCCGGATGGCGCGGCGGCGAAAGCAGGGGAGCAAGCAGCTAGCGAAGCGGCGAACAGGGAAGTGGGGGCTGCCGCGCCAGCGGCCGCAGGCGCTATCGGTGACGCCATCACCCGCAATGGAGGAGAGGAAGCGGGGGAAAGCTTACCCCCGCTGGAAAAACTGGGCTTGCTGATGGATGTGCCGCTGGACGTGACGCTACGATTTGGCGCGCGCCAGATGGTGTTGAAGGAGATTTTGGAACTCATGCCGGGCGGTGTGATTGAACTCGACCGGAATGTGCAGGACCCAGTGGAATTGATGGTGGCGGGACAAGTGGTGGCGACGGGGGCAGTGGTGATCGTGGACGGGAATTATGGGCTCCGGGTGGACAAGATTGCCAGTCCGAGGCAGCGACTCTCCGGGTTGCTCTAATTAGCGGGCGGGGCGACTCGCGTCGCCTGGCTGCGTTGGCCCTTCGCGCGGGCCCGTTTCTGCACTTGCCGCTAGCCGCGCTCGCTCTCGCTCGGGCCGCCTCGCGCTGCGGTTGCGCCTTCGGGTGCGGCGCCGCGGCCAGCGGTGCAAATGCCGCCGCTAAAGGTCGGGGCCGAGTTGATAGCCGACGCCGCGCACCGTTTGAATCAGCGCGTCGGGGCCATGATCGTGCAGCTTGCCACGCAGGTAATTGATGTAGACGTCCACGACCTTGGTGTCCGCCTGGGAGGTTAAGTCCCAAACATGCTCCAGGATCATGGCGCGGGTGACGCGGCGATGAGCATGGAGAGCAAGAAACTCCAGCAAGGCATATTCCTTGGGAGTAAGTTCGACGCGATGGCCGGCGCGGTGGACGGTACGCTCGACGCGATCCAGTTCCAAATCCCCCACACGCAGGACGGTGGCCATGGCGTTGCCGCGGCGCAAGAGGGCCCGCACGCGGGCCGCGAGTTCGGAAAAGGAAAAGGGTTTGGTGAGGTAGTCGTCAGCGCCCAGATCCAGTCCCGCGACACGATCGCGCACCTGGTCGCGAGCAGTCAGCAGCATCACCGGAAGAGAGGGCTGTAGCTGCCGGAGGTAGGCCAGCAGGTCGAGGCCGGTCAAACCTGGCAGGTTGACGTCCAGAATCGCCAGGTCGAAGGGAGCAGCGCCGGGAACGGCCGCGTCGGGATGGTCCGGAGAGGCGCTGGCGGCGGGGTGCACCGCGGCGGCGGCGGCATCGCGAGCTTCGGTGCCGGTGGGACAGCAGGTGACCTCATATCCATCCGCCTGAAGACTTTTGGTGAGAAAGAGGGCCAGCGGTTCATCGTCTTCAGCGAGCAAGATACGCATAGGGTCCAGCACTTACAAATGCCGATTCTCCGCTAGGGACGGAACGGTGTCAACGGCGGCGCGGAAGCGGGAACAGAAACGCGTTGCGGAGCACGGGGCGGATTGGGGGATTTTCCGCAGCACGATTGCGGGGCGATTCGGCGGCATCCGGCGAGGGCCAGGTGCAAGCGATTGCGCGCCGCGGACCAGGGAAATGCATATGACACGCAAGGATTTGCGCGCGCGTACGTGGCAGCGGGAAATATCCGGGCCGGGGTGCAAAATGCGTTGTTCCCGGGGTTAGAAGGGCTTAATATGGCTGTCAATTCGCCTCGCCGTTTTCCCTAGCGAGAGGCCAGCGCCACTGGCGGAGATGGACCGGATTTTTGGTTGCGCCATGCTCGAAACTCGATTCCTGATTGCCCCAACCCGGCTGGAAACGTCGGAGTTGCGGGCGGTGTTGCCACGCCTGGGAGCGGAATGGAAACCGGCGTTGCTGGAAGCCGAACGGGCGTTTCTGCGCTGCGCCGGAGTGGAAGGCGCGCCCTTGGCGGCGGTGGCCCGGAGCGGCGGCGCAGTGAGCCGGCAGGAGCATCTGCGGGCGGCGATCGGAGCGGAGCTATTCTTTCGCGATCGCGACATCTACTATCTGATCACTAAGCCGGAGGGCAGGGGCTTCTGGCGGCCACCGGCGGCGGGCAATGAAGGCGCCGAGCCGGAGGTGGAAGCGGGGCTAATTTCACCGACCGCCGCCGGCATGCAGGAGCGCTTGGAGCGGTTCACGGAAGCGCTGCGCGCGGCCTATGGCGAGGGCGGGGAGCGATTTGCCTGGCGCAAGGACCTGCCCGCGACGCCGCGGCTGGCGGCGATGGTAGCCACCGAGGAGGGCGGCGCCGGGCGTTTGGCGCCGGCGCGGCTGGGCTTGGTGGAGCTGGAATACGCGCGAATGCTGGCGGCGCCGCTGCCACGACGGATTTTGCGCGACCTGCTGCGGGCGGGCTTCGCGCGTGAGCGGGATTTGCTGTCCCTGGAGCAGGCGGATCCGGAGATGGTACGGCGGGCCGTGGAGGAGTTGCAAGAAGTAGGGCTAGTGGAAGCGGAATTCCTGCTGGAGTGCAAGCAGGACCGGCATCCGCTGATCCGCGCCAAGAGCCGGCGGCAACTGGAGGCGGCGGAGGTGGCGGCGTTGAGTTGTCCGGTCTGCCGGGCTCCGTTTGGGTCAGAAGTCGTGGTGTCGGTCTATTCCCCGACGGAAACGTCGCGGGCGATTGGCGGGCAGAGCCAATGGCTGCGCATCTGGCTAACCGACCGGTTGCACCAAATGGGCGTGGCGCTGAATTCGCTGCGGTGGCGCGAACCCGGCGGGCAGGAATATGCCGAAGTACTGGCGGAGTTTTTGGGACAGTTGTGGATCTTCGCGCTGAAGGACGGCGCTTGGGGCGCGGATGACAGTTACGCGCTGAACTACCGCCGCGTACGCAGCGGGGCCGATCACGTGGTGGCGATCGCCACCGGCGGCATCGCCGGGGAGGCCGAGCGGCTGCTAACGGAGCCGGGAGAAGACGCCGGACCCACGGCGGCCTGCGTCAGCGGGCTGGAGGTTGCGCCGGCGGCATTGGAGCGCGAGCTTGCCGCAGCGGCGGCGGAGTACGCGCGGCAGCGGCTGCGACCGGTGGAAGAGATCACGAGTTTTGACCTCAGCGCCTTGCCGGTGTGGCGGCAGGCGGGCAGCGGCGGCGCGATTCGCTTGGCCCGGCCACCCCTGGCGGCAGGGGCGTAGCACAGCGCTGGGTTTGACCGGATTGGACCCAGGACGGTCGGCGGCTTCACCCACTCAGACACTTTGAACGCGCCCGCCGGGACTCCGGGGCTGGACCTGAGTAACGGGTCTCGCGACGCGGCCGGCCGAACCGGGCGAATGGCTCCTACGCCCGCCGCAACATCGCCTGTTGGCTGAGCGCCAGAATCGCCTGCTTCAGGCGGGAGGCGCGCTCACAAACCCCTTGGGCCGCCGCGGTAAAGGCGTCATTCGGCCTGGTGATCTCTTCTTGGGCCGCCCTTTCCCACGCCTCCACGGCCTGCAACCGTCGCGCCGTAGCGCATAGGAAGTCGTCCCCGGTCTGGGTCGTTCGGTCACACTGGCGGAACAGCGTAGCGCGGTCAACGTCAGACGACCGGAGAAGCGGCGCGATCGCGCGCGTGCATTTCCTGCAAGACGTAAACCGAGGGGCTGGCGGCGGAGCTGAGGGCGGTGATCGCCTCCACCGCCGCTTGGGCCGCGGCAATGGTGGTGATGGTCGGAACGCGGTAGGTGACCGCGGCGCGGCGAATGGACTTTTCGTCGAAGAAGGGTTCCATGCCGGCCGGGGTGTTGATGATCAGAGCGACGCGGCCGCCCTTGATCAAGTCCACCACGTTGGGCCGGCCTTCCTTGACCTTAAACACGGATTCGACGGGCAGACCGGCGGCGCGGAGGGCGTCGGCGGTGCCGCGCGTGGCCGCCAAGGTGAAGCCGAGCTTCGCCAGTTGGCGGGCCATTTCCACGGCCTTGGGTTTGTCGCGGTCGCGCACGCTGATAAAGGCGGCGCCGCTGGTGGGCAGGCGCTGGCCAGCGGCGAGCTGGGCCTTGGCGAACGCCTCGCCCAAGGCGGGCGCGACCCCCATGACTTCTCCGGTGGAATGCATTTCGGGACCGAGGACGGGATCGGCGCCGGAGAACTTGCTCCAGGGAAAGACCGGGCTTTTCACGCAGAAGCGGTCGCCCAGCGGCAGCATGTGGGCGGCGAGGATTTCCGGAGGGAAGAAATCGCGCAGCTTGGGCGCGGGCGGCGCGGCGCCGACCGCGGTGGCGGGCTGGCGGGCGGCGGGGACGCTGCCGGTCATCAATAAGGCCGCGATTTTCGCCAGCGGCACGCCGGTGGCCTTGCTGACGAAGGGCACCGTGCGGGAAGCACGGGGGTTGACCTCCAGAACGTAGACCTGGCGCTGACCCTGCGGGCCGCGCGCAATGGCGTACTGCACGTTCATCAACCCCAGCACGCCAATTTCCCGGCAGAGGCGGACGGTGTAATCGCGCAGCACGTGGCGCTGCTCGGCGCTGAGGCTGAAGGGGGGCAGAACGCAGGAACTGTCTCCGGAGTGGATGCCGGCTTCCTCAATGTGCTCCATGATGCCGCCGATGACGACATCGTCACCGTCGGCGAGGGCATCCACGTCCACTTCGACCGCATCCTCTAGGAAGCGGTCAATCAGCACTGGGCGGGCCTGGGAGTACTCCGTGGCCTCGCGCATGTAGCGTTCCAACTGCTCGCGCTCATAGACGATGGCCATGGCGCGGCCGCCGAGCACATAGGACGGACGGACGAGGACGGGATAGCCGATGCGCGCGGCGACTTCGACGGCTTCGGCCACGGTGGTGGCTGTGCCGTTTTCCGGCTGCGGGATGCCGAGCCGGACCAGCAAGGCGCCGAAACGGCGGCGGTCCTCGGCCAGGTCAATGGCGTCGGGCGGAGTGCCGATGATGCGAACGCCGGCACGGTCCAGCGGCAGAGCCAGGGTCAGGGGCGTTTGACCGCCGAACTGCACGATGACGCCGTCCACATGCTCATGCTCCAGCACACAGGAAACGTCTTCGAAGGTGAGGGGCTCGAAATAGAGACGGTCGCTGGTGTCGTAGTCGGTGGAGACGGTCTCGGGGTTGCAGTTGATCATCACCGTCTCGAAGCCGCGCTCGCGCAGCGCATAGGCGGCGTGGCAACAGCAATAATCGAACTCGATGCCCTGGCCGATACGATTGGGACCGCTACCGAGGATGGCGATTTTAGGCCGGGGAGTGGGCTGCGCTTCGTCCTCCTCCTCATAACTGGAGTAAAGATAGGGCGTGTAGGAGGCGAATTCGGCGGCGCAGGTGTCCACGCGCTTGTAGACGGGCAGCAGCCGGGCGGCGTGGCGGCGGGCGCGGATGTCGGCTTCCTCGGCGCCGGTGAGGGCGGCGAGGCGGGCGTCACTGAGGCCGGCGCGCTTGGCCTGGCGCAGCAGGCCCGGCTCCGGACTGGGATTGCCGGCAATTTGCCGTTCCAATGCGGCGATCTCTTGCAGTTGCCGCAGGAACCAGGGATCAATGTTGGTGGCGCGATGCGCCTCTTCGAGGCTCATGCCCTGCACGAAGGCGTGGCGCAGGTAGGTGAGGCGGTCCGGATGCGGAGTCACCAAGCGGGCCATCGCCAGGCGGGGATCCACCTCCAGTTGGCCCCGGCGGCGGCCGGTTTCCAAGGAGCGCACGCCTTTCAGCAGCGCCTCCTTGAAAGTGCGGCCAATGGCCATGACTTCACCGACGGATTTCATCTGCGGGCCCAGCGTGGGGTCGGCGCCGGGAAACTTCTCGAACTGCCACTTGGGGATTTTGACGACGACGTAGTCCAGGGTGGGCTCAAAACAGGCGGGCGTCTTTTGGGTGATGTCGTTCGTGATCTCGTCGAGGCGATAGCCGACGGCGAGGCGGGCGGCGATCTTGGCGATGGGAAATCCGGTGGCCTTGGATGCCAGCGCGGAGGAGCGGGATACGCGCGGGTTCATCTCGATCACGATCATGCGGCCGGTTTTGGGATCGAGGGCGAATTGAATGTTGGAGCCGCCGGTGTCCACGCCGATCTCCCGGATGATGGCCAGCGCGGCATCGCGCATGCGCTGGTACTCCCGGTCGGTGAGCGTTTGGGCGGGAGCGACGGTAATCGAGTCGCCGGTGTGCACGCCCATGGGATCGAAGTTCTCGATGGAACAGATGATGATGACGTTATCGGCGGCGTCGCGCACGACCTCGAGCTCGAACTCTTTCCATCCCAGGACGCTGGCCTCGACCAGGCATTCATGCACGGGAGACAGATCCAAGCCGCGCGCCAGGATGTCGGTGAACTCCTCGCGGTTATAGGCCAAGCCGCCGCCGGTGCCGCCGAGGGTGAACGACGGGCGAATGATGACGGGAAAGCCGCATTCCTGCGCGAAGTCCAGGCCGTCGCGGAGATTGTTGACCAGCCGGGAGCGGGCGCTTTCCAGCCCCAGGCGCTGCATGGCGTCCTTGAACAAAAGCCGGTCTTCGGCCTTCTTGATGGCGTGCAGATTGGCGCCGATCAGCTCGACGCCATAGCGCTCCAAATCGCCAGCATCGGCCAGCTCGACGGCGAGGTTGAGGGCGGTCTGGCCGCCGACGGTGGGCAGGAGGGCGACGCCGGGGCCGGCCTCGCGGCGCAGGATCTCGGCGGCGTATTCACGGGTCAGCGGCTCGATGTAGGTGCGGTGCGCCAGCTCCGGATCGGTCATGATGGTGGCCGGATTGGAGTTGATGAGCACCACCTGATAGCCGTCGGCCTTCAGGGCCTTGCAGGCCTGGGCGCCGGAGTAGTCGAATTCGCAGGCTTGGCCGATGACGATCGGACCGGAGCCGAGAATCAGAATCTTTTTGAGATCGTCGCGACGGGGCATCGGGGGAATTAGCGGCTCGGCCCGCGCATGAGGCGGACGAATTCGTCAAAGAGATAGTGAGAGTCGTGAGGTCCGGGTGCGGCCTCGGGATGATATTGCACGCTGAACAGCGGCAGGGAACGGTGGCGCAGGCCTTCCAGGGTCTGGTCGTTCAGGTCCCAGTGGGTGGGCTCGGCCTCCGGCGGCAAGGTGTCGGCGTCCACGGCGAAGTTGTGGTTGTGGGCGGTGATTTCGACCCGCCCGGTGGCGGAGCGGCGCACGGGATGATTGCCGCCATGGTGGCCGAACTTCAGCTTGTAGGTTTTGGCGCCGAGCGCACGGCCGATCAACTGGTGCCCCAGGCAGATGCCGAAAATGGGCACGCGTCCGAGCATTTGGCGAATGGCCTCATGCGCGTACGAGCAGGGATCGGGATCGCCGGGGCCGTTGGAAAGGAAGACGCCATCGGGGCGGAGGCTGAGGGCATCCTCGGCGCTGGTGGTGGCGGGAACGACGGTTACGTCGCAGCCCCGCTCCGCCAATTGGCGGAGGATGTTGCGCTTGATGCCGAAATCGAAGGCGACCACGCGGAGGCGCGGCGCGTCTTCCGGAGTGGCGGGCGGCGCGGCAAACCGATAGGGCTCCTCGGTGCTCACGGCGCGGGCCAGATCCCGCCCCAGCATGGTGGGGATTTGCTGCGCTTGGGCGATCAACTCATCCCCGGAGATGGTGGCGGCGGCGATGACTCCGCGCAAGGCGCCGCGTTCGCGCAGATGCCGCACCAGGGCGCGGGTATCGAGTTCCGCGATGCCGGCGATGCGGTGGCGGCGCAGATAGGCCTCGCAGAGTTCCTCGCTGCGCCAGTTACTGGCGATGGCGGAAAACTCGCGCACGATGAGGCCTTCGATGAAGGGCCGGGCCGCTTCCTCGTCCTGCGCATTGGCGCCGTAATTGCCGATTTCCGGGTTGGTGAGGCAGACCATTTGGCCGGCGTAGGAGGGATCGGTAAAGATCTCCTGATAGCCGGTCATGGAGGTGTTAAACACCACCTCGCCCGCGGCTTGCGTATCGGCGGCGAGGGCGCCAAAACCGCGCCCCCGGAATTGGCGGCCATCTTCGAGGGCGAGAATTGCGTCCATGGGCGGGTGTCGGCGGCCCGCTCGCGCGCAGACCCATACAAGTTTAGCAAAGCGGACTGGAGGGGCGGAAGGCCGCCGCATGGCCGGGACGGGAGCGCAGATGCCGGAGGGCTTCGGCAATGCGCAGGTCCCGCCGAAGCGGGCGGTTACGTGGCGGCGCCCCCGCCGGGTTCAGCCGGCGGCAGGGGCGGAACAGACCTGGAACCGTCTTGGCGGTACATTGGAGGCGGGAGGTTAGGACAGTATGAGGGCGCTGAGGCGAAACGGCAGGGTAGTCGCTGGAGTGGCGGGGTTGGTTTTAGCCATGGCGCTGGGCGCGGTGGGACAGGTGCCGTGCGGCGCGCCAGGGCAGCCGCCGTGCCTGCACGCGCCGGGATATGACGCCGGGCCGCAGATCCATCTGCCGCCGGGCATGGCCTACCGGCAAAAGAAGGCGCAGGCGGCGCTGCGGCAGCGAAAACTGAAAGAAGACAGCGCCAAATTATTCGTGCTGGCGCAGCAGTTGCGCGTGGCGATCGGCAAGACCAGCGAAAACACGCTGTCCTTGGCGGTGATTCGCAAGGCGAAAAAAATTGAAAAGCTGGCGAAGCAAATTCAACAGATGATGGCGCGCGGCACCGACTAGGAGATGGGCACGGACCCGGGAGGCGAAGCGCCGTTTTGCCTGGTGCAAACCGACCGGGCGCCGGCTGCCCGGCGCCCGAACGAGGAGCTGGCCCGCAGCCGCGGCTAATGCGCGGCGGCGTTGGTGATGAAGCGCTGCGCATCCTGCTGCAACTGGATGCGGGTGGCTCGCTTTAGGTAGATCATGTGGCCCACCTGGAGATGCGCCACGGTGATGTTCTTCTGTTCCGCGGGGGGAAGGAAGAGGTGCTTGATGCTGTACTGGGCCTCAAAGAAGGGCGTCGCCAAGTCGTAATAACCCTCGCCGACGAACAGGTGCAGGTAGTGGTTCTTCGCGAAGGCGCTCTCCAGCATCTTGCTGGTGTCGGCGTAGCCGCCGCCAAAGCCGCCGCGCGTCTGCCAGTTCCAGCGGTCAATGCCGCCGCCTAGGGTGTAGTAGACGATGGAGCTCTTGTAACCGAGGTCGTTGCGCGCGTATTGCAGGAACATCTGCGTGAACGGCGGCCCGGTCATGGCGTCGCTGGGGTCGAAATCCGGAAACTGATTGCCGGGGGTGCGATTGAAGCCGGTGATGCGGGCATCCAGACGGCCGATGATCAGCTTCTGGCTGCGCAGCAGCTGCGTCATGAAGTTCCAGGTGTTGACGCGGAGGTTGAACTCATCGAGGAACTGCGGGCTTAGGCCGGTGAAATGCGCCATTTTGGCGATGGCCGCCTGGCGCGCGGCGCCTTGCAGTTGATCGCCTTCATCCAAATCCTGCTGGTAGCCGTGCAACGCCCATTGTTCGGCTTGGTGCGCCACTTCGGAAACCGGCTCCTTCTCCATCTGCGGGGAAAGCTTGTGGTGGTACCAGGCGATGGTGGCCAACGACGGCAGGTACAGCACATAGGGAAGATCATTGCCGGGCGCGTACGAAATGGTCTGCAAGTTGAGCACGCTGGACAGGAGCATGACCCCATTCAGGGCAATGCCGTGGCTGTCCAAATAGCCGGCGAGGCCGGCGGAACGGAACGTTCCGTAGCTCTCTCCCGCCAAAAACAGGGGTGAACTGATGCGATTGTATTTGAGCAGGTACTGCTGAATGAATGTACCGAAGGCGGCGATATCCCCCTCCACGCCGCTGGCCCGGCGCAGCATGGCCGGAGATGCGGCGCGGCTGTAGCCGGTGCCGATGGCATCCACGAAGACCAAGTCGGTGAATGGCAGCCACGATTGCTGGTTGGCGACCATGTGGAACGGCGGCGGCGGCATGGTGCCATTGGGATTCATGGCCACGCGGTAGGGACCGAAGCCGCCGATGTGGACGTACACCGAGGCGGCGCCAGGACCACCGTTGTAGGAAAAGGTGAGCGGGCGGTGGTCTGGGCCCGAGCCACGGTGGTCCAAGGTATAGGCGACAAAAAACATGCGCGCCTCGAACTCGCGCTGATGGTTGACCACCGTGTAGATCGGCAGCGTGCCGGCGGTGGCGGTGTACTCCAGAGTGTGGCCGTTGATGGTGACGCTGTGGTGAGTCACGATCGGCGCGCCCAGTGCGGGATCGCCCTTGGGATAGGGCTTGGCGGCGTTAGGGTTGTGCGGCGGCGGAGCGCTGGGATGCCGCGGGCGGCGAGGACGCTGCGCGAACGCAAGGGGAAGGCAGAGCGACAGGGCGAATGCCGCGACGACGACGGGACGCAGTTTCATGAGGCATCACCTGAGTGGGCGGATCGAAGCATTAACATTGCTCCGGAAACGACACCGGAGTCAACCGGCGGCCGGCAGCGATTGGGCGGGGTCGCCTCATTGGCCGGCACGAGCAGAGGCGAACTTCTGGGCGGCGGCGACCTCGGCTCCTAGATGGCGCACCGCCGTTTGGGCCTGGGCCTGAAGGTAACGGAACACAGCATACTGGGCGCGGTTGGGCGCGACGTAGGCGAGGCCGATATCGGCGGCCAAATAACCGAGATGGCTGCGCAACTTGGTCGGCTCTAGCAGGCTGCCTTCGCTGGAATGGATTTTGAGCTGGACGTAGCGGGCAATGTCCGCGTCCAAAGCCGCCAAAGCGGCGCGACCGGGCGAGGTTCCCGCAGCGCCGACGGAGACGTTGTTCCGCAAGGCGGCGCGGGCGAGGATAGCCCGGTTCAGGCCGCGGTCCAACGTATCCAGAGTGTCGCGAATGCGCAGTTGCAAGGCGAGCCGCGCGGCCAGCGCCGCCGGCGTGACGTGCAACCGAGGATCGAGGGAAACGGCAAAACCGCGCGTCAGGGTCTGGCCGCCGTAGTCCAGGGTGACCGTGTAATGGCCGGGGGTGACCACCGGGCCTTGCACCGTATCGCTTTCTCCGCCCGCGGCGATGGGTGGCTCGAACCCCTTCACTTCCACCGCCGGAGCAAAGCGCAGATCCCAAAGGAAGCGGTTCATGCCCGGCCGAATACCGGTGCGGCGGCGGGCGGCGCGGGCCGCCAGTTGCGTGGGCTCGAATTGTGTACCGGGATGCGGGCGCTGGGCGCGCGCGGCGAGATGCAAGTCGAAGCTCCTCACCACCCCGCCAGAGGCGGTGCGGAAAGTGAGCGTGACCGGAGTATGGCCATCATAGTTCGCGGGGATGTGGAAGAAGACGGCGGCGCCGAACGCCGGATTCGTGCCCGCCGTTGGGGGACGAAAGGCGGCGGGACCGCGGCCGTAAACATGGCTCAGCCAAGCCCGCTGCGGGGCGAAGAGAAAGGGGCGGGCGGAGGTGACAACCGGTGCCGCGGTGAGTTGCTCCAGCAACGAGAGTTGATCCAAGGCCCACATGGCGCGGCCATGCGTGGCGATCACCACCTGGCCTTGGCGGCGGCTGATGCGAATGTCACGAACCTGCGCAACCGGCAGATTGAGCGTCAAGGGCTGCCACTGCTCCCCGCCGTTGAGGCTGACATAAACGGTCGAACTGCCGGCTAGGAAGAGCAGCCGGGCGTCGCGGGGATCCTGGCGGATGGCGAACAGGTAGGTGTCGCTGGGAAGGCCCTGGGTGATGGCTTGCCAATGGCGGCCAAAATCCCGAGTGACGTACGCATAGGGATGAAAATCGTCCCACATATAGCGACGGGCGGTAAGAAACGCCGTTCCAGGCGCCACCGACGAGGGCTCGATGCAGCTGACCCAGGACCATTTGGGCAGCTGCGGGGGGCGAACCGAGCGCCAGGAACGGCCGCCGTTGGTGGTGACATGAACGCGGCCGTCGTCGGTTCCCGCCCAAATGACCCGGCCATTCAGCGGTGAGACCGCCAAAGCGGAAATGCCCGGATAGACTTCGGCGCCGGAGGCGTCAATGTTGATGGGACCGCCGCTGGGGGCTTCCGTGGCGGGGTCGTTCCGCGTGAGATCGGGGCTGATGCGCCGCCAACTGCGGCCGCCATCCAAACTGGACAAAACATATTGCGCGCCGGTGAGGAGCTGGTGCGGATTGGCGGGAGAAAACAAGATGGGATGCGACCACCCGAAGCGGTATTTGAGCGCCGCCGAGGGCGATCCTTCTTGGTAATCCGGCCAGGGGCTGACGCCTTGCAATTGTCCGTTGCTGCTGTCGGCGCGAATCATGATGCTGAAATAGCCGCTGCCGAAAGTGACGTTCGGATGTCCGGGCTCGGGCGCCACCCAACTGCTCTCGCCATAAGCCGCGGGGCGCCAAGCGCCCAGCGGGATGCTGCCGCCGGGCGCGGCGCTAGGGCCGGAGAGGGAGCGCTCGTCTTGCTGCGCGCCGTAAACGTGAAAGGGAAATTGCTGATCTAGAGCGAGATGATAAAACTGCGCGGTGAATTGGTTGTGCTCGCTGCTCCAGGTGTGGCCGCCGTCGGTGGAAACCGTCGCGCCGCCGTCATTGCCTTCGAGCAAGATCTTGGGGTCGCGGGGATTGATCCAGACGATGTGATTGTCGCCGTGGGGGGTATGCAGGCGGTGGAAGGTTTTGGCGCCGTCGTGGGAGACCCATAGCGCGTCCACCTCCGGCACGTACACCGTGTTGGGATCGGTGGGATCGGCGTAGATGCTCATGTAGTAGAAGGCGCGCTGCCGCAGTGCCCAGGAGCGGTTGACGCGATGCCAATGGCGCCCGCCGTCCGCGGAGCGGAAGATGCCGCCGTGGCGCGCCTGGATGAGGGCGTAAACCACCTGGGGGTCGCTGGCGGCGATGGACACGCCGGAGCGGCCCCAAACGCCGGCGGGCAGACCGGCGTTGCGGGTCAGGTTGCCCCAGTGCACGCCGCCATCGCTGGTCTTATACAAGCCGCTGCCGGGGCCGCCGCTGTCCAAGCCCCACGGGGTGCGCTGCGCCTGCCACATGGCGGCATACAGCACGCGCGGATCGCGGGGATCCATGACCACGTCCACCGCTCCGGTGCGATCGTTGACGAACAGCACCTTGCGCCAAGTGCGGCCGCCATTCGTGGTTTGGAAAACGCCGCGCGCCGCGTTGGGCTGGAAAACATGCCCCAGGGAAGCGGCGAAGACGACGTCGGCATTGCGCGGGTCCACGGCCAAAGCGCAGATGGTGTGGGTGGCGGCGAGTCCGGCGCGGCGCCAACTGTGGCCGGCATTGGCGGAGCGGAACAGGCCGTCCCCAGGAATCATGGTGTTGCGGATGTCGCATTCGCCAGTGCCGGCGTAGAGGACTTTGGGATTCGACGGAGCAACCGCCAAGGCGCCGATGCTGGGGCTGGTGGTGGGCATGGAGTGATCCGAGATATTGACCCAGCGCAGGCCGTAATCGGTACTGCGCCACACGCCTCCTCCCACGGCGCCCATATAGAACAAGTCGGGCTGACTTGGCACGCCGGCGACCGCCACCACGCGTCCGCCGATGGCCGGGCCGAGCAGCCGCCAGCGCAGACGGCGCATCAATGCCTGCGCGGACAGTGGCGCAGCCGCCGGGGCGGCAGCCCAGAGCACCGTGGCCGCTACCACGGCGGCGACGGCTGCGGTTACCGCAACCCGCCGCAAGAAGGGGCGAGACAGCGGGAACGAAGCCAGTGATCTGAGCATGACTGCCTCCAATGACCCAAGACGGATCGTGCAAGTTTCGATACCCAATTGAACTTGCCACTGGAGACAATATCACTTTCCTGGATTCGGGGCGGACCGCCGCAGGCCATAATGTCGAGGTGACCGGGAAGGCGCTAATGCGCGTAATTCGGATTGCCGCCCTCGGGATGCTCAGCCTGACGTGCGCACTGGCCGCCGCGGGGCGCGCGGCGCCGCCGACGGGATTGGTTCGGCTGGACGGTCGCACGGTGCTGGTGCTGCCCGGCGGCGTGGGCAGCATCGGGGCGGCGGACCGGGCGGCGATCGTGGAGCGGCGGCTGCAAGGATTGCTGGCGCAAAACGACAGCAAGTTTCCGATCCAAGTGCAGCGCACCGGGACCGGATGGCAGATCACCATCGCGGGCCAGGCGGTGCTGACAGCCACCAGCGCTGACGGTCTCGCCGAACATCTGGCGGCGAAAGCCTTGGCGGAGCGCTGGGCGGGAACCCTGCAGACTAGTCTGCGCGCCGCCTGGGCGCACAATCAGCGGCGGTCGCTGTGGCGGCGGCTGCTGATCATTTTGCTCATCCTGGTGCTGACCGGCGCGGCGCTGCTGGCGCTGCGCCTGGCGCGGCGGCGGCTGGCCGAGGCGCTCGACGCGCGCCGCGCCAATGTGCCCGCGCTGCGCTTCCGCGGGCTGGAGATCGTTTCCCGCGAGCAAAGCTTCATCGGCATTGCGCGCGCCGCTTCCATTCTCTATCTGCTGGCGGCGGTGACGGTGATCGGTGCGGCGCTGCTGTCGCTGTTTGACGAAGTCCCGTCCACGCAGCGGTACGCGCAGGTGGTGGGCTCGTGGATTTGGCGGCCGGTGCTGGTGATCCTGCGCGGGTTTGTGGGCTACCTGCCGGACCTGTTCTTCATTTTGGTCATCATCGTCGCGACCCGGCTGGCGCTGCGCGCCATCACGTTTATCTTTGAACAGGCGCACCGCGGCGTCATTACCCTCGGCCCCTGGCTGCCGCAGGACGTGGCGCGGCCGACGGCGACGCTGTTCAAAGCCGCGGTGGTGGTGATCGCGCTATTCTTCATTGCCCCCTTGATCCCCGGCACCGGCACCGAAGCCGCCAAGGCCATCGAGGTGGTGATCGGCCTGATGATCTCGCTGGGCTCCAGTTCCACCGTGGGCAATCTGATCGCCGGCACGGTGCTGACGTATATGCGGCCGTTCCGGCTGGGCGACCGCGTCAAGCTAGGCGAGGTAACGGGCGATGTCATGGAACGGACCTTCCTCTATACGAAGCTGCGGACCATCAAAAACGAAGAGGTCATCGTGCCCAGCCTCCAGGCGCTCGGCGCGCCGTTGGTGAACTACAGCGCGGGGGCGGAGCAGGGGGGATTGATCCTCCACACCAGCGTCACCATCGGCTATGACGCCCCCTGGAGGCGGGTGCATGAGCTGCTGATTCAGGCGGCGCTGCACACCGACGGCATTCTGACGGAGCCCGCGCCGTTCGTGTTGCAAACCGCCCTGGACGATTCCTACGCCGCTTACCAAATCAACGCCTACAGCAACCGGCCCAACGAGATGGCCAGCATTTATGGCCGGCTGCACCAAGAGATCCAAGACGCCTTCAACGAAGGCGGCATTGAAATTCTTTCCCCGCATTACCAGCAACTGCGCGACGGCAACGCCTCCTCCATTCCCGCCGGATATCCGCGTCGCAGCGACAGCCGGCGCTTCCAGGTGGACACGCGGTTGCCGCCGGAGAGCGCCAGCCAGGCGGCGGCAGGGGACGCGGGACGTTAAGCGAATCGGCTACGGCACGCGGACGCGCGGCACCACCTCCATTGCACGGATGGAGCGGTGGACGACCTCGGCCGCCGCGGGCTCATCCGCGCCAGGGCCGGGTTCGTTTTGCCAACCGCGCGGATCGTCGGGGCGATTGTCCGCAGTCGGCACCCACATCCCCGACAGGGGCAAGGCGACAGTCATGGGCACGGGACGGCGCAGCCGGCGGTCCGGCTGCGCCTGGCGCGGATACGCAATGGCGGCGGCAGGGCGGCGCGCAACCAGGCGCAGGAGCGGGCCTCCGGCATCGGCAAGCTGCATCCCTATTGAGATGCGAGCTTAGCGCCGGCGGAAGCGGCGGACGGGAGTGGACGCGGTAGCGGATTGAATGACGACGTGGCGCTGCGGCCCGATGCCCTCGCTGGCGGTGTGGATCCCTTGCGTCCCGCGCAGAGCCATGTGGATCACCCGCCGTTCGCGGCTGTTCATGGGGCCAAAAGCGTAGGGCAGGCCGGTCTTCACCACCCGCTGCGCCGCCAATTCGGCGGCCTGGCGCAGTTCGTCTATGCGCAGCATGCGGCGGTTTTGGCAGTCAAAAATCAGGCGCTCATGCTCGTCGCCGGAAAGGCGCAAGGCCTCATGGGCCAAATGCTCGAAGGCGCGCAGCAATTCGCCCCCGTTGGCCAGCAGCAGGTCGGAGTCCTGGCCCTCCAAATCCACCAGCAGGTCAGGGTTTTCGAATTCCCGGTTGGCCTCGGGATGGGACACGAGGCGATAGCTGAGACGAAACTCGCCCTTTTGGATCAGCAAATCCAGAATTTCCCGCAGCCGCGGCTCAAGCTGTTCGATGGTATCCATGGTGAAAGTCGCTAATGCCGCAGTTTACCCATATTGGCGGGCGCGACGCGAGCCTTGGCCGGCTTGCCATCGGCGTCCAGCTTCGGCTCCTTACCCTTGGGCTTGCCGGGCGTAAAACCAAAGTGCTTGTTGATGACCAATTGCTGGCCGACGCTGATCAGGTTGCTGGTCAGATAGTAGACGTTGACGCCGGAGGGCAGGAAGAAAAAGATGTAGCCCAGACCCAAGGGCATGACCCACTTCATCAAGCGCATTTGCTTGGGGTCGGCGCCGGGAGTCATGGGCATCAGGCTCATCGTCCAGAACTGTGAGATCACCAGGATGATCGGCAGGATGTAGTACGGATCCATGGCCGAAAGGTCATGGATATAGCCGATCCATGGGGCATGACGCAGCTCAATGGCCACCTCCAGCACTTCGTAAAAGCCCCAAATCAGGATCACCGGCAGCAGCATCGGCAAGCATCCGCCCAGCGGATTGACGCCGTTCTCCTGATAGACCTTCATGATTTCCTGCTGCACGCCCTGCCTTCGCGGGTCGCGCAGCGGAAACTTCTTCATCTTGTCGTTCAGCGCCTTGATCTTGGGCGCCAGCGCGGCCATCTTGATCGAGGTCTTCTGCGCCTTCCAGCGGAAGGGGAACATCGCCATGGTGATGACGAAGGTGATGAAGATGATGACCCAGCCGTAGTTATGGATCCAATGGTGATAGGCCCAGGTCATCCACAGGAAGATGGGGTGCGCCAGGAAGCCGAACACGCCGAAATCCACCAGTTCGCCGAGCCGCGGATTGATGGCTTTGAGCAGCGAAATCCGCTTGGGCCCGACGAACAGGTGGAATTGGTCCACCGCGCCGGTGCTGAAGGCCAAGCCCGCCACCGGTTCCGGCTTGGCGCCGGATTGGGACCGGAAATCGGTTTGCAGCGTCGTCAGGGTCTGGCTGCCCGAGTGGGCGGGCAGAAACGCGGCGGCGAAGTACAAATCCTGCAAACCAGCGAAGGCGAACTGGTCGTGGACGCGGTCTCCATTGGAGATCTTCGTGGATGCCGTGGTGGTCAGCTTTCCGCCGCTCGGCGCCTGGAACAGTTGCAGCTGGGTTTGGTGGTGCGGCGCGGTGTAGTCGCCGAAGTCGCCCGGCCACGCGATCGCGGCGCCGGCCACGGGCGCGCCATCGCGCGTCACGCGGGCCCGGACGTCCACGACGGAGCCGCGGCGGAAGGTCCGCTGGTTGCTGGCCGCACGCGTGC
>OFHJ01000154.1_pt1 | contig 28684 bp, 49 predicted proteins | sample 1522001 | NCBI WGS metagenome assembly OFHJ01 (sample SAMEA2464838, study PRJEB22497) | soil metagenome | biome: Grassland; feature: Farmland; material: Clay | place: Australia | collected 2013-02-01 | depth 1.2 m | reverse complement strand
AATCAACCGAGCGGCGGGCGGGCCGGGTCGGTAAACTTTCCGCCCGCAGCGCCCCCGTAGCTCAGTGGATAGAGCGACCGCCTCCTAAGCGGTAGGTCGCAGGTTCAACTCCTGCCGGGGGCGCCATAAAATCAATAACTTGCGCGCTCTCCACTCCGCGAATTTCCCGAAACTGTCTACTATCGTCTACTATTTTTGGGCTCAAACGCGTCATATCAGTTTGCCGATTTGAGCTGATCCGCTATTTCAGGGGCTTCGCCACGCGCGGCAGGCGCCGGTACACGCGGCGCGTCAGGGCCGGGTCGGCGTGATTCAGCCGGTCCGCAGCCTCCTGATCGCTCTCGGCATCGCTCGCGGACTTCGCCCTCAGGTCGTGGAAGCGGAACCGCTGCCCCAGCCCCTGCTTGATCGCCTTGCGCATCACGCGCTGCCATTGGGTCTGGAAGCCGTCCAGGGAGTAGGGGTGACCATCCCGGCGGCAGACGATGTACTGGCGCACCTGAGGCCTCAGGCGCAGCAGCTGGTCCACGGCGGTGCGCAGCGCGGGCGACCACTCGATCACCTGCATCGCCGGGTCGGTGTGCTCCGTCTTGGGGCGCATGAACTCAAAGCCCCTATCAGTCATATGCCGCCGCTCGAGCGCGCGAATGGTCGCGCCGTCCATGCCAGCGAGCACGGCCAGGTCGATCGCGCCCCGCATCATGGGTGGTGCGCAGCTGCGCACCAGGGCGAGCTCCTCATCCGTGACGTAGCGCCGCCGGCGCGGCGGCCGAGGCAGCCGGAGGGCGAAACATGGGTTCTGGCCGTCCAGGGCGCCGATCTGGCGCCCGAAGGTCAGGAGGGCCGAGAGGGCGCTGATCTCGTGCCGGACGCCCTCGGTCTGGCCGGCCCGCCGCCAGTAGCTGGTGACGGCCCCTGGCGTGATGGTGCGCGGCGGCATCTTGCCGAAGACCTTGGCGATCCGCCGCAGGTCGGCGGCGCGGTTGCGCCGGTGCCGCGCCGCTAGGGAGGGGAGCACCTCGAGCTCGTACCGGGCGATCAGGGCGCTCACAGTAAGGGAGGGCGCCGCGCTCTCGACCAGGCGCGACAGCTGCGCCAGGGCCTCTGGATATTCCCGCGCCAGCCGCGTCCAGCGCTTCTTGCCGCCGTCCATGCGGACGAGGTAGTAGGCCCCATGCTTGAGGTGGACCCCCTGGGGTAGATGCTTGTCGCGTGTTCTTGTGCGCCCCATGGTCACGGAATTTAACCCCTCTGGACGATCGCCGACCAGTCCGGCTCCGGGACGGGCGCCGCGGCGGGGCGCCCCTCTAGCGCCGAGCGCGGCACCACGGGCTTCCCGTCGGCGCGCACCCAGTGAGTGATCCCCTGGCGCTGCAGCCACCGAACTTGGTAGGCGGCGAGACGATAGCCGGTCAACTCGTACAGTTCGCCCGTGCTGAGAAAAATGGCGGTTGGCTGCGCCGTCACGGTTCTACCCGGCGGACAATTTAGGGTGGTCGACCGGCACGTAGCGACCGTCGACGACCCTCACCCGCGGCTTGGGCGCCTTCGGCTGCTGACGGTGCGCTGGGCAGTAGCGCTCGTCGTGCGCGGGCTGGAACCACGGTATGCCGTCGGTGTGGTCGGCGCGTGGAGACATGCAGTACTTCATTGCTCACCCGCGGTGTCGAGGACCGCTGTCGGTTTCGGCGGCTTGCCGCCCCAAGGATCTATCTTTGCCCGCGAGCGGTACCACGGCTTCATGCGTGCCAGCAGCTCGTCCGTATCAATGCAGGTGCCGTCTTTTCGGTAATGCTTGCGCGGCCCGAAGCAGACGACGCGATGCGCGCCTCTACCGCCCTTGATCGGCAGACAGAGAATCAGGCGCTTTTTGCTGGTGAACATCATTGATCTGACGCTGGCTCCGCTGTTCCTATGCCAATGACGTGCATATGGCCCTTCATCTTGTTGACGATTTGCTCACAGGCGTAGGAATCCAGATTTTCGTATAGAGTCGGTGAACTCAGGGCTCGCACGACTGCCAGGGCCAGTGCTCGCTTGGCTCTGTACGTCTGAGCCTCTGACGTGGTGAAGCCTCCCGGGCAATCCGGAGCGAAGTCGCTGGCATGGGCGATCACGCGGCCGTCGTAGATGTAGACGACCGTGACGCCAGAGGGATCGTTCTTATTCACGGACTATCGTTCCCTGAGACCGCTTCTATCGGCTCGGCGATGATCTCGGGCTCGCCACGCCACACGACGTTGTGCGTATCGATGTCGATGCCAGCCTTCACGGCGAGTCGGATATTCCGCTGCATCACCAGCACGCGATGTTCAGCTTCGGCAGCTTTGATGGCGTGTCGGGCGACACCGAGACCCGTCAGCTTGTCTGCGCTCGCAACCTTATCCAGCGCATCCAAGGCTGTCAGCATCCCCAGCGCGACCCCCATGTCGATGAGGTGCTGATGATCTGTGATCGGAATGCGCTGGCCCTTGATTTCGGACTTTTTCACGTTGAACCTCGGACTAGGAGTCAGATTCTCGGCGCCGGTTTCTCGGCGGGACCAGCCTCGGTTCCGGGCTCTCCGAAATCTGGCGTCGGCATGATGCGGAGTTTTCCTTGCCTGCCTGCCGGCTTCAGCCGTTTGACATCAATCCAGAAGCTTTCCGGCAACGTGCCGTCTTTCTTCACGGGGCGCGCCAGAGCGGCCTGTACGCACCCGTAGGCGTCGAAACAGACGGAGGAAACCATGCCATCGATGCCGCTCACGACATCGCGTTGAATGGTGCCAAGGATCTCTAGGTACTTCTTCACTTCTTCACCTCACTAGATTGAGCAGGAGTCTTGCCCTCCGCTGAATAAACGCAAGATTCAGCGGTGTCCGGGAGCTTCATCCTCCGTGGGTTATCTTGGCCGAACTGGCGAAACTGCTTTATTCTCGCTTCCACGGCCGCCCGGTGGGCGTCGTCTGTCACGAGTTCCGAGTAGGCGATGAGGGCCGACAGAGCGCAATAGTCTTTGGCACGGAGAGCAAATACCGGCTCATCGTCAGGGATCGGTTCTCCAGTGGCGCGGTTGACGAGGCGCCCATCTACCGCATCAAACTTGGACTCTTGCTCGACTTTCATGGTTGCCTCTCGTTCTCGCTCACCGTTAGACGAATACACAGCCCGAGTCCCGAACGCTCGAGCGCCTTGACTGCTCTCTCGCCCATCCCGAGCAGCACCACGCCATGCCCAGGCGCCTTACCAATGGAGCCATCAGGCCGTACAAACTTCGTCTTGCCGCGCGGGAAGCACATGGCGTGAGCCTTCACCGCGTACTGATGGAACCACGCCGAGGACGTGTAGGCGCGCACGATGGCGATGCCGTTGCCGTGGGCCAGGAACTTCTTCAGCCACGGCACATGGCCGTTGCGGCCGCCGAATGGCGGGTTGACGAACACGAAACCGTTCCAAGGAAGCGAGAGGCCGTCATCCGCCTTGGTATAGACTCGGCGCGCCGGCACCCAGTGATCCGCTCCCGGCGAGCACGGATCAAGGTCGAACGTCTCCCCAAGCGCCCGGAGGATTTCTGGCGGCGTGTACCACTCGTCTGTGGCGCCAATGCAGGGCTCGTGCTCAGCCACGTTGTGCGTCCCCGTTCTGAGCGGTTCCAACCATCGGGCAATCCGGGTCGGAACCATTGCAGCCAATCTCTTTGGAACGGTCAGCCTTGCACTTCGGGCATGGAAGCACCGCTCTCGTTTCCGACGAGCAACGCTCGGGCTCGCTCACCTTCATTCGGCTGCGCAACCAGGCCAGCGTATCGTCGGCGGATTCGCGCACCCCTTCGCCGTCCTGCTTGCGGATATCGACCAGCACCTTCTCGATGTACCGCAGCTCGTGCTCGCGTATAGCGCGCCACTCCTGGGCGCTCGGCTCGCAGTAGAGGTCGTGCTCGCCCGGAGGTAATCCGGGGTCGTAGAGCTCGACTTGCAGCGGCGCGCCGCCAGCGACGCCATCCGGAACAATCACGCGGGCAATCGGCGCTTGGCGATCGTCTGTCTCGACAGTGGAACGCTTGAGACGCGCATAGTCTCGGAGCGCATCAGCGGCCAGTCCGCGCTCGTGGTCACTCAAGTCAGCCGCTACGTCGAGTAGGTCTGCGATTGCTTCGGCGCGATTCGGAGATGCCGGAGTTCCGACCAGCGGATTTGAGGGACGAGTGACGGGCGGCTCAAGCAACTCCACATGAGGCGGGTTTCGCTTCAACTCGCATCCGGCGCAGATGCATCCGTAAGGGTGTGTTTGGCTACTCATAACTGGTGATCCTTGGTCAGCGAGTCTTTCATTCTGTCACCCTGTATTTGCCGCCAATGTACCGCCGCAGCGCCTGCTGAACGGCTAGGCGAAACCTTCGCTCAATACCGGCTCGCTGCCGTGGCGTCAGAAGATTCGCGGCCCCTAGTTGCAGGATCGCCTCACGGGAGCGCTCAAGGGATGCAGTGGCATGCCCAGCGATGTGCAGGTATTGGGAATTGAGTTGATCCTTGATCGTCTCGGTCGTGCGCACCTCGATATGGATGGCGCGCCCGCGAACGCCCAAGGGTTTCTCGGTCCGAGAGTCATTCATGCTGCGATCTCCTCGCGCTGCTGCTCAACAACGTTGGCGCGGACGAGTGCCTCAGCCACCACCGGACAAACGGCGTTGCCGATCATCCAGACTTGGTCCGTTTTCGAGAGCGGCTTGCTCCCGTAGACCGGGTCCAGGATGTAGGAATCTCGAAAGCTGGTCGCGCGCGCGAGTTCGCGCGGGGTGAGCATCCGCATGCCGATATCAACGATGGCGTAGTGCTCGCCGGCGATGTTGACCGTGACGAGTCCGAAGCGGTCCTTCGTGGTGACCGTCCCGAGCGGGCGCTCGAGACGCGGGTCCTGGTCGGTCCCGTAATACTTCATCAGAAAGGCGCGGACCTCGCCGTAGTGCGTTCCGCTCGCCTGGATCGTGTGCAGCGGCGCATCAATGCGCCGGCCGTCCCGGCAAGTTCCCTTGAGTTTCAGGATGCTCAAGGCGACGAGGTGGTGGTGGTCCTGCGTCGTGATCGTGGACATCGGCCGCGGCAGCGGATGCCCGTCGTTCTCGTGGCCGCCGTAATGACGGGCCAGGAATGCCGCCACGAGAGCGCCCTGGCTCCCTAGGGCCGTGATGGTTGGGTAAGGCCTCTGGATGTCCCGCACTCGCGGGTCCTGGCCGGCGCGCTCGCCGTTGCGCGTATTGATGAGCGTTGGGGCGACGAGGGCGAGTTCGCCGCGGTGCGCGCCAGTGATCGTCGGTATGGGCTCACCGAGCGGATGGACGCGCCGGTCGCCGTGATGCGTCAGGGGAACGATGTACGGCTCAGGGCTCTCGACCACGTAACGCATGACGCCCCGGGCGATCCGGCGAAGGGTCGCGTCTACCAGGTCGCGCTTGCGGCCGAAGATGCTCGGGCACGGAATCGACCAGTCGATACACTCGGCCGCGGTCCGATAGGGCGCGCATCCGGTCCAGGGGCCGTGTGAGGCCGCCGGAAAGACGATCTCCTCCCCGTCGCACCGGGCGATCACGAAGAGGCGCTTGCGGCTCGTGGGAGCGCCGTAGTCGCACGCCACGAGTTCCCGCATGTCGATCTGATAGCCCAGATTCTCAATCTGTCGGTGCCAGCGGCGAAATGATTGACCGCGCCGCGCCCGATCCGGCTTGCCGTTCTCGAGGAGCGGGCCCCAGTCGGCGAACTCCTCGACGTTCTCAAGCATGATGACCCGCGGGCGGCGCGTCCGGGCCCACCACACCACTGACCCAGCCAGGCCGCGCACCCGGCGCGCTCGCTGAGCGTCCCTGAAAGGCTTCCCGCCGCGGGCTTTGGAATGGAAGGTGCAGTCCGGCGAAAACCAGCCGAGGCCCACCGGACGGCCGGGACCGACGCGACGCGGATCCAGATTGCGGATGTTCTCCTGGAAGTGGACGGTCCGCGGGTGATTCGCCATATGAACCGCGAGCGCCTTGGCGTTGTGATTGATGGCGAAGTCCACCGGCCGCCCGAGCGCGGTCTCGATGCCCTCGGATGCGCCGCCCCCGCACGCGAAGTTGTCCACCACGATCTCACCGGGGAGCAGGGGATTCGATTTCCGGTTACTCACGCGAGGCACCTCTGTGGAGATTGCTCAAGGACGCGCCAGACATCGGCACACATCGGGCACTCTCCGACGCGCGCGAGGCCGTGGTCCGGGATCAACGTGGTGCGCTGACCGCCGCATTCCGCGCACTCAGCGGCGAGCGCCCGCAACTTGCGTTCTAACAACGCCACTCTCCGTTCGGCCAGCTCGTAGTCGGCGACCGCGACAAACAGCTGGCGGCCGTCCGGCGGCTCTTCGTACACGTACATCCCGCCGGCGACGCAGCAGTAACGGGGCGCAGGAACGTAGCTAGGGCCGCTCATTCGGAATCGCCTCCTCGGGCAAAATCCAGAAACGCGCCCAGGCGAGATCTCCGGCGCGTTGCGCCGGCCCGGAGACATTTGTGGGCGTAGCAGTCGACGGGAGGAGTTCGAGTTGCGCGGCCCAGGCGAGCTCCGCCGCGGTCAGCTGGATGAGCCGCATACAGCGCGGGCCGAAGCCGGCCTGCATGCTCTCTGAGGTCTTGAGAGCGCGTCTGCACCGACGGCACCTGGTGTGCCAGGGCCGCGGGGAGTCGCCCTGCGACGAAGTCGTCTCCTTCTGAGGCAGTTCCACCGGCTGGTGGGCGGCCGCCCGCGTCACGCATACAGGCCGGGCGCTCATGCGAGCCGCCTCGGTAAGATCTTGGATTCGGGCCACTTCGCCGGCAGCCCCATTGCCGCCTGCAGGATTTCCCACAGCACGCGCTCGGTATCGAAAGCCTGAACGAACGCGTTGCCGCCCCGGCTGATCGAAACCAAGCGGTCGGGACGGATCACGCTGCGCTGGTGCGCAGTGAAGCGGCCTTGGTGGTGGCCGGGGCATAGCGGCAGCGTGTAGAGGTGCCCAAGCCGACGGCCTCCCTCAACGATGTGATGGACCTCAACGCGGCCGCGGCGCCCATAGCCGCATTCGACGCAGCAAATGCATCCGTATTCACGGATGCGGTCCATCCGCGCGGATTCCTCCTCCGTGGGGGCATCCGTTGAGTGCTGCATCAGTCGGTCGCCCGGGACATGAGCCGGATCACGTTGGTGCGCGGAGCTGCGGCGGGGAGGAACTTCGATGCCGGCACGCACCCGTCCGGCCCGATGCGGCCTTTGCGCTGCAGCGTGCGCAGGACGCGCCACCTGGACTGGCGCTCGAGCACCTCGTCGCCGCGCCGTCGCTGTTCGGCCGTACGCCGATCCCAAGCCAGCGGCGATGTCGTGACGCACCACGCCCGTTTCCGGTTCCACCAGCGCCATATGCGCCCGCGCTGGCGCGTTGGGGCGAACAGGACGCCGCGCACTGAAGTGACGCCTGCGGCGCGCAGTGATTGGCCGGCGGACGGAGAGGGTTGACCTCTGGGAAACGCCATCATATCGCCGCCTCCACGAAGCCAGCGCGCCAGCACAAGCGCCCGAGCGCGTCCTGAGCGCGCCGCTGGCGCCTACTCCAGACTCTCACCTCCACGGTCCAGCCCTGGGCGCGGAGGGCCTGGGCGATGACTTCGGCGTCGGCGCGCTCGCGGGTGCTGGCGAAAACCAAGTCCGTCATCGTCGAGCCGGTCGCATCTCCGTGCGTCTCGATGAAGGGCTGCTTGGCGATCACCAAGAAGTTAGGGGCGCTCATGAAGTTGCCTCCGCATGGTCGACGCTTCCGAGAGGGTCCTCGGTGCGGCCCCCGCCACCGGGGAAGGATGGAATCGTCGAGGGCCGCACCGAACCGGCCGAGAGCCGGTCAGACATGGGCGCGTGGACTAACGGGGCCGCGCCTGCCGGGATGGAGTCACGCTCGAATGCGATGAGCGTGGAAAAGTCGTCGGGGTCACGCGAGGTCACGGCGTGCATCGCGAGTCCTCCGAGTCCGAGGGCCTGGGGAGGGCCGCCGCGACCTGGGCGCGCCATCGCGCGCGCTCGGCGCGGGTGAGTGGAAACCGAGCGCCGTAGACAGCAGCGTTCACGCCCGGCATCTGCTCCAGCCGCGTCCGCGCCGCGTCCGCGCTCGCCGGCGGCAGACCTTCGCTGCGGACCATTCGCACGTCGTCGCGCTGGGCGACGGCGAGCCAGAACTGCAGCGCTTCGAGCTCGTCTCGCGTAAGCGCGATCCGGCACTTCCGCGCGCTCATCGGGGCGCACTCATGAGCGCCAGCGCGAGGCACGTGAGGGTCAGCGCGATGACGCACAGGCCGCACAGGATCGCCTCAAGGGGAGATTCGTCGTGCTCCATGGAAGCCTCCGCGCCCCTCCCACCAGGACCGAGCGCTGTATCGGACAGGCGCGTGCTCGCCAGAGCGGTCTGCTGGCGGGAGGGGGTTGGACTGATGTGCTTGGCGAGCATGGCGCCAAGATAAGGCAATGCCTAACGATCGTCAATAGGCAATGGCTAATTTTGGGGCGAGCAAAAGCTCACGCGTGGGGCTACGCCCCGGAGCAGCCGTGCTCGCTATCGGGCGCGCGCCATATGTCCTGCGTGCGGTGGTCATACGCGTCGTATGTGTTGCCGCGCACGGCGGCAGGTCCGCAGCTCGAATCCCGCGCCGCAACGCACAAGGTCACATTGTCCCCCGGTCGGGCCGCGTCCATTGCGGGGTCCTGTCGGTACCGTGTTTGGTACGCTCCGTTGGCGAAGACGAGGGCGCTTCCGCTTCCCGGAACCGGGCGCCCTTCGTCAGTCAGTCGCGTGGTGACACGCATCACCGGGGTCGTAAAGCAGGCCCCGACGGTAGTTTTGAGCGGCGTAAATTTCGGGGGGGCCGAGCGTAGCCACGCATCGGAGGCCGAGATACCCGGCGTACGATCGGCGCGCACGAGCTGCCTGATCAGGCGCCCGGGATCAAGGCCCTCCACCACGACGCGCTGGCCGTCGCTTAAAACGCTGACCGGCACCTGAACGGTCGAAGTGAGGAGACGCGAGTGGATTGGCACGACTCCTTTCCACGCGTTCCGTCCGGTTGAGACGAGGATGGGTGCACCTACGGCAAGATACAGATGGGCGACGTCTCGGTTCGCTGACAACGCCTCTGCGGTAACTCGGCGCGCCTCGAGGGAAACTTTCGAGTTGGAATGCGCACAGCCGCCCAGGCCCGCAGCTACGCAGGCCATGCCCACAGCCGCCCACGAAAGCGTCCGGCGTCTGTCCCACGCGGGAGCTTTCAGGTTAGTGCATGCGGCCATTTTTGCGTTGCTCCCCCATCCCTTCGGCAATGGCTATTTTCTCGCCGGCGGCGCGGGCGCCGTCGGAGGGCCCGGGGGCGCCGTCGCGCGTGGCTGCATCGGCCGCGTCGGACCCAGGGCGCCCTGGCTTTCCAGCTCGCGGGCGAAGTTAACCACGCGCAGCCGGGCGCCCGGCGAGAGGCGCGCCCAGGCGGCCGTTAGGAGGGTCCAGAGATCGTCGCGCTCAGGGGCTAACTGCGGCGCTCCCACCAGGGGCCGAGGAGAAGAGGCGAGGGAGCGTAGAGAGCTAGCGGCCCGCGGATCTCCCCAGTGGTCCGGAGACACGCTTGTTTCCGTCCGGCGCATAACAGCCGCAAGGTTACTCTTCGAGATCCTTCCTGTCTTGAACCATCCGAGCACAGATGGCGCCTTGACGCCGAATTCCCGCGCAGCCAGGGAGGGGGATGAGAGCCCCGCCGCCTGAAGTGCGGTCTGTATCGCGCGCCCGAGGTCTTTTCCAGCTTTCAGCATGGCTCAAGCGTGGAGGGTGGGCGCGAAGTTAGGCAATGCCACTTGCGCGGGATTAGGCAATGCCTTATCGTCGGCGCCATGGGTATCCAAACTGCATGCGAGACGGCGGGCGGCCAGAGTGCCCTCGCGCGTCACCTGAGGGTCGCGCCCGCGACCGTCTCCCAATGGTGCGCCGGCTCCCGCCCCGTCCCGCCTCCTCGTTGCGTCGTGATCGAGCGCGACTTTGGGATTTCCCGCCGAGTGCTTCGTCCGGCGGACTGGTGGCACCTGTGGCCTGAGCTGGTCGACGCAGAGCACCCAGTCCCCTCCCATCACAACGCAGCCTGAGATCGAAATAGCCATGGCAGACATGCTGCGCCGGCGAGTCTCACAACCTCTCGCAACAAATTTGCGCAGCGTTGCGCCGGTTCAAGCTCAGTTCCCGGTAGCGATTCCCCCGGAAGAGATAGCCCGCAAGCGCACCCTCGGCGCGGCGATCGAGCTGTGCATGGAATACGGGGGCCGCGACGACACATCCCTGCGCCTCGATCTGAAGGTCGACAAAGCGCAACTGAGTCGCTGGAAGTCCGGAGCCGAGGGCATCGTTTGGCCGAAGCTGGCGACTCTTCAGGCCTACTGCGGGAACGAAGCGCCGACTCTCTGGATGCTTCACCAGTCGGGCTGGGACCTGCATTCGATTCGGCGTATCGAGAGCGAGACGGAACGCGAGAACCGCCTTCTCCGAGAGGAAGTCACCGCTCTTCGCCGTGCGCTTCGGGGTGCGATATGAAATCGTCGCGCCGCTCAATGCTTCCGCACCTGCGGGAGCCGGGCTCTCCCTCCGTTTCGTTGATGGGGCTCCGTCTTGCCTCCGGAGCCCGCGCATGAGGGACTACTCGATCGCGGTGCCTCGGTTCTGGACCGGCGACACCGGGAAGCGGCTGAGGGCGCTCGGACGTGATCACCAGGTGATTGCGTTCTATCTGTTCACCTGCCCAAACGCCAACATGATTGGCTTGTATTACCTCCCGCTTCCCACCCTGTGCCACGAGGTCGGCGGGGTTACCTCTGAAGGGGCTTTGGAGGTCCTTCGGAGCCTCTCAGAAGTGGGGTACGCTCACTACGATGAGGCTTCGGACCACGTTTACATACCCGGCATGGCCGCTATCCAGGTCGGCGAATCTCTCACGCCCAAGGACAACCGCTGTAAGGCGGTCGCTCGGCTACTCATTGAGGCCCGGAAAACCCCATTTTTCGAGGACTTTCTTCTCCGTTACGCGAAGGCGTACCACCTCGCGGATCAGCCGGAGCTAGAGGGGCTTATTAGCCCCTTCGAAGCCCCTCCGAAGTCAGGATCAGGATCAGGATCAGGAACAGGAACAGGATCAGGAACACAGAGCGCGCGCGTGAGCGCCCGATCCGTTTCACGTGAAACTGGTCCAACGGCCCAGCCCGTAGATCCCGGGCGCCTACTCAGCGCGCTGCAGGTGGTTTACCCGAAGGGGACGTATCGCCAGTCCGAGTGGCTGCTCGCCCAGCGTCATGCGCTTGCGAGGATCGACGAGGGTGAGACGCTCGACGCGCTCCTTGCCGGCTGCTCCCGCTACGCCGCGCAGTGCGAGGCGAAGGGCAGTGTCGGCAGCCAGTTCGTGCTGTCGCCCTCGAAGTTTTTCCAGCGCGGTGCGGGGGGATCTCCCGCGCCCTACACCGACCCGTTCCCGTTGCCCGCCGAGAAATCAACCGCAACTGAGCGGCTGCTCGCTGCACTCGACAGTCCAAAACGCGAGGTGATCGAACATGCCCAGTCCGCCGCTATCCTCCGCTGAGCGCCTCTGGCGCCACCTGGTTGGGATGTTTGGCGGCGACGCCGTCGAGCGCAAATACGGCAGATCCGTCCCTCCCGAATGGTCCTCCGCGCTCGCCAGGATCGAGCCGCGCAAGCTCGATCGCGGGATGCGTCGGCTGTTGCACAGCGGTCGTGACGGCGTCCCGTCGCTTCCGGCGTTCGTGCGCTTGTGCGAGGCCCTTGGCGACGACTACGGCGACGGGGGCACGACCGCTCCGCAGATCGCGGCAGATCCTGCGATGCAGATCGACCAGTGGGGCTGCGTGGCGAACCTGCACCTGCTGCGCCACCTCCGGCGCCGAATCGGCCGAGCACACCGTCCGTATGGGCCGCCCGGGGTTTTCTCAGGGGCGGCGTCTGCGGAGCTGCAATGGTGCGTCGCGCGTCTGGTGGAGGCGAAGAACGCCTGGGCGAAAGACATGCGCGAGGTCGCTGACGCGAACAATGAAGTCGACCCGGAGATCCAGCGCCAATGCTGGTCCGATTATGCCGACGCGGCCGAGCGGGACATCTCGGCGTACATGCGGCGCGCGGAGGCGGCGTGAGGATCAAATCGGCCGACGATCTTCCGCCGCATCTGCGCGACCAGGTTCAGGCAGCAGCGGCGAGCCCGAAGCCGTCTCGCCAGAAGTTCGGCAACCAAATCGTGGAGGAGGGTGGCAGGCGCTTCGGGTCGAAGTGGGAGCTGAAACGCTTCAACGAGTTGCGCCAACAGGGGGACGCTGGCCTGATCACCGAGTTGGCTCACCACGTTGAGTTCCCGCTCCACGTTCGCACGCCGGCCGGCGCCGCAGTTCGGGTTGGATGCTACGAGGCGGACATGACGTACCGCCGAGAGGGACGCCTGGTGATCGAAGACACCAAGTCTGCGGCTACTCGCCGACATCCACTGTTCCGGTGGAAGGCGGCGCATTTCGAGGCCGAATATGGTGTGCAGGTGCTCGAGGTGACGCGCGTGCGCCGCACTCGCCATAACCGCGAGGTGCGCGTCTGATGGCTGCGCGGATGCGAGTGTGCCGCACCTGTAAGCGCCCGAAGCCGCGGGCCGAGTTTCGTCGCGCCGGACGCGGCATTCACCCCGACTGCAAGGGCTGCCAGGCCGCAGCGGGCTATGGGGGCAAGTTCATTGCGCCGCGGGCGGCCGTTCTGCGGCCCGAGGAGGTTTGATGCCCCGTCGTCTCAACGCGGCTGTCGCATCCGAGCGGGTCTGCGCGCGCATCGCCGAGGTCGCGCGAGCTCGCGCCAGTATTCCGAGCGACAAGGCGCTCGCGGTGGAGCTTGGCCTGTCTTCGCGCACGCTGAAGTGGCTGATGTGGCGCGCGCATCGTCTGATGAAACGCCCGTGCGGCTGAGCGTCTCCGTGGTGTGCCTTTCCCCGCCTCACCTTGCGAGGCCCGGGATGGTCGCGCACAGGGAAACGATCGTCTGCCCGAGTGCGCAGGCGGCGGGCGCCCTGGTCTGCACGCGCGTCGCGGCCGCGATCGCCGAGGGCCTCCTCGACGCCAACGGGTGCGTCGCCGTCACGGTGCAGAGGGAGCCTCGGCGTGCAGAGTGACCGCGCCCCAGCGTCGCATGCGCGCCGGATCACGCGCGGGACCCTCGAACTGCGCGGCCGCGTGTACTGGAACCGCTATCGCTGCGAGGTGACGCAGGGCGCCACGGGCGAGACTCGGGTGCGCACGGCGCGTCTCCGCCTGGGTGAGTTCCGCTCGCAGGCGCAGGCGGAAGTGGCCCTGAACAAATACCTTGCGCTGCAGGGTGCGGTTGCCCTGAACCCTGGGCTCGCGATCACGGCGTGCGAGTACTTCGTGCGCTTCGACCGCCTGCGCATCGCGCTGATGCGCTCGCAGTCCCGGCGGGCGTATCGCTACGTCGTCGCTCGACACCTCGAGCCGCCCCTCGGACGCTTGGCGCTGCAGGCGATCGACGCCACTGTGGTGCAGGAACTGGTCGCGCAGCTGCACGCCAAGGGGCTCTCTCCGGCGACGATCGGGACCGTGGTGGCGCGGCTGCGCGAGATCCTGCGCCACGCGCGGGCCGCGGGATTCGCTGCGCACGTCATCCCGCGCGCCGCGGTGCGGCTACCGAGCCAGCATCGGGCGCAGATCGAGCAACGCCACATCACGCCCGCCGAGCTCACGCGCATCCTCGACGGCTCGAGCGGGGAACGCCGCCTGCTATGGGCGATTCTGGGGCTCTCAGGGCTGCGCATCGGCGAAGCGCTGGGACTGGCCTGGGAGCACGTCGACACCGTCGCCGGCCAGATCATGGTGCGCCAGGCTGCGGTCAACGGGGAGATCGCACCCACCAAGACGCGCACCGCTCGCCGCGACGTCCCCCTCCTGCCGCAGCTGCAGTTCATCCTCGAGGCGTACCGCGCGACCCGCTCCGGCTGCACCGGTTTGATCTTCAGGACGCGCACAGGGCGCCCCAGACGCGCCGGCGACGTGCGCGAGCGCTGGCTGCGCCCGCTCCTGCAGAGCCTCGGGATTCCCCCCGCCGGGTGCCACGCATTTCGGCACGGCCTGCCTGGGCGCCTGGACGATCTCGGGCTCTCCCCGGCGGCGATCCGGATGTTCATGGGGCACGCCACCCTCGCGATGACTGAGCGTTACATACATCGCTCGAGCGCGGACCTGCGCGAGCAGCTCGCCGCAGCGCTGAAGCGCTCGGCTGACCAAGGGAGCGCCCCGAAGTGAACGCCGACAACTTCATACAGAAATCGTATTTCGGGGTCCAAAGCGCTCCGCAAGTCCTACGTTTTCCGGTTCCGCAGAAATGCGGCGCTCCTGCTAAGAGTATCGCTGCATTGCCTAATTCAGCCCTTCAAAGGACATCCCCATGACCATGGTTCTCGCCCGCAAAATGGTTCTCGCCCGCAAACGCCCCGACGCACCCACCCGGTTTTTCGACGTGCACACGTCCGAGCAGCCGGAGGCGTGGATTGCACACGACCGCTTTGGGCCCGTCGCCGTCGGGCTCGGCCGTGATCGCAACGAGGCCGCGCGCCTGGTGCTCGAACAATCGGAGAGTTCGCGTCCGCGCCTGCGCAAGGTTCCGGCCCATGCGTGAGACGTTCATCGACGCCCTTTCTGCGATCCGCGCGGCCTGCAGCCTCGATGGAAGCCCGGGGCGACCGCTGGCGGCGCGCATGGTCGGCCCGTCGACCGGCGATGGAGGTGACTGGACCGATGCGGCCGGCCGCGCCGGGTTCATCTGGCAGGCGTTGCGGCCGCTCAGGGGCGCGCCGATCGCCTCTCTCGTGGCGCGGGTCGCTCCCCAATGGGAGCCTTGTTCCTGCCGCCGGCGGTGCTGCTCGGGCCGGGCGCGGTGCTTCCTCTGGTGGGATGCGATCAACATCCTAGCCGCGGGCGCGCTCGTTGAGGGGATGGCGTGGAGCTACCCCGAGCGGTTCGCGCTGGTGGCGAACCTCTACGGCGACGAACGCCTGACCTACCGGCAGCTCGGCGAGCGCCTGTCACTCAACCGGGAGACGGTCAGCGACCACGCGCGCCGTATCGAGAAATGGCTTGGCTGTGGCGTGGGCGCGCGGACCGGCATCGAGCCGACTGCCCTTCGAAACGCTGATGCGCTCCTCGCGGATGCAGGCCTGATCTTGAGGTGAAAATCGGGGCTTCCGCATTTCGTGCGGGTTTGATAGCCTGACGGCCTAGTGTGCCCTAGGTGCCTCTGACGCCCCGCCAAGTGCGGGGCGTTTTCGTCTCAGGAGCCGTCATGTAATGCCGCGCAAGCAACGTTCAGTGTTACCGGAAGGCTCCTGTGCGCGCGACACCCAGGCCATCCCGTATCGACTGACGGCCGCATATCGGGCGGCTGTCGCCACAGCTGCGCGCCAGCGTGAGGGCCTGCGATTTCGGCGTGAGGCGCTTTGGCCGAGCGAAGCCGGGCAGCGTACCAGCGCCTTCATGCGATCCGGACGCGGCGTAGCGTTCTCCCACGGCTAATGTTCGAGATCGACGTTCAGGCCGACGTTCGGCGCGTTTCCCGGTCGCTGGATCGATTCGCGGAGCGGGAACTGCCCTTCGCCGCTGCTCGAGCACTCACTGAATTGGCACGCGAGATCCGAGCGGCCGAAGTAGCCGGCATGGAGCGTGTCTTCGACAAACCGAAACCGTTCACGACGAAGAGCGTGCGCGTCTTCGGGGCGACGAAGGAAAGCCAGACCGCCGGCGTGTTCGTGATGGACCGCGCCGCCCGTTATCTTTCGCCGTTCGAGGATGGTGGTGATCACTTCCTGAATCCGGGCCAGACGAAACTGCACGTGCCGGTCCAGTCTCCGAAGGACTCAGGCGGCAATGTTCCGCGCAATTTCGAGCGCAGCCGACAGGGTGCGGCAAACGTGTTTTTCGGGACGGTCCGCACCAACCGCGGTCCCATCAACGGCATGTGGCAGCGCACCACGCGGTTCGAGGTGCGTGACCGTCGAGGCAATATTCACTCGGCGCGCACTGCAAATCTGAGGCGCGGTTACACGCATACCGGACGCGACGGCAAGCCGCGCCACGTCAAGGGGCTGAAGCTGCTCGTGCGGTACGTTGGGAATCAGGCGGTGCGGCAGCATCTCGACTTCTTCGTGCGTGCCGAGCGACTTGTATACAGCAGGTTTGACGCTGTTTTTGGACGTGAGCTCGGCAAAGCCATTGCATCTGCTAGAGCACGTCTGTGAAGGTCATCAGTTCGAAGGTGCTACGTGATACACACCGTCTGACGCATTACGGACGTAATGTTGAGCGTGCCAACTGACATCAATAGATCAATTCTGACGTGAAGACGCATCCACACAACGAGCGCGCAAGTGGGACACGCACCTATCAGCCGCGACCTTTCGGCCCTCCAAGTGGGACGGGTAGCCGCTCGGGTCCTTCCCAGGAGGGTGAAAATGGCGCGAAATTGTGCCGCGCGATCTCCGTCTAGCTGAGGCGCCCTGAAAAGTGGTTTCCAAAGTTTCCAAGCGCCCGAGCTATCGCGCGATCGGCGCCGCGCTGGGACTTTCCCACACGGCAGCTCGGAAGCTGCACGAAAAGCAGCAAATGCCGGTCGATTCGATCGATGCGGCTCGCGCGTGGTACGCGCAGAACGGTCACCATCGCGGCGGCGCACGCCAGCGTGCCCGCGTGGAAACCGGAGTGGAAACTTCGAGCCCTGGCGGCTCATCGGCGTCCAACGCGGAGATCCTCGAAGACCAGGCCACTCTCAACCGCCGGCTGACGGCCGCGCGTGTACGCGTCACCGACCTCGAGGCGCGCCAGGCGCAGATGGATGCGGAGCTGCGAGATGGGAAGCTGCTCAAAGCCGAGGACGTGACGGCCCAGGTCTCCGGCGCCGGTGTGGCGCTGCGCGATCGGCTGATGGCGCTCCCTGCCGAGCTCGCCGTGCGCCTCGCGGCGATGAACGAGCCGGCCGAGGTTGCCGACGTCCTGCGCAAGGCGCTGAAGGGCGCGATCAATGACTGGTTCAGCACCCTCCGTATCGAAGGCGATTCATGAGGGTCTCGCCAGCGCCGTACCGCCTCCCGACCTGACGCTCTCCGAATGGTCGGCGCGCAAGATGGTGCTGTCCGGGGAGTACTCGGCCAGCCGCGGCGCATTTCACTCGTTCCCGTATCAGATCGGGATCATGGACGCCATGACCGACCCGCGGAACAAGCGGGTGGTCGTGATGAAGTCCGCGCGAGTCGGCTACTCGCAATGTCTGAACAACGGGGTCGGCTACTACATTGAGCACGACCCCTCCCAGATCCTCCTGGTTCAGCCGCGCAATTCCGACGCGGAGGATCACAGCAAGACCTGGATCGCGCCCATGCTGCGCGATGTGCCAGCGCTTGCGACGATTGTTGGCAAGCCGAGGTCAAGAGACGTCGGTCAGACCATCCTCTCGAAGCGATTCACCAACGGCGCGGGCCTGAAGCTGATTGGTGCGGACTCGCCCGGCGGATTCCGCCGTATCACGGTCCGCGTGGTGCTGTTCGACGAGGTCGACGGCTACGCGGTGCAGGGCGCCGGCACTGAGGGCGATCAGATCTCCCTCGGTATCAAGCGGTCGGAGACCTTCTGGAACCGCGTCATCGTCATCGGCTCGACGCCTACCGTGAAGGGCGAGAGTCGCATCGAGAAGGAATTTCGCGCGACCGACATGCGCAAGTACTTCGTCCCGTGCCCGCACTGCGGCACCTTTCAGGTGCTCGAGTGGGGCGACGAACACACCGTGCACGGGATCAAGTGGCGCAGGAATGAAAACGGCCGCTACGTACCCGGGTCAGCCTACTACGGCTGCCTCAAGGGTTGCGTGATCGAGGAGCACCACAAGGAGCAGATGGTGCGCCGCGGCGAGTGGCGCGCTACCGCGGAGTTTCAGGGCTACGCTGGATTTCATATCTGGTCAGCCTATTCGCTGTTCCCGAACGCTGGATGGTCGCAGCTGGTCGAGGAGTGGCTCCGCGTCCATAAGGACCCGCTGCAGCGCCAGACCTTCGTCAACCTGGTGCTCGGGGAGCCCTACGAAGACAAAGGCGACCATCCGCTCGCTGAAGGGAAGCTGCTCGCGCGTTGCGAGCATTGGGCCGGAGAAGTTCCAGAGCAGGTAGGGCTCCTCACCTGCGGCGTCGACTTTCAGGCCGACCGGTGCGAAATCGAGGTGGTCGGCTGGGGCGAAAACGAGGAGAGCTGGTCGGTCGCGTACGACGTGATCGAGGGTGAACCGGACGATCCCGCATTCTGGGGTCGGTTGGATCAGTACTTGCTTCGCACGTTCGCCCGCGCCGACGGCCGAGGCCTCGAGATCTCCGCGGCCTGTCTCGACTCCGGCGGTCAGGAGGGCCACGCGCAGCGGGTGTACGAATTCTGCAAGGCGCGTCTGGGGCGGCGCGTCTGGGCAATCAAGGGCGCAGCGGCTCGCATGGGGCAGCGCGATCCGGTCTGGCCGACCAAGAGGCCCATGCGCCGCACGCGCGCCTCGTTCCGGCCGGTGATCATCGGCGTCAATACGGCGAAGGACGTGATCCGGACCCGACTGCACATCGAGCAGCCGGGGCCCGGCTACATGCACTTCCCGGCGGATCGAGATCTCGCTTACTTCTCGCAGCTGATCGCCGAGAGGAGCGTTCGCAAGGAGTCTCACGGCCAGCGATTTCGGGTATGGGAGCTTCCCCCGGGGCGGGCCAACGAGGCGCTGGATACCCGCGTCTACGCCTACGCGGCGCTCTGTGGCCTGCAGCACATGGGGCTGAAGCTGAACAGCCGAGTCGCCGCGGTGCGCACTGGCCGCGTGGATCTCCCGAAGGCGGAGCTGCCCCGCGAGCCAGATCCTGCGCCGGATCCGGCGTCTGACCCAGCTCCGAAGTCCAGCGGACCTGGAGTCAAGGTAGTCGAGAAACGCAAGAAGTCACTCGGAGCGCGGCTCGCCGCGATAGGTCGATAGATACATGAACACCGATTCACCGCTGTACGGGATGACGACCGCGCAGCTGCAGGCCGCTCTCACCCAAGCGCAGACCGCGTACGTGGCGCTGATGAGCGGCCAGCGCACCGTCAGCCTGTCGTACTCGCAGGGAGATGGCTCGAAGTCGGTGACCTACGACCGCGTCGAGGGCGGCGTCGCGCAGCTGCGCATGTTCATCAACGAGCTGCAGCGTGCGCTCGGTATCAGCCGCTGTCCGCCGCGCCGATACACGAGGTTTTCCTTCACGTGACCCGTCTCAACGACCGTACGCCTGGCGTCACGACGCGCGACCAGGCGCGGCCGCGCATCGCCGGTCTGGACGGCGACCGGTTCCGGCCTCCGTACGACGCCGGCAACGTCTTCGACGCGCACACCCGGGACTGGTATCCCTATCTCTGGTCGCCCGACGGGGAGCTGAATCCCTATCGGAATCTGATCGTCGCGCGTGTCCGCGACCTGGTGCGCAACGATGGCTGGGCATCGGCCGCTGTCACGCGCACCCTCGACAACGTCATCGGATCCGACTTCCGGCCCGTCTCGAAGCCCGATTACTATGCGCTGAAGCAGCTCACCGGCTGCAATTTCGATGCGCGGTGGGCCGAGGAGTTCGGCAAAGCGGTCGAGTCGCACTGGAAGACCTGGAGCCTCGACGGCGGCCGGTACTGCGATGTCGAGCGCTGTTTGACGGTGCCGCAGATGCTCGGGCTCGCGTTTCGCCACAAGGTGGTCGACGGTGACGCCCTGGCGGTCGCGCACTGGCTACCGGAGCGCATGGGACTCGGCGCCGCGATGTACGCGACTGCCTTCCAGATCATCGATCCGGACCGGCTCTCGAATCCGTTCTGGCGGTTCGATTCGGACACCATGCGTGGAGGCGTCGAGGTCGACCGATTCGGGGCGCCAGTCGCTTACCACATCGAGAAGGCGCACATCGGCAACTGGTTCGATGCGAAGGACGCGATGACCTGGGAGCGCATCCCGCGCGAGACTCACTGGGGCCGTTTCATCGTGGTGCACGACTTCGACCACGAACGCGCCGCTCAGCACCGCGGGGGCGCCGGCATCCTGACGGCCGTGGTGCAGCGCCTGAAGATGCTGATCAAGTACGACGGTACCGAGCTCGACGCGGCGATCATCAACGCAATCTTCGGGGCATATGTCACGAGCCCCTACGACAAGGATATGGTAGAGAGCGCCCTCGGGGAGAAGGACGACACGCCGCTCGGGCTGTACCAAGAGCTCCGCACCGACTTCCACAAGGAGCGGCCGGTCAAGATCGGCGACGTGCGCATGCCCCTGCTGGCCCCCGGCGAGGCGATCGAGACGGTGCGTGCAGAGCGCCCTCACTCGAATTTCGCTGCCTTCGAGTCGGCAGTCCTGCGCAACGTGGCGGCCGGCTGCGGCATGAGCGCGCAGCAGATCAGTCAGAACTGGTCGGAGGTGAATTACTCCTCCTATCGAGCGGCGATGCTCGAGGCGTGGAAGACGTTTCACCGGCGGCGCCACAACTTCGCGGTGGGCTTCGCGCAGCACATCTTTACGAATTGGCTCGAGGAAGCATTCGACTCCGACAACCTTCCTCTGCCCAGCGGCGCACCGGAGTTCATCGAATACCGCTCGCTCTACGCGCGCACCAAGTGGCTCGGCCCCGGAAAGGGCTACGTCGACGAACTCGCGGAAAAGCAGGGCGCGATCCTCGGAATGGACGCTGGCCTTTCCACCCTCGAGGAAGAGGCCGGCACGCTCACGGGGCGCGACTGGCGCGAGATCCTCGATCAGCGCCAGATCGAGATCGAGGAATTCAAGCGGCGCGGCATTCCAATGCCGGAGTGGACTGGGGCCGCGCAGGCCAAGGCGCCTGGGGACGGACCGGATAAGCCGGCCATACAGCAAGTCAAACCGCCGGAGGCAGCGTGATCACGATCGCTCAACGACTGTTCGGCGTGCCGCTGCTGCTGCATCCGTCCCGCGCTATCGAGCTCGCCCGGTTCATCGGTGAGCGCGAGGGCTTCGAGGTGCGCGCCGCGTGGGACGCTGCCGACCCGAAGCCGGCACACGGCCGCGATCGCCCCTACGAAGTCGTGGACGGCATCGCGCGTCTGCCTATCGAAGGCACCCTCGTGCACAAGGCCGGCGGAATGGAGGCGCTCTCGGGCCTCACTGGCTACAACGGAATCCGCGGGATGTTCGACCAGGCGCTCGCGGACTCGATCGTCAAAGGTATCGCCCTGATGGTCAACTCGCCAGGTGGCGAGGTCGCGGGCATGTTCGACCTGGCGGACAGAATCCACTCGGCTCGCGGAAGCAAGCCCATTTGGGCGATCCTCGATGAATCGGCCTATTCCGCGGCATACGCGCTCGCGAGCGCAGCCGACGTGATCAGCGTACCCCGGACCGGCGGTACGGGCAGCGTCGGAGTGATCGCCGTTCATACGGAGGCGAGCCGGGCGCTCGACCAGGCCGGCATCACTGTCACCGTCATGCGCTACGGCGAGAAGAAAGCCCGCGCGAACGACGTTGAGCCGCTGCGCGAGCAGGACCTCGCGGATCTGCAGGCCGAAATCGATTCGATTGGCGAGGAATTCGTGGCGCTCGTGGCGCGCAATCGAGGAATCGATGCGCAAGACGTGCGAGATCAACAGGCGGCGACGTTCATGGGTGAGCACGGCGTCGATCACGGACTTGCAGACATTGTTGCCTCACCCGATTCCGCCCTTCAACTGTTCCAGGAGAGTATCCATGGCTAAAGCCACCCGATCTTTGTACCAGCGGCTGGCGAATCGCTTCACGCACCTCGCGGCCAACGCTTCCGATGAAGACGAGGAGGCTCGTCGAGCCGAGGAAGAGGAGCGGACCCGTAAGGCGCGCGAGGAGGGCGACGACGAGGAAGATGAGGAGGAGGAGGGAGTCTCCGAGGACGAGCGCGAGGCTCGCCGTGCGCGCAATGAGCGCCGCCGTGCGAAGGCAGCCGAGGATGAGCCCGGCGACGAAGACGGCGATGATGATGATGATGAAGACGACGAGAAGGCGCGGAAGGCCGCTGCGCGGGCTCGTGCCTCCGAGCGGGCCCGATGGGCCGACGTCTTTGCATCGCCGGCGGCCAAGGGCCGTGTGCCGCTCGCGTGCTCGCTGCTTTCCGAGACGGGCATGAGCGCCGAGAAGATCTGCGCCGTTCTGGGCGCCTCGCCGGCAGAGTCCCGGCAGGGCCTCGCAGCTCGCATGGCAAGCGTCCAGCGGCCGGACGTCGGTTCCACGACAAGCCGCGCTCCGGATGCGCTTGCGGTCGACTCCCCGAAGGGGCAAGCCGCGCAGCTCATGCGCGCATACGACAAGGCGATCGGCGCGCCCTCGACCGGCGGCTAACCGCCGTCCCACCTTCACCTCGACTCAGGTTCATACACCCCCATTCCTCATAGAGGACGTTCGATATGGCACTCACTCCCACCCAGTACGGGGATAACCCGTTCCAGCCCGGCGTCTTCGCCGAGACGTATCTGCCGGACCAGCTCATCGCCGGCAATGAGCACCTGGTCACCGAGACTCAGACGCTCGCGCAGCAGGCGGCCGTGCTCGCCCGCGGCACTCTGCTCGGGAAGGTCACCGCGACTGGCGACCTGACTGTCTGCGTGAAGACGGCCGCCGATGGCTCCCAGACCCCGTACGGCATCCTGGTCGATCAGACCGATGCGACCGCCGGCGCCGTTTCCTGCGGCGTCTACGTCAAGGGCGAGTTCAACGTCCACAAGATGACAATCGACGCCTCGTGGGGCGCGAACCTCGGGGCGCAGTTCGCGGCTCTGCAGGACCCGGCTCGCGCTGTGCAGCTGTACCTGAAGCAGCCGATCGATGCGACCGATCCGACGGAGGTCAACGCCGCGGGCGTGTAAGCGCCTGCTCGCTGATCCCTCTCTCTTCCCAGATCCACCTATCGGGGCGCCATTGGCGCCCTGTTTCTTTGGAGGCCCGAAATGGCAGCCCCGACTTTCCCCGTCTACGACACCGCGACGCTCATCGAAGTGGTGCCGAACCTGAAGCTCGCGCAGAACTTTCTGCTCGACAACTTCTTCCCCAACGAGGCGGTCGCTGAGACCGAAGAGATCGCAATCGATGTCGACGTCGGCAAGCGGCGCCTCGCTCCCTTCGTCTCGCCGCTCGTGGAAGGCAAGATCGTCGAAGGGCGCCGCATCCAGACGAACGTCTTCAAGCCGGCGTACATCAAGGACAAGCGCGCGCTCGATCTGCGTCGCCCGATTCGCCGCATGATCGGGGAGCGCATCGGCGGCCAGTTGAGCCCCGCCGAGCGGTATATGGCGAATGTGCAGTTCGAGATGGCGGATGCCGTCGACATGATCAACCGGCGCCTCGAGTGGATGGCCGCCCAGGCCCTGACCACCGGCACCGTGACTGTGCAGGGCGAAGGATTTCCCACGTCTCTCGTGGACTTCGGGCGCGATCCCACCCTGACGCTCGCGCTGTCCGGCGCGGCGCAGTGGGGCCAGAGCGGCGTGCAGCCCTCCTGGAATATCCAGGAGTGGCAGAACCAGGTCCTGAAGCTTTCCGGAGCGGTGTGCACGGATCTCGTGTTCACCCCGAGCGCGTGGCAGTACTTCATCGACGATCCGGTGGTGCAGAAGGCCTACTGGTATCCGGGCAACGGTGGGCCGAATTCGGTCGACGTCGGCGCGAAGATCTCCCGCGGCGCCGTCTCCATGGGACGGTGGGGGCAATATGGCCTCTGGATCTACAACGACTGGTATGTCGATCCGACGACCGACGTCGAAACCCCGATGATCGCGGACGGCACCATCATCATGGCCGGCCCCGATCTCATGGGAACGCGCGCATTCGGCGTGATCATGGACCCGGCCTTCAACTACGGCCCGCTGCCGTATGCCCCGAAGATGTGGGTCGAGCAGGATCCGGCGCAGACGCTTGTGCTGGTGCAGTCCGCGCCGCTCGTCATCCCGTCGCGCGTGAACGCCTGCTTCTCGGCCACGGTCTGCAGCCCGGTCCTGACCTGATCGGGGCTTTCCCGGCCAGCAGCTGACCCGATTCCACCCTCCAATTCTTCGGAGTTCCTCCATGAAGATCGTAGTGAACAGCGGCCGCACGGTGCACACCGTGGCGAAGGCCGCGGTGAAACAGTCGGACGGCAAGTTCTCGCGCCCCGTCTGCAAAGCCAACCCTCCTGGACATGCCGTGGAGGTGACCGACGACGAAGCGGCCTTCCTCATCTCCCGCGGATTCGCGAGCAAATTCGAGGTCCCGAAGCCGCCCGAGAGCGGCGATGGCGGCAAGAAGGACAAGTAACTAGCTCGCGTGCATTGCTCCCCGCCGTTCGTCGGCGGGGAGCCGTCTTCTTCCTGGACGCCCAAAATGATCGACTGGCAGAACCTCGTGGTCGGGCCCTGTACGACCGCGCTCGGGCAAGCCGCTCAGATCACCTACGGAGGCCAGGTCTTTCCTGTGACGGGTGTCTTCGACGAAGCCTATTCGCAGACAGACGTCTCGGACGGGATGGCGGTCACCACCGTGCGGCCGTGCCTGGGCATCAACGTCGCTCAGGTCAACCTGGGTGGTGCGCCGCTATCAGCCCTGCAGGACTCACGAGTCATCGTCTTCGCGAGCCCGTTCCCTGGCGGTGCGCCAGCGGTAGATACCGAATACATCGTGCAGGAGGCGCGCGCCGACGGACACGGGTGGGCTCTCCTGATCATGAATCTCGCACCGACGCCAGCGGATGAACCAGCTGGCGGAGGTCAGGACGCATGACGAACGCAGGCGCTGGAGGATCCTGGACTTCGGATTCCGACACGCAGGCTGACGCTTCGGGCCCACCGCCGTTTCCGTTCCCTGTTCAGCCGATGACGGCGCGGCGTCAGCTGCGTCTCGCGGCTGTACACGCGCTGAAGGAGGCAAACCTCTCGGTCGAGCAGAAGACCGTGACGGTGGATTCCCCCGGGAATTGGCCATATCCGCAGCAGGCTCTCCCGGCGGTGTGCGTACGCGCGCCCGGTGCGCGCAAGGAGTCGCTCAACAAGGGAAACACCGACTACACGACGAGTGTCACCATCGAGGTGCGCGCCGCCGTAACAGCCACCACGGCCGAAGCTGCCCAGGACGCGCTCGAAGCCCTCGAGCTGCAGATCGAGGAGAAGATTCTCACCGATTTCTACGTGCTGGAGCTCGTGCAGAACGTCACCAGCATAGAGACTGCATTCGATCTGGACGCGAAGAAGAGCCAGGTCCCGGTCGCCGGTGCCGTGATTCGATTCGAGTTCGAAACCGTCGAAGTATTTCAGGTCGGTCAGGCGCTGGGCACCCTCGCGCCGCCGGCCGAAGCGCCGCCGCCGACCACTCTCACAGAGATCACGGTCGACGTCACGCAAGCCGGATCAGTTCCGCCGTACTCGCCCGCGACGGGCGACCCCGGCCTCGCTCTCACTTTGCCAGGAGATTGACCCATGTTCGTCAAGCCGAAATCGGGCCTGAAGGTCCGCGACCCCGAGACCAAGGGCTTCCTGCCCGAAGAGGGCGCGGAAGTGCCCGACAGTCTGTACTGGACTCGGCGCCTGCGAGACAAGAGCGTCGTCGTGGCGACGCCTCCCGCGGCGTCCCCGGCCCCGAAGGTCTCCCCGATGCCTCGAGAGGAGGCCCGTAAATGAGCACGATCCCGTTCAAGAACATCCCGCAGAACCTGCGCGTCCCGCTGTTCTTCGCCGAGATCGACAACTCGCAGGCGAACAGCGGGCAACTCCCTCAGCGTGCGCTTCTGATCGGTCAGCTCACCGCGACCGGTACGGACGCAGCCAATTCGCCCGCGATCTCCGGTGGGGTGGGCGATGCGCGCAGCCGATACGGCAACAACTCGATGCTGGCGCGTATGGTTTCGGACTATCGCGCGGCCGATCCCTTCGGCGAGGTGTGGTGTGTGGGTCTGGCAGATGACCCGGGCGCCACGGCTGCGACCAACACCATCACCGTCGGTGGTGCGCCCACCGCGTCGGGCACGATCAGCCTGTACGTGGCCGGTATTCTGTACTCGGTCGCGGTAACCACCTCGATGACCGGCGCCCAGATCGCCACCGCGATCGGAGCCGCACTCACCGCGGACCCAACATGCCTCGTGGCAGCCGCTGTCGCTGGCTCCGTAGTGACCCTCACCGCAGTGAACAAAGGCGTCGCCGGCAACGATATCGATGTGCGGGTGAATTACCAGGGCGCGCCGGCGGGCGAAGTCCTGCCGGCAGGCGTCACGGTGGCGATCGCGACTCCGCAGTGCACGGGAGGCACCGTGAACCCGCAGCTCGCCACCGCGCTCGCCAACCTCTCGAATGAGCAGTTCGACTCGATCGTTCTGCCGTACACGGACTCGCCGAGCCTGGACGCCCTGAAGACATTCCTCAGCGACACGGGCGGCCGCTGGTCCTGGTCCGAGCAGCTGTACGGACACGTCTTCGCGGCGTTCCGCGGTACTGTCGCCGACTGCACCACGTTCGGCACCGCACGCAACAATCAGCACGAGACGGTGCTCGGCTTCTACGATTCGCCCACCCCTGCCTGGTCGATCGCCGCGATGCTTTGCGGATCGGCGATCGGGAGCCTGCGGAACGACCCGGGGCAGCCTGTCCAGACCCTCCCGATCGTCGGGATGCAGGCTCCTCCGGTCCCTTCGCAGTTCCTGATGACCGAGCGCAATACGCTCCTCTTCGACGGCGTCAGCACCTTCACCGTCGATCCGTCCGGAACGTGCCACGTCGAGAATCTCATCACGACGTACCAGACCAACGCGCTCGGAGTTCCGGACACCTCCTATCTCGAAATCGAGACGATGTACACCCTCGCGTACATCCTCGAGCAGCTCGCCGCCGTGATCGGTACCAAGTTCTCCCGGATGAAGCTCGCTTCGGATGGGACTCGCTTCTCGGCCGGCTCTCCCATCGTCACTCCCTCGACGATCAAGGCGGAGATCATCGCGCAGTATCAGAACCTGGAGACGAACGGTTTCGTCCAGGACTCTGCGACGTTCGCTCAGAACCTGATCGTGCAGATCAATGCGACGAATCCGAATCGCGTGGACGTCCTCTTCCCGGCCACCCTGATCGAGCAGCTGCGCCAGTTCGCGCTGCTCGCGCAGTTCCGCCTCTGACCGTCTGCCCTCAACTCACCCTCTGAAGAATCCGCCTAGAGCGGCTTTCTTCGTTCTGGAGCACCAAAAATGGCAATCGATCCGAATCGGCTGGCAGGTGAGGCGGAAGTCACCGTCAACGGCCAGACTTACATGATCGCCGGCGAGTTCAAGTACTCGCCGGGCAGTGTCGAGCGCGAGACCCTCGTCGGGCAGGACCGCGTGCACGGCTTCAAGGAGATGCCCCGCGCTCCGTTCATTTCCTGCACGGTCCGCGATGCGGGCACGATGACGGTCGGGAATGTGAACAAGCAAACCAACGTCACGATCTCTGCGGTCCTTTCGAACGGAAAGCAGATCATCGGACGCGGCATGTGGACCGTGGAGGCCCAGGAGGTCGACACCCCGGAGGCGAAATTCGAGGTGAAGTGGGAAGGCCTCGATAACTGCATCACCGAGGTGACCGTCGCGTGAGCAAGATCGATCCGTTGGCGCTCGAAACCCCGAAGACCTTCACCCTGCTCACCCCGGTCGAGGGTGAGGGAGGCCCTATCACTGAGATCACGCTGCGAGAGCCCACCGCCGGCGATGCTGAACAGATGCAGAAGGACGTCGCAAAGGTCGGAGACGCGGGAGCAGTTATCTTCCTGATTGCCAGGCAGACGAAGCTCGCGCCGGTCGATGTCCGCAAGCTGGGTGCGCGCGACTTCCAGATCCTGCAGGAATACATCGGATCTTTTTTTACCCTCCCGAGCGAGAGCTCGGACAGCTGATCGCCCAGGTCACTCACTTCTACCACTGGGGACCGCATGACGCGCGAGCGCTCACGGTCTCGGAGCTGCTCTGGTGGCAGGAGCAGGCTGCGAACATAGTGAAATCGGACGATGTCTAAAGGGCTCGCTCTCAACATCACGGCGGTAGACCACGCCACCAAGGTTCTCAAGAATCTGAACCACCGCGTGCGTGAGATGAACGCGCCGATCCGCAATATGCAGCGGTCGATGAAGCAGTTCGGTCGCGCCGCGGGCTTGGGCGTGATGAAGGAGAAGCTCGAGAAGATCAGCCACACGGTGCGCCGGGTCGGAACCGCATTCGCTCGGGTGGGGGCGCCTTTGCTCGCTCTCATCGGAGGGGGGACGCTCGCGGGCCTTTACGAGCTGACCGCGGGATGGGGCCGCTTCGGGCTCCAAATGAGCCAGACCGCTCAGATCCTCGGTGTCAACACGCAGCGGCTCTACAACTTCCAGAACGCGGCGCGCCTGGTGGGGGTTTCCGGACAGGCCGCGACCGAGACCTATCGGGCGTTCGCCAACACCCTGCAGAACGCACGCTTCGGGCGCAATCAGCACGCGATGGGGCTCCTCCTGGGGCTCGGCATTCACCTGAAGAACACGAAATCGGGCTCGATCGATGCGATGAGCGCCCTGGGGGATGTCGCCGAGCGTATTCA
>OFHJ01000153.1_pt1 | contig 29041 bp, 26 predicted proteins | sample 1522001 | NCBI WGS metagenome assembly OFHJ01 (sample SAMEA2464838, study PRJEB22497) | soil metagenome | biome: Grassland; feature: Farmland; material: Clay | place: Australia | collected 2013-02-01 | depth 1.2 m | reverse complement strand
CACGCGCCAAACCCATCCATAGCCTTTTCCCCTCGGCGACTGAACACCAAGGGGTAGAATCCATCCGCGCCCCCTCCACAACCCCGAAACGCATTCTGTCAACGAATTTCCAAATGCGATTCCCCTGGATCGAAGCGCCTCCCGGCTTGACACGGGGAGGGCTCGGTACGAGACTGCCGGCCGCCCGGGTAAGGGGCCGTAGCTCAGCTGGGAGAGCGCCTCGTTCGCAATGAGGAGGTCAGGGGTTCGATTCCCCTCGGCTCCACCACCCCCCGGAAAGCCCCGCCTTATCGTCGCCGCTCTGTATCCGCCACGCCCGAGGCGTCATGCCGCCAAAGCGCAATCCGCTTAATCTCAATAAGCTGCAGCTCCGGACCCTCGCGCTGCTGCAGATTTTGGCTAACGAGCCGCATGCCGCCGCGGCCGACCAGGCCGGCGGCAAGCGGCTGCCGCCCTTGCCGGCGCCGCACGGCGATCATCTCCACGTCGGCTCTTATGTGGTGTCGGCCCGCGACGCGAGCGGTTTCGCCAATCCCGCGGTCTTCGCGGTGCTGGAGCGCAAGGGCTTGGCGCAAGGGGTTTTCCCCTATGCCGTCGTGCTGACCGCCGACGGCCTCGCCTATGAAACCGGCATCGGGCCCGCGGCGCTCGCCCACAGCGACCATTAACCGCGGCGGCTCATCGCGCTGTCCCGGCTGCCCCCGGTCGCCCTGGCGGCGGCGTCCCTCCGGTCTTGCGTTGCCGCGCCGCCCGGCGCACAAAGGCAAGGGCGCGATCCCGAAACGCGGACCCGCTGTTCGCACGGGATCATGCTTCGCGTTATTGGAATAGCGGCGTACGGCAGCGAAAGGCAGGATGACGATGCTTCTTCAGCTTCAGACGTGGCCCGAGGTGGAAGCCTATCTTCGGCAGAGCCGCGGCATCATCGTTCCCATCGGCTCAACCGAGCAGCACGGCCCGATCGGCCTCATCGGCACCGACGCGATCTGCGCTGAGATCGTCGCCCGCGCCGTCGGCGAGGCCACATCCGCCATGGTCGCACCGACGTTGCCCATTGGCATGGCGCAGCATCACTTGGCCTTTCCCGGCTCGATCAGCCTGCGGCCCTCGACCCTGATCGCGGTGGTGCGGGATTGTGTCGCCTCGCTGGCGCGGCACGGCTTCGAGCGCTTCTATTTCGTCAACGGCCATGGCGGCAACATCGCGTCTCTCGGCGCCGCCTTCTCCGAAATCTACGCCGAGGCCAGCCTCAAGGCGCCCGGCGGCGCACCCGGCATCAAATGCCGGCTCAAGAACTGGTGGCAGGCACCGCGCCTGATGGAGACGGTGCGCGAACTTTTCGGTGAGGGCGAGGGCACCCACGCGACGCCGTCCGAAATCTCGCTCACTTGGTTTGCCCATCCGGAACGGGCGCAGCCGGGCCGCGCGCTCGAGCCCGGGATCGCGCCGCGGGGCCCCTTCGCTGACGCCGAGGACTACCGCCGCAACTTTCCGGACGGGCGCATCGGCTCGGATTCCGCGCTTGCCAACGGCGAGGCGGGAAAGCGGATTTTCGATCTCTCGGTCGAGGGCTTGAGCGCCGATTACCGGAATTGGTTCGCCGAGGCGTGAGCCGGCACGACGCCGCGGCCCCGCGCCGGCGTTAAGCGAAGCCGAGGAGGTTGCGGAGCGGCACCAGCGCCCGCTCGGCCGCGGCGGCGCCTTCGGCGATGGTCTCCTCGGCGCGGTGGAAGTCGAGCAGTCCGACGTGGCCGAGCCGCGGCGTCATCAGGATATCCGGCGGATCGCCAGCGAGGCGCGAGCGGCTCAGGTGATTCTGCAGCACGTTCAGCGATCCGACCATGACCTCGAAAAGCGAGGGCGCGCTTTTCCGGCTGCCGAAAATCTGTCGCTTCACCAGATCGGTGACCCGCCCGCGCGGCATGGCATCGGCGACATCCTTTTCGCCTTCCGTCGCCATCGGGGCGGCGGGGCCGTTGCCGGCGGGGCTGCGGCTGGGGTTATCGGCATTGAGATCGACGGCGATCACCACCTCGGCGCCGGCCCGCCGACAGACCGAGACCGGCACCGGATTGACCAGCGCCCCATCCACCAGCCAGCGGCCGTCGATCTCGATCGGCGTGAACAGGCCCGGCAGGGCGTAGGAGGCGCGCATGGCGTCGATCAGCTTGCCCTCGCGCAGCCAGACCTCGCGGCCGTTGGCGAGGTCGGTCGCGATGGCGACGAAGGGGTGGCTGAGTTCCTCGATCTGGAGGCCGCCGACCGTCTGCTCGAGGAGGTCGGTCAGCCGGCGGCCGGTGATCAGGCCGCCGCCGCCGAACTGGAAATCGAGGTAGCGGGTCATCTTGAGGCGGCTCAAGCCCCGGCTCCAGTCCTCCAGCGCCCGCAGTTGGCCGCCTAGATAGAGGCCGCCGACCAGCGCGCCGATCGAGGTTCCGGCGATGACGTCGGGCACGATTCCGGCATCGAGCAGGGTCTGGATGACGCCGATGTGGGCCCATCCGCGGGCGACCCCGCTGCCAAGGGCAAGGCCGACTTTGACATGCGACATACGGGCTCCTTCGTCAACGGCGCGCCGGCGACGCGCGCATACACTACGCTTCGGCGCGTCGCTCGCGCCTGCCAAGCCCCCTCCGCGGCGGAATTTACTACTTGTTAAGCGTCCGACGCCACAATGACCGCGAGGAGGCCGGTGGGCGACCATGGGATTTGGCAAGATTCCGCTTTTTACTGCCTTGCGCGAGCGCATGAATTGGCTCGCGGCGCGTCAGCGCGTGCTGTCCGAGAACATCGCCAATGCGGATACGCCGGGGTATCGGCCGAAGGATCTTAAGCCGCTGAATTTCAGCTCCTTTTTGCAAGGCGGGGACACCGCCACCGCTACCGCCGCGCCGCTAGCCATGGCGGTGACCGCGGCGAACGACATCACGCCGGTCTCGGCGCAGGGCGGCTTCGCGATCCAGAAACAGAGCGCCGACGCCGAAACCTCGCCGACCGGCAACAGCGTCGTACTCGAGAACCAGATGATGAAGCTTGCCAAGACCCAGATCGATTACGCCGCCGCCACCAAACTCTATGCCGCGCAGGTCAAGATGATCAATACCGCCATCGGGACGCCTTAGGCCGCGCCGCCGCGACAGTTATTTCCGTAAACCAGGGGAGGGTTTTATGGATCTTTTCGGTTCGATGACGATCGCCGCTTCGGGCATGCTGGCCCAGGACGAGCGCATCAAGGTGATTTCGGAGAATCTCGCCAACGCGAATTCCACCGCGCTGACGCCGGGCGGCAATCCCTATCGCCGCCAGGTGGTGAGCTTTAAGGATCACTTCGACAGGAAGGTCGGTGCCGACGTGGTGCAGGTCGCGGGGGTTGGCACCGATCCGTCGCCGTTTCCGCTGCATTACGATCCCGGCAACCCGGCCGCCAACGCCCAGGGCTACGTCAAGATGCCGAACATCAATCCGCTGATCGAAATGGTCGATCTGCGCGAGGCGGAGCGGTCCTACATGGCCAATATGTCGGCCGTCAACGCCGCCAAGACGATGCTGATGCAGACTGTCAGCCTGCTGCTGTAGAAAGGATCGGGGTTATGGACTTGCGCGCGATTCAAGCCTCGCTCGCCTATGCCAAGGCCCTCGGCAATGTCGGGGAAGGCGCGGGGCAAGGCCAGAGCCAAAGCACGGGCGACGCCGCCGGCGGGTCGAGCTTTTCCACGCTTCTCGGCAACGTCTTGAACAGTGCCGCCGCGACCAGCGACAAGGAACAGGCGATGGCGATGCAGGCGATCGCCGGCAAGGCGACGCTTCCCGACGTCGCCGCCGCGGTGAATCAGGCGGAGATCACCCTGAACACGGTCGTCGCGATCCGCGACCGCGTCATCACCGCCTATAACACCATTATCAACATGCCGATCTGAGGCCGCACGGATGAGCCAGGGCGAAGTGATCTCGATCGTCCGCTCGGCGATCTGGGTGCTGATCGAGGCGGCCGGGCCGGCCATGATGGTCGGGCTCGTGGTCGGGCTCTTGATCTCGATGGTGCAGGCGGTGACCCAGGTCCAGGAGATGACCCTCGCCTTCATCCCGAAGATTCTCGCCATGTTCGCGGCGATTCTCATTTTCTTGCCCTTCATGATGTCGACCTTGAGCGATTTCATGAACCAAATCGCGGCGCGGATCGCGAGCCTGCACTAGACGATGCTGGTGCAGATCGTCCCGGCGACGCTCTATGCCTTTCTGATCGTTCTGAGCCGGGTCGGCGCCGCCTTGATGCTGGTGCCTGGGATCGGCGAGGGTTCGGTGAGCCCGCGGATCCGGATGGCGCTCGCCCTTCTCGTCAGCCTGCTGCTGTTTTCGGTGGTGCGGGCGGATATTCCGCCGATGCCGGCGCAGCCACTCATGCTCGCGCCCCTGATCTTCGGCGAGGTCCTGATCGGCCTTCTTCTCGGCGGCATCGGCCGTCTCACGCTGTCGGCCTTGCAGGTGGCCGGCACCGTGATGGCGTTCCAGAGCGGTCTCGGCTTCGGCGAGTTCTTCGATCCGACGCAGTCCGGGCAGAGCGCCCTTCTGGCGAGCCTCGTCGGCTTCGTCGGTCTGGTACTGATCTTCGTCACCAACCTGCATCTTCTGATGTTTCGCGCCATCGCGGATTCCTATCGCCTGTTTCCGGTGGGCGAGCTGCCGCCGATAGGGGATTTCGCCCATATGGCGACAATCCTGGTGGCGGGCGCGTTTCGCATCGGTATCCAGATCGCGGCGCCGTTCATCGTCTATGGGCTGGTCTTCACCGTCGCCATCGGTGCGCTCAACCGGCTGATGCCGCAGGCGCAGATCTCCTTCATCTCGATGCCGGCGCAAATCCTCGGCGCCCTGGTCATTCTCCTCGGCTCTATCGGCATCGGCATGACTTGGTTTCTTAACTACTACCAGTCGAGCCTCGCGCCGTTTGTGGTGCGATAAGGGCGCGCCATGGCCGACGATCAGGACCAATCGCAAAAAACCGAAGAACCGACCACGCGCCGGCTGGACGAGGCGGCAGAAAAAGGCGAGGTCACCAAGAGTCAGGACGTGTCGGCCTGGTTCGGGATTCTCGGTACGATTTTGGTGATCACGATCTTCGCGAGCGGCATCGCGGCCCGGCTCGGTCAGGGCCTCGCCATCTTTCTCGCCTCGCCTGAAGACATGCCGGTCGATGCCGGAAGCGTGGTCATGCTCGCGCATCGGATCGGGCTCTTTGTCGCGGCGATCCTGATCCCGGCGTTTATCCTGCAGGCGGTCATCGCGCTGCTTGGCACGGTGATCCAGCACCGGCCGATTTTCTCGCTGGATGTCCTGGTCCCCGACCTGATGCGCCTCGTTCCGACCGGCGGCTTGAAGCGGATCTTTTCCTGGACTGGGCTGCTCGAGACCGGGAAGAGCATGATCAAGCTCACGATCGTCGGCGGGGTCGCGATGCGCGTGCTGTGGCCAGAGTTTCAGAAGCTGCCGGGCGCCACCGAGCTCGGCATGGGTGCCCTTCTTCAGCTTACGCTCCATCTGGTGCTTCTGTTCCTGACCACCGTGCTATCGGTGATGGCGCTGATCGCCGCCGGCGACTTCGTCTATCAGCGCTGGAGTTTTACGCGCAAGATGCGGATGTCGAAGCAGGAGCTTCGCGAGGAAGGCAAACAGAGCGAAGGCGATCCGATGGTGCGGGCCCGCATCCGGGCAATCCGCATGGAGCGCGGTCGGCGGCGCATGATCGCGGCGGTGCCGAAGGCCGACGTGGTGGTCGCCAACCCGACCCACTATGCCGTGGCGCTGAAATATGACGGCGAAACGATGTCCGCGCCGACGGTGCTTGCCAAGGGGCAGAACCTGGTGGCGCTTCGCATCCGCGAGATCGCCGAACAAAACAATATTCCGGTGGTGGAAAATCCGCCGCTCGCGCGGGCGCTGTTCGCCAGTTGCGCGATCGACCAGGAAATCCCGGTGGAGCATTATCGCGCTGTCGCCGAGGTCATCAGCTACGTGCTCAAGCTGAAGGGCCGAGGCCGGCCGTCAGCGCGGCGAATGTCGGGATGAAGCATCGGCGGCTTTGCGCTATCATGCGCCGGTCGCAAATAGGCTAAGAGCCCTCATGACTAGGCCCCTTCTTTCATCGACCGTACGGCGGCTCGGCCGCTTGCCCTTTCGCGCCGGGCGGCCCGACGATCTTCTCGCGCTCGCGGTTGGCGGCGATGGCACCGGTTGGATGATCGCGGGCGAGGGCGGCCGGGTCCTGTACGTCAACGCCGCCGCCATGGGCCTTCTCGAGATCGACGTGCCGACGACGCCGGTTTCCGTCGCTGAGTTCGCCGCCGATCCCGAGATCGGCGAGCGGCTTAGGCGCATCGAGCGTCTCGCGGGCGGCGGCGGCAAGGGCCACGAGGAGGTGCCGCTGCGGATCGGCGACGCGACCCGCTGGCTTCGGATCTCGGCCGCGAGCATCAAAGGTGCGCCGCGCACGGTGCTGTGGCGGATCGAAGACGCCACCGCCGAGCATGAGATGCAGGCGGCCATCGAGGCGGAACAGGAAAAGCTCATCGACTTCATCGATACCGCGCCGGTCGGGTTCTATTCTGCCGACCGCAGCGGCCGCTTCCAGTTCGTCAATGGTACCCTGGCCGGCTGGCTCGGCTATTCGCCGGAGGAGCTGGTGCGCGGCAACCTGATGGTTTCCGACGTGATCGCGCCGGGGCCCGAACAGGAGAACGTCGTCGAGGGCACGGCGGACCCGGAGGAGGCGCGGCTCAAGGGACGCGACGGCCAGGTCCTGCCGGTGCGCATCACCCAGAATGTCGTGCCGTCGGGCGAGGGCGGATCGTGGCAGAGCCGCTCCGTCGTTCACGATCTCACGCAGGAGCTTGCTTGGCGCAAGGCGCTGAGCCAAGCCGAGGCTCATTTCGGCCATTTCTTCAATTTCGCGCCCATCGGCATCGTCGTGGTCGACGACGAATACCGCGTCATCGAGGCCAATGTCGCCTTCTGCGCCATGCTGGGCGGCATCGCCGACGGCGGGCGCGGGCAGGAACTGCAAAGCCTGGTGCGCGAGGCCGACCGGCCCGAACTCGCGGAGCGGCTCAATACCGTGACGGCGCAGAGCGGCCCCTTCGAGGTGCGTCTCGCCGGCGTGCCCGAGCGGGTGGTGCAGATCTATCTGAGCCGCCTCGACCCAGAGGTGGCAGGGGTTTCGGGATTGCTGCTCCATCTCATGGATGCGACCGAGCAGAAAAACCTCGAGCTTCAGTTCGCGCAAAGCCAGAAGATGCAGGCGGTCGGCCAGCTTGCCGGCGGCATCGCGCACGACTTCAACAATCTGTTGACGGCGATGATCGGCTTTTGCGATTTGCTGCTGCTGCGCCACCCGCCCGGCGACCAGTCCTTCGCCGACGTCATGCAGATCAAGCAGAACGCGAACCGCGCCGCCAATCTGGTGCGCCAGCTTCTCGCCTTCTCGCGCCAGCAGACCCTGCGGCCCAAGGTTCTCGAACTGACCGACGTCCTCGCCGAGCTCTCCAACCTGTTGCGCCGGCTGATGGGCGAGACCATCGAGCTCAAGCTAGTGCACGGTCGCGACATCGGCCTCGTTAAGGTCGATCAGGGCCAGATCGAGCAGGTGGTGATCAACCTTGCGGTCAACGCCCGCGACGCCATGGCGGGCGGCGGCACCTTCACCGTGCGCACGGCCAATGTCACGGCCGAGGAAACGAACCGCCTCGGCCACGAGCTGCTGCCGCCCGGCGAATACGTGCTGATCGAAATGATCGATACCGGCTGCGGCATCCCGCCGGAAAATCTCAGCAATATCTTCGAGCCGTTTTTCACCACCAAGCCGGTCGGGGCCGGCACCGGCCTCGGCCTCTCCACCGTCTATGGCATCATTAAGCAGACCGGCGGTTTCATCTTTCCGACCAGTACCGTCGGCCGGGGCACGACCTTCCATATCTATCTGCCGCGCTACCGGCCGACCGAAGAGGCGGTGGCGGAAGCCGAGAGCGTCGAGCCGCAGCGCGCCGCCGATCTCACCGGCAAGGGCACGGTGCTGCTTGTCGAGGACGAGGACGCGGTGCGCATTTTTGCCAGCCGGGCCTTGACCAACAAGGGCTATCGCGTGATCGAGGCGGCCTCGGGCGACGCCGCGCTGAAGAAGATGCAGGAACACGCCGGCCCGGTCGATGTCCTGATCAGCGACGTGGTGATGCCGAACATGGACGGACCGACGCTCTCGCGGCACGTGCGTGCGCTCCGGCCGCATATCAAGATCATCTTCATCTCGGGCTATGCCGAGGACGCGTTCCGCCGCAACCTCGACCGCGACGTTTCCTTCAGCTTCTTGCCCAAGCCGTTCAGCCTCAAGCAACTCGCGGGTAAGGTGAAGGAGGTTCTGGAGCAGCCGGAGCCGGCGCGCTAGCAGGCTCTCCCCGCCGCTCCTCACGCCGCCGGGCGAGCGGCCGATCGAACCTCGCTCCGGTCCCGGGACGGCGCCGTCGCTGCAGCGCATTTTGCGCTTGGCGAAATAGAACAAAACGTGTACATTTCTGATCTGCCGCGTGTCCTTGCGGTTCGCTTGCTGGGTTTGCATCGCGCTATCGGCTATGGGATAAAGGGAGACAGGTAATGACGTTGCCCCAATTTCGCGTCGTCGAAAAAGACCGCCAAGAGACCGGTAGTATGGATAAAAATAAGGCCCTGGAAGCCGCACTCGGCCAGATCGAACGCGCCTTCGGCAAGGGATCGGTGATGAAGCTCGGCCAGCGCGAAACCGCGGTCGAGGTCGATGCGATTTCGACCGGCTCGCTCTCGCTCGACATCGCGCTCGGCATCGGCGGTCTGCCGCGCGGCCGGATCATCGAGATCTACGGCCCGGAAAGCTCGGGCAAGACCACGCTCGCGCTGCACGCGGTGGCCGAGGCCCAGGCCAAGGGCGGCACCTGCGCCTTCATCGACGCCGAGCATGCGCTTGATGCGGCCTATGCCCGCAAGCTCGGGGTCAAGATCGACGATCTTCTGATCTCGCAGCCCGACACCGGCGAACAGGCGCTCGAAATCGCCGATACCCTGGTGCGCTCGGGCGCGATCGACGTCCTGGTGATCGACAGCGTCGCGGCGCTGGTGCCCCAGGCCGAGCTTGAGGGCGAGATGGGCGACACCCATGTCGGCTTGCAGGCGCGACTCATGAGCCAGGCGCTGCGCAAGCTCACCTCTTCGATCGCGCGCTCGAACGGCACCGTGATCTTCATCAACCAGATTCGCATGAAGATCGGCGTCATGTTCGGCAATCCGGAAACCACCACCGGCGGTAACGCGCTGAAGTTCTACGCTTCGGTGCGCCTCGATATCCGCCGCATCGGCGCGATCAAGAACCGCGACGAGGTGGTCGGCAACCAGACCCGGGTCAAGGTGGTGAAGAACAAGGTAGCACCGCCCTTCAAGGTGGTTGAGTTCGACATCATGTACGGCGAGGGCATCTCGAAGGTCGGCGAGCTGATCGATCTCGGCGTCAAGGCCGGCGTGGTCGAGAAGTCCGGCGCTTGGTTCTCCTACGACAGCCAGCGCGTCGGCCAGGGCCGTGAGGCAGCGAAACAGTTCCTCAAGGACAATCCGGCGGTTGCTCAGTCGATCGAGGCCGAGATCCGGCGCAACGCCGGGCTGCTGGCGGCGGCGATCGCCGACGGTCGCGGCGAGGACGAGGACGAAGGCGCGGCAGCGGACTGAAGCGCGGCGCGACGCAGGGCAATGACATGTCGGGCGGTGCGGCCACGGTCGCGCCGCTCGATCTGTTTCGGGCGGTGCTTTCCGGTGGCGGGCGAATCGTCGCGCGGCCTCAGGCCGCGACGCGGGCCAGGACATGGTGGCGCGCGCGGTAGATCAGGCTGCCGATCACGACCAGATTCCCGAGATTGAAGGCGAAGGCGATCAGGAAGGCGAGGGTATAGGCGCCGGTTCGGTCGTAGACGAAGCCCCCGAGCCAGCCGCCGAAGGCCATGCCGGCGGAGGCGAAGAGCAGCACCGTGCCGGTGTGGCGCCCGGTCTGGTGCGCGGGCAGGAACTCGCGCACGATCATCGGGTAGGACGGTACGATGCCGCCGGTGCCGAAGCCGAGCGCGGCCGCGACGGCGAACAGTGCGACGAGATTGTGCGTCAAGGCAAGGAGCAGCAGCATCGAGGCCTGCAGGCTCGAGAAAATGAACAGCGAGACCAAGCCGCCGTAGCGGTCGGCGATCGGGCCGATGCCGACGATGCGGGCAAGAAAGCTGGCGAACAGCATGACCGAGAGCAGTTCCGCCGCGTGCTCGACGGCGATGCCAATGTCACTCGCATAGGCCGTGATCTGTGAGATCGGCACCGACATCGCGGTGCAGCAGCAAAAGACGGCGGCGCAAAGCGTCGGCAGCAGCAGGCTCGGCGGCGCGGTGGTCGCGGCTGCGGTCCGGGCGATGGCGGGCGTTTCGGTGTCGGCGGGTTTGCCGTCGGCGTCGGCCCGGCTTGCACCCGGCGGCTCGCGACGCATGATCAGGCTGAGCGGGACCATGGTGACGAGCGAGAAGATGCCAAACCAGAAGAAAGTCTCGCGCCAGCCGATGCGGCTATAGAAATATTGAAAGGTTGGCGGCCACAGCGCGCCAGCCAAGCTCTGGCCGCTCGCCACCAGGCCGGTGGCGGTGCCGCGGCCCTTGTCGAACCAGCGGATGATATTGGCGGGCAGCGGCGAGAACAGGGTCGCTTGGCCGAAGAAGCCCGACATCACGCCGAACACCAGGTAAAGCTCGAGTTGGTTCCGCACCAAGCTCGCCGCCACCGCGCCGAGCCCGAGCATGATCGCGCCGATCAGCGCCGGCCAGCCCATGCCCATGCGGTCGAGCCAATAGCCCATGACGATGCCGCCGAGCCCGCCGCCGATATATTGCATCGAATAGGCGAGCGAGGGCACCTCGCGCGGCCAATGGAATGTGAGCGCGATCGGCTTCAGCGCCACGACCAGGGCGAAGATGGTGCCGTTGCCGATCAGCAGCAGCGCGATCGAGGCGGCGAGAACGACATAGCGGTAATGGCGGTCGAGAGTCTGGAATATCTCGGTCATCGAATCCTGTTTCCGGCGGTCGGCCTTCGCACGCGATGTCGGAGGGGGCGGCGGAGGCTACACGAAGCGGCGCGGAGATTAAATCGGCTTCGGCGGCTTCGCCTTGCACCTTGCCGGCCTGGGCGGTTTAATGGCCGGCGACAACCGGCGGAAAGCGGGAATTCGGGGGGAAAATGGCGGAGTTGGAGTTGTTTCGGAACGACACGGCCTTGGTCACCGGCGCCGCCAAGGGCATCGGCCGTGCGATCGCGGCGCGCTTGGCGAAAGAGGGCGTCGCCGTAGTCCTGGCCGATATCGACGCGGCGGCCGGCGCGGCGGCGGTCGCCGATCTGGTCAAAGTCGGCTGCAGGGCCGATTTCATCGCCGCCGATCTCGCGGCCGCCGATGGCCCGGATCGGCTGTTCGATGCGGCGCTCGCGAAGCTCGGGCAGATTTCCATTCTGGTCCATAGCGCGAGCCCGCCCCGGCGCGAGGCGGATACCTATTTCGCGGTGTCCGATGCGGTCTGGGAGGAGATGGTCGCGGTCAATCTCAAGGCCGGTTTCCGGCTCGGCCGCCGCGCCGGACGGCACATGATGGACGCCGGCATCGCCGGCCGCATCTTGTTCATCACCTCGCTTCACGCCGAAACCCCGCGCAATCTGCCGCACTACAGCGCTTCGAAAGCCGGCACCACCATGGTGATGAAGGAACTGGCGCGGGCCTTGGGGCCGAAGGGAATCCGGGTCAACGCGCTGGCGCCCGGCGCCGTCTCCGGCGGTGGCTTCGTGCCCAATCCGGCACTGGTCTCGCGCATTCCGCTCGGCCGCATGGCGGTCGCCGACGATATCGCGGCGATGGCGACGGCGGTGCTTTCCGACCGCTTTGGCGGCTACGTCGCCGGCACCACGGTGGTGGTCGACGGCGGTATCGGTCTGCAAAGCTGGATCGATCCACCCGAAGTCTGAGGGTCAAGCCCCGAGCATCTGCCCTCCGTCCACCACGACGGTCTGGCCGGTGACCCAGGCGGCGAGCGGCGAGGCAAGGAACAGCGCCACGCTCGCCACCTCCTCGGGCCGGCCCATGCGGCCAAATGGGATGGTGCCGAGCGTGCCGTTATAAAGCTTCGGGTTGTCGGTCTTGCGCCGGTCCCAGACTCCGCCAGGAAACTCGATCGAGCCGGGCGCGATGCAATTGACCCGAATGTTCTTGCGCGCGAGCACGCCGGCTTCCGTCGCCGTGTAGTGGACCAGGGCCGCCTTGATGGCACCATAGGGCGGCTGGCGCAGAGAGGGGCGGAGCCCGGCGATCGAGGAGATGTTAATGATCGCGCCGCCGCCGGCCGCCTCGAGAAAGCGCCGCGCCGCCTGGGTCGCGCGCACCGTCGCCATCAGATCGACGGCGACGCTGGTACCCCAGCCCGCCTCGTCGTCGCTGCTGCCGAAGCCCGAGGCGTTGTTGATCAGGATGTCGAGCCCGCCCAAGCTTTGCGCTGCCGCCTCGACATAGCCGGTCACCGCCGCCGCTTCCGCGAGATCGCAGGACTGCGTATGGCTCTTGTGGCCGAAGCGGGCGATCTCGGCCGCCGTCGCGGCCAGCGCCTTGGGGTCGCGGGCGCAGATCGAAACGTCGGCTCCGGCCGCGGCGAAGCCGAGCGCGATGGCGCGCCCGATGCCGCGGCTGCCGCCCGCCACCGCGACCCGCGCGCCGGTGAAATCGAAAGTTGCTTTCGCTGCCGTCATCTCAGATTTCCCCTTTTGCTCACGCGGCCGCCGGGGCGACGTGTACCGGCCGGCCCTCGATCGGATAGGCGGGATCGTTATAGCCGGGCGTCGAGGGGTGGCCGGGGGCGACTAGGCCGTCGACCAGGGCTTCGTCCTCGGCCGTGAAGCGATAGCTGAGGCTACCTATGTAATCGTCCCAATGGGCTTCCGTGCGCGGTCCCGCGATCACCGCGGTGACCAGCCGGTTGTTCAGTACCCAGTTGACCGCGAACTGGCCGGGCGTGATGCCGCGGGCCTCCGCATGCGCCTTGATCTTCTGCGCCAATGCCAGAGACTCCGGCCGCCATTCAGTCTGCATCATGCGGGTGTCCTGGCGCCCGACGCGGGTGTCGGGCGGTGGCGGCGCGCCCGGCGCGTATTTGGCGGTGAGGATGCCGCGTGCGAGCGGGCTATAGGGCACGATGCCGAGGCCGTAGAACTGGCAGGCCGGGAGCTGTTCCACCTCGGGCATGCGGTTCATGGCATTGTAATAGGGCTGGCTCACCACCGGCCGGTCGATGCCGAGCCGGTCGCAAAGATTGCAGATCTCGGCGACGCGCCAACTGCGGAAGTTCGACAGGCCGAAATAGCGGATCTTGCCCTGGCGCTGGAGATCGCTGAGCGCCCGCACGGTCTCGTCGAGCGGCGTCGAGAGGTCTTCCTTGTGCAAGTAATAGATGTCGATGTGGCCGGTACCGAGCCGCCTCAGGCTGGCCTCGGCGGCGCGCATCAGCCAGCTCCGGGAGAGGCCGCGATCGTTCGGCCCTTCGCCCATGGCGTTGCAGACCTTGGTCGCGACGATCCAACGATCGCGCTCGCCCGCGATGGCGCGGCCCACCACTTCCTCCGACTGGCCGCGGTTGTATGCGTCGGCGGTATCGAGGAAATTGACTCCGGCATCGCGCGCCTTGGCGAGGATGCGGCGCGAGTCGGTCTCGTCGGTGGTGCCGCCGAAGGTCATGGTGCCGAGGCAGATTTTCGACACTTTGAGGCCGCTGCGCCCAAGTTTGCGATATTCCATGGTTTCCTCTCGATTTCGTCTTTTATGGCCATGCGGCCGCTTTTTCCGGTCCTGCCCGCATCGCCGCGGACCGTCCGGTCGGCTTCGCCCCGTGTTGACAGAAGCGCTGATCTTTCGAGAACATAGCAAAAGGCGCCGGGGTCGCGCGAGCCTTGCGGCGGAAATTATGCTTCAGCGCCAGCGGACGCCGTGCGCGACGGGGAGAAGGACCATCGATGAGCCTCTACCAGGTGCAGAAATTCATTTTCGAGGCGACCGGCGATCGGCGGCTCGGCGATCTCTTCGACCGCGATCCGGAGAGCTTTCTCGCCGGCTACGATCTCACCGCCCGAGAAAAGGCGGCGCTCGCCCACCTCGACGTCGGAACGCTTTATCTCATGGGCGTACATCCCCATCTCCTGCTGGCGCTCGCGGCGAAAGGCAAAATTCATTGGCCGGACTACATCGCCGCCTTGCGGCGCGCTGACGAAGCGGCCGGTCAGGAGGTTTGACATGCCGCTGGTTTTCGCTGCCGCCGCCAATCACGCCCCCGGCATCACCGGTCGGCGCTCCCGCGCGCCCGAGGCGGAACGCGAGCCCTTCTTCGCCGCCTATGACGAATTGAAGCGCAAGCTGGAAGCGGCCCGTCTCGACGCGCTCGTCGTTATCGCCGCCGAGCATTTCACCAATTTCTTTATGAGCAACATGCCGGCTTTCTGCATCGGTCTCGCGGATCGCTACAGAGGGCCGGTGGAGAATACCTCGCTGCTCAAGATCGAGCCGACCGACGTGCCGGGCGACCAACGCCTCGCGCGCGCCATCGCAGCTGGGATGATGCAAGAGGTCGATCTTTCCTATTCCGAGGAGCTGGTCTTCGACCATGGGGTCATGGTGCCGCTGCACCTCCTGACGCCCGACATGGTCTTGCCGGTGGTGCCGATCTTCATCAATTGCCTGACCGGGCCGCGCGCGCCGGCGGCGCGCTGCTACGAACTCGGGCGGGCGCTTCGCCGCGCGACCGGGGGCCTGCCGGAACGGATCGGGGTGCTTGGCAGCGGCGGACTCTCGCATTGGCCGGCGGTGCCGGCGTCGGGCCGCGTCAATGCCGCCTGGGACGAGGAGTTTCTCGATGCCTTCCTGAAGAACGACCGAGAGCGGCTTGTCGCCTATCGCGACGACGAGATCGACGCGGCGGGCGGTCCCGGCGGGCAGGAAATCCGTACCTGGATTGCGGTCGCCGGTGCGATCGAGGGCTGCGAGAGCGGCAAGCTCATCTACCTGCCGATCCCGGCCTATGCGGTCGGCGGCTGCATCGCCGTCGGCAATCTCGAGAAACGCGCCGCCTGACGGCGGCCGGACAGCGCGGAAACGTTGGAGATCGCGTTGCCCAGCCGGCGCGACGAACATCTTGCTCGGGGAGAGCGCTCATCATGAACGGTGCGGAAAGTCTGGTTAGGACCCTGGTCGCGGGCGGGGTCGAGGTTTGTTTCACCAATCCCGGGACCTCGGAAATGCATTTCGTCGCGGCGCTCGACCGCGTGCCAGGCATGCGGTGCGTACTCGGCCTATTCGAGGGCGTGGTTACCGGCGCGGCCGACGGTTACGGCCGCATGGCCGACCGGCCGGCTTCGACGCTGTTGCATCTCGGCCCCGGTCTCGGCAATGGTCTCGCCAATCTGCACAACGCGCTCAAGGCGGCCTCGCCGATCGTCAATATCGTCGGCGAGCACGCCACCTATCACATTGCCTATGACGCGCCCTTGACCTCGGATATCGAGGGCATCGCGCGGCCGGTCTCGGCCTGGGTCAAGACCTCGCCGAATGCGCAGGCGGTGGCTGCCGACGGTGCCGCCGCCATCGCCGCCGCGCGTACCTCGCCCGGCCAGGTCGCGACCTTGATCCTGCCGGCCGATACCGCCTGGAACCCCGCCGACGGACTTGCCGAGGTGCCGCCGGTGCCGGACCGCGTCAAGGCGAGCGCGGAAGTGGTCAAGGAAGCCGCGCGGATCCTGCGCTCGGGCGAACCCGCCGCGCTGTTGATGACCGGCATGGCGTTGCGCGCCCCGGCGCTCGAGATCGCCGGCCGCATCGCCAGCCGCACCGGCGCGCGACTTCTGGCGCAGGGCTCGAACGCCCGGATCGAGCGCGGCGCCGGCCGCGTCGCGGTCGAGCGCATTCCCTATGTCGTCGATCAGGCGCTGGCGATGCTGAAGGGCTTGCGCCACATCGTCCTGATCGAGGCGAAGGAGCCGGTTGCCTTTTTCGCCTACCCCGACAAGCCGAGCCTGTTGAAGCCCGAAGGCTGCGCCGTGCATCCGCTTTGCGCCTTGGGCGATGATTCCCTCGACGCCTTGTCCGCGCTCGCCGAAGAACTCGGCGCCAAGCCGGCGGACGCGAAATTCGCGTCGCGGACTGAGGTCGCGCGTCCCAGCGGTGCCTTGACCAAGGAATCGGTGGCGCAGGCGATCGCGGCGCTGGTGCCGGAGAATGCCATCCTGGTCGACGAGTCGATCACCACTGGGCGCGGCTTCTTCGCCGCGCCCTCGGCCGCGGCGCCGCATGACTGGCTGCAGAACATGGGCGGGGCGATCGGGTACGGCGCGCCGGTCGGCATCGGCGCCGCCATTGCCTGTCCGGACCGCAAGGTGCTGTGCCTGCTCGGCGATGGCAGCGCCATGTATACGGTGCAGGCGCTGTGGACCGAGGCCCGCGAGGGGCTCGACGTGACCACGGTGATCTTCGCCAACCGCTCCTATCAGATTCTCAAGGGCGAGCTCGCCAATGTCGGGGCCGGCAATCCGGGCCGCCGCGCGCTCGATATGCTGGATATCGATCGGCCGACCTTGGATTGGGTGTCGCTCGCAAAGGGCATGGGCGTGCCCGCGAGCCGGGTCGAGACGGCGGAGGCCTTGGTGAAGGCGCTTGGTGGCGCCGTGCGCGAGAAGGGGCCGCGGCTGATCGAAGTCGTGCTCTGAGGCCGGCCCCGGCCGTTGGCGTCGGCCGTTGGTCTCAGTCGCCAGTCCAGAAAGGATCGGTCGCGGCGAAGCGGTGCCAGAGCCGGATCAGCGCCTTTCGCTCGCGCTCGAGCCGCGCCGCGTTCCAAGCGAGAAGGCGTTTCGCCGCCGGCGCGGCCTTCGCGCCGGAGGTGGCGGTCAGGGTTCCGATCAAGCCGACGGCGATCAGCGCGTCATGGGCGAGGCCCAAGCTGTCCTGCAGCGATTTCAGCGTCGCGATATAACGCTTGGTCGCTTTTCCCGGCCACAGGTCGTGGAAGAACTCGCTCGCGTAGCGGAGCTTCTTCACGCGGATGCGGAGCTTATGAAGCTCGGCGTCGTCGATCTTGCGCATTTTACGGCCGAGCTTCTCGACCCGGCTCGCGCGCTGCGTCAGCGTTGCCGCCGCGAAGCGGATCAGGGGCGAGGCGCCGGCGCTGTTGGCTCCGGGCGGGCTTGACTCCGCGGTGGCGGCGAGCGCGTCGAACCAGGCTTCGAGCCGAAGCAGAAGGTCCGTATAGCGGTGCTCGCGCAGCACCGCACGGCTTTGCTCGTAGGCGGCTTGGCGGCGCCGCTCGGCGGCGCGGCGCAACGGCCGGAGCGCGTGCCCAAGGTCGAGATCGGCGGCGGCCGGCATCATGGTCTCGCTGAGCAGAGCGTCCCATTCGCGTGCCGGGCCGAGTTGCCGCTGCAACCAACGGAGTTCGCGCGCGAGCGCCGCGCCGCCGAGCGCCGGCACGACATCCCGGAACAGCGAGAAGGCGTTCCTGAGCCGCCGGATGCCGACGCGGAGCTGGTGCACGCCTTCCGGGTTCTTGCCTGCACTGGCGCTGTCGACATTGGCCAGAATGTGATCGGTCGCGCCGCGCGCGATTGCCGTGAAGGCCTCGGCGACGGACATGCCGGGATCGAGATGGGTGGCCCCGGCCTTGGTTTCGCTTTCAGGCGCGCGGCCCGCGACGAGGAGATAGCCGCGTTCCGCCTTGGTCACGCGCGCGACGCGCAGAGGCAGCGTTCGGTTGAGCCGGCGGGCTAGGCGGAACAGCGCCGCGCGTCCGCCCGATGCCAGTTCGAGCTCGAGTTCGCAAATCGGCTGGCGCCGGCCGTTGGCGCGGATCTCTCCGATGTCGAGCATGCAGGCGATCTCGCTTCGGCCGAGCTTGAGCGGCCAGACCGTGCGCCGGATGTCGGTGACGAAGACGGCCCGCATCGCGCCGCCGGCGAACTGCGGCGCGACCAGGGCGCGGAGCTTGGCGTCGCCGATGCGGTCAAGCTCGGGCCGGTCAGCCGCGGCCGGTGCTTCCCATTCGCCGCGCACCAAGGCGCTGCGGCCGGGCAGCGGGTCTTGTTTCAAGGTCTGTATCCGCTTCGTGCCGATACGGCGGATGCGCAGCACCACCTTCTTGCGCCGAAGGGCCAAGTCCGGGGTATCGAAATAGACGCTGACGAGGCGACGGGTAGTGACCGGGCCGTTTTTTAGCCCGCGAAGAATCTCGTGCCGCCTGAGACGCCCGACGTCATCCGGCGCAAGCGCGAGCTTGAGTTCGATTTCCTCGGTCATGGTCGCGCAAAAGCCAGACGCTAGCCTTGGGTTGATCTCGGGGGGCGCGCCGCGGCGCGCCTCAATGGCAGTCTACCTTCGGGAAGGCCGCTCGGCCAGCGACGTCGGAAGAACCGCGCGAGCCGATCCTTCGGCCGTCGCGACGACGCCGCCAAAAGGCACGGAAAAGATATTACGAGGAAAATCGCGCCCACGCCGGGACAGAACCGCCGCCTGGCAGCGCTCCTTCCCTGGGGCGCACCCTAAAAGTCGCTTCCGCACTCGGTGGGAAGCGGAAACGGGGCGGCCGAAGCCGCCCCGCCATCTAGGCTAAACCGCCCTCAGATTGCAGGCAGCCGGCTTGCCCCGATTCTGTTCGATATCGAAGCTGACCTTCTGGCCTTCATTTAGAGAGCCGAGCCCGGAGCGCTCGACTTCCGAAATGTGGACGAAGACATCCTTCGAGGCATCCTCGGGTTGGATGAATCCGTACCCCTTCTGGGCGTTAAACCACTTCACGGTTCCGATCGGCATAGTGTCCCTTTACGTAAGCAGCGCGTTTTTTCGCCTCGTCGGTCGACTGGCGAGCCTAACTTCGAAATGGACGAGACTTGATTGGATTCTCGTTGTGGAGAACAAGGGCCAAGGCCAACCCATAGCGACGCGAGGCAAGTAAATATGCCGGCCGAATCGGGCCTTGGCAAGGGGCCGCAAGAAAAATCCAGGTCTTGGATTTGGGATAAAACGTCACTGCGCCAGGGCCTTACGCCATCGCCGCCGGACACCTGCGGGGTCGGTTTGCGACATTCAAGTCATTGAATCGATGGTTTTGCGGAAGCGCGCGAGGGCGAAGCCAAACAGAACCACGCCGATCGCGGCAAGGGCCGCGAACTGCGGCCAGACGACGCCAAAGCCGGCCCCGCGGAACAGGATCGCCTGCGCCAGGATGACGAAATGGGTGTTGGGCGCGGCCTGCATGAGGTGCTGAACGATGGCCGGCATGCTCTCGCGCGGCGTTGTCGCGCCGGAGAGCATTTCCAAGGGCAGGAGCACGAGAACGAGAAGCATGCCGAATTGCGGCATCGAGCGGCCGACGGTGCCGAGGAAAATCCCCATCGAGGTGGTGGCGAAGAGGTCGAGGGCCGTTCCGGCCAGGAACAGAGCCATGGAACCCTGGATCGGAACCGACAGCAGCCCGTGCGCCACGAAGATCAGAGACGCCGCGCAAGTGACCAGAACCACCAGCGCCATGGCCCATACCTTGCCGGCGATGATCTCGAACGGGGTTACGGGCATCACCAGGAGATGTTCGAGCGTGCCGTGCTCGCGCTCGCGGATCAAGGCCGCGCCGGTGAGTACGATTGCGAGCAGGGTGACGTTGTTGATGATCTCCATGACGGCGCCAAACCACGATTTGTTCAGGGAGGGGTTGAAGCGCGCCCTGAGCGCCAATCCCACCGGCGGCTCGGTGATGCGGCGATGGCGCACCGCGAAGGCGTTCACTTCGTCCATGATCATGGTCTGAATGTAGCCGCTGCCGGTGAAGGCCTGACTCATGCGCGTCGCGTCGACGTTCAATTGTATGGACGGGCGGCGGCCGGCCAGAAGGTCGCGCTGGAAATCGGGCGGAATGTCGAGGGCAAAGGTGTCGAGGCCAGCGTCCATGCGGGCATCCATTTCCGCCGGCGCGATCAGCTTCGGCAGGCTGAAATAGGGCGGGTAGAAGGCGTTGACGATCCGTGCCGAGAGCGCCGAATGGTCCTCGTCCACGATCGAGATCGGCGCCCGGTTGAGGGTTTCCGGCATCGCCGTCGCCGCGGCGTAGATCGCAAAGGTGAAGGCATAGACGATCAGCACTAGCATGCCCGGATCGCGGGCCAGGCTGCGCAGCTCCTTGACGCCGAGATGAAGGACGTTGGCGAGGCGCACGGCTCAGGCCTCCTGCTTGCGCAGCAGCAGGGCCGAGAGGACGAGCAGCACCGGTATGGCGAGCACCAGCGGAACGAAGGAGGGCTCCAGATTGGCGAAGCCCAGTGCCTTGGAAAAGGTGCCCCGCGAGATGGTGAGGAAATGCGTCGTCGGATAGAGCTCGCCGATCAGCCGGCCCACGCCTTGCAGGGAGGAGGTCGGCTCGATCATGCCGGAAAAGCTCACCGCCGGCAGGATGGTCAGCACCGCGGTACCGAAGATGGCGGCGATCTGGCTGCGCATGAAGCTCGATATTAGAAGGCCGAGCGCGGTCGCCGCGGCAACATAGAGCACGGCCGCCGCGGCCAAGGTCGGGAAGCTGCCGGTGAACGGCACGCCGAACAGGGTCACCGCGAGGAGCGCGAGAACGAAGAAGTTCAGCGTCGAGAGGATGATGTACGGGATCTGCTTGCCGATCAGGAACTCGATCGGCGTCGTCGGCGTGACGTAGAAGTTGACGATTGAGCCGAGCTCCTTTTCGCGCACCACGCTGAGGGCGGCGAGCATCGCCGGGATCAGCATGAGAAGCAGCGGGATCATCGCCGGCACCATTGCGACCAGGCTCTTGACGTCGGGGTTGTAGCGGAAGCGGGTTTCGATATTGACGAGACCGTCCAGGGCGTTTGCGTGGCCGGCGGCGTGCGCTTGCGCGGCCAGCCACTTCGCATGCATGCCTTCGACGTAGCCCTCGGCGACTTCGGCCCGCGTCGGCATCGCGCCGTCGATCCAGGCGCCGATCTGGACCTTGCGGCCATGCGCGACATCGCGCGCGAAGCCCGGCGGAATCTCGATCGCGAGGCTGAGTTTTCCCGACCGCATCCGGCGGTCCATATCGGCGTCGCCGGCGAGGGGCGGCTTCTCGGTGAAGTAGCGCGAGCCCGCGAGGTTGAGCGTGTAGTTGCGGCTCAGGGCGGTCTGGTCGCGGTCGAGAACGGCGAAGGTCAAGTTCTCGACGTCGAGGCTGATGCCGTACCCCATGACGAACAGCAGAATGACGCTGCCGAGCAGGGCTAAGATCAGGCGGATCGGGTCGCGATTGAGTTCCAATGCCTCGCGGTGTGCGTAACTCAACATGCGCTCGGGATCGAAGGTGCCACGCCGCCTAGCCGCACTGGCCTCGGTCGGTCCGCTCGGCGGCAGGGCGGAGGGCTGCGGGTCGGTTCCGTCCGCCGCCGCTTCCTCGAGATAGGCGATAAAGGCCTCTTCCAGCGTTGCGACGGCGCGGCGCGCCATCAGCACGCCCGGCCGGTCGGTGATCAGAACCTTACCGCCGTGCATCAGCGAGACGCGGTCGCAGCGCTCGGCCTCGTTCATGAAATGGGTCGAGATGAAGATGGTGACGCCGTCCTCGCGCGACAGCCCGACGAGGATGTGCCAGAAGGCGTCGCGCGCCACCGGGTCTACCCCCGACGTCGGCTCGTCCAGGATCAGCAACTCGGGCTTATGAATCATCGCGACGGCCAGAGACAAACGCTGGCGGTGGCCGAGTGGCAGGCGGTGCGGCACGGCGTCGGCGAGTCCGGACAGATCGAAGCGGGCCAGCATCTCGGCCACACGCGGCGGGATCTCTTCGGCCGGTACCTGGAACAGGCGCGCGTGCAGCTCGAGGTTCTGGCGCACCGTAAGCTCGGTATAGAGCGAGAAGGACTGCGACATGTAGCCGACGCGCCGCCGCGTCATCAGATCGCGCGCATCCATCTCCTTGCCGAACAGCCAGGCGCGCCCCTCGCTCGGCGGCAACAGGCCGGTCAGCATCTTCATCGTGGTGGTCTTGCCGCAGCCGTTCGAACCGACGAAGCCGAACATCTCGCCGCGTCGGATGGTGAAGCTCGCATGGTCGACGGCGGTGAAATCGCCGAAGCGCATGGTGAGGCCGTTCGCCTCGATGGCGGTTTCGCCGTCGCTCTCGGCCGGGCGCGGCGGAATTTCCACCGGTCTGTGGCCGCGGCGCTTTTCCGCGGGCAACAGGGCGATAAACGCGGCCTCGAGCGAGGCCGCGCCGGTGCGGGCGCGCAAGTCCGCCGGCGTGCCGGCCGCGAGTACGCGGCCCGCGTCCATCGCGACCAGCCAATCGAAGCGCGCCGCTTCCTCCATATAGGCGGTCGCCACCACCACGCTCATGCCGGCGCGGCTGGCGCGGATGCCGGCGACCAACTCCCAGAACTGGCGGCGGGACAGCGGATCGACACCGGTCGTCGGCTCGTCGAGAATCAGGAGATCGGGGTCGTGGATCAGCGCGCAACAGAGGCCGAGTTTCTGCTTCATGCCGCCGGAGAGCTTGCCGGCTGGCCGGTCGATGAACGGGGCGAGGCCCGTGCTGTGCGTCAGTTCGTCGATCCGGCGCGCCCGTTCGCGCGCGTCCTGGCCGAACAGGCGCGCGAAGAAGTCGATGTTCTCGAGAACCGAGAGGGTCGGATAGAGGTTCCGACCCAGGCCTTGCGGCAGGTAGGCGATGCGCGAGCAGACGGCCTTGCGGTGGCGCGCCGAGCCCATGTCGCCGCCGAGAACCTCGACGCGGCCGGTCTGGACCGCGCGGGCACCGGCGATGAGGGCGAGCAGGCTCGATTTGCCGATGCCGTCCGGGCCGATCAGCCCGACCATGCAGCCGGCCGGGATATCGAGGCTGAGCCCGGCAAGCGCTTGCGCCTTGCCGTAGCGTAGGCCGACCTTTTCGAGGCGTGCGACGGGGGGCGGCGCGGTCGCGCCCGTCGCGTGCTCGGCGCTCATTGCGGCAACCGGACCCGCAGCGCCGCCGGCCAGGGCAGGCGCGGATCGAGCCGAACATAGGCCATGCCCGGCAATCCGGTTTTCACCGTGCGGATGTATTTCTTGAGCAACTCGGGGGCGATGCGCGCCTTGAGCCGGAACATCAGCTTCTGACGTTCCTCCGCCGTCTCCACCGTTTTCGGCGTGAATTGCGCGACATCCGCGACAAAGGAGATGGTCGCCGGGATTACGTATTGGGGTGCGGCATCGAGCACGAGGCGCGCCTCGGCGCCGAGCGCGACGCGACCGGCTTGCGCCGTCGGCAGGAAGAACGTCATGTAGACGTCGCTGAGATCAACCATGTTGAGCACGGTGCCGCCGGCTGCCAAGACCTCGCCCGGTTCGGCGACGCGGTATTGAACGCGGCCGTCCCGGGGCGCGCGCAAGGTGCTGTCGGCGATATCGGCCTCGATGCGCTGGAGCGCGGCGTGCACCGCCTCGACGTCGGCGCGCGCGCCGATGACCTCGGAGCGGGCGAGGCCGAGGCCGGCTTGCGCGGCGGCGACCCGCGCCCCCGCCGCGGCGACCACCGCGCTGCCGCTCTCGACGGCGGCGCGGTCGTCGTCAAGGGCCTGGGCGGCGACGGCGCCCTTCGGGGCGAGGGCGCGCGAGCGCGCGAGGCGCTTTTCGGCGGCGCCGAGCTCGGCCTTGCGCTGCGCCATCACCGCCGCGGCTGCGCTCTGCTCGGCCTCGCGCTGCGTGACCCGGCTTTGCGCCGTCTCGATGCCAATCTCGGCGCGCTTCAGTTGCGCCTCGGCCTCGCGCCGCTGCGCCTCTAGGGTCGCGGTGTCCATCCTGGCGAGAACCTGGCCTGCGGTGACAAAATCGCCTTCCTTGACCAGAATGTCCGCGATCCGGCCCGGTATTTTGGCCGCGACGTCGATCTCCACCGCCTCGATCCGGCCGTTGCCGCCGGCAAAGCCGTTCGGCAGGCCCTTGGGCTGAAGCGCCTGCCAGGCAAGGATGGCAGCGATCACGGTAAGCGCGATGACGGCGGCCCGGATCAGCCAGGTCTTGGTCCTCGCGGTCATCGCTCAGCGGCGCGGTTGTGGAACCTGCGGCAAGGTCGCGGTTCTGTCGGCAATTTTCATCGGTACTACCAGTGCGCGCGCATCGGCGCGGATGCGTTGTCGAGTCCGGCGCGGCCGCTGGGGGCCAAGCCTGCGTTTTCACTAGGCGCCGGGCGACGCCGCGGCGCTTTGATCTAAATCACGTTCCGGTGGCCGAGCGCGCGGATCGCGCGATAGCGCTCGCGAGCCGGCTGCCGTTCCGGAGCGGGATTGCCACCTTCGCGGGTATCCGGATCGGCTGGACACGGCACATCATCTTTCTGGTCCTGGTCGCGACGGACATGGTAAAAAGGGCCGGCGTAACCGGGATGCGCCCGGTTCGTTTCGGCTTTGCCGGACCTGAGGCACGCGGCGACGCCGCGTCTGAAAACGAGGACGATGTGCAGGAAATTTCCGTCAACGGCATCTCCGTCGACCCTGCCAGCGCACAAACGCCGGAGCTTGCCGCGGTGCGCGAACTGTTGCGCCAACACGCGCGGACGCTTGACCTTGTGGCCGAGGGGGCCGATCCCGAAACCGTCAATTCCGCCATCCGCGAGCTGATCGCCCAGGAAGTGGCGATGGCCGAGCCGACCGAGGCGGAGTGTCGCCGCTATTACGATAGCCATCAGGAAATTTTCCAAAGCGGCGCGCGGGTATCGGCGCGCCATATCCTGTTTCAGATACCGTCCCCCGCCGTCGCCGCGGACGTGCGCGCTAAGGCGGAAGGGACCTTGGCCGATCTGCTCGAGGATGCCGAGGGGTTCGAGGCTGCCGCGCGAAAGCTTTCGAGCTGCCCGTCGAGTCAACAGGGCGGGCGTCTCGGCCAACTCAGCCGCGGCCAGACGGTGCCGGAATTCGATCGCGCCATCTTCGAGGCGCCGGAGATGGGGGTGCTTCCTGATCTGGTGCAGACGCAGTTCGGCCTTCACATCATCGCCGTCGATGAGCGCACAGCCGGCACGAGCATGCCGTTCGAGCAGGTCGAGGATCAGATCGCCGAGAATCTCGCCCGCCAGGGCTATGAGCAGGCGGTGCGGCAATATATTCAGGCCTTGGCCGCCGAGGCGAAAATCGTCGGCGTCAATCTCGCGACCTTATCCGCGCAATAGCCGAAAACGCCGCGCCTCGTCGTGTCTCGTCGCCCTTCGACGTGGGCCGATGGCGGGGGGCCGCGGCGGCAAGTGGGGGAACCCCGAACGACCAGCCTGTTGAATACCTCTCAGTTCGAGGTCAAATGCCGCGAAGGATGTTCGCGCCAAGCGGAGAAGCGCGCCGGCCGAGGCGCGCCGGCAAGATTGTTTCGTCAACGTCGCACAGCCAAAACATGGGGACTCGCGAACCTATGATCGTATTCCGTTCGTCATCTTCTCTCCGCTTCACCGCCGCCGCGCTTCTGCTCTCCGCCGCGGTGCTGGTTCCGCGCGCCGACGCCTGGGCTGCCCACGGCAAGGCGCGGCCCGCTCGGCCGGCACCGGCGGCCGCAAGTCAGGCGGCCGCGCCCGCCGGGCCGCCGCCGACGGCGCCGCTCGCGGTCGCCGGCGTGCCGGAGCCGCCGCTCCTACCGCAGATGGCAAGCTACGTGCTGATCGATGCCGAAACCGGCGCGGTCATTGCCGCCAAGGCTCCCAATAAGGAATGGCCGCCGGCCAGCCTCACGAAGTTGATGACCGCCTTTCTCACCTATCAGGCGATCGCGCACGGCACGCTGAAAATCGACCAGGTCGTGCCGATCAGCGATGCTGCCTGGCACACCGGCGGCTCGCGCATGTTCATATCGCCCGCGATGAAGGTCACCGTCGATCAATTGCTGCACGGGCTGATCATCGATTCCGGCAACGACGCCGCGGTGGCGCTGGCGCAGGCAGTGGCGGGCAACCAGGCTTCCTTCGTCACCATGATGAACGCGGAGGCGCGAAAGCTGGGGCTGACCGGCACAGACTACATGAATCCCGACGGACTGCCGGAGCCCGGTCTGCAAACCACGGCGATGGATGTCGCGACGCTGTCGCGGGCAATCGTCAACCACTATCCGCAGTTCCTCAAGGTCTCGGTCGAGAAATACTATACTTTCGACAACATTCGGCAACGGAGTTGGAATCCGGTCCTGTTCAAGGATCCGACCGTGGACGGTCTGAAAACCGGCCGCACCGACGCGGCCGGCCACAGCATCGACGCGACGGCGCTGCGCAAGGGCCGGCGGCTCATCGCCGTGGTGCTTGGTGGGCCGAGCTGGACGGTAAGCTCGAACGCGATCGAGGCGCTGCTCGATTACGGTTTCCAGTTCTACACCAACAAGGTCGTGACGACGGCGGGCAAGCAGGTCGGCGCGCTGCATGAGGCGATGCTCGATCCCGAAACCGTTCCGGTCGGCGCCACGAAGACGATGACCGTCACGGTTCCGCGGCTGGCGCCGACGGCGATGAAGACCACGCTCGCGCTCGATCCGCCGGCTCGTAAGGGCATCGCCGCGGGTGCGAAGGTCGGCACCATCACCGTATCGGCCGGCGGGCGGACATTCGCCACCGTGCCGGCGGTGGCGCTTGCCGGGGCGAAGCCAGCCGGGATCATCACCCGGCTGCTCCGGCGGATGCACAAGGCGCTCTGAGGGCGCCGTCCGGGGCGTGGACGAAGCGGCGGCGGGCGGTTAGCCGGCCGCCGTCTCGGCGAGATACCAGTCGAGGATCTCGGTGCCCGTCCACATCACCACGCCCTCGTGGCCGAGGATATAGTCGTAGAGTGCTTCGAGATATTTGATCCGGTGCGGCACGCCGGTGAGATAGGGATGGATGGAGATCGCCATCACCCGGGGCGCCGTCGCGCCTTCCTGGTAGAGGCGGTCGAACTGGTCGCGCCCGCGGCGGAGGATCTCGTCCGAGGGCATGCGCTGCACGGCGCTGATGACCACGTCGTTGATTTCGACCGTGTAGGGGACGGAGATCAAGCGGCCGCTCCGCGTTCGAATCGGCACTGGCTGATCGTCGAGCACCCAGTCCGCGACGTATTCGATGCCGAGCTCGGCGAGCAGGTCGGCGGTTTCCGCGGTCTCGGTGAGACCCGGACTTTCCCAGCCGCGCGGCGGCCGGCCGGTGAAATCGCGGATCGCTTGGATGGTATCGGCGATGGCGGCGCGCTGATCCGCCACCTTGTGCATCGGCATCTGGACGAAGCCGTGGCCCATGAAGTCCCAGCCTGCGTCCCGCGCCGCGGCGCACACCTCCTCATAGACCTGGCAGACCGTGCCGTTCAGCGCGAAGGTGGCCTTGAGGCCGCGCGATTGCAGCGTTTCGAGAAAGCGCCAGAAGCCGACGCGCATGCCGTATTCGTGCCAGGCCCAATTCGGCACATCGGGTAGAAGCGGCTGGCCCATCGGCGGCGGCAGGACGGTGCGCGGCATCGCCGCCGCCGGGCTCCAGTTCTCCACGTTGACGATGGTCCAGACGGCGACCCGGGCGCCGCCCGGCAGCGTCAGCTTCGGCCGCCGGTGGATCGGCGCGTAAGGAACCCGCCCGCGAATCGCCTGCGCAAGATCGTCGCCACTCATCCCTGATCCCCCCCTCGGTTGCCGTTGCGACGTGCCGCTCGGGCGCTGTTGTTCTTGCTCTATTTACAGCCAGGCTGGCCGGCCTGGCCAGGGCTCCGGCAGGCCGTGCTCAACCGGCATAGCGGTAGGGCGGAATGTCGAGCAGCGGGAACGCGCTCAAGACATGCGGCGGGTTGGTCGGCGCCGCCGCGTGGACGTAGGAGCGGTCGAGGCCGGCGAAGGAGGCAAGCCCGAGCAGGCCGAGGCAGCGCGTCACCTCGTCTTCCAGCAATTCCAGCATGCGCACGACGCCGGCAACGCCCGCCGCCGCCAGGCCATAGCACTGCATGCGGCCGAGGCCGACCAGATCGGCGCCGCTCGCGATCGCCTTGACGATGTCGGTGCCGCGGCAGAAGCCGCCGTCGACGATGATCCGGGCGCGTCCGGCCACCTTGTCGACGATCTCGGGCAGGACGTCGATCGCGCCGCGGCCGTGGTCGAGCTGGCGGCCGCCGTGGTTCGAGACGTAGATCCACTCGACGCCGTGATCGAGCGCGATGGCCGCGTCCTCTGCGGTCGCGATGCCCTTGAGGATCAGCGGAATGTCGTGGCGCTGCTTGATCCGCTTGACGGTATCCCAGCCGGTCGCGGCTTGGAAGCTCTGGCCCGAGACCCGGCTGCGGCCGCGGGTGACGTAGCGCTTCGCGAGGTCGCGTTCGCGGCGGCTATAGATCGCGGTGTCGACGGTCAGGCAGAAGGCGGCATAGCCGTTGGCGACGGCGCGCGCCGCGTGATCGTCGATGAAGGTCTGATCGCCGCGGATATAGAGCTGAAAGATGCGAAGCGCGCTCGGCGCCGCTCGCGCCACCGCCTCGAGGCCGGGCTCGCAGACCGAGCTCAGCATATGGGCACAGCCGAAGCTCCCGGCGGCGCGCGCCGAGGCGGCGCCGCCTTCGGGGTCGAAAACCTCGAGCGCGCCCACCGGCGCCAGTAGCACCGGCAATCGAAGGCGCCGTCCGAAGCGCTCGACCGCGGCCTCGATCCGGCTGACATCGCGCAACACGCGCGGCCGGAAGGCGATGGCGTCGAGACCGAAGCGGTTACGCCGGAGCGTGGTCTCGGTCTCGGTACCGCCGACGATATAGTCCCAGCGATTCTGATCGAGGTTCTGCCGCGCCTTGGCGACGATCTCGTGCAGCGTCTCGAATTCCGCTGCCGTGCCGGCTGCGCCGGCAGTCGCGTTGCTGCTCGGTTCCGAGGCCTCGTTTCGCATCCCCACCCCATCCGCATGATTCATTTTATCGTTCGGCTTCGAACTATAGGCCGTCTTCCGCCGCGACGGGAGGGGCGAGACGGCCC